>SESE01000047.1_pt1 | contig 50359 bp, 51 predicted proteins | sample 3171371 | NCBI WGS metagenome assembly SESE01 (sample SAMN06051881, study PRJNA518727) | freshwater metagenome | biome: subpolar coniferous forest; feature: holomictic lake; material: water; isolation source: holomictic Lake 442, 13 m depth | place: Canada: near Kenora, Ontario | collected... | reverse complement strand
CCCGGTCGGCAAGAGAGTAACTGCTGCCGACCGGGATAGAGCACCTGAAGGGCGTCGAGTTTCAGGCCGGTCCGGTTGGCATTGGCTACAATGGGCGCACTGCTTGTACCGGCCGCGCCACCATGAACCAGAACCTCTACTCCCTGCTTGCTTCCGGTTTTCCCAAGACGGACCGGGCGCCTTGCATGATCCTCGCCGACGGGCGGGTGTGGACCTACGGCGATGTCGAGCGCGCTGCGGGACGCATGGCCAACCTGATCGTTGCGCTGGGCCTCAAGCCGGGCGACCGCGTCGCGGCGCAGGTGGAGAAGACGCCGGAGGCCCTGGTCCTGTATCTCGCCGCGATCCGCGCCGGCATGGTCTTCCTGCCGTTGAATCCCGCCTACCAGCGTCACGAGCTGGAGTACTTTCTGGCCGATTCGAAACCCGGTCTCTTCGTCTGTCGGCCGCAGATACGCGAACTGGCCGACGAACTGGCGGCGAATGCCGGTGTGCCGCATGTGCTGGAACTTGACGATGAGGGTCGTGGTTCGCTGATCGCCGCCGCCGCGCCGCAGCCGGACGGTTTTGCCACGGTGCAGCGAACCACGGCCGATCTCGCCGCCATCCTCTACACCTCGGGCACCACGGGACGCTCCAAGGGTGCCATGCTGAGCCACGGCAACCTCGCGCACAATGCCAGGACGCTGCACGCCTACTGGCATTTCCAGCCGGGCGATGTGCTGCTTCACATGCTGCCGACTTTCCATGTGCATGGCCTTTTCGTCGCCTGCCACACGACACTGCTGAACGGGTCGGCGATGTTCTTCGAGCCGAAGTTCGATGCCGCGCGCACCATGAAGCTGCTGCCGCAGGCCACCGTGTTCATGGGCGTGCCGACCTACTACGTGCGCCTGCTGCTCGACTCGGCTTTCGCTCGCGACACCTGCCGCACCATCCGGCTGTTCGTTTCCGGTTCGGCGCCGCTGCTCAGGGAAACCTTCGACGAGTTCAGGCTGAGGAGCGGTCACACGATTCTGGAACGTTACGGCATGACCGAGGGCGGCATGTTCACTTCCAATCCCTACGAAGGCGAACGGCGCGGCGGCACCGTCGGCTTTCCGCTGCCGGGTACGGCACTGCGCATCGTCGGGGCGAAGGATGCACCGCTGAAGCCGGGGGTGGTCGGCGGCATCCAGGTCAAGGGCGACAACGTCTTCGTCGGCTACTGGGGCATGCCGGAAAAGACCCGCGAAGAATTCACCGCCGACGGTTACTTCAGGACCGGCGACATGGGCAGCTTCGATGCCGACGGCTACGTCACCATCAGCGGCCGCTCCAAGGATCTGGTGATCACCGGCGGCCTCAACGTGTATCCGAAGGAAATCGAGGAGCTGATCGATGCCCTGCCCGGCGTGGTCGAGTCGGCGGTGATCGGCCTGCCGCATCCCGATTTCGGCGAAGCCGTCAGCGCCGTGGTGGTGCGGCAGAAGAACGCGGCCGGCGCGGCGCTGAGCGAGGCGTCCATCATCGCCGCGGTCAAGGGCCAACTGGCCAATTTCAAGGTGCCGAAGTGGGTGTACCTGGTTGATGAGCTGCCGCGCAACGCGATGGGCAAGGTACAGAAGAACATCCTGCGCCGGCACTACTCGCCGATGGCGCCGCGCTGATGCCGGCATGCTGAACTTCCTGCCGGCGCCGCTGATCGGCGGCATCGCCTTTCTGCTGCTGGCACTCAACGCGCTGTTCTGGGTACCGACCCTGCTGCTGTTCGCCCTGCTCAAGCTGCTCCTGCCGTTCAAGGCCATCCGCCTGCGCATCGATCCCGTGCTGGTGGCCATCGCCGAAGCATGGATCTCGTTCAACAGTGCCTGGATGAAATTCACCCAGCGCACCCGGTGGGATGTCGAGGGCATAGACGGTCTCGATCCGCACAGCTGGTATCTGGTCAACTGCAATCACCAGACCTGGGCCGACATTTTCGTGCTGCAGCACTTGTTCAACCACCGCATCCCGCTGCTCAAGTTCTTTCTCAAGCAGCAATTGATGTGGGTGCCGGTCATGGGGCTGGCCTGGTGGGCGCTGGATTTCCCCTTCATGCGCCGCCACAGCGAGGAGTACCTGCGGCAGCACCCGGAAATGCGCGGCAAGGATCAGGCGGCGACGCGCAAGGCCTGCGAGAAGTTTGCGCTGATCCCCACCAGCGTCATGAATTTTCTCGAGGGTACGCGCTTCACGCCGGCCAAGCACGAGCGCCAGCAGTCGCCCTACCGGCACCTGCTCAAGCCCAAGGCGGGCGGCATCGCGCTGGCGCTGAACGCCATGGGCGAGAAGTTCCACGCCATTCTCGATGTCACCATCGTCTACCCGGACGGCGCCCCCGATTTCTGGGAATTCCTCTGCGGAAAACTGCAGCGGGTGATCGTTCGGGTGCAGACCCTGCCGGTGCCGGAACACCTGATGAAAAGCGATTACGCCGGCGATGCGGTAACGCGCGAGGGCTTCCAGCGCTGGGTGCAGCAGTTGTGGCTGGACAAGGACGCGCAGATTTCGCTGTTGCTGGAGCCGCCGCGGCGCTGAGGCGCCGGCCGGGAAATCGTGGAATCGCACCTCACCGATATCGGTCATGTCATTCAGCTGGCGGTGGCGCCGGTCTTCCTGCTGACGGCGATTGCTACCATGATCAATGCCATGAATTCGCGACTGGGCCGGATTGTCGATCGCCGTCGCGTGGTACAGGATCGTCTGAGTACGCGAGCGGCAGACGAGGCCGGGCTGACAGAACGGGAAATGCAGTACCTCGCGCGTCGCAGCCGGCTGGTTTACCACGCGATTTTCTGCGCCGTGCTCTCCGCCCTTCTGGTTTGTCTGGTGGTGGCCGGTGCTTTTCTCGGAGCCCTGCTCGGCATCGATCTTTCCCGCGCGGTGGCCAGCTCTTTCATCGCCGCCATGCTGGCGATGATTGCAGGGCTCAGCCTGTTCCTGCGGGAAGTCTATCTGGCAGTGAGCTCGGGCACGCACAATCAGCTTTGAGTTTGCGCCACGCGCACACTTGCCGACACTTGTTCCGGAGCAATTGCCATGATTGACCTCTACTACTGGACCACCCCCAACGGTCACAAGATCACGATGTTTCTCGAGGAGGCGGGGATGCCTTACCGCATAGTGCCGATCAACATCGGCAAGGGCGAGCAGTTCGCCCCCGACTTCCTCCGGATTGCACCCAACAACCGGATACCGGCCATCGTCGATGACCAGCCAGCCGATGGCGGCGCGCCGCTGGCGCTGTTCGAGTCGGGGGCCATACTGCTCTACCTGGCGGACAAGACCGGCCGCTTCATCGCCCCGGACCTGCGCCGGCGCAACGAAACCATCCAGTGGCTGTTCTGGCAGATGGGCGGCCTCGGTCCGATGGCGGGGCAGAACCACCATTTCACGCAGTACGCGCCGGAAAAGCTTCCCTACGCCATCGAGCGTTACACCAGGGAAACGGCGCGCCTGTATGCGGTCCTCAACAAGCGCCTGGCCGACCGCGAGTTCATCGCCGGCGAGTATTCGATCGCCGACATGGCCTGCTATCCGTGGATCGTGCCGCACCAGAAACAGGGACAGGATCTCGACGACTTTCCGCAGTTGAAGCGCTGGTTCGAAGCGATCCGCAGCCGTGCGGCGACGCAGCGCGCCTACGCGCTGACGCAGGAGATCAATCCGGTGCCGGTAATTGACGACGAGGCCAGGCGCCTGCTGTTCGGACAGGACGCAAAGACGGTGCGTTAGCCGATCAGGCCGTGCAGCATCTTGCTCGCCAGCAAGGCCAGAAAGCCGCCGAAGGCGCGCTTCAACTGCTTCACCGGCAGCTTGTGCGCCAGTTTGGCGCCGACCGGAGCCATCAGGAAGCTGATGGCGACGACGCCGATGAAGGCGGGCAGATAGACGTAGCCCAGCGAATACTCCGGTAGGCCCTGCGTCTTGAGGCCGCTGAGGATGTAGCCGATGGTGCCGGCCACCGCAATCGGGAATCCGAGTGCCGAGGATGTGCCGACGGCATGGTGGATCACCACGTTGCAGAACACCATGAAGGGGATCGTCAGGAAGCCGCCGCCGGCGGCAACCAGGCTTGAGACGATGCCGATCAGGATGCCGGTCATGATCATGCCGAAGGTGCCGGGCAGCTGGCGGTGGGGCTTGGGTTTGAAGTCCAGCATCATCTGCACCGAGGCGTAATAGACGATTGCGGTGAACATCATGGCCAGGGGCCGGGTCGGTACCCAGGTGGCGAAAAAGGAACCGGACAGGGTGCCGAGCACCAGTCCGGGGGCGAAGCTTTTGACGATGTCCCAGCGCACTGCGCCGTGGCTGTGATGGGCGCGCATGCTGGCTATCGAGGTGAACACGATGGTCGCCATCGAGGTGCCGAGCGCCAGGTGCATGCTGTGCTCGACCGGGAAGGCCTGCGCCGTGAACAGGATGAAGAGCAGGGGCACGATGGTCAGGCCGCCGCCGACGCCGAACAGGCCGGCGACGAAACCGGCGAAGACGCCCAGCAGGGGATAGGTGAGCCACCAGAGTGTCATGTCGTCTCTTTCATCAGTTTGTCGACGATGTACTTCCATTCCGCCGGGTCGACCGGCGTGATCGACAGCCGGTTGCCACGCTGCAGGACGCGCATGTTGGCCAGTTGCGGATGCATCCGCAACTCATCAAGACCGACCAGCCGGGTTTTCTTCACGACGCGCACATCGACATTCACCCAGCGCGGATTCTCGGGCGTGGCCTTCGGATCGAAGTAGTGGCTCTTCGGATCAAACTGGGTGCGGTCCGGGTAGGCCAGTTGCGATACCTCGGCCAGTCCGGCGATGCCCGGCTGCTTGCAATTCGAGTGGTAGAACAGCACGCCGTCGCCGACCTTCATCTGGTCGCGCATGAAGTTGCGCGCCTGATAGTTGCGCACCCCCCACCAGTCGATGCTCTGCTGCGGCATCGCCAGCACGTCGTCTATGCCCACCACCGCGGGCTCGGTTTTCATCAGCCAGTAGCGCGCCATTCAGTTTGCCTCCATGCCGAGTTGCTGCACCCAGGCCAGCGCCTGGGCGAGGATCTCGCCGAGCAAACCCGGTGTGCCCGCCTCGCCGTAGAGTGCCAGCAGCGGCCGGATGCCGTCGATGTCATTGTCATCGTAGCGCTCGGTCAGGGCGAACAGCTGGCCCAGCGTGCCTTCCCGGCGTGACAACGCCAGCCGCACGTCATTGCCGACCGAAACCTGCGCCAGCACATCGGTCATCGACATGCCCAGCGCGGCAGGCACCACCGACATGAGACCGGTAATGAAAGCCGGATCGCGCAGGTCCCTTTGTTCCGGGTACAGCTTTTCGACCAGCAGTTCCATGAAGCGGCCGCGCAACGCGGCCAGTTGCAGCAGCGGGTTGTGGGCGAGGTCGACATTTGTGCCGCGGTTGAACAGCAGCAATTGCAGCCAGCGCTGCAACTGGCGCCGGCCAAGCGTGGTGATGGCGTGACGCACCGAGGTGATGCGCATGCGTGCGCCGGCGCCGACCGAATTGGTCAGATGCAGCAGGTTGATCACCAGCGCCGGTTCGGTGCGAAAGGCGGCGTCGAGAACGGCTTGGTCGGTGTCTTCGGCTACCAGCTTGATCAGGCGCAGCAGGCCCTGGGTCGAGGCATCCAGTTTGCGTCCTTCGACGATCACCGGCCTGGCAAAGTAATAGCCCTGAAACAGGTGGAATCCCAGCAGGCGGCACAGTTCCATCTGCGTCTGTGACTCGACACGGGATGCAATCAGCGTGCGGCGCGTGGTGCCGAGCGCCCGCGCCGAAGATTGCAGCCGATCTCGCGGAACGCTGCCAATATCTACCTTGAGCCAGGTGGCGAGATCGACCAGCGGCCAGAACTGCTCGCCAGGGTCGATTACGCCGGAAAGCGAGAAGGCGTAGCCGGCGGTCTTGAGTTCCTGGCAGCGCGGCAACAGCAACGGGTCAGCGAAGGCCGCGATATCAACCTGCAGCACCACGATGTCTTTCGGCAGCAACTCGACCAGATCGCTTTCGAGAAACAAGGCGTCGACATTGATGAAGGCGCGTGCGTGACCGAAGACATTGGCCAGGCCGAGTTCGCCGAAAGCCTTGCAGACGACGTCGGCGGTCGCCGCCGTCGCCGCGCTGGCGTTGTCGATATGGGCCGAGTTGTCCTCCGTGGCGCGGAACAGCAACTCGTAACCGGCCAGGCCCTGATCCACGTCGAGGATCGGCTGGCGGCCGATGAATACCTGTCGCAGTTGGTCGCGCGTTTGGGTTGCAGGATCGCTCATGGGTGCAAAAAAATGGCGCGGAATCATTGTTCCTGCCGCTTCGCCTGACACCGGGAAAGCCGGCATCAGCTTCGACTGAAACTTCGCTTTCCGCGCCTGACTGACTGATTCCCCCGCGAGTGCCGTTTGGCCGGCATCCTGAACCTGGGTTCAGAGGGGCCGCTTTCCTGCCGCTTCAGGTTCGCTCGCTGGGAGCGATCACAACAGCGGCGTCATTGGGCTGCGGCCGATGCCAATCGGTATTGGTTCAAGGAATGTATGGCCTTGGCGAACACCGCAGGGGAAACCCTGGAAGGCCAAACAACTCATTCGCGAAGCGGTGGCGGGAAACGGTCAGAGCAGGAATCAGAACAACTGCTCGTGCTGCGCCAGCGATTCGTCGAGCTTGGCCTCGATGGAATTTATTCTACGCTGAATCGCTTCGCTTTCAAGTGCGATTGCAACATCCGCCGGAGTGTTTTTCGCCGCAAGAAATTCGTGGGCCAGATTCAAGGCTGCCATGACCGCGAGGCGCTCGCCGCTGCCGCGCGTCTTCTCGCTGATTTCCTGCAGCCTGCCGTCAAGAAAGGCCACCGCGGCACGCAGCGATTCGCGTTCGCCCGGTTCGCAGGCGACGCGATATTCCTTGCCCAGCAGCTTGACTTCGAGGGTATTGCTCATTCCTCGGGCACCCGTGTCATCAGCGCCTCAAGGCGTGCGCGCGTATGGCTGATCTTGTCGGCCAAAGCATTCTTTTCAGCCTCAAGGCCTGTCACGTGGACACGCAGCGCCTGATTCTCGCTGCGCAGGCTGGCGCATACGGCCAGAATTTGTTCAACCTTGCGTTCAAGGTGATCGAGGGAAACGCTCATGGCGTCAAGTTTCCGGGAAAAGTCTAATCAGGTCAAGCAACAAGCTTTCAAAGTGAATGTGCTTTGACAGCCCGGTCTGGCAAAATGGGCGCATGCCCATCGAAGCCTTCTCTGTGGTCGGCCTGCGCCGCGCGCTGGTGATCAAGCTGCGCCATCATGGCGATGTTCTGCTTGCCGCGCCGGTGATTTCCATGTTGCAGCGTGTAGCGCCGCAGTGTCAGGTGGACGCGCTGGCGTACGCCGACACGGCGCCGATGCTCGAAGGCCATCCGGCATTGGCGCAGCTGCACCTGATCGACCGCAACTGGAAACGGCGGGGCCTGTTGCGCCAGGCAGCGTCCGAATGGAAGCTGATTTCTCAACTGCGGGCGCGGCATTATGACCTTGTCGTGCATCTTTCGGTGCACACACGCGGCGCCTGGCTGGTGCGTCTGCTGCGTCCGCGCTGGTCGGTGGCACCGAAGTTCCGGCCCGGTTTCTGGGCCAACAGTTTCACTCATCTTTATCCGGCGCAGTCGGACCCGCAGCGCCATACGGTGGAAACCAATCTCGACAGCCTGCGTGCGCTGGGCCTGCAACCGACTGCGGCGGACAAGCACGTCGCGCTGGTGCCGGGCGCGCGAGCCGAGGCGCGCGTCGCCGGGTTGATGGCGCAGCAGGGACTGCAGAGGGGCGGCTTCATCCATGTGCACCCGACCTCGCGCTGGGCATTCAAGTGCTGGCCCGCCGACCGGGTGGCGGCTTTGTGCGATGCGCTGGCGGCAAAGGGCTGGCCCATCGTGCTGACTTCGGCGCCGGATGCGAAGGAGAAGGCCTTGATTGCGGATGTGGGCGCCGCCCGCAACAAAGAGCTCGTGTCGCTGGCGCCAACCGCAAACTTTTCGGGCGAGCTCTCGCTTCAGGAACTCGCCGCCCTGACGGCCCAGGCACGGCTCTTCGTCGGCGTCGATTCGGCACCGATGCACATCGCTGCCGCCATGGCCACGCCGGTGGTGGCCATCTTCGGCCCCTCGGGCGATATTGAATGGGGCCCGTGGGGAGAAGGTCACCGCGTCGTCGCCTCCAGCACGCACCCCTGCCGCCCCTGTGGCATGGCCGGCTGTAATGACAGCAAGGTAAGCGCTTGCCTGACCGCCCTGCCGCTGGCGCAGGTGCTGGCGGCGTGCGAAGAGGCGCTTCGCGATTGACCATGAAAACCATTGGCCACAGAGAGCACAGAGAGCACAGAGAAATGCACAGGCAAGGCAGGAAAGAATTTCGTGCCCAGGCTCAGGCTTCTGCTTTTCCCTCGGTGACCTCTGTGATCTCTGTGGCGAAGAAGTATTGCATGCCATGAAGCTCGCCATCGTCCGCCAGAAATACACGCCATTCGGCGGTGCCGAGCGCTTTGTCGAGCGCGCACTGGTCGCGCTCAAGTCCAAGAATGTGGATGTCTCGATCATCGCCCGTGAATGGCAGGGCGACGCCGCCGGCGACATACAGGGCGTGCGCGTGAATCCCTTCTACCTCGGCCGCACCTGGCGCGACGCCGGTTTCGCGCACGCCGTGCAGCGCCTGATCGCCGCCGGGCGCTTCGACCTGGTGCAAAGCCACGAGCGCATTCCCGGCTGCGACATCTACCGTGCCGGCGACGGCGTCCATGCCACCTGGCTGGAGTTGCGCAACAAGCCGCTGGACCGGCTGGCGCCGTGGCACCGCTACACGCTGGCAGCGGAAGCGGAAATGTTCCGTCACCCGCGCCTGCGCGCGGTGATCTGCAACTCGCGCATGGTGCGGGACGACATCGCGCGCCGCTTCGGCGTGGCCGACGACAAGCTGCGGGTAATCTATAGCGGCGTCGATCTCGACGCCTTCAACCCGCGCCTGCGCGACATGCATGGCCGCACGCTGCGCGAGAAGACCGGCGTCGACGCGGCGAGCCCGGTGATCCTGTTTGTCGGTTCCGGCTACGAGCGCAAGGGATTGCCGATCCTGCTCGACGCGCTTTCGCGCATGGAAGGTTCCGATGCCAGGTTGTGGGTGGTCGGCCGCGACAAGCATGAGTCTCTGATGCGCAGTCTGGCGCAGACCCTGGGCGTCGACCAGCGTGTGCTGTTCCTTGGCGCGCAGGCCGACGTGCGGCCGTTCTATGGCGCGGCGGACGTGTTTGCCCTGCCTTCGCTCTACGATCCCTTCCCCAATGCGGCGCTGGAGGCCCTGGCCTGCGGCCTGCCGATTGTCACCACCACTACCTGCGGCGCGGCGGAACTCGTTACCGGAGGCAACGGCCGGATTGTCGCTGCGGGCAATGCTGCGGCCTTGGCTGCGGCCCTGGCGGAGTTGACCGCAGGTGCAGGCCAGATGCGCCACGCGGCACGGCAAAGCGTCGAGCACTTGTCGCTCGACGCCATGGCCGGCAAACTGCAGGCTTTGTATGCGGGCTTGCTTCCAGTGCAGGCAGCAGCGGCGGCGAAGCAGTGAAGGCCGCTGCGTTCAGGCGTCTGGCGGCGCGCACCGTATTGCTGCTATGGGCATTGGCCGGCTACGCCATGCGCTCACGCAACAAGCCGCCCCGGCCGGAAAAGATATTGGTCATCAGCCGTTTCCTGCTGGGCGACACCCTGATGCTGGCCCCGCTGCTGGCCGCATTGCGCAACCACCATCCCGATGCCGAACTGGTTCTCGCGGTGCAGTCGGGTTTCCTGCCCTTGTTTGCCTTGCGGCCCTACGGGCTTAGCGCGCTGGCCTTTGACCTCGAGGACACGCAATCCCTGCGCCGCTTGCGCCGCAGCGGCCCCTACGACCTGGCCGTGGTTCCCGGCGACAATCGCAACGCCATTGCGGCCCGCGCTTTCAAGGCGCGCTGGATCGTCGCCCACGCCGGCGATAGGCCGCAATGGAAGAACCTGATTTGTGATCAGCTCATAGCGCTTTCGTCCCGGCCCGGAACAATCTTCGACGCGTTTGCCGACCTCGCCGGGCCTGATCGCGAGCTCGGCTACCGTCACGGCGACTGGGCAGTCCCGTTGCCTGCCGGCGCGATCGCCGCAAGCGCGGGCCGGCCCTACGTGGTCCTGCATGTCGGTTCGAGTTCGCCGGGCCGGCGCTGGCCGGCTGAATCATGGCGCTTACTGGCGGACAAGCTCAGCGCGCGTGGCTACGACATTTTCTGGAGTGCCGGACCGGGCGAGGAAGCGATCGCCCGTGAAATCGATCCTGCGGCTCGCTACACCGACACGTCGGGGCGCTTCGACCTCGTGCAGCTCTGGCATTTCGTCGCCAACGCCGCCTTGCTGGTCAGCGCCGACACCGGCATTGTGCATATGGCGAAACTGAACGGATGCCCGACAGTTTGTCTCTACGGCCCGGGAGGAGAAGCCCTGGTCGGCAAGGGCCGCTTCTTCCGTCATGCCGCAATTCGCGGCGTGGTCGCGCCGCATTTTCGCGATCGCCGCGACGGCCGGGTTTTCAAGCGCCGGATGCCCTGGGCCATGGCCTGGCCGGGGCCGTCCGCCGACGAGACGTGGCCGGATCCCGGGCAGCAATTGCAGGCCGTGCTTGCCGCCGCTGTGGCGCTGCTTGAAGCCATCCCGCAGGCGACCACATGAGCAGCAACGAAGCCATGGAGCAGGCCCGCTGCTACCAGATCAACCTGCAGCGCGGCTGCGGCGGCGGCGAGGTTTATACCGGCTTCTTTTCCCGCGCCCTGGCGGCCTGTAATATCGAAACGACACTGTTCGCCCATCCCGGTGCCGGCTTCTGGGATGCCCGCCTGCCCGCCGCGGCACGTATCGAGCGCGTCGCCACTGCGGCCGAAGTCGCAGCGCGCATGCAGGTTGTCGAGCCGGCCTGGATCGTCTGTCACGCGCCCCTGAACGGGGCGCTGGCGAAGGCCTTGCGGGCGCAGGGCCACCGCCTCTGCTGTTTCGCGCACATGCCGCTGTATGGGCGCAACCCGGAGCCGCTCGCGGCTTGCGAAACCATTTTTCCGGTCTCCGCTTACGTCCTCGACAGCCTCCTGGCCCACGGTCTGGAACAGGCCTATCGCGAGCCTCTGCTCGGCGTTGCCGATCTCTCGCTGCGCGGTGCCGCCGGTGCCATCCGCCAGGCCTCGCCTTACGACTGGGATAGGCGCAAGTATCGGGATCGACTGCTGGGCTGGCTGGAACCGCTGGCAGAACCCTTTCGCTCGCGGCCCGCATTTCAGCGCCGGCCGGGTGTCACCCTCGGCATTGTTTCCCGCCTCACCCCCATCAAGCAGTTTCCCCTCCTGTTCGAAGTGCTGGCGCCGGTGCTGGCGCGACATCCCCATGTGCGGCTCGAGATATTCGGCGCCGGTGGCTATGCCTCGGTGCGCGCCCTCCGGCGCGCCCTCGGACCGGTGCTGGAACAGACGCGCTTCTGGGGCCACCAGGCCGACGTGTCCGCCGCCTACCGTCAATTGGATTACCTGCTGACCGGCCTGCCGGAAAAAGAAGCGCTGGGACTCAACGTCATCGAAGCCCAGGCCTGCGGCACGCCGGTCCTGGCGGTGGCGGCGCCGCCCTTCACCGAGACCGTGGTGGATGAGGTCAGCGGCCTTTTCTACCCTGATCCGCGCAGCGATCACGGTGTCGGCTTCGGGCGCCTGATCGAACGGCTCGAAGCCGCACCCTTCCGCATTGACGCCGCCGCTGCCGCCGGCCACCTGGCCCGCTTCGGCGAAGCGGCCTTCGTCGAGCGCGTCGGGCGGCTGGTGGCCTGGTGCCGTCGCCATGGAATGCTGGCGGCATCGATCTGATGGCCAGGTTGCCGAGATTGTTCCGGCCATGGCGGCCTGCCGGAAGCGGATCAACTCCACACAATAATCAGGTGCCCGGACAATGATGACCAATCCCTTTCAACAATCACGCCGTCCCGTCGAGTTCGGACTGCTGCTGGCCCTGAGTTTTTTCCTGCCGCTGCTGGAGGCGCCGAAAAGCATTTTCTGGCTCGCCTATGTTCTCGTCTGGCTGTGGAACAGCGGGCGCTCCGGCGAATGGGGCGGATCCTGGGACCGCTGGGACACGCTCATCGTTGCCTGGATATCATCGGGCTATGTCGTTGCCGCATTCGCCGGCCTTCATCATTCCGAGTGGTCGGGAGCGAATGATCTGTTGCGCTATGGATCGCTGTTCTGGTGCGTCAAGCGCAGCAACTATTCGGCGCGCGAACTGGCCTGGCTGGCCGGCACCTTGCTGGCCAGTTGCGCGATCGGCCTCGGCTGGGGGTTCTGGCGCTACTACGTCAGTCACGAGCGGACTTACGTCGAACTCAATTCCGTCGGCCATGTCAATCACAGCGCGCCCTATCTTGCCATTTGTGCCAGCCTGGCACTTTCATTGTTGCTGGCCTGCTGGCAATCGTGGAGCGCGACGCGACGGTTGATCATGGCGTGCGTACTGCTTTTCCTCCTTGCCGGTGTCATTATCGGCGCCAGCCGTGCCGCCACGGGCGCCATGCTGGCGGTCCCGTTCCTGCTTGGCGCAGCCTGGTGGCGCCGTTCGCGCCGGGTACTCACGGTTCTTTCGCTGGCGGCTGTGATTGCCGTCGTTGCGGCGGTCTTCGGCAACATCGGTATCGTCGAGAAGCAGCGCACCGGCTACGAGGCCGGCGACCATCTGTCCCATCGCGGAACCATCTGGAAAAGAGCCCTGGTCGGCTGGACCATCTATCCCTGGTTCGGCACCGGAATAGACAACTACAAGTTGATCTCCGATGAGCAGGTAAAGGTAAAAGTCGAAGCCTCCGGCCAAAGCTACCAGCGCGAAGACTACGTGGGCGCCAACCATGCCCATAGCCTGTATCTCAACACCCTGGTCGAGCGCGGCCTTTACGGCTTTGCCGTTTTCGCCTGCGTGCTGATAGCGTGGGCGGCCAGCCTTTGGCGCCGGCGTCCCGCCGTGGCCGGGAGCGATCTTGAATGGGCGTTGTGGGGGGCGGCGCTTGCGGCATGGGCCATCGTTGTGCTGGCCGGCATATTCAACACCACGCTGCACCATGAGATTGCCATACTGGCCCTGCTGCTCCTGGGCAGCTGGCTGTCACTGACGCGCCGGGTCGCGCCCTTGCCGTGAGTCGATCACGCCACGGAATATTGCTTCCATCCGGTCGAGCATAAGGTTCCGCGAAAAGTCGGTGCTGGCGGCGCGGCGCGCGGCATCGCCCAGGCCGGCGGCGAACGCGCTGTCATCGAGCAGGCGGGCGATGGCTGCGGCGAGCGCCGCGATATCCTTCGGCGGCACCACCAGCGCCGTGTGGCCCGCAGTCACTGCTTCAGTAATCGCTCCTACTGTCGTGGTCACGATCGGCAGGCCGCAGAGCATGGCCTGCAGCACGGCTTGAGGCACGCCTTCGTTGGCATAGGATGGCAGGCAGAAGACATCCATGGCCTGCAGCCAGCGCTCAGGGTCGATGCGTTGCCCGGCCAGCGTAACGCTCGATGCCATGCCGAGCGCCGCGATCTTGTCGCGGATCGCCCCAAGCTGCGGACCTTCGCCGACGATAAGCAGGTGCAGGTCGGGCCGTTTCAGGAGGGCAAAAGCGTCGAGCAGGAAGAGGTGACCCTTCCAGCTGCGCAGCGTGGCGACGATGCCCAGATGCTTGTGTGCCGGATCGAGACCCAGTGCAAGCTTGGCGGCGGCCTTGTCGGCCGGCATGAAGCGCTCGATGTCGATGCCGGTGGGCACCGATACCACCCGCGCCGGGTCGAGTTCCAGAACGTCGAGCAGATGCCGGCGCAGACTTTCGCCGGTGGTGACCACGGCCCCGGCACGACGGTAGAGCCAGCGGTTCAGGGGGTTGCCCGACACCGGCGCCGAGATGTGGCGGGTGCGAACAATGGCCGGCGGACTGCCGAGCGTTGCGCAAGCCAGGGCCGTCAGCCATGAATCGGCCGAACTGTGGGTGTTCACCACGTCCGGCGCATGGCTGGCCAGATAAGCGCGCAACGCCTTTAAGCCGGCGACGGTCTTGAACTCTATGGGCAGCGCCACCACCGGTACGCCGAAGCGGGCCGCTTCTGTCGTCATCCGGGCATGGGCCGGGCAGGCCACCGTAAGCTCATGGCCACGGCCGATCAGGCCGCGCGATTCTTCCAGGATGCGGATCTCCTGGCCACCCCAGCCACAGGAGGCTTCCGTGTGAAGAATCTTCATGCGGGACCTCCTTGCACCGGTTGTAGCCGCGCCATGCCGGCAAAAAGTGCTGCGGCGGTGTCGTGGCCGGTGTTGGAGAAATCTTGTGTGAGCGGGTACATGAGGATCAGTCGTTCGTCTCGAACTGAAGCTTGTAGAGATGGGAGTACAGGCCTGCGGCCGCCAACAGTTCGTTGTGACTGCCGATCTCGGCGATGCGCCCGTTCGACAACACCACGATGCGGTCGGCGCGCTCGATGGTAGACAGGCGGTGGGCGATGACCAGGGTGGTGCGGCCGCGCATGAGTTCCTCCAGCGCCGCCTGCACCTGGCGTTCGGACTCGTTGTCGAGCGCCGAGGTAGCCTCGTCGAGAATCAGGATGGGGGCGTCCTTGAGGATGGCGCGGGCGATGGCGAGGCGCTGGCGCTGCCCGCCCGACAGGCGTCCGCCGTTTTCGCCGATCAGTGTGTCGAAACCCTCGGGCAACTGCTCGATGAATTCCAGAGCGTTGGCGGCGCGCGCGGCGGCCTCGATCTCCGCCCGCCCGGCGCCGCGCCGGCCGCCGTAGGCGATGTTGGCGGCGATGGTGTCGTCGAAGAGAAACACATCCTGGCTGACATGGGCGATGCCGGCTCGCAGCGACTGCAGCGTCAGCGTCTCGATGTCGTGGCCGTCGATGCGGATCTGGCCGCCGCCCGGATGGTAGAACCGCGGCACCAGATTTACCAGCGAGGACTTGCCGCCGCCCGAGGGACCCACCAACGCGACGGTTTCGCCGGGGCGGATGTGGAGGTCGATGCGGGTCAGGGCATCGCGCTCGGCGCCGGCATAGCGCAGGCTGACGCCGGTGAATTCGATGACGCCGCGGGCGTGCCCCAGGGCAACCGTGCCGCTGTCCACCTCGGCCGTTTCATCGAGCATGCGAAATACGCTTTCGGCGGCGGCCAGCCCGCGTTGCAAGGGCGCGTTGATGTCGGCCAGATGCTTCAGCGGCGCCAGCAGCAGCAGCATCGCGGTGATGAAGGAAACGAAGCTGCCTACCGTGGTTTCGTTGCTGGCGGATTGCTGCAAGGCGACGTAGACGACGATGGCCAGCGCGATCGAGGCAAGAATCTGCGTCAGCGGCGTGATGGCTGCCGCCGCCAGACCCTGGCGCATGGAATAGCCGCGCAGGGCATTGTTGACCTTGCCGAAACGCGATGTCGCGTGGGCTTCGCCGCCGAAGATCTTGACCACTTTCTGGCCCTTGATCGATTCGTGCAGGACCTGGTTCATCTGCGCCATGCCATCCTGTGCGGCCAGCGAAAGCCGGCGCAAGCGGGCGGAAAAGCCGCGGATGATGAAACCGATCAGGGGAATGACGGCAAGACTGATCAGGGTCAGCTTCCAGTTCAGGTAGAGCAGCCAGCCCACCAGGCCGAGTACCGAGAGGCTGTCGCGAATCACCACGGTCAGCGTCGATGTCGCTGCCATGGCGACGTTGTTCACGTCGTAGGCAATGCGGGTGGCGGGCACCGAGGAAGGGTTGGCATCGAAATAGGTGGTCGGCAGCCGCATCAGGCGTTCGAACATCAGTTGGCGCAGGTCCATGATGACGCGATTGGCAACCCAGGACATGCCGTACGAGGCCAGAAAACTCGCTATGCCGCGCAGGATGAATATGCCGACGATGGCCAGCGGCAGCCATGCCATCCAGTCATTGCCTTGCTGGCCGAAGCCCTTGTCCAGCAAGGGCTTCATCAGCGCCGGAAACAGCGGATCAGTCGCTGCCGCCAGCGCCGTGGCGGCGAGGGCCAGGACAAAGCCCTTCCAGTGCGGGCGCACATGGCCGAGAAGGCGCAGATAGAGGTCGCGGCTGTCTTGCACTAGGAATGAAGAGGCGGAAAACTCAGGAGTATACAGGGACCTATGCACGGCCATCGTGACTTGCTGCAACAAGCAGCGCCGACCGCCAGACAGCATGGTCCGATATTCGCCACGAGGCACCCGTATATACTGTAGTCGTGTTCAATTTCAGCCTGGGCCAGGCATTTCAGCATGAAGTTCGGCTCGTCGATCTGTAGGTCCATCGTTGGTGTCGCGGCGACCGTGCTGTTGGCAGCCTGTTCCGCGCCACAGATACTTTCCACTGTCCAGACGCAGCCGCTCAGCCTGACCCGGCCAAACCTGAACAAATTCGGCATCGCCTTCATGACGCCGTCGTCGGTGACAGGCCAGGAGGAAGACAAGCAGGCGCTGGCGCTGGCCTTCGGCGAGGTACTCAGGAGCGACCGGCCGGACATACGGGTGGTTTCCCTCCCCGCCACTCTTTCGGCGGTTAACCGGGCCGGATTGAGCGCCGATTACCGTCGCATGCTTGATGACTACCGCGCGACGGGATTGCTCGACCGCAGGATCCTGCAACAGGTCGGCCGCGTGGCGGGCGCCCGCTATTTAGCCCAGCTCAAGCTGGCCGGGTTTCGCCAGGAATCAAAGGAGCGCTGGGGGGCGTTCGGTCTTCGCATATTCCAGACCAAGAGCACGGTGGTCCGCCTGTTCCTGCAGATATGGGACAGCGACGACGGTTCGATCGCATGGGAGGGCACGGTGGAGCTGACCTCGTCCCACGATTCCACCGACGAGGGTACCGTGACCTTTCACAGCGCCATCGTGGATTCGGCACGACGACTGATCGAACGCCTGCCCTGAGTTCGCCTCAGTGCGCCGCGTCCCAGTCGGCGCCGACCCCGACTTCGACCAGCAGCGGCACCTTGAGCCGGGCGACGCCGCCCATCAGCTTCGGCAGCGCCTCGCGCACCGCTGCCAGTTCGGTTTCCGGCACTTCCAGCACCAGTTCGTCATGTACCTGCAGCACCAGCAGGGTTTGCAGCTGTTCCCGGTCGAGCCAGTCCTGCACCGCCAGCATGGCGCGCTTGATCAGGTCGGCGGCGGTGCCCTGCATCGGCGCGTTGATGGCGGCGCGCTCGGCGCCCTGGCGGCGGCCGGCGTTGGACGACCTGATTTCCGGCAGCCACAGGCGGCGGCCGAACACCGTTTCGACATAACCCTTGTCGCGGGCGACAGCGCGGGTTTCCTCCATGTAGCGGGCAACACCGGGATAGCGGGCGAAGTAGCGGTCCATGTAGGCGGCGGCGGCGCCGCGGTCGACGCCGATCTGCTTGGCCAGGCCGAAGGCGCTCATGCCGTAGATCAGGCCGAAATTGATCACCTTGGCGGCGCGGCGCTGTTCGCTGCTGACCTCGATCGGCGTCACGCCGAAGATCTCGCCGGCGGTGGCGCGATGCACGTCCTCGCCGCGGGCGAAGGCTTCCAGCAGGCGCGGATCATCGGAGAGATGCGCCATGATGCGCAGTTCGATCTGCGAGTAGTCGGCGCTGACGATGCGGTGCGCGGCCGGCGCGACGAATGCGGAACGGATGCGGCGGCCTTCCGCGGTGCGGATCGGGATGTTCTGCAGGTTGGGGTCGGAGGAGGCCAGGCGTCCGGTGACGGCCACCGCCTGGGCGAAGCTGGTGTGCACGCGGCCGGTGGCCGGGTTGATCATCTTCGGCAGCTTGTCGGTGTAGGTGTTCTTCAGCTTGGCCAGGCTGCGATGTTCGAGGATCTTCTTCGGCAGCGGGTAGTCCTCGGCCAGCTTTTCCAGCACTTCCTCGTCGGTCGACGGGCCGCCCGAGGGCGTCTTCTTCACCACCGGCAGGCCTTGCTGATTGAAGAGGATCTCGGCCAGCTGCTTCGGCGAATTCAGGTTGAAGGGCTGGCCGGCCAGCTGTTGCGCCTCGGCTTCCAGCGCCATGATCTTGCGTCCGAGTTCGTCGCTTTGCCGGGCAAGCGTCGCGGCGTCGATCAGCACGCCGTTGCGTTCGATGCGAAACAGCACTTCCGCCACCGGCAGCTCGAGGTCGCGGTAAAGGCTTTCCAGTTCCGGCGCCGCCGCCAGTTGCGGGCGCAGCACCTGATGCACACGCAGGGTGACGTCGGCATCCTCGGCGGCATATTCGGCGGCACGCCCGACCTCGACCTGGGCGAAGGAAATGCGCGCGGCGCCCTTGCCGGTGACGGCGTCGTAGCTGATCGTCGCCAGCCCGCAATGGCGCGCCGCGAGCGAACCGAGGTCGTGCGGCTTGTCGGATTCCAGTACGTAGGATTGCAACAGCGTGTCCTCGACGATGCCGCGCAAAGCCACGCCGTGGTTGGCGAAGATGTGGCGGTCGTACTTGAGGTGCTGGCCGAGCTTGGCGCGCCGGGCCGACTCCAGCCAGGGTTTGAGCTTCGCCAGCACGTCCGCCAGCGGCAACTGCGCCGGCGCTCCGGCATAGCCGTGACCCAGCGGCAGGTAGGCGGCATGCGTGCCCTCGATGGCAAAGGAAATGCCGACCAGCCGCGCCTGCATCGGGTCTAGGCCGGTGGTTTCGGTGTCGAGTGAAACCAGCGCTGCGGCATCCAGTCGGGCCAGCCAGGCATCGAGTTGCGCCATCTCGAGAATGCATTCGTAGCCGCTGCGGTCGGGCTCGACGGTGGGGGTCGCGGCAACGGTGGCTGCGGCCGGCGCCGTGTTCCGGGCGCGGGCAGCCGGCAGCGGCGTGTCGCCACTCAATTCGCGCAGCCAGCCCTTGAACTCGAGCCGGGCATACAGTCCCGCCAGCGCCTCCTTGTCCGGCGCCTGCGGCGCGAGATCGGTCACCGCCAGCGGCAGCGGCAGGTCGCAAACGACGGTGACCAGCCTGACGCCGAGCGGCAGGAAATCGAGGTGCTTCCTGAGATTCTCGCCGACGGCGCCGCCGATGTCGGCGGCATGGGCCACGATGGCATCCAGCGAACCGTAGGCATCCAGCCATTTGACGGCGGTCTTGGGCCCGACCTTGGCCACGCCCGGCACGCCGTCCGAGGTATCGCCCACCAGCGCCAGGTAATCGACGATGCGTCCGGGCGGCACGCCGAACTTGGCCTTGACGCCGGCTTCGTCGAGCACTTCGTTGCTCATGGTATTGACCAGCGTGACGTGGCCATTCACCAGTTGCGCCAGATCCTTGTCGCCGGTCGAAATCACGCAGTCGATGCCGGCCGCGGCGGCCTGTTGCGACAGGGTGCCGATCACGTCGTCGGCTTCGACGCCGTCTATCATCAGCAGCGGCCAGCCGGCGGCGCGTATGCACTGGTGCAGGGGCTCGATCTGCGCCACCAGATCCTCCGGCATCGAGGGGCGGTGTGCCTTGTACTCCGGGTACCAGTCGTCGCGGAAGGTCTTGCCCTTGGCATCAAACACCACGGCGCGGAAATCTGACTTATAGTCGGATTCGAGCGCGCGCAGCATGGACAGTACGCCGCGCACGGCGCCGGTGGGTTCGCCGGCGGCGTTGCGCAGATCGGGCAGGGCGTGAAACGCCCGGTACAGGTAGGACGAGCCGTCGACGAGCAGAAGCGTGGGCATGAAGGAGCACTACGAAATGAATGAGAAGGACAAGTTACCCAAAAGCGTACCCAAAGGCGCACCCGATGGCCGCTCGAAGAGTGCAAAGGGACTTGCCGCAGCCCCGGCGACGCAGGCCGCAACGAGCGCCCGCGAAGCCTGGCGGGTGTTCGGCATTATGTCAGAGTTCGTCGAGGCGACTGAACGCCTGGCCGCGGTGCGTCCCGCGGTGTCGATCTTCGGCAGCGCGCGCACTGCCCGGGATTCCGCCAACTACCGGCTCACCGAGAAGATTGCCCGGCTGTTGTCGGATGCCGGTTTTTCGGTGGTTTCCGGCGGCGGCCCCGGCGTCATGGAGGCGGCCAACAAGGGCGCCTTCGAAGGCAAGAGCCTGTCCATCGGCCTCAACATCCAGCTGCCGCACGAGCAGACGACCAACAACTATCAGGACATCTCGCAGAGCTTCCGCCACTTCTTCGCCCGCAAGTACATGTTCGTCAAGGTGGCTGCGGCCTATGTCGTCATGCCCGGCGGCTTCGGCACGCTCGACGAATTGCTCGAAGCCCTGACCCTGATCCAGACCGGCAAGAGCCCGCGCATTCCGCTGATCCTGGTCGGCACCGAGTTCTGGTCGGGCCTGCTTGACTGGTTCCGCGCGCGGCTGGTGGCCGAGCACATGATCGACGCGGAAGACGTCGGCCTGCTCCAGGTCATAGACGAGCCGGAAGATATCGTGGCGGCGATCTTCGATCATTACGAGTCGCGCGGTTTCGGTCCGCTGCCGGAAGAACACGAATTGCTGCTGAACCTTTGACTTTGATAAACTCGCTGGAATTCTTGAAGGACATCCCATGCGTCGCCTGATTGCTGTTCTGCTTTCCGCCATGGCACTGAGCGTTGCCGCACAGACCCGGCCGCCCAAGCTGGAGCCCATCCCCGAGCCGCCCCCGGCACCCGCCGGCACCTTCAACGAGTCGATGGAGCCGCAGGTCACCATTACGCGCCGCGGCGAGGACAAGGTCGAGGAATTCCGCCTCGGCGGCAAACTCTACATGCTCAGGGTAACGCCGCCGCACGGCGTGTCCTACTACCTGATCGACAATCAGGGCGACGGCAAATGGAGTCGCCAGGATTCCCGCGATTCCGGGCTGCGTGTGCCGATGTGGGTGCTGGGGACGTTCTGAGTCGTTCCGAACGGGCAGGAATCCCGGCCGCGTGCCGGGATTTTTTTGTCCGCAGGGCGGCGGCGGATGCCGTCAGAAGGCGAACGCGCCGGACAGGTCGCCGGTTTTTGTGCGCACCCCGGGCAGCGCTTCGAGGCCGAAGCGGCGCGTGATCAGCTTGAGGATGGAGGTCGTGTCGTAGGCTGTCGAATCGACGAAGCCGCGGCGGGCGAAGGGCGAAATGATCAATGCCGGGATGCGCGTACCCGGCCCCCATCGATCTGAAAATCCGCTGCCGGCGGGCGGTGCTGCGTGATCCCAGAAGCCGCCGTTCTCGTCGTAGGTGACGATGACCGCCATGCGCGGCCATTGCCGGCTGCGCCGCAACTTGTCGAGCACTTCGTCGAGATGCCGGTCGCCGGTCAGCAGATCGGTATACGACGGATGCTGCGAATCGCGTCCGGCGGGTTTGTAGAAACTGACCTGGGGCAGGCTGCCGGAATCGATGGCGGCGAGGAAATCGGCACCATCCTTGAGGTGGCGCGTGCGGTCGGCGCTGCCCGGCGCGAAGCGGGCGAAGTAGTTGAAGGGCTGATGGTGCGGCTGGAAGATCGGGCTGCCCGGGTCGCGGTTGTAGATCACCTGCCGTGGCGCCGCCGGCACCTGCGTGCCGTCGGCGACCGCCGCATTCCAGCCGCCGGAATACCAGGCCCAGGATACGCCGCCGGCCGAGAGGGTATCGCCTATGGTGGTCGCCGTCTGCGGCGGCACCGGCAGCTTGGCCGGGTCGGCCAGTTCGCGCGGACCGTCCGCCGCCGGCGGGATTCCCGAGGGCTGGAAGGGCGGCTGTGAGGTATTCACCACCCAGCCGTCGGGCGTGACGCGGCCATCCATCAGCAGTGCCGGACCGTCCATCACCGACGCCGGCGACCCCGGTTTGCGCTTTAGATTGCCATCGGCGTCGAGCTGCGCGCGCACGGCGGCTGGAGCGTCGTCATGGCGCGGCGTGCAGGCGCAGATCAGCCACTGGTGGTTGAGGAAGGAGCCGCCATAGGCCGCCATGAAGAAGTTGTCGGCCAGCGTGTACTCCTTTGCCCATTGCCACAGGCGCAGCTGCGAGCCGTCGATGTAGGACATGACCCAGGCGCCGACGTTGGAGGCGGCGACAAAGCGGTTGTTGCGCCCGCCGCCAATCTGCTCGCGGTTCTGGTAGAAGTTGTGGATCGGGCTGGGCAGCACTTCCTGCAGGCCGCGGCTGACCGGCGGCAGCTCGATGCGGAACGGGGCGTTGGGCAAATGTTCGGGAAAGGCCGGGTCGGCGTGGCCATGGGCATACACCGGCGGCAGGGCCGGCAGCGGGCGCCCGTCGTGGTCGGTCTGGGTGGTCTGGGCCGGCATTGCCTGGCGGATGCCGTTGGCGCCCGGAAACAGCCCGAACAAATGGTCGAAGCTGCGGTTCTCGGCGTAGATCACCACGATGTGTTCGATCCGCTCCAACCCGTCGGCCGGACGCGGACCGGCATGGGCGTGAGCCATGAGCAGGGGCAGGGCAAGCAGGGCGGCAAGGCGGCGGGCGTGCATGGCAACTCCGTGGCGGAGGGAGATCATGCAGGATAATATCCGACCCTTCGCCCAATGCCTTGTTTCCGATGCGCCACGATGTCGCCACCCTCGGCCAGGTATTCACCCCTGCCGAGATAGTTAGCCGCATGCTGACCCTGCGCCGCAACCGCGGCCGGGTGCTTGATCCTGCCTGCGGCGACGGCGCGTTTTCGGCGCTGTTGCCCGGTTGTGTGGCGGTCGAGATCGACGCCGCTCACTGCCCGGAAGCGGCGCTCAACGTCGACTTCTTTGCTTATCCGCAGCACGAGCAGTTCGCCACCATCATCGGCAATCCGCCCTACGTCAAGGCCCGCGACATCCGGCCGGAAACCGCCGTGCGTCTGGGTTCGAGCCTGCTCGACGGCCATGCCAACCTCTACCTGCATTTCATCGAGAAGTGCGTTCGCCATCTCGCTCCCGGCGGCGAACTGATCCTCATCACGCCGCGCGACTTTCTCAAGGCCAGCGGCGCCGGGCGGCTCAACACCTGGCTGTTCGACCAGGGCACCATCACCGATTTCGAGGATCTCGGCGACGCCAGGATCTTCGCCCGCGCGGCGCCCAATTGCGCCATCTGGCGTTTCGAGAAAGGCAATGCCGGCCATCGCCTGCACGACGGCAGGCGCATGGCGCTGTCCGGCGGGCAGTTGATGTTCACCCGCGGCATCTACAGCCTGCCGCTGGCCAGCGTCTTCGCTGTCAAGGTCGGCGCGGTTTCCGGCGCCGATGATATTTTCACCAACGAGGAATTCGCCAATGCCGACTTCGTCTGCTCGAAGACGGCGCAAACCGGCGCCACGCGACGCATGATCTACCTTGATCGCGAAGGCCCTCTGCCATGGCTGGAGCAGTTCAAGGAGCGCCTGCTGGCAAGGCGCGTCACCCGCTTCGACGAGTCCAACTGGTGGAAATGGGGGCGCCGCCATCACGTCTCGGCCGATCCGCGGATTTACGTCAATGGCCGCACGCGCAATCTGACGCCTTTCTTTTGCCATCCGTGCAACAACTACGACGGTGCGGTACTGGCGCTTTTCCCCCACCGCACCAAGCTCGGCGAAGCCGATCAGAAGCGCTTGACCGCCATGCTCAACGACGTGGACTGGAGCGAACTGGGTTTCGTTTGCGACGGCCGCTTTCTGTTCTCGCAGCGCAGCCTGGAACAAGCCTTGCTGCCCGAGGAGTTTGCCGAATTCGCCGTCAGGGGTTTGCTGTAAATCCTGTCGGCCGGCCATCCCGCCAGGCAGGACAACGAGTCATGCCATTTTCGCTTCGGCCAGCAACCACTCCCGGAAGGCTTTGACGGCCGGGCGACCGGAGATCGCTGCCGCCGTTACCAGGTAGTAGGCGTAGTGCTGCCCGACGGCGATGTCGAATGGCGCGACCAGCCTTCCCGCTGCGATTTCGGCGGCTACCAGCGGTTTCGATGCCAGCGCGATGCCGAGCCCGTCGACGGCAGCCACCAGCGCCAGGCCCGAATCGCTGAAATGCGGTCCGCCACTGCTGTCGAAATTCGCCACCCCGGCCAATCGAAACCATTCTTCCCAACTCGGACGGGCCCGTTCGTTGGCAATGGTGTCGTCATGAAGCAGAACATGAAACCTGGCGTCTGCCGGTTGGCGCAGCGGGAACCTGGAATCGAGCAGCCCGGGGCTGCAAACCGCTATGTAGTCGGGGCCGAAAATGCGGTCGACGCGGCAGCCCGCGTAGGATCCGGTGCCGAAGCGGACAAGTACCTGGGAATCCTCCTCGCGCAAGTCGACATTGTCGAATCCCGGTACTGCGGTCGGCTGGTCGCTGTCAATGGCGTTCATCGAGCTTAAGACGTGCAGGCTTACGTCCGGTTCGGCCAGAGTAAAACGCTGCAGACGCGGCACCAGCCAGCGTGCGGCGAAGGACGGCGGTGAGGCCACAAACAGCCTGCCTTGCGAGGCGTGCTTGTGCGTGCTTTCCACGGCGGCGGCAAAACACTCCAGACCCTCGCGCACCTTCGGCAGCATGGCCTCGCCTTGCGCCGTCAGTTCCAGAGCCCGCGTCAGCCGGCGGAACAGCGCCAGACCGAGAAAGTCCTCGAGCAACTTGATTTGGTGACTCACCGCGGCCGGGGTTACGGAAAGCTCCACCGCCGCATTCTTGAAGCTCAGGCGGCGTGCTGCGGCCTCGAAGGCGCGCAGCGCGTTGAGCGGTGGTAACCGGTACGGCATGGATGAATTTTTCTATGTTGTCGGATGAGAATTGATCGTTTGTTGCAGTGCATCATTTTGAATATGGTAACACCGTGCGATCAGGAGAAGGTGGTTTGCAAAGGTTTTCCGTCACGTTGCTCGCAGAAGGTGGTGATCGGATCGCGCCGCCTTCGTGGCCTTGATCAACTGCTTTCAACGAAAGGAAGTTTCCATGAAGATCATCTTTCTCGCGGTAAATCTCATCTACGGAATCCCTGGGCTGGTGCTGGGAATCGCCGCTTCGTCCGGCGTGGCGCAAAACCCGGTTGCGGCAGTACTCGGATTTACCGTTGCCGGATTGGCCACCGTCTGCCTCTGGCTGGCCAAGGAAAGCCTGGCCAACGACCTGCAAAGCGCACCTCATATGGCGTAGGTCGCCGCTTGCACATCGTCTCCTCCTCCGCTTCCGCAAGGAATCGGTTTCAATCCCGGCCTTCAGCCGGGATTTTTTTGCCGTTGCTTCCAGTCTCCGGCCGGCGTAGCGTGATATGAACGATTCACGCCGGCCCGACACCGGCCGCCGGATCAAGTCCGGACTGCTACACTTGCCGTCCAGCCAAAGCTTCCCGATATTCATTCTCTGACCCATGGTTCCACATCTCACCACGGCGCTGACCGGTCCGCTGCTTGAACTCGAACGACGCATCCTCGACATGGACACCACGGTCGAGCGCTGGCTGCGCACGCAGTGGCTGGAGCACACGCCGCCGTTTTATACCTCCGTCGATTTGCGCAATGCCGGTTTCAAACTGGCGCCGGTCGATACCAACCTGTTTCCCGGCGGATTCAACAACCTGAATCCGGCCTTCCTGCCGTTGTGCGTGCAGGCCGCCATGTCGGCGATCGAAAAGATCTGCCCCGAGGCGCGCAATCTCCTGCTGGTGCCGGAGAACCACACGCGCAACCAGTTTTATCTCATGAACGTGGCGCGCCTGGCGACCATCCTGCATCACGCCGGCCTCAATGTGCGCGTCGGCAGCCTGCTGCCGGAGATCACGGCGCCGACCACGCTCGACCTGCCCGATGGCCAGAAGCTCACGCTGGAACCGCTGCTGCGGCTCGGCCGCGAAGGTCGCCGGCTCGGGCTGGAGGGTTTCGACCCCTGTGCCGTGCTGCTCAACAATGATCTTTCGGGCGGCGTGCCGCCATTGCTGCAGAACCTCAACGAGCAGTTCCTCATCCCGCCCCTGTGGGCCGGCTGGCATGTGCGGCGCAAGTCGGCGCATTTTGCCGCGTATCAGGATGTTGCCATCAGCTTCGCCGCCGAACTTGACATCGACCCCTGGCTGATCAATCCCGAGTTCGAGGTTTGCGGCGAGGTGAATTTCCAGGAGCGCGCCGGCGAGGAGTGTCTGGCTGCAAACATCGATACCCTGCTCTACCGCATGCGCGCCAAGTACAGGGAATACGGCATCACCTCGGAACCCTTCGTCATCGTCAAGGCCGATGCCGGGACCTATGGCATGGGCATCATGACGGTGAAGGACGCGAGCGAGGTCAAGAACCTCAACCGCAAGCAGCGCAACAAGATGGCGGTGATCAAGGAAGGCATGGCGGTGACCGAGGTCATCATCCAGGAAGGGGTGCCGACCTTCGAGCGGGTCGATGAAGGCACCGCCGAACCGGTCGTGTACATGATCGACCGCTACGTGGTCGGCGGCTTCTACCGCGTCAATACCGGGCGCGCCATCAACGAGAACCTCAATGCTCCCGGCATGACTTTCAAGCCGTTGGCCTTCGACACCGGCTGCACCCTGCCCGATGCCCAGCTCGGACCCGACGCGCCGCCCAACCGTTTCTATGCTTATGGCGTGATCGCGCGCTTGGCAATGCTGGCGGCCTCGCTCGAACTCGAACGCGCGGCGCCACAGGAGTAATCGGCAATGCTCAGGCTTGAGTTGAATGCAAAATCTTTCACCGCAGAGGCGCAGAGGCGCAGAGGATACGCAGAGAAAGACAGGTTTCCTCTGCGTCGATTTTCTCTGCGCCTCTGCGCCTCTGCGGTAAGTTTTTCCCCATGAAGTTCGCTTTCATCCTCGACCCGCTGGAAGGTCTCAAGGCCTACAAGGATTCGTCCGTGGCGATGATGCGCACTGCGGCGAAGCGCGGCCATGAGGTTTGGGCGATCCGGCGCGAGGCGCTGACCTGGCGCGACGGCGTCGTCGCGGCGCGGGCGCAGAAAATCGACTTGAGCGCCGATGACGAGAGCTGGTTTGCCCCGACCGGTGAAGCGGTAAGCCCGCTGAAGGATTTCGATGCGGTATTGATGCGACAGGATCCGCCCTTCGATTTCGAGTACGTTGCCGCCACCTGGCTGCTGGAGCGCGCAGAGGCCGATGGAGCACGCATCTGGAACAGGCCGCGCTCGATTCGCGACCATTCCGAAAAAGTCGCGATTGCCGAGTTCCCGCAGTTCGCGCCGACCACGCTGATCGCCCGCGATCCCGCCGACATCCATGCCTTCATCGACGAACTGGAAGATGTGATCCTCAAGCCGCTCGACGGCATGGGCGGCAGCAGCATTTTCCGCGTCTTGCGCAGCGACCCCAACCGCAACGTGATTGTCGAGACCCTGACCCGGTTCGGCAGCCGCAGCATCATGGCGCAACGTTACCTGCCGGCCATTGCGCACGGCGACAAGCGCATCCTGCTGATCGCCGGCGAGCCGGTGCCGTACTGCCTGGCGCGGATTCCGAAAGCCGGCGAGTCGCGCGGCAATCTCGCCGCCGGCGGCAAGGGCGTGGCGCGCCCGCTCCTGGGGCGCGACCGCGAAATCGCCGAGGCGCTGGCGCCGGTTCTCTGGGCGCGGGGCCTGCTGATTGTAGGCCTCGACGTGATCGGCGACTGCCTCACCGAGATCAACGTCACCAGTCCCACCTGTTTCGTCGAGATCGCCCGGCAGACGCGCTTCGATGTCGCGGCGATGCTGATCGACGCCCTGGAGCGGGAGTGTTCCGGCTCCTGACATTGCTTGCCGCGGTCTGTCTGCTCGCGGCGTGTGCGCCGCCGGCGCCGTGGCGGCAGGAATCCTATGTCTTCGGCACCCGCGTCGAACTGCTCATCGCCGGTGTGCCCGAAGCGCAGGCCCGGGCTGCCGGCAACCGCGTGCTGCAGGAATTCGACCGCCTGCATCGCACTTATCACGCCTGGCAGCCGTCCGAACTGTCGGCGCTGAATGAGTCCATCGCCGCCGCCCGTACGCACGAGGTCACGGCCGAGTTCGCCGGGTTCATTCGCCAAGCGCAAGCCATTGCCGCCGCCGGCGACTATCTGTTCGATCCCGGCATCGGCCGCCTGATTGCCTTGTGGGGCTTTCAGAGCGACGACATTCAGCCGCGCCTGCCCGACGTCGCCGCTGTCAAGGCGCTGTTGGCGGAACATCCTTCGATTGCCGACCTGCGCCTCGACGGCAATCGCGTCAGCAGCCGCAACAAGAGCGTAGCCCTCGACTTCGGCGGTTATCTCAAAGGCGTGGCGCTCGATCGCGCCGCCGCCCTGCTGCAACAGGACGGCGTCCATCATGCGCTGATCAATATCGGCGGCAACGTCATGGCGCTCGGTAGTCGTGACGGCAAGCTTGGCGGAATGCCCTGGCGGGTCGGTATCCAGCACCCGCGACCGCAGGCCGTCGGCGGCGCGCCGCTGGCCGCCCTGGAACTGCGTGATGGCGAAGCGATCGGTACCTCGGGCGACTACCATCGCTATTTCGAGATCGGCGGACGCCGCTATTGCCACCTGCTCGATCCGCGCACGGGTTTTCCCGCCGATGCCACCCAGGCTGTGACGATCCTGATCGAGCACGCGCCGACAGCCGGTGCTTTGCCTGCCCGGGATTCCCCTTCGGGGGCAGGTGCTTTGCCTACCTGGGATTCCCCTTCGGGGGCAGGTATGCGCTCCGATGCCTTGTCCAAACCCATTTTCATCGCCGGTGCGGAATGGCGCGCCATGGCCCGAAAACTGGGGGTGGAGGCGGTGCTGAAAGTCGCTGCCGATGGCACGGCCAGCGTGACGCCGGCAATGCACAAGCGCATCACGGAGGGGTTTGACCTGAAACTGGTGGTGGTCGAATGAACGATGATGCCGAAATCCGCCGCGCCGTGCGCCGCACCGTGGGCATCGCCGCGCTGCGGCGATTGCGGCGCATGGTGGAAGCGGACAACGCGCTGGAAGCCGAAAAGGAGCGCCGGGCATGGCAGCTGTCAATCTTCTTCATTCTTGCTGCCGCCCTCGTTCTGGCCTGGATCGTCATCCGTTAGAATGAAAGCATGATTGGCATTTTCCTTCTGACCCACGCCACTTATGGCGAATCGCTGATTCAGTGCGCTTGCCATGTGCTCAACAAGCGGCCCGCGCAGGTCGCGCAACTGGGGTTGACCGCACAGGACGATCCGCTCGACTCTCTGCCGCTGGCGCGCGACATGCTGAAGCTGGTCGATAGCGGCCGTGGCGTGCTGATCCTAACCGACATCTATGGCGCGACGCCGGCGAACCTGGCCATGAAGCTGCTGGAGCCGGGGCGCATCGAAGGCATCGCCGGAGCCAACTTGCCCATGTTGCTGCGCGCGATTGCCAGCCGCGACCAGGAAATGGCAACCCTGCTGACGCGCACCCTTGCCGGTGGTCGCGATGGCGTTCTCAATATGCTGAAACATTGACATCAAACCGTTCAAGGACAAAGACCTTCTGCCATGCCGCGTATCGAAGCTGAAATCGTCAACAAGCTGGGCCTGCATGCCCGCGCCTCGGCCAAGCTTTGCCAGCTGGCCGGCTCCTTTCCGTGCGAGGTCTGGATGGAGCGGGGCAGCCGCCGCATTAATGCCAAGAGCATCATGGGGGTGATGATGCTGGCTGCCGGCAAGGGTTCGACCGTGATCATCGATACCGACGGCGAGCGCGCCGAAGAGGCCCTGCAGGGGATCCTGAACCTGATCGCCGGCAAGTTCGGTGAGGACGAATGAAGCGTTTCCACAGCGCCTCGCGGCCGGAAGCAACTTCCTGCCCGGCGGCGGCGCGGTGAAAGGGGCGCCGCCATGACCTTCAGCCTTCATGGCCAGGCCGTCTCCGGCGGCATCGCGATCGGTCGCGCGCATCTGGTTTCGCACGCCATGCTCGAAGTCGCCCAGTACCAGCTGCGCGAACGCGACGTGGCGGGCGAAGTGGCGCGCTTCGACAAGGCCGTGGCCACGGCCAGCGCCGAACTCGATGCGCTGCGCAGCGAGGCCAGCGTGCCCGGCGCCCCGGCCGAGCTTTCCGCCTTCGTCGATCTGCACGCCATGATCCTCGCCGATCCGGCCCTGACCGACGGCGTGCGCGAACTGATCCGCGAACGCCGCTGCAATGTCGAGTGGGCCATGGTGCAGCAGATGCAACTGGTGGTCGACCAGTTTGACGAATTCGAGGACGCCTACCTGCGCGAGCGCAAGCAGGACATCGTGCAGGTGGTCGAACGTGTGCTGCGGGTCTTGCAGGGCAAGGCGCGCAAGCTGGTGCGACGCAAGGCGCACACGGCGGATGACGATTTGATCGTGGTCGCCAATGACTTGTCGCCGGCTGACACCATCCAGTTCAAGAGCCTCAGGATCGGCGGTTTCGTCACCGATCTGGGCGGCACCACCTCACATACCGCCATCGTCGCGCGCAGTCTCGCCATTCCGGCGGTGGTCGGGATGCAGCATGCGCGCCCCTTGATTCAGGATGAAGACCTGCTGATCGTCGACGGCACGCGTGGCGTGCTGATCGTCGATCCCGACTTCGGCGTGCTGGAAGAGTACCGGCTCAGAAAGACCGCGCTGGAACTCGAGCGCTCCAAGCTCAAGCGCCTGGTCACGGGCCGCTCGCGAACGCTGGACGGCGAGGACGTCGAACTCCAGGCCAACATCGAACTGCCTCAGGACGCAGAACGCGCCAAGGAAGTCGGTGCCGATGGCGTCGGCCTGTTCCGTACCGAATTCCTCTTCATGAATCGCGATGAAGTGCCCGATGAAGACGAGCAGTTCGAGGCCTACCGCAGCGTCGTCAAGGCGCTCGGTGACAAGCCGGTCACCATCCGCACGCTGGACATCGGCGCCGACAAGGAGGCGCGCGCCCTGCGCGATCGCGCCGGCAATCGCGGCGCCCCCAACCCGGCACTCGGCCTGCGCGCGATCCGCTTTTGCCTGGCCGAGCCGCAACTGTTTCTGGTGCAACTGCGGGCGATTCTGCGCGCTTCACATTACGGCAGGATCCGCCTGCTGATTCCGATGCTGGCGCACGCCCAGGAGATCGAGCAGACCCTGGCCCTGATCGAGCTGGCGAAGATGCAGCTGCGCGAGTCGCGGCACCGGTTCAATGCCGTCGAAGTCGGCGGCATGATCGAAATCCCGGCCGCCGCCCTGTCGCTCGGGCCCTTCCTGCGCCGGCTGGATTTTCTGTCGATCGGCACCAACGATCTGATCCAGTACACCCTGGCCATCGACCGCACCGACGGTGCGGTCGCCCACCTTTACGATCCGCTGCATCCGGCCGTGCTCAAGCTGATCTCGCAGACCATCCAGAGCGCGCAGCGGGTGGGCATGCCGGTGGCGGTGTGCGGCGAAATGGCAGGCGATCCGAAGCTCACCAGGCTGCTGCTCGGCATGGGCCTGCGGCAGTTCTCGATGCATCCGGCGCAACTCCTCGAAGTCAAGCAGCAGGTCATGATGGCCGACGCCGCGCAGCTTGCGGTTCGCGTCGCCCGGATCCTGAAGCTCGATGATTCGGACAAGGTCGGCGAACAAGTGGAGAAGCTCTGATCATGTCTGGTGTCGGCATCGTCGCCGCGCAGTGCGCGCACTTCACCCGGCCGCTGGCTCTCAAGGGCGGCGGCGTGCTGCCGGCTTTCGATCTGGTGTATGAAACCTACGGCGCACTCAACGCCGCGAAGTCGAACGCCATCCTGGTGTGCCACGCACTTTCCGGACACCACCACATTGCCGGCCGTACTGCCGACGAATTTGGCAAACCCACGGCCAACGTCGGCTGGTGGGACAACATCGTCGGCCCCGGCCGGCCGCTGGACACCGATCGATTCTTCATCGTCGGCGTCAACAACCTCGGCGGCTGCCACGGCACCACCGGCCCGGCCAGCCCCAACCCCGCCACCGGCAAGCCCTGGGGTGCCGATTTCCCTGTGGTTACAGTGGAAGACTGGGTGGCCTCGCAGGCGCGGCTCGCCGATCACCTCGGCATCGACGCCTGGGCGGCAGTGATGGGCGGGTCTCTGGGCGGAATGCAGGCGCTGCAATGGACGCTGAGTTTTCCCGAGCGCATCCGCCACAGCCTGGTCATCGCCGCCGCACCCAAGCTGTCGGCCGAGAACATCGCCTTCAACGATGTCGCCCGCCAGGCGATTCTGACCGATCCGGATTTCCACGGCGGACACTTCTACGAGCACGGCGTGCGACCCCTGCGCGGCTTGCGCCTGGCGCGCATGCTGGGCCACATCACCTATCTTTCCGATGACCAGATGGCCGAGAAATTCGGCCGCCGCCTGCGCAGCGGCGCCGGCAGCTACGGCTTCGATGTCGAGTTCGAGATCGAATCCTACCTGCGCCATCAGGGCGACAAGTTTGCCGGCGTGTTCGACGCCAACACCTACCTGCGCATGACCAAGGCGCTCGACTATTTCGATCCGGCGCAGGATTTCGATGGCGATCTGGCGCGCGCCCTGGCCCGCGCCCGGGCCAAGTTCCTGATCATCGCCTTCAGCACCGACTGGCGCTTCTCGCCCGGGCGCTCGCGCGAGATCGTGCATGCCCTGGTGCATAACGGCCAGGCCGTGGCCTATGCCGAAATCGACAGCGTCCATGGCCATGACTCCTTCCTGATGAACGAGCCTCACTACCACGCCGTGGTCGACACCTACCTGAAGCGGGTAACGCTATGAACCAACCCGCGGAACGCGCCGATTTCGATCTCATCGCCAGTTGGGTGCAGCCGGGCGAGCGTGTGCTCGATCTCGGTTGCGGCGATGGTTCGCTGTTGCAGCGCCTGATCGAGGAACGCGGCGCCCTGGGCTACGGCGTCGAGTTGGAAGGTGCCGGGGTGCTCGCCGCCATTGCCAAAGGCATAAACGTCGTCCAGGGCAACCTGGAACAAGGCCTGTCAGGCTTCGACGACCAGACCTTCAACCATGTCGTGCTGTCGCGCACCCTGCAAACCGTGCGCCACACCGAACGCATCCTCAGCGAAATGCTGCGCGTCGGGCGCGAGGCTGTCGTGTCCTTTCCGAATTTCGCCTACTGGAAAAACCGCATGGCAGTCATGGGCGGCCGCATGCCGGTGTCCGAAGACCTGCCCTACGAATGGTTCGACACGCCCAACCTGCGCTTCTTCACTCTGCTGGATTTCGAGTCGCTGTGCACGAAGATGAGTTTGATCATCCGCGAGCGGCAGGTGCTCGACGAAGCCGGCCGCCTCATTGTCGAGGAACCCAACTTCCTCGGCAGCCTGGCCGTCTACCGGCTCGGCCGCTAGACGCCGAACTCAGGGAGCGGTTTTTACTTCCCCTGCCGGCTGTGCCGCAGCCGGTTCCGGGTTTTCCGGACTCGCCGGCGCGCCGGTCTTGCGCAGGCGCTTTTCCTCTTTCTTGGCCTTCTTGGCCAGATCTCTCTGGCGTTTCTCGAACGAATAATTGGGTTTTGCCATCGGGTACCTCTGTCAGGGACTGGTTGAATGCCCCGATTGTACGGCACTCCTCATGCAAAGCGCCATGGCGGCTATGTCTCATAGGTGAGCAGAACCACGTCCGCCGCCTGCTGCCGCAGGGGAATCAGGGCCTGATACGAAGGCGACGAGTGCCAGCCGTCGGCCGCCTCCTGGCTGGGGAAGCGGATCACCACCACGTCGTCGTACGCATGCTCGCCGGCAAGCGTTGCCGTCCGCTTGCCGCGCAGCACCAGTTCGGCACCCCAGGGCTCGAGAGTGGCGGGAACCTGGTTGCGGTACGCCGCCCACTTCCCGGCATCCTTGACCGTGATGTGCCCGATCAGATAAGCAGTGCTCATTTGGTTGATTGCTCCTCCGTTAGCCAATACACAAATCGGTGTATGTTTGTGACTCGCCAGCCGCCCGGTTCTGCGTGCAGCCATGGACCTGATGGAAATCCGCCATTGAACAACACCTGTTTCAGTTATTGATATGACACCGTCAGCAAGCCCTGAAGCAGCCCCGGTGGCGGAACTGCTCGATCAGGTCCGCACGCGTACCAAGCTTAGGCACGAAAGCATACGTACCGAAACGCAGTGCGTCCAATGGATCAGGCGCTGCACCCAGTTTCACGGCAAGCGTCCTACGCGTGACAGGGGCGCGCGGGAAGCCGGGGTGTCCGCTTCGATGCAGAACCGGGAGCTTTCCGCCCTCTTGTTTCTTTACCGTGAAACGCTGCAGTTCCAGTTGTCCCTGGACAAACCGTGATGCCGCCCTGGCTTGCCGCGCTATTCACCCGGCGCATGCTGATCTGCGTGTTCACCGGCTTTTCCTCGGGGCTGCCGCTCTACCTGCTGCTCAACCTGGTGCCGGCCTGGCTGCGCTCGGAGGGCGTCGACCTGAAGACCATCGGTCTGTTCGCGCTGGTCCAGTTTCCCTACACCTGGAAATTTCTCTGGTCGCCGCTGCTCGACCGCTATGCGCCGCCGATTGGCGTCGAAGGCCGGCGCCGTGGCTGGATGCTGTTTACCCAGGTCGGCCTGCTGGCGGCGATCGCCTCGCTCGGCCTGTTTTCGCCGGGCAGCGAGATTGTGCCGATCCTGTGGCTCGCCGCCGGCATCGCCCTGCTGTCGGCGACGCAGGACATCGCGCTCGACGCCTACCGGCGCGAGATTCTTTCGGAGCAGGAACTGGGTCTGGGCAACTCGGTGCATGTCAATGCCTACCGGATTGCCGGGCTGGTGCCGGGTTCGCTGTCGCTGATCCTGGCCGACCGCCTGCCCTGGTTCCAGGTATTCGTCATAACCGCGCTGTTCATGCTGCCGGGCATGGCTCTGGCGCTGCTGGCGCGCGAGCCGGACGTCGCCGGGGGCGCGCCGAAGACGCTGAGGGCCGCGGTGGTCGAGCCCTTCCACGAGTTCATCAACCGTGCCGGCCTGAAGGAGGCGCTGACGATCCTGGCCTTCATCTTTCTCTACAAGCTGGGCGACTCGATGTGCACGGCGCTGGCGACGCCCTTCTACCTGGACATGGGTTTCGCCAAGTCGCAGATCGGCATCGTGGCGAAGAACGCCGGCTTGTGGCCGGCGGTCATCGGCGGCCTGATCGGCGGGTTGTGGATGGTCAAGCTCGGCATCAACCGCGCGCTGTGGCTGTTCGGCGTGGTGCAACTGGTTTCCATCTTCGGCTTCGCCTGGCTGGCGTGGCTGGGCCGGCACGAGACGGTGGCTGCGGCGGAACTGGCGCAACTCGCTCTGGTGATCGGCTTCGAAGCGCTCGGCGTTGGCCTGGGCACGGCGGCCTTCGTCGCCTTCATCGCCCGTGCCACGCATCCGCTGTACACCGCCACGCAGCTGGCCCTGTTCACCAGCTTGGCGGCGGTGCCGCGCACCTTCATCAATGCCACCACCGGCTATCTGGTCGAACAGATGGGCTGGCTCGGCTTCTTCCTGCTTTGCGCCGCGCTTGCAGTGCCGGGCATGGCGCTGCTGTTCCGGGTGGCGCCCTGGAACAGCAGGCCGGCGGCGCCATTGACGGTGTAGGCAACACGGTCAAAGGCTGATGCCAGCCGGGTAGCGTGGTGCTGAAACAACACAATGCATATATTTGAGGATTTACTCAACTTTCCAACCGCTGCGGCGTTATATCCTCTGGGGCATGCGGTTCCAGTCAGGGAGACCGAGATGGCAATGGTGATGGAAATGAGCACAGGAAAACTCATCGAGGATGAATTCGGAGCGTTCGAGGACGAAGTTCTCAACGCCGAGTGGATGCCTGCAAGCCCGGCGCTTCAGGCTGGATTGCAGGAAGTCCGGCATCGCGAGGCGAAAGCCCGTGAAGTCGACGCCGAGGCGTTCCTTGCCGCGATGTACCGCAACCAACGGTGAGCGCTGCCTAGATTTACTGAGGCCGATCCCCGTCCGCGCTGCGCGCTTGCCTCGAACGCCAGCAGCGCTGAGCTTTCACTCCATTCAAGGCTCCATCAGGAGCGCGCCAATGAGCGATGCAGCACTCCATTCCGACCAGGATCCCGCTGCGGACCCTCCCGCGCAAGCACAGACCGTCTGTCGCAGATGTGGAATGCCCGCTGCTGTGGGCGACGACGGCTTCTGCGACAAGTGCGAAAAGGCACTGGAACAGGCCTGCCTCTGACCCGCCGCAGCGCCCCCGGCAGCAGCCTATTTTGAATCGCCGGCCGCCGCCTTGCAGCCGGTGAAAGAAACCAGCGCACCCTCCTTGAGCGTTGCCTCATTGCCGCCGAGGTCGAGCAACGTGCTGCCCTTGGCATAACGCTTCGCCGGATCGGTGCCGGTCTTCTCGAGGCGCAGCTCGCGCTCCGGCAGGATCAGCCACACGCTGGCGCCGTCTTCCAGAGTGCGCAAATGGAAACGCTTGCCGGCGGCGCACTGGTATTCGGTCGCATTGAGCAGCGTGCGCGTGCGTCCTTGAGCCGTGTCGCCGCCGAAGGGCCATAACTGCTTGACCTTCATGTCACCGCAGCCGGACAGCAGCAGCGAGCCGCAGGCCAGACCCGTGCCTGCAATAAACCTCAATTTTCTTTGCATCATGTTCTCCGTTTGCTTGTTTTCGTCACAAGGTATGCACCCGGTCGCCGTGGCTGAAGCCGAGCAGCGGCCCCGGCACGCCGCGCCCGAGCGCGATCACCTTGAACAGTTCGCCCATCTCGTCGGGTGAGATGAGTACATTTACCGCCCCGCGCGCGCGAAGTTCATTCAAATTCGCGTTTCCGGCGTCCGTCTCCCGCAGCAATTCCGCCACCCCGCAGTTGATCAGGAAGTTGGCCTGGCTGGTGTAGCCCAGAACTTCCAGCCCGGCGTCGAAGCCGGCCTCGGCCACGGCGGTGAAGTCTACGTGGGAGGTGATGTCGCACAGGCCGGGAAACCAGAACGGGTCTTCATGCACCCGATGCCGGTAGTGGCAACGCACTGTGCCGCCGTCGCGCAGAGGGTTGTAAAGCTCATCGCGCGGCAGTCCGTAGTCGATCAGAATCAGGGCGCCCTGATCCAGTCGCTGCGCCAGTTCGGCAACCCAGGCGCGGGCAGCGAGGCTGATTTCGCTGCGATAGGGCGCCGCCAGAGGCAGCGCATTTGCCGCCGCCAGCAGCGCGCCGGTCGCGGGCTGTTCGGCAAACACCAGTCGCTCCGCGGCGATGCCGACACCCCGTTCCAGCACGCTGCACCCGGGCCCTGCATCGTCCCAGCGCAGCGCGTGCGTCGGCATGGCGTCGAGCACTTCGTTGCCCACCAGACAGCCGGAAAAGCGCTCCGGCAAGTGGTCCAGCCACTCGACGCAGCCGGCGAATTGCGGCGCATGTTCGGCCAGCGTCTCCTTCTGGCGTGCGCGCAACTCGCCGGAAAGTTCCAGTATCTGGTAGCGCTCGGGCGCGCAATCCAGTGCCGCCAGCGCCGTCAGCAGGTCTGCCGCCAGTCGTCCGCTGCCGGCGCCGGCTTCGATCACCCGCGGGCTGGAGGCGGCCAGTACTTGTGCCACTTGCCGCGCCAGTGCCCGGGCGAAAAGCGGCGTCAGTTCCGGTGCGGTGAGGAAGTCGCCCTCCGCACCGAACTTGCGCGAGCCCCCAGAGTAGTAGCCGAGGCCCGGTGCATACAGCGCCAGTTCCATGTAGCGGGCGAAGGACATCCAGCCGCCGCCGGCGCCGATTTCGGCGGCGATGATGTCTGTCAGCGCTTTGCTGGCCGCGCGCGCATCGGCCGAAGCCTCGGGCAGAGCGGCTTGCATCAGGCCCCGGGCGTCACGCTGCCGGCGACGAGTTCCGCCATCAGCAGGGCATCCGCCGCCTCCTGCCGGTGCAGTCCTTCAACCACGCCGGCGCGATTGACCGCCGGCTGGTTCTGGCTGGTCTTCCACTTGCCTTTGAGCCCGGTGATCTCGATCTCGATGCCGACGATCGCCTCCAGCATCTTGTCGATGTAGTCGGGCGGCGCCTCGGCGATGTGCCAGGGCTCGGCAAAGCCGGCTTCGTGCTTGTCGACCAGAATTTCCAGCTGCCGGCGCAGCCAGGCGGGATCATCGATTGTCCGCAGCCGGCCGCGGGCATGGACCACCACGTAGTTCCAGGTCGGCACCGCCTTGCCGTGCTCGCGCTTGGTCGGGTACCACGAGGGCGTGACATAGGCCTGCGGACCGTGAAAGATCGCCAGCACTTCGCTGCCGGGCGACTGCTGCCAGAGCGGGTTGGCTCGCGCGACATGACCCTGCAAGGCACCGTGCGGCGCCACTTCGGCGGCGAGGTGCAGCGGCAGATGATCCGCGGTCAAGCCATGATTGCCTTGCGCCACCAGCGTCGCCAGCGGGTAGTCGCGCATCAGCGCATGCAGCACCTCGACGCGGCTTTCCTCGAAATGGGCTGGCAGGTACATCTAGATCAGCGCACCGCTTTTTTCGCCGCGCTCGTAGACGATGTGGGCGCGGCCGACCAGCAGCGTGTCGAGCGTGCCGATCTGCACGACGTCCTTGTTGGTGTAGGGCAGCTTGTGCAGGATGTAGCGCAGCGCATTGAGCCGCGCGCGCTTCTTGCAATCCGACTTGATCACGGTCCAGGGCGCATCGGCGGTGTCGGTGTGGAAGAACATCGCTTCCTTGGCCTTGGTGTAGTCGTCCCACTTGTCGAGCGAGGCCAGGTCGATCGGCGACAGCTTCCACTGCTTGAGCGGGTGGGTTTCGCGTTCCTTGAAACGGCGGCGCTGTTCCGGGCGCGATACCGAAAACCAGAACTTGATCAGGTGTACGCCGCTCCTGACCAGCGTGCGTTCGAACTCCGGCGTCTGGCGCATGAATTCTTCATATTCGGTATCGCTGCAGAAGCCCATCACGCGCTCGACACCGGCACGGTTGTACCAGGAGCGGTCGAACAGCGCGATCTCGCCGGCGGTCGGCAGATGCTGCACATATCGTTGAAAGTACCATTGGCCGCGCTCTGTATCGGAGGGTTTTTCCAGCGCCACGACATGGGCGCCGCGCGGATTCAGGTGTTCCATGAAGCGCTTGATGGTGCCGCCCTTGCCCGCCGCGTCGCGGCCCTCGAACAGGATCACCACCTTCTGGCCGGTGTCCTTGACCCAGGCCTGCAACTTGAGCAGTTCGACCTGAAGGTGGTATTTCTGCTTTTCGTAGTTGCGGCGCGTCATCAGGTGGCGGTAAGGGTAGCCGCCTTCCCGCCAGTCGGGCGCCAGTTCCTCGTCGGGGTGTTCAGTGGCGACAACTTCGCGCTGCAGCAGGGCTTGCGTCAGCGCTTCGACATCGTCGGGCGAGGCACCCTCGACCACGGCCTTCAGGGCCTGTGCCAGCTTGGCGCCCTCGCCGGGCCTGGCATGGGAAACGATATCGCGCACTGCCTCCACTTTGGAGTCACGCGCGGCGTCGGAGCGGTCCTTGATGACGAACTTCTTGATGCCCCTGGCTGTACGCGAGGGCGCGACATCGCCGGAACCCGGGCGTCGCTGCGTCCGCGGTTTTGGCGCTGTAGCGGCCTTGGCGGGGATCTTCGGTGTCGAGGGCTTGGCGGCCATTTACTTCTCCTGATCATCCTCAAGCAGTTCGTGGATTTCCAGCCAGCGGCATTCCGCTGTTTCGATATTCTGCGCCAACTGGCTCTGTCTCAGGGTGAGGTCGTCGAGCAGGCGGGTATCGGTACTGGCATAAAGCGCAGGATCGGCGAGGCGGGTTTCCAGCAGCTTGAGTTCCTCCTGCCAGGCGGCGAGCTGTTGTTCCAGCTTTTCGCTTTCTTTCTGCAGCGGTCGCCGGTCCGCCTGCTTCGCCGGCGATTTCTCGCCAGCGCCTGAGGTTTGCTTGCGGCTGCTGTCGGTGCTGCTTTCCCTGCGCTTCTGGCTCTTTTCGCGCCCGGCGGCTTTTTCGGCGGCGCGCGACTGGTTGAGCCACTCGGCATAGTCGTCGAGGTCGCCGTCGAAGGGCACGACCTTGCCGTCGGCCACCAGCCAGAGCTCGTCGCAGGTGGCGCGCAGCAGGTGGCGGTCGTGCGACACCAGCACCATGCCGGCCTCCGTCTCCTGCAGGGCGATGGTCAGTGCCTCGCGCATTTCGAGGTCGAGGTGGTTGGTCGGCTCGTCCATCAGCAGCAGGTTGGGCGCGGTGCGGATCATCAGCGCCAGGGCCAGCCGCGTCTTCTCGCCACCGGAGAAACGGCCGCAGGGCGCCTCGACCATGTCGCCGCGGAAATCGAAGCCGCCGAGGTAGTTGCGCAGGTCCTGCTCGCGGGTACGCGGTTCGAGCTTGATCATGTGCCACAGCGGTGATTCGGCCGGGCGCAGCTGTTCCAGCTGGTGCTGGGCGAAGTAACCGAGCTTGAGGTTGCGGCCGGCCTCGCGCACACCGGAGAGCGGCTGCAATTCGCCGGCCAGCAGTTTCATCAGCGTCGACTTGCCGGCACCGTTGCGGCCGAGCAGCCCGATGCGGCTGTCGGGACGCAGGGTGAATCTGAGTTTCTCGAAAATTACTGTCTTGTCGTAGCCGGCTTTCGCGTCGTCCAGCAGCAGCAGCGGATCGGAGAAACCGGTCGGCTCCGGGAAGCTGAAGCTGAAGGGCGTGTCGATGTGGGCGGCGACGATGTCGCCCATTTTCGCCAGCATCTTGATGCGGCTTTGCGCCTGGCGTGCCTTGGAGGCCTTGGCGCGGAAGCGGTCGATGTAGCTTTGCAGATGCGCCGCCTCGCGTTTCTGCTTGGCGGCGAGCGCCAGATCATTGGCCAGACGTTCGGCACGGGCGCGTTCGCAGGCCGAGTAGTTGCCGGTGAAGAGCTGCATCTTGCCGGCTTCGATGGCGAGGATGTGGCTGGTGACGACGTCGAGAAAATCGCGGTCGTGCGAAATCAGGATCAGCGTGCCGGGATAGCCCTTCAGCCATTCTTCGAGCCAGATGATGGCATCGAGGTCGAGGTGGTTGGTCGGCTCGTCGAGCAGCAGGAGATCCGAGCGGCACATCAGGGCTCGCGCCAGGTTCAGGCGCACGCGCCAGCCGCCGGAAAATTCGGCCACCGGCCGCTGGTAGTCCGGGTCGGCAAAGCCCAGACCATGCATCAGCGCTGCGGCGCGGGCAGGCGCGGCGTAACCGTCGATTTCGGAGAGGCGGGCATGCAGCAGACCGATCTGCTCGCCGGCGTGATGGTCGTCGTGATGGTCTTCGGCCGCCGCCAGATCGCGCTCTATCTGGCGCAGTTCAATGTCGCCGTCGAGGACGAAGTCGAGCGCGGCATCGGGCAGCGCCGGCGTGTCCTGGGCGACATGGGCCAGCACCCAGTTGGGCGGGCGCTCCAGGTCGCCGCGGTCGGCGTGCAGTTCGCCGCGCAGCAGGCCGAGGAAGGACGACTTGCCGCAGCCGTTGGCGCCGGTGAGACCGACTTTCCAGCCCGGATGCAACTGCAGCGTGGCGCCGGTGACCAGTGCCTCGCCGTTGCGGGAAAAACCGAGGTCGCGCAGGAGGATCATAGGAGCCGGATGGGCGAAGCCTTCTCGTGGTGATAGCCGCAGCGACCCTCGTAGCACAGGGCGATGCGCGCCATGTCGGCGTCGGCGTCACCGCTCATGGCGAGGCTGGACACCAGGCCCGCCTCGCGCTTCGAATAGTCGACGACACCGATGACGACCGGCACACCGGCTGCCAGTGCAATACGATAAAAGCCCGATTTCCAGCCCGGCCGCAGGCTGCGCGTACCTTCGGTGGCGATTACCAGCAGCAGGCGGCTGCGGCTGGCGAATTCGGCCGCCATGCGCTCGACGAAGCCCGTCTGCTGGCGCCGGTTCACGGCAATGCCTCCCAGTCCGCGCATGACAGGGCCGAAGCCGAAGCGGAACAGCGCGTCCTTGCCCAGCCAGCGCGCATCCATCTCCAGCGCCAACATGGTCAGGATGGCGAGCGGGAAATCCCAGTTCGAGGTGTGCGGGTAGCCGATCACCACCGCCTTGGCGGGGCGCTGCGGCAAATCGAGCAGCTTCCAGCCCAGCAGTTTGAGGATGAGGCGGGCGGGGCCGCGCAGCAGGCTCATCGTGCCGGCACCGCGAGGCGGAAGCGCTTGCGCCCCGGCAGCCGGTAGGTTTCGAAGTCGTTGCGGTCGAGGGTCCACACCGTGTGTATGCCCGTGCTCATCGCGGCGATCACCAGCGAGGCGTCGGCCAGGTCCATCGGCCGGTCGGCGTATTTCTCGAGCCAGTCGATGGCGCGCACCAGTTCGTCGCGTCCCAGCGGCAGCAGTTCCAGGCCGCCCTTGTCGATCCAGCGATACAGCGGCAGCGTCGCGGCGACGGAGGGCGCCAGGTGCGAGAACTCCGTCAGCACCGCCCAGGTCGTCAGCAGCCGGCCGCGATATCCGGCGAGAAACGTCTTGCAATCCTCATGGGCGGCATCGCGTTTGTCCGCCAGCGCCACCAGCGGACCGGTATCGACCAGCAGGGAACTCACGCCGCGGCCTTCTTGCCGTGCTTCTTGCGTATGGCGACTACGACGCGCTCCTTGGCGCTGCCCGCAGTTTTGCCCTTGCCGGACACGCAGCCGATGAAGCCGGCTTCCTGCGCCAGTTCGTAAGGCGTGCGTTCGGTTTGCGTGCCCATGAAGCGCTGCTCCAGGAGTTCGACGATCACTTCCGATTTCGTGCGCTTCGCCTCGACGCAATAGGTCGCCAGCGCCTGCTCGACGCGCAGGGGAAGGCGAACGGTGGTGGTCATGGCAGCGGTTCCCGGAACGAATACGTATTAACTGTAATACAAGATGCGCTTCACCGCAAGCGCAGCCATCAGCCGAGACCCTGGCTGGCGAGGTATTCCTCATAACTGCCGCGATAGTCGATGATGGTCCGGTCCGGCTTGATGTCGATGATGCGCGTTGCCAGCGAAGAAACGAACTCGCGGTCGTGCGAAACGAAGATCAGTGTGCCGGGGTATTTCTCCAGCGCGGTGTTGAGCGATTCGATGGATTCCATGTCGAGGTGGTTGGTCGGCTCGTCCATCAGCAGCACGTTGTTCCGCAGCAGCATCAGCTTGCCGAACAGCATGCGGCCCTGCTCGCCGCCGGAAATCACGTTGACCGGCTTCTTCGCTTCGTCGCCGGAAAACAGCAGGCGACCCAGGGTGCCGCGGATCAGAGTTTCGACATCGCCGCCCTCGTAGCCGCCTTCGCGCACCCACTGCACGATCCACTCGGTGAGTGGCGTAGTGGCGGCGAAGTCGGCGGCATGGTCCTGGTGGAATACGCCGGGACGGGCCTTCTCCGCCCATTTCACCTGGCCGCCGAGCGGCTTCAGTCCGCCCAACTTCTCCCCGGCCAAAAGGCGCAGCAGCGTGGTTTTGCCGACACCGTTCTCGCCGATGATGGCGACCCTGTCGCCGGCTTCAATGCTCATCGACAGCGACTTGATGACCGGCACCTTGGGCTCGTAGCCGAAGCCGAGCTTGTCGATCTCGCAGGCCAGGCGATGCAGCTTTTCCTTCTCGTCGTAGTCGAAGCGTATCCACGGGTACTGCCGCGACGAAGGCTTGATGTCTTCCGGGCGGATCTTCTCGATCAGCTTGAGGCGGCTGGTGGCCTGCCTTGCCTTGGACTTGTTGGCGGAGAAGCGGCGGACGAAGCCCTGCAGGTCGGCGACGCGCTCCTTGGCCTTGGCGTTGGCCGAGACCTGCCGCTCGCGCGCCACGGTCGAGGCTTCCATGAAATCGTCATAGTTGCCGCCATAAACCTTGATCGTGCCGTAGTCGAGGTCGGCCATGTGGGTGCAGACCTGGTTCAGGAAGTGGCGGTCGTGCGAGATGATGATCATGGTGCTCTCGCGCTCGTTGAGGATGTCCTCCAGCCAGCGGATGGTGTTGATGTCGAGGTTGTTGGTCGGCTCGTCGAGCAGCAGGATGTCGGGGTTGGCGAACAGCGCCTGCACCAGCAGCACGCGCAGCTTCCAGCCCGGCGCCACTTCGCTCATCGGGCCGTTGTGCTTTTCGGTGGGGATGCCGGCGCCCAGCAGGAGCTCGCCGGCGCGCGATTCGGCGGTGTAGCCGTCGTACTCGGCGAAGTGCGATTCGAGTTCGGCGGCGCGCATGTAGTCGTCTTCCGATGCGTCCGGGTTGGCGTAGATCGCGTCGCGTTCCGACATGCAGGCCCACATCTCGGCATGGCCCATCATTACCACGTCGAGCACGCGTACCTCCTCGTAGCCGAACTGGTCCTGCTTGAGATAGGCCATGCGCTCGCCCGGATCGAGCGAGACATTGCCGGCGGAAGACTCCAGCACGCCGGCCAGTATCTTCATGAAGGTGGTCTTGCCCGAGCCGTTGGCGCCGATCAGGCCGTAGCGGTTGCCCTCGCCGAACTTGACCGAGACATTTTCGAACAGCGGCTTGGCGCCGAACTGGATGGTGATATTGGAAGCGACGAGCATGGCGACGGGAGCGGAATGGACAGCGGGTCGCGCATTCTACCGGCTGGTGTCGCCGGGGCGGGTAAAAGTCGCTGCCGGCGGGGCGGCGATGATCCGCCCGCGCGAGCGCGCCTAGCCAGCCTCCCGGCTCAGTTGCGCCCACTCCGCGTCGCTGAACAGCCGCGATCGCGTGTGAAATGCCTTGCCCTCGGGACCTTCGAGCGAAAAGGTCCCGCCATGGCCTTCGATCACGTCGATGATGAGTTGGGTGTGCTTCCAGTATTCGTATTGCGCCTTGCCGATGTAAAACGGGCAGCCGCCGATCTCGCCGAGAAACTCATCCCCGGCGCCGATGGTCAGTTCGCCCGGCAGATAGCAATTTGCAGCACTGTTGTCGCAACAGCCGCCGGACTGGTGAAACATCAGGGGGCCGTGTTTCTGCTTGAGGAACGCGATCAGTTCGAGAGCCGCCGCGGTGGCGGTGACTTTATCAACCATGCCTGGCTCCAATAAAAAAAGGGGGCTAATGGAAAATTAGCCCCCTGTAAGCTCAACGCATCATTGAGCGGAGGATCAGAAGAAGCCGAGCTTTTGCTCCGCGTAGCTGACCAGCAGGTTCTTGGTTTGCTGGTAGTGGTCAAGCATGACCTTGTGCGTCTCGCGACCGATGCCGGACTCCTTGTAGCCGCCGAAGGCCGCGTGGGCCGGGTAGGCGTGGTAGCAGTTGGTCCATACGCGGCCGGCCTTGATGGCGCGGCCCATGCGGTAAGCGACGTTGCCGTTGCGGCTCCACACGCCGGCGCCGAGACCGTACAGCGTGTCGTTGGCGATCGCCAACGCGTCGGCTTCGTCCTTGAAGGTGGTCACGGCCAGCACCGGCCCGAAGATTTCTTCCTGGAAGATGCGCATCTTGTTGTGACCCTTGAACAGGGTCGGCTGCACGTAGTAGCCGCCGGCCAGGTCGCCGCTCAGGTTGGCTTGGGCGCCGCCGGTCAGCACCTGGGCGCCTTCCTGCTTGCCGAGATCGAGGTAGGACATGATCTTGGTCAGTTGCTCCTTGGAGGCCTGGGCGCCGATCATGGTGTCGGTATCCAGCGGGTTGCCCTGCTTGATGGCCTTGACGCGAGCAATGCAGCGCTCCATGAACTTGTCGTAGATGGATTCCTGGATCAGGGCGCGCGACGGGCAGGTGCAGACTTCGCCTTGATTGAAGGCAAACAGGACGAGGCCCTCGATGGCCTTGTCGAGGAAGCCGTCGTCCTTATCCATGACATCGGCAAAGAACACGTTGGGCGACTTGCCGCCGAGTTCCAGCGTCGCCGGGATCAGGTTGTTGGCAGCGGCCTGGGCGATGACGCGGCCCGTGCTGGTGGAACCGGTGAAGGCGATCTTGGCAATGCGCTTGCTCGTGGCCAGCGGCATGCCGGCTTCACGGCCGTAGCCGTTGACGATGTTGAGCACTCCCGGCGGCAGCAGGTCGGCGATCAGTTCGGCCAACACCAGGATGCTGATCGGCGTCGATTCGGCCGGTTTCAGCACCACGCAATTGCCGGCACCGATTGCGGGAGCGAGCTTCCACGCCGCCATCAGGATCGGGAAATTCCAGGGAATGATCTGGCCGACAACGCCCAGCGGCTCATGGTAGTGATAGGCGACGGTGTTCTCGTCGATATCGCTCAACGCGCCTTCCTGGGCGCGCACGCAGCCGGCGAAGTAGCGGAAGTGGTCGGCGGTGAGCGGGATGTCGGCGGCCATCGTTTCACGGATCGGCTTGCCGTTGTCCACGGTCTCGGCGTAGGCCAGCAACTCGAGGTTGGCTTCGATGCGGTCGGCGATCTTCAGCAGCACGTTGGCGCGTTCGGCGGGCGCGGTCTTGCCCCACTTGTCGGCGGCGGCGTGGGCGGCGTCGAGCGCCAGTTCTATATCCTCGGCGCCTGAGCGGGCGGCCTGGGTATAGGTTTTGCCGCTGATCGGAGTAATGACATCGAAGTATTGACCCTTGACCGGGGCAACCCACTTGCCGCCAATGAAATTGTCATATTTTGCCTTGAAGTTGACTTTGGCGCCGGCAGTACCGGGGGCAGCGTAGATCATCTTGTTTCCTCCATGTTCGGGGTTGGTCGCGCAGGCATTCCCTTGCGGAACACCCCTACCATCAACTACCGTGCCAGTCTCCATGGACAAGGCACAAGGCGCCGATTAAGGCCTCGTATCAACGCACGGCGCGATATGGGCCGCCTGCGCCAGCGCCTTGTATTTATGGGATAATTTGCATATTTTACGTAGCAATACGACACAGCTGTATCAAACTGAGACAGCCTCCGCCGAACCCCAGCCTCCCGGATTTCGCCAAGCGCGAACACAGTGCGGCTCTGGCCATGTACGAATAGCTCAGCGCGAACAGCTCATTGACGGGCCGATAAATGGTCCCATTGCTGTCGGGCTGCGCTTGATGCCGATTGGACCAGGTATCGGGGTATCGCCCGCTCAGGAGACCTTTTGCATGCGGGAAATATAAGCTGCCATGAATTGTGTCGGATCCTGCAGCAGTTTGTCCTTCCACGGTCCCAGGCGCAAACGGCCCTGTACCAGTCCGCGCAGTGCGCCGACATTATCGGTCCAGCCGACGCTGGTGGCGCCGACCAGCACGTCGTCCTTGAACTGCAGGGACAGGTAACGGAAGTTTTCTTCGTCTGCCCGCTCGACCCCCTGGCCGCCTTCGACACCCCACCACTGACCGAAGGATGTCGAAATCAAGCCCAGCGTGTCCAGCACGTTGATCGCCAGCGCCCCGTGGAAACGCGCTTCGCCACCAGCCATGTTGATCGCGGCAACCCGCGCCTGGTCTGCAGCCGCCGGCTGGATGGCATTGAGTTCGCGTTCGCCGGTATGAAAGCCGGACGCCTCGGTAACATCGCCGGCCGCATAGATGTTGCGTACATCGCTGCGCATCTGCGGGTCGACATGAACGCCATGCCCCACCGTCATGCCGCTGCCGGCGAGGAAGGCGACATTGGGCCTGACGCCGGCCGCACAGATGATGACATCGGCTTCGACGTTGGCGCCATCGGAGAGCGTCGCCAGCAATGCGCCGCCCTTGGCAGCGATCTGCGTCACCCCGGTATTCACGTGCACCGCCACGCCCTTCTTTTCCACCCAGCGGCGGATCATGGTGCCGGCCCTGGGCGTCATCATGCGCGGTACCATGCGATCGCCCATCTCGACTACCGTCAGCGTGACACCGCGGGCGACAAGCGCTTCCATAATGATGCAGCCGATGAAGCCGGCGCCGATCTGCAGCACGCGGCTGCCCGGCGCGGCGCGCGCAGCAATGGCACGTGCATCGGCCAGCGTCCAACAGGTATGCACCCCCGGCAGATCGATGCCGGGCAGCGGCGGGCGCACCGGATGGCAGCCGCTGGCGACCAGCAGGCGGTCGTAGCCGAGTTCGCTGCCGTCCTCGAAGACAATGGTCTGGCTTTCCGGTTCGACGCGCACCACACGCCCCTGACGCAGATGGATGCCATGACGCTCGTAGTGATCGCCGGACTTGCGCAGGTGCGTGCCCTGGTCGGAAATGCTGCCGTTGAGGAAATAGGGAATCGCCATGCGCGAATAGGGCGCCTCGACTTCCTCGCCAATGAGCGTGATGTCGGCGTGTGGATCATAGCGACGCAAGGCCTCGGCGGCGACGACGCCGGCGGGGCCGTTGCCGATGATGACGTGTTTCATAGCAGATTCCTCAAATAACAGCCTAGCTTCAGTGATGGTTCATGCGGGCTTCGCCGGAGTGAAGTTGCCGAAGTTGAAATAAAAACGCCAAGGCTGCCGATGGCAGCCTTGGCGCTCGAATGCCGGGCCTAAAGCCCGAGGCGCGCCAGGGTGTCCTTCTCAGGCACGCCGGCCTTGTCCCAGCCGCGCAGCTGGTAGTACTCCGGCACCATCTTGTCGATGCCGCTGACCAGACCCTTGGCCGGTCCTGTCTTGGCCGGCTCGGTCTTCATGCGCAGCGGCAGATCGTCGTCCTTGGCGGTAAAGCCGGCGGCATTGTTGAACAGGCGCTCCATGTTCCAGATGCGTTCGCCCAACTGCGCCAGACGCTCGACCGTCCAACCGCCTTCCCCGCCTTCGCAGGCCGCATCGATTTGCGGCGCCAGATCGCCCAGCGACCACGCAAATGTGGTGAAAACGCATGTCCCCGAGGAATCGAAGGCCGCTGTCGCGTCCTGGAACGCCATCACCAGCCCCGGCTTGCCTTCGGTCACCAGCGGATCAGTCTTGACCGGTATGCCGAGCACTTCGGACGCCACCGTATAGGAGCGCAGATGGCAGGCACCGCGATTGGAGGTGGCATAGGTCAGCCCCATGCCCTGGATGCCGCGCGGATCATAGGCCGGAAATTCCTGCCCCTTGACCGACATCGACAGTTCCGGATGGCCGTACTTGGCGGTCAGACGCGCCGAGCCAAGGCCGACTTCCTTGCCGAAACCTCGTCCTTCCGCCGTCATGCGGGTGATCTCGATCAGCGCCTGCGCCGAACCGAAGGGCGATTCGATGCCGATCTGCTCCTTGCTCAGCACGCCCATTGTGTACAGTTCCATCACCGCGCCTACCGTGGCGCCGAAGGTGATCGGATCGAAGCCGTCTTCGTTGCAGATCATGTTGGCGACGGTCAGCGCATCAAGATCGTCCACCCCGTCGGCTGCTCCCAGCGACCAGGCCGCTTCGTACTCAAGCCCGCCCGTGGCACCCCAGTACTTGGGGTTGTTCTTGACGCTCCAGTGGTCCTTGTCGACTTGCGAAATACGGCCGCAGGCGATGGTGCAGCCGAAGCACGCCGCATTGGTGACCAGGTTGGCCTTGCCGTCGGAAAGCCGCTTCTCGTGCATGGCTTCGCCGGAAATCTTGCGCGCACCTTCGAATTGCACTTCCTTGGCGTTGCGCGTGGGCAGGGCACCCATTTCGTTGATGACGTTCATCAGCACCTGGGTGCCGAACTTGGGCAGGCCCTGGCCGGTAACGGCATTGTCGGCGAGCACCTTCTTCGCCGCGTTGGTCGCGGTCATGAAGGCCTTGAAGTCGCGGATGCCGGATACGCCGACGGTGCCTCGTATCGCCACGGCCTTGAGGTTCTTCGAGCCCATCACGGCGCCAACCCCGGAGCGGCCGGCAGCGCGGTGCAGGTCATTGACGATGCAGGCGTAGAACACGCCGTTCTCGCCGGCACGTCCGATCGAGGCCACGCGGATCTGCGGGTCGTGGTGACCGGACTTGATCATCTCTTCGGTTTCCCAGGTGGTCTTGCCCCACAGATGCGATGCATCGCGCAATTCGGCAACATCGTCCTGGATCCACAGATATACCGGTTTGTCGGACTTGCCTTCGAAAATGACCATGTCCCAGCCGGCCATCTTGAGTTCGGCGCCGAAATGGCCGCCGGAATTCGAGCAGGCGATGGCTCCGGTCAGCGGTCCCTTGGTGATCACCGAATAGCGGCCGCCGGTGGAGGCCATGGTGCCGGTCAGCGGTCCGGTGGCCATGATCATCTTGTTCGCTGCCGACAGCGGATCGACCTTGGGGTCAACTTCTTCGACGAAATATTTGGTGGCCAGTCCGCGCTGGCCAAGATACTGTTGCGCCCACTCCATGTTGAGGGGCTCGGATTTGCAGCTGCCCTTGCTCAGGTCAACGCGCAGGATTTTTCGTGTCCATCCCATGTCAGTCTCCTTAGGCGCTGGCGCGCGGTTGAGTGTTGGTCTTGCCGGCCCACTGGCGCATCTTGTCCAGCCCGGTCCAGTCGGCATCGATGTAGGTGATGGCGGCGGTGGGACACGCCGCGGCGCAGGCAGGATCGCCGCCGCACAGATCGCATTTCTGTACCTTGCCCGAGTCGGCGACGTAATTCACCGTACCAAACGGACAGGCGATGGTGCATACCTTGCAGCCGACGCAGACATCGATATGCACTACCTTGGCACCGGTCGCCGCATCAATGCGGATGGCATCGACCGGACAGGCACTCATGCACCAGGCTTCGGCGCACTGGGTGCAGGTGTAAGGTACCTTGCGTCCTTCCGCCTCGAAGTTGAATACCTTGATGCGCGACTTGGAGAGGTTGAAT
>SESE01000046.1_pt1 | contig 51061 bp, 42 predicted proteins | sample 3171371 | NCBI WGS metagenome assembly SESE01 (sample SAMN06051881, study PRJNA518727) | freshwater metagenome | biome: subpolar coniferous forest; feature: holomictic lake; material: water; isolation source: holomictic Lake 442, 13 m depth | place: Canada: near Kenora, Ontario | collected... | reverse complement strand
AGACACACATCAACCAAGCGCCTTTCGGGGCGTTTTGTTTTTATGTATGCCATTCTGTATATCATTTCTAGGTCGATGGGCGCCGTGTCGCTAACGCCGACTTCCATAGCCATCTGACCACCGACAATGCCTGCCAGCCAGGCGGCTAGTCAGATCACCGCCTCTTTCTTGTTCCTTATGGCGCGAAGTAGATCACCGAGGTTTTGCCCATCTGTTGTCGCCCAGTGGTCAGCATTTTGGTTCTGCCCCGCAATCACGGATGCGGCTGCGGAGGCAGACGCGAAGTACTGATCTTGGCTAAACACGTAGTAAGCGCCTTGGCGCTTCAACACCTCAGATTCAATAAGTTCCCTGCGCTTCGCCGCATAACTTGCACCGTGGATTTCAAAATGCTGCTTGGGCTCAAGAATCGCTGTACTTCCTTGCTTTACCAGCACACCCCCTTCAACGAGTTCAAGTGATGCCTTCAACGCGCCACCGCCCTTGAAGAAAAACACCATCTCGCGTGGCAGTTCGGAATAAAGGTCCGCACGCTTACCGGCCCTTCTTGCTGTTGTTTGTTGCTGCACCTCTTCCTGAATTTCCACCTCTGACTCTTCCGTGCGGTCATCGTCGAAATGCCAAAAGCCAAGAAGCGGAAGTATCAAGAGAATTTCGAGCAAGAAGTTCTCAGCGGTTGCACGTTCCTCTTCGCTCAAAGCCGGGGTGGTTGGCTTGTTTTCGTTGTCAAGCTCGGCAAGCCTAGCTTCATGCGCAAGCGCGATCAGTCTCGATTCCAAATGTTGGACATGCGCCTTATTGAGTCGCCCACCTTCGGCGGTAAAGAACACGGCCTTTTTCCAGAACGCCTTCTTCCGGGCGTGGTCACCCAATCTATCTCCAACAGGATCGCCTTCGCCGATATAGAGTTTCCTGCCGCCGGCCAACAGGTAAACGCCTGGCTGCTGGTATTCCTTGCGCCCCTTTACTTCGCCAAGGAGCTCGCGCGAAAAAACGATCGCCTTTCCCGGCCAGTCATCCCGAGATACAACTCGAATGCCTTCTGGGTCACCAGAAGGGACAAATATCTTGATTGAGAATGGTCTCAAGGGTTGACTCCTAGGTTGCTCCTGACAACACCGGTCGTCTGTCGATCACTGCGACACACCGTCGACCTTGAATAAAACAACTTCATGCGACTAAAGGCCTCGGCGATTATGCTCCTGCCAAGTGGATATGCAATAAGCGCTAGCGAAACCGAGTTGACCTTTGCTGCAAAGCTTGCGCGTCGCCTGATGCTTGGGCAAACAACGCTGGAAGCGGAGTTTCCCGGGTATCGATTCGGTAAGACAGATTGGCTTCGTGAGCAGGGTTTGCGATGACACCGGTGTCGATCAAGCAGGCGGTAAATCAGCCGATCGCTTGTTACTGATTCGCAAGACGCAGCGCGCCAGAATGATTGCGATTTGGCGCAGTGGAGTTATGGGGTAGGCAGGTGTCTGCATGTCGGATTCCTCTTGGTTTCGTGGTATCCGCATAACTCCCGTAACCGCAGGAGGAAGTCAAGGTTGCTACTGCGGAGAAGCGAATTTCTGCCTGACTCGCCTGCTCAGATGTGCTATTGTACGGCACATCTGATGCGTCACATCTCATGGTCAAACTGCCCAAGGAATCCCTGCTCGAACAAGAGCGCTTCGAACTGAAGCCAAAATCCGGCGGGGGATTGCTGAGCTATGAGGTTTGGGGATATCAGGAACGCGGAAAGACCATTGTGACCCGCTACAACCTGACGTACATCAACCATGCCATCTATCGCGGGGACAACGGACGGGTTCTTGGCTTCGATAATGCACATGGTTACCACCATCGCCATTCCATGGGTAAGGTCGAGGCAGTCGAGTTCAAAAGTTTTGAAGCAACGCAGGAGCGGTTTCAGCAGGAATGGTTGGAAATCGTTAAATCGGTAGGAGGCAAAAAGTCATGACCAAAGTAGTTATTCGCACCGATGATGTCGACGGCTTCTTCGCGCGCGCGAAAGATGCTGCTCGCCGTGCTGATCGCGGCCAGACCTTCGATGGCAAGATCACGCTAGCGTTCGAGGATCCACAGCGGATGTTCACCGTTCTGTCGGAAGCACGTCGTCGCCTCATGCTCGAGGTTATGCACGAGCCGAAAACGATCAACGAGCTAACGCAAAGCCTGCATCGCAACCGATCGGCAATCACCAAGGATGTAGGTCTGCTGGAAAAAGTCGGGCTTGTCGTATCCCAGCGTCTGGCCAATCCAGGACACGGCATCCAAAAGGTTGTGCGCTCAATCGCGCCGAAGATTGAGATGGTAGCGACTCTTGGCTAACCGACTGACAGTAAAGTGTTTTGAGGAATTGCAATATGCAGGCCGCATAGTTCAGGATTTAGAGACGATTTGTGTTGACGTACCTTCTGGCCCGCCATTCATATCGCATCATCGATGAGTTAAACGGGTTTTAGCGTGCAGCCCACCGCATAGCCCACCACTCACCAGCGAACTGTGGAATGCACATGGGTCCGGGGATGAATCTGGCTCTTTTCTTACCATTCCTCGCGCACCTCTCTCATCCAGTACCGCCATGCCCTCGACCGAAACCAACTACTGCTACCACTGCGGCCGCCATCACCCCAGTAGCGAAATGCGCCAGATTGAAACCAAGAGCGGACGGAAATGGCGCTGCATTAAGTCGATCGAGGCTACGAAGAAGAGCGCCGCACAGCGCGATGCTTTTGGTAAGACAGTCACTGCCGGCAACTCATCAGAGAATCAGGCGAGAGTTAAGTCGAGACTCACTGAAGAACGTTTGTTGGCGGGTCGATAGGGGCACCCGCGCCAGAAAACCAGCCTATGAAGATCCACCAATTGCCGCAAGGTGCCCGCTTCGAGTACGAAGGAAGTGAGTACGTGAAGACCGGCCCCCTTTCTGGAACCGGCAAAGAGGGACATCATTGCGCTCTTCGTCTTGGCTATGCAGGCTTCGTAACCAGGCCTCAAGAGCGCCCCAAGCACGCGAAACCCTATCTTCGAGAGATTGTTCTGTGACTTTAGAAAATCTTAGGCGTCAGCTCGCTCGCGAGGCACGTGAGTATCTGGCAGATCTCAGGGATATCAGGGAAAGCCTGAAGTTTCTTGAGGGCTGGATAGTCCTGGCCTTGTTTCTGGCTGCCATCTTGATGTTGGTCGCCTGGACATTGGTCACTCTTGGCTTCAATCCGCCCAACGAACACATTTCGAAGGCGATGTACAACTTCGGGTTGCATTCCTGCCGCCCGATCAGCAACCTTAACGGCATCATCGTCATCGTCGATACGCTGTTACTAGTGTTTCTTATGGCGGTCACCGTGGGCAGTGTGTTAAACCAGATGGCGCGAGTCAGAAGCGGTCAGCCACGCAATGCGAACGAAGTGATCTATTTTTTGTCCCTATTGCTGATAGTCGGCGTCGGCGGCATTATCTACATGCACTGGATCTGCTGAATGAAAGGCAAGTGGTGAGCTGATGTTTTGTATCACTGATGTCCGAGATTGGATGTTGTCTTCGCTTGATTGCAGCAGGCGCCGCGAGACCGCCTGACCTGAGCGCTGGGCGCCATGCCAGAGAAAGCAAGTCCCGTTCAATACAGTTCAGGCAACATGTCGGCTTGTTTCCAGAGGCGTTTTCCCAGTCGCTTTTGGGGATCGAAATTCCTCAAAGTATTCCGGCCTGGCCCCACGGAGCGAGAATGGCGGAAACCGTAAAGGCGAAGATCGCCAGTATGACAAAGCATTATATGCACCGTTGTAGTTGGGCGGAGAATCATCACTGTCCAGAGCACTTCGCATTGCCCAAAAATGCCTACATAGCGCCTACACGAATCCAAGAAAGCAAAAAGGCCACCCCGAAGAATGACCTAAGTACTTGTTTCTATGGTGCCGGCAACCGGAATCGAACTGGTGACCTACCGCTTACAAGGCGGTTGCTCTACCATCTGAGCTATGCCGGCACAAATTGAATTATAGCGGAGCCGGTCAGCTACTATAAACTTCGTCTTCGCCACATCAGACGTTGCTCATGGTCGCCAGTTCGCCTTCCCGCCAGCCATTGCATCTGCTTGTCATCGCCGCATCCGATGAGGCTGCGGCGCCGCTGCTGCCGGTTGTTGCCGAGGCCGACAAGGCCTGCGAATTTCATCGCATCGGAACACCCGCCGGACTGCGCACTGCGCTGCGGGATCAACCGTGGGACGCGGTGCTTTACATTCCCGGCGTTTCCTCGCTTTCGGTGCAGGCTGTCGTGCGCCAGATTGATGATTCCGGATTCGACCTGCCGGTGATACTGGTGGCGGGACCCAACGACGAACGCGGCACGCAGCGGGCAATGAAGGCCGGCGCGCGCGACGTGATTGATGCGGACCGGCTGGAACGGCTCATTCCGGCAGTCGAACGCGAGGTGCGCGAAGCCCGGCACAGAGCCGACCACCGTGCCGCGCTGGAAATGCTCAACGAAAGTCAGGCACGTTTTGACGCCCTGGCGTCCAACCTGCCGGGCATGCTGTTTCATCTGCGTCGCGACGTCGAGGGCGAGTTCCGCTTTCTTTTCGTCAGTGAAGGTTGCCAGAAACTTTTCGGCTTCAAACAGCAGGATCTGCTGGCTTCGGCTAACCGGCTGTTTGAGGCCTTTGACACCGAAAAACGGAAAAGCCTCGAAAATGCCCTGCGCGAGTCGGCCGCCAAAGGCGCGCTGCTCAACTGGGAAGGCCACACCCGCGGCCGCACCCGGCAGAAATGGATCAATCTGCGGTCGACGCCTCATCGCTTCGATTCAGGCGTCGTCGAGTGGCGCGGAATTGCCACCAACATTACGGAAAGCAAGGAAAGCGAAGCGGAACTGCGCGGTTCCCGGCAGCAGCTTGCGGAGCTTTCCACGCACCTGGAAGCCGTCAAGGAAGAAGAGCGCGAGCGGATCTCGCGCGACATCCACGATGAACTCGGCTCCATTCTGGTGTTTCTCAAGATCGAGGCGGCGCACCTCGCCAGCAAACTGCCGGAAGGCGCCGACCGGCTGCGCCAGAAGGCTCACTCGATCGAGGGGCTGCTCGATCAGGCCATGAGTACGGCGAGCCGTGTCGCCCGCGAATTGCGCCCCGGCATTCTCAAGGAGTTTGGCCTGCCCGCTGCGATTGAGTGCCAGGCAGAGGATTTCACCCAGCGCTTCGGCATCCCGTGCCGGGTGCAATGCGACGAAGATGCGATCGAACCGGAGCCGGATACTTCGCTGGCGCTGTTTCGTATCGCCCAGGAGGCGCTGACCAATATCGCGAAACATGCGCACGCATCGCTGGTTGTCATGCGTTTGCGCCGCGAACGCGGTAACATCCTGCTTGAGATCAGGGACAATGGTCGCGGAATTTCCGATGCAGACATGCAAAAGCCGAAATCCTTCGGTCTGCGCGGAATTCGCGAGCGGGTATTGAGCCTTGCCGGTGATTTTTCCATCGGGCCGGCGGAACATGGTGGAACCCACATCATCCTGCGCGTTCCGGAACAGGCCGGCGTCGAACCTCCGAGCGAAGAAGAATTGCAACGCAACCTGTTCTGACCATGGCCGACAAGATCCACGTACTTATTGCAGATGACCACGCCATCGTGCGGCAGGGCCTCAAGCAGATACTCTCCGAAACCGAAGACCTGGTGGTCACCGGTGAAGCCGACGATGGTGCTGAAGCCCTGCAGCTTGCGCGACAGCAGACATGGGATGTCTTCCTGCTGGATGTATCGATGCCCAACCGCAATGGCATCGACACCCTGAAGCAGTTGAAGAAGGAATTTCCGCGCCTGCCGGTATTGATTCTCAGCATGCATCCGGAAGAGCAATACGCCGTGCGTGCGCTCAAGGCCGGAGCCTCCGGCTATCTCACCAAGCAAAGTGCGCCCGAACAACTGGTGACTGCGATCCGTCAGGTCGCCTCGGGCAAGAAGTACCTGAGCCCGGCCGTCGCCCAGCAGTTGGCAGAGGCGATTTCGGAAAATACCGAAAAGTCGCCGCATGAGCGCATCACCGATCGCGAATATCAGGTGCTGGTGCTTATCTCGACCGGAAACACCTTGACGCAGATCGCCGAAAAACTCAATTTGGGTGTCGCCACCGTCAGTACCTACCGCGCCCGTCTGCTGGAGAAAATGGGGCTGAAGAGTACGGCCGAACTGATTCGTTACGGCCTTGAGCACGGATTGGCGGAGTAGGAAGCATGGCAGAAAAGCCCACCCAGCCTTCGGAAATCGCCCGCGAAACCCTGCGTCGCCTGGCAATGAGCAAGGCGCTGCCGACGCCGGACAACTACCGCGCGACCTACCACGAAATCGCCGGCTCGCAGATTGTCGAGCCATTCCCCGAGCGTTCGCTCAAGGCCTTGCACGCCGGACTGCCGCGCAGCAGTCAGGAACAGGTCCGCTTTGCCCGCCAGTTCGAAACGGCCATTGCCGCAGGCAACTGGGACAGCTTCGGTGCGGCGCTGAATGATCTTCTGACCAGGCAAGGCGCGGAGCCGCTGGCCTGGTCGACTCTGATCCGCGAACTGGTGCAGCAATTCGACATCCACCATGCCGGCCTGACGGCGGCAAAGAAGAAGGAAACGGTGGAGCATGTGCTGTCCGCGTCAGGGTCGCCGGAATTGCTGTTTTCGCGTCTGCAGTCGGCGGTCCGCTCCTGGTCGCACACGCCGGTTGGCGACCATGCCGGACTGGTTTCCGGCGCCACCCCTGAGGCCCTCCCCGCGCAAACAGCGCCGTCGCGAGCCGCCGCTGCACGCCATGAACCGGCATCGCGTGGCGGCATGGGCGATCTTCAGGAACTGATTGCGCAACTGCTCGACAATACCCTGTCGATCATACTCAGCGAGAGTCCGGATCTGGCGCGTGAATCCGGCGAGATTGCTGCAGCGGTGCGGGCAGCGCGCAATGTCGAGGAACTCGGCGGCCTCGGCGAACGCCTGAAGAAGCTCAGCTATCGCGCCCATTTTGTCGCCGAAGACCAGGCCGAACTCAAATCCGGTCTGCTGCATCTGGTGCATCTCATCGTCGACAACATCAGCGAACTGGTGGTGGAGGACCAGTGGCTGGCGGGCCAGATCAGCGTGGTGCGCGAACTGGTTAACGAGCCCCTCAACCTGCGCCGGCTGGACGATGTCGAACGCCGGATGAAGGATGTCATCGTCAAGCAGAGTTCGATCAAGAAGAATCTCAACGAGGCCAGGGACCGGCTGAAGCAGATGCTGGCCACGTTTGTTGACCGCCTCGCCGACTTTTCGGAAACGACCAGCGGCTACCACGACAAGATCGAAAAATGCGCGGAACGCATCAGCCAGGCCAACGACATCGCCGACTTGTCGGATGTGCTGGACGAAGTGATGCGCGAAACCCGCGTCGTCCAGCTCAATGCCGCGCGTTCGCGCGACGAACTGGGCATCATGCGGACGCGGGTCGACGAAGCCGAGCGCGAAATCACCCGCCTGCAAAATGAACTGGCGCATGCCAGCGATCTGGTTCGCCACGATGCCCTGACCGGCGCGCTGAATCGCAAGGGCATGGATGAAGCACTCGAAAGCGAAGTCGGCCGTCTGCGTCGCCAGGGGGGATCGCTGAGCCTGGCCCTGCTCGACATCGACAACTTCAAGAAGCTCAATGACAGTCTGGGCCATGCCGCAGGAGATGCGGCGCTGGTTCATCTGACCGAGGTGACGCATCAGGCCATCCGTCCCCAGGACACGCTGGCCCGCTACGGCGGCGAGGAATTCGTCGTGCTGTTGCCCAATACGCCGCTTGAAGACGGCGTCAGCGCGATGGTTCGCGTGCAGCGCGAACTGACTCGCCGTTTCTTCCTCAACAACAATGACAAGGTGCTCATCACCTTCAGTTGCGGTGTCGCCGAAATGAGCGGCGAGGAGACCCCCTACGACACCCTGAAGCGTGCCGACGCCGCCATGTATCTGGCCAAGCGCGCCGGCAAGAACCGGGTAGTGCCGGCCGCCTGAGACGGCCGGCCGCGGCTTCAGGAGGCGATGTAACGCTCCATCTGCTCGATGATGAAAGTTTGTTCGGAGATCTTGGCCTTGACCAGATCTCCGATCGACACGATACCGAGAATATTCTGATTCTCGTCCAGCACCGGCAGGTGCCGGAAAAAGCGCTCCGTCATCAGTGCAAGGCCCTGCGAGACCTCCAGGTCCGATGTGACGAAGCGCACCTTCTCGGTCATCACCGCCCGCACCTGGGTTTGCCTCGGATTGATGTCAAGCGACGATACCTTGTGCAGGCAATCACGTTCCGTGAAGATGCCGACCAGTTTGCTGCCGCTGACGACCATGACGGCGCCGATGTCGCGCTCACGCATCAACTCCATTGCCTGCATCACCGTATCGTCGGGGCCGACGGTAACGATCGGTTTTTTCTTTTCGGCCAAAATCTGTTTTATGGTTTTCATGTTCTCTCTCCGTGCTGGGTTTTGGTCTGGTCGATCAAGACGGTCTCGAACATCAGGCATTTGAACCGCTCGAGGCTGAGTATCCTTGACCTCGGCAGCCCAGTCAATGCCGGCCGTCACATCGACTGCTTGATTGCCAGAAGGGCCTGATTGCGCAGGGTTTTGAGCAGGGACAGCTCCTTCTCCGGGATGACTATGCTGCCGGCCTTGTCACGGTCGCAGTAGATCAGCGCCACCGCGTTGCCCTTCATCAGCAGCGGCAGCAGAACGAAGGTTCTGGCCATCACGATGCTGCGGTACCAGTCCGGAATCTTGCCGGCAATCTTGGGATCGTCGATGTCGGCGATGATGATGTCGACACCTTTGCTGACGGCCAGCTGAAACACATCCGGCAGGCCCGACATCTGGAAGTGGAACTTGCGCGCCAGTTCGTTGGTGTCGGCGCCGAAACCGAAGCGCCCCTTCATGCCGCCGCCTTTGGGGTCCTTCAGGCAGAGCAACACGCGCTGAAAACCCATGGCCCGATACATGGTTTCCAGCGTGATGCGCAGCACGTCATTCAGTGAAAAGTCGTCCACCAGCGAATTGCTGATGTCCTGGATGCCGGCGGCGAGAATATCCTGCGCCGCCTCCGGTACGCCGTCGGCATTGAGCTCGCCGGTCTCGCTCTGATCAGGCAGAACCGGGTCGTTGAGCAAAGTGGCATCCATTGCGCCGGCCTCGACAACGGCACTTTTCCCCGCTGCCTCGCCGGTCCAGCCCTTGACTTGCCGGACGAAGGGGCTTTGTGTCAGATTCACATGCAGAACACTTGCCAGTTCGCTGAGTTCCTCAAACGATTTTTCCAGAACGGCTTGCAATTGACCGTCCGAGAAGCTCATGGCGGAAACGAAGCGCTCACGTGCTGCACGCGTTGCTTCGGCTCTCTTCGCCATGGGCACCGAGGCGATTGCGTCACAGATTTCGTTGGCGAACCCGGCGACGACCCGCAGCGATTCGTCATGGGTCGCCGGTTTTCTGACCGTGCCTTCGGATAACGGCCGCAGACTGTTAACCAGTCCGGGCGGGAAGCCCCAATAGCGCGCGATGCCGATACCCAACTCCGAGAACGACAAACCGAAAATCTGGGCCGAGGCCACTTCCTCGCTACAGTTTCGTTGCAGCATCACCTTGCGGATCTCGGCGACTTCCTCCTGGAAATAGAACTGTGCCAGTAGCTGGCCGAGGCTATGAAACAGGGCACAGACGTAGGCTTCCTCGGCCTCGCGCGCCATGAACTGCCTGCTTGCGGCGCGCGCCAGAGTGCCGGCGAGATTGGCGCGCAGGAAGGCTTCCTTGAGTTCGCGCGCACTGCCCTTGTCCTGCATGTGCTCGAACAGCAGGACGGTGATGGCAATATTGCGCAGGGCGTCGAAACCAAGCACGATCACGGCGCGCGAAACCGTGCTGATGCTGCCGCCACCGGCCTGCCGGTAATACACCGAATTCACCAGGCGCAAGATCTTGTTGGTCAGACCGTAGTCCTTGAGAATGATATTGGAAAGCCGGTTGATGCTTTCCTTGTCAGAACCGGTCATCTTGTTGATCGCCGACACCGAATCCGACAGCGCCGGAAAATCGGTCTTGTGTTTCATGCGCCGGATGAGGAAGTCGAGCGTGTCCTTCTTGCCCGCCGCCACCGCCTCCGTCATGACGATGGGTGTCGCCGCGGCGCCAAGATAGCCGTCCAGTTGCTCCTTCATCTGTGCCGCCGTCGGCGTGCGCAAGGCCGGATCGCGGGCGCAGGCGCTCAAGATGATGGCGCTCAGCTGATTGTCGATGCTGACATCCGCCGGCAGCGTCACCGCCTGGTTCAGAACCTGGTAAAGAATGGCCGCAGATGTGTCGCCGCGCGCCCATGGCTGGCCCGAGAGCATCTCGATCATCACCAGCCCGATGGCATAGATGTCGGTCTTTTCGCCCACCTGGCGGGAATCGACATACTCCGGCGCCAGGTAGAGAAGGGTGCCGGAAATGCCCTCCTGCGGTTGCCCGGCATCGGCGGCGTCGAGCCGGCTGGCAATGCCGAAATCCATCACGCGCGGACGGCCTTGCGGGTCGATCAGGATGTTCGACGGTTTGAGGTCGCGATGCACGATCCCGGCGGCGTGCGCCAGCGCCACGGCATCGAGTACCTGGCGCATCATGTCGGCGGTGCGGGCAGGAGAAATGCGGCCTTCCCTGGCGATTAACTCGGCGAGGTTGGGGCCATCGACGAACTCGAACACCAGATACGGATCACCCTGCTCTTCGCCGGCGTCGAAAATAGGCACAAGATTCGGATGGCGCAGCCGGCTGACGGCACGCGCCTCGGCAATCAGGGCGTCGTTGCGTTTGCTATCGGCACGGGCAAAATGCAGCGTCTTGATCGCCACTTCGCGCTCGAGTTGCGGATCCCAGGCAAGATATACGATGCTCTGGGCTCCGCGTCCGAGTTCACGGCGAATCTCAAAGCGACCGACCATCTTTTCCATGGCGTGATTCTAGCGTGTCGCGGTGTTGCGGGTGTCATCGCGGCATCGCCGGTTGCCAAGAAGCGCTTGCCCCCATACCATAGCAACATGGAACCCACTGACGCGAAGGATTCTCCCGAGGTTTTGCAGGCCCGCCTGGTCGAATTGCGCACCGAGCATCGCGATCTCGACGCAGCGATCAGCCAGATGACCTTGCTGCCGCCGGACGACCAACTGCTGCTGCGACGCCTGAAGAAGCGCAAGCTGCTGATCAAGGATCGCATCTCGGCGCTGGAGCGCCTGCTCGATCCCGACCCCGACGAATATGCCTGAGAGGGCCGCCGAGCGACCATGACATACAACTTCGATACCCTCGCCCTGCATGCCGGACAGGTGCCGGACGAGCGCTACGGCGCGCGGGCAACGCCGATCTACCTCACCACCTCGTTCGTCTTCAAGGATTCCGATCAGGCCGCTGCGCTGTTCAACATGGAGCGCGCCGGACACGTCTATTCGCGCATCTCCAATCCGACCAATGCCGTTCTCGAAGAGCGCATCGCCGCCCTCGAAGGCGGTGTCGGCGCGATTGCAGTGGCTTCGGGGCAGGCGGCGATGCATCTGGCCATTGCCACCCTGATGGGGGCCGGCTCGCACATCGTCGCCAGCCGGTCGTTGTACGGCGGCTCGCACAACCTGCTCGACTACACCCTGCCACGTTTCGGCATCACCACCACCTTTGTCGATCCGCGTGACCTCGACGCGTGGCGCGCCGCAATCCGTCCCGAAACCCGGCTGCTGTTCGGCGAGACCCTGGGCAATCCCGGGCTCGATGTGCTGAACATCCCGCAAGTCGCGGCGATCGCGCATGAGCACGGCCTGCCGCTGATGGTCGACAGCACCTTCACCACGCCCTGGCTGATGCGCCCCTTCGATCACGGCGCCGATCTTGTTTTTCATTCCGCCACCAAGTTCCTCGGCGGCCACGGCGTCGCCATCGGCGGCCTGCTGGTCGATGGCGGCACCTTCGACTGGGACAGGTCCGGCAAATTCCCCACCCTGACCGAGGCCTATGAAGGCTTCCACGGCATGGATTTCAGCGAGGAATCGACCGTCGCCGCCTTCCTCCTGCGGGCACGACGCGAGGGCCTGCGCGACTTCGGCGCCTGCATGAGCCCGATGACCGCCTTCCAACTGCTGCAAGGCGTGGAGACCCTGCCCCTGCGCATGGAGCGACACGTCGCCAACACCCGCAAGGCAGTTGAGCATCTGGTCAGGAGCGAAGCGGTGAGCGGCGTCGGCTACCCCGAACTCGACAACCATCCCGACCATGCCCTGGCCGGCAGACTGCTGCCGCGCGGTGCCGGTTCGGTGTTCAGCTTCACCCTCAAGGGCGGTCGCGCCGCCGGCCGCAAGTTCATCGAAGCCCTGCGCGTTTTCTCGCACCTGGCCAACGTCGGCGATGCCAAGTCGCTGGTGATTCATCCTGCGTCGACCACCCATTTCCGCATGTCCGACGAGGCCCTGGTTGCCGCCGGCATACACCCGGGCACCATCCGCCTCTCGATCGGCCTCGAAGATGCCGGTGACCTGATCGAGGACCTGAATCGCGGCCTTGCGGCGGCTGCCAAGACATAGTCATGCAGATCGAAATCAACGGTCAGACGGCTTACGCCTATACCGGCGGCAAGCCCTTCGATCCGGATCTGCCCTGCGTCGTATTCATCCACGGTGCGCAGAACGACCATAGCGTCTGGGGTTTGCAGAGCCGCTGGTTCGCCCACCACGGCTTTGCCGTTCTGGCGGTGGATCTTCCCGGCCACGGCCGCAGCGGCGGCAGTCCCCTGCCGTCCGTCGAGGATCTCGCCGACTGGATCGAACTGCTGCTGGAAAATACCGGCGTCGGGGTGTCGGGCGCTTCGCTGGTGGGACACAGCATGGGTTCGCTGACGGCGCTGGAGTGCGCCGCACGCCACCCGGCACGCATTGCCCGCATCGCGCTGATCGGCACCGCCGTACCGATGCCGGTCTCCGACGCCCTGCTGGGTGCGGCCAGAGACAAGGAAGCCAGGGCCATTGCCATGATAAACACCTGGTCGCATTCGCCGCGCGGCATGATCGGTGGCAACACGGTGCCGGGCATGTGGCTGCTGGGCGCCTCGCAACGCCTCATGGAACGGCAGAAGCCCGGCGTGCTGCACAACGACCTCGCCGCCTGCAACGCTTACACGCACGGCATGGAAGCCGCCGCCGCCCTGACCTGCCCGGCATTGATCGTCAGCGGCAGCCGCGACCAGATGACCCACCCCAAGGCGGCCGGCAAACTGGCCGCCGTGATCGGCAAGGTCAGCAGCCTCAGCCTTGAAGGCGCCGGCCATGCACTGATGGCCGAGCAACCCGATGCGGTGCTGGATGCCCTGCGCGGTTTCATCGCCTGACTTTTCACCGCGACCCTGGCCTTTCTCGCGTTGCAGCGCCAGGCAAGGCGTACCCGGCAGCCGGGTACTAGGCGTTGTCGCGGTTTAATGCGCGCAGCAAGGTTGCAAGAAGTTCGTCGGGATTGAATGGCTTGGCAAGGAACTCATCCATCCCGGCAGAGAAGCAACGCTGCCTGTCATCAGCAGAGGCGTTGGCGGTCATGGCAATGATCGGCGTCTTCCGGTAACCCGGAATCCCGCGTATCTGCCTGGTTGCCTCGAGTCCGTCCACGTTGGGCATCTGCACGTCCATCAGAATGGCCGCATAGGCCGCCTCCTGCACCTGCGTGACCGCTTCGGCGCCATCCCCGGCAACATCGACCGCAAGTCCGGCAGCTTCCAGCAGCAGCAGGGCGATTTCCCTGTTGATGGGTTCGTCATCGACCACCAGAATGCGTGTGCCCGGATAGTGCAGCCGGAGATCCGTCTCGCCGCTTGCGCTTGCGGCGGCTTGTGGCGCGACCGCCCCGGAGCCCTTCTTCAGCCTGGCGGTGCACCAGAAGGTACTGCCCACCCCCGGCACACTCTCAACCCCGACCTCGCCGCCCATCAATTCGACCAGCCGCCGGGTAATCGCCAGTCCGAGGCCGGTGCCGCCATACTTGCGCGTGGTCGAACTGTCGGCCTGCTGGAAGGGACTGAAGAGCCGCGGCAGCGTCTGCTGCGGAATGCCGATACCGGTATCCAGCACCTCGAAGCGGATCAGCAGCGAATCGGTGGTTTCCTCCTGCTTGCGCACGCGCAGCGTGACCGAGCCCTGTTCGGTAAACTTGACGGCGTTGGCGGCATAGTTGAGCAGCGCCTGTTGCAACCGGGTCGGGTCGCCCACCAGCCCTGCCGGCAAGGGCTCGGCGTCGATCAGCAAGCGGACACCCTTGGTCGCCGCAGGTTCGGACAGCATCGAAGTGACATTGGCCAGCACGCTGTCGATTGCGACCGGGGCTTCCTCGAGTACCAGTTTGCCGGCCTCGATCTTCGAAATATCCAGGATGTCGTTGATGATGGCCAGCAGGTGCCCGGCTGCGGTATCAATCTTGTCGAGGCGATCCGCCTGCTCCGGCGTCACGCCGCCCCGCCGCAACAGATGCGCCATGCCCATGATGCCGTTCATCGGCGTGCGTATCTCATGGCTCATGTTGGACAGGAATGCGCTCTTGGCAAGATTGGCCGCCTCTGCCACCTCTTTGGCGAGGGCCAGTTCTGCCGTTCGCTTTGATACCTGCTGTTCCAGGCGCTGCTGATACGCCGCCCGCTCCTCTTCCAGGGCGCGACTGGCGGTGATGTCATGGCCGATGCAAAGCACGCCGACAGGGTGCTTGTCCCGGTCGAGGATGATCCGATTGGCCCAGCGGACTATCACCGTCCGTCCATCGCGGGTCATATTCTCGTTCTCGTTGTGCTCGTAGGCGGAGGGATCGGCAATAATCGCATCGATCATCGCCCCGAGATCGCGCCCCGTTGCCGATTCGCGTTCCGGAACGATGGTCCCGACGACATGGCGGCCGACTATTTCCGCCTCGGAATAGCCGAAAAATGCTTCCGCACATTCGTTGAAATAAGTCACCGTGCCGTCCGGCGCCAGTCGCAGGATCAGCGCATTGGCGTTGTCGATCAACTCCCGGTACTTGGCTTCGCTGACCAGCAATTCCTGCTGGGCCTGCTCGCGTTGCAAACTTTCCCGGGTGAGTCTGGCATTGAAGGCCTTGATCTTGAGAGCAAACAGAAGCGCAGCCAGCAGGCCCGCCGTTGAAGCCGCCAGAGACAGCACCAGCCAGGCCGGCGTCTTGTAGGGCGTAGCGTCGTAGAGAAAGCCGTCAAGATCAAAGTCGGCGGGAATTTTTCCCTGGCTGGCGTAAACATCAACCACATGACGCCAGCGCCCGGGGCTCATGTAACCCGGCTCGACAATATCCGCGCGGGTCAGTTCCCGGATGTGAGCCGCTTCGAACAGCAAGTGCTGGCGCGATTTGCCCTGGGTGTCGTACCAGGCCAGAATCAAGGTCGCAAGTTCATCCGGATGGTCGAGCGCGTAGACCATCCCCCTCAGCGTCGCGGCCCGGAATGCCTTGACCGCGGCAGGCTTGGCATTGATCGTCGATTCCACCGCGAACAGGGTATTGCCGAACAAGTCGATGCCGGCCGAGCGCGGCGTCAGCAGCAGAAATTCGTGTTCGCGCCCCCGAATCAGGAAAGGCTCATTGGACAAATACACCACCTTGGCGGCCTCGCGTCCCAGTTCGAGCGATGCCAGAGTCCAGTCGGTCTGGTCGACCAGCCGGACGCTGCCGGGCTGAACTCCGGAGGCACGAAGAAAAGCCTCTGTTTCGTCACGGGTATGGGGATCGACCGAAACCGTCTTGCCGGCCAGGTCATGAACGCTTTCAACGCCGTGCTTGCGGGACGCCAGCAGCGCTGTCGGCGAGTGCTGCATCAACGTCGCCAGCGCCACCACCGGCCGGCCGCGGAAGCGCTCCACCACCAGCGCGGAGGTGCCAATGCCGAAGTCGGCGCGGCCTTCGACCACCTCCCTGATCACATCGATGCCGGGACCACCTTCGCGGATCGTCACATCAAGACCGGCGTCGCGGTAATAGCCCTTCTCCGCTGCAGCGTAAAACGCGGCAAATTCGAACTGGTGCTTCCAGTTCAACTGCACCGATACGCGATCCGCCGGCCCCTCCGCCCCCTGAGCAAGGGGAACGCAGATCGACGCCATCCCGAACCACGCCAGCAATCTGATAAGACGCCTGGTCAAACCGGAAATCTCCTTGCCACGCCAGTCGGTCAGCAAGGAGTCGCGACCCGTTTGCCGATGTAGTCCATGATCATAACCCGCTGCAGCGCTCTGCGATGAATTATCCGGATGCCATTGGCGGCGGCTGCGGCACGGCCGCAGGCGCGGTGAAGATAGAATGCGGGTCTTTGCGCCACCGGCTGCGGCGACACTTTCATGCGACTGACCGAACTCAAGCTACCGCTCGATCACACCGAGGCGGAACTGCGCGCGGCTATTCTCCGGCGCCTGGGGATCGCGGCCGACGAACTTCTCGGCTACTCGATCTTTCGCCGCAGTCATGACGCCCGGAAACCCGCGGCCATCGTCTTCATCTACACGCTGGATGTCGAACTGAGGCACGAAGAAGCGGTACGCGCACGCCTGAAAGACGATCGTCAGATTGCGCCGACGCCGGATACCACCTACCGCTTCGTCGCGCAGGCAGCGCCGGGCACCCCTGCGCCGCGGCCGGTGGTGATCGGTACCGGCCCCTGCGGGCTGTTTGCCGGCCTGATCCTGGCGCAGGCCGGCTTCCGTCCGATCATCCTGGAGCGCGGCAAATCCGTCCGCGAGCGCACCCGGGACACCTGGGGCCTGTGGCGCAAGGGACAGCTCGATCCCGAATCGAATGTGCAGTTCGGCGAAGGCGGCGCCGGAACCTTTTCCGACGGCAAGCTCTACAGCCAGATCAAGGACCCCGCTTATCGCGGACGCAAGGTCCTGACCGAATTCGTCAAGGCCGGCGCACCCGCAGAAATCCTTTATGTCAGCAAGCCCCACATCGGCACCTTCCGGCTGGTGACCGTGGTCGAGAACATGCGTGCCGAGATCGAGTCGCTGGGCGGCGAGATCCGCTTCCAGAGCCGGGTCGAGGATATCGACATCGCACAGGGGCAGGTCCGCGGCCTGCGCCTGGCCGGTGGCGAATATCTGGCTGCCGGTCATATCGTCCTGGCCGTCGGGCACAGTGCCCGCGATACCTTCGAGATGCTCCACCGGCGAGGCGTGCACATCGAAGCCAAGGCATTCTCCATCGGCGTTCGCATCGAACATCCGCAATCGCTGATCGACCGCGCCCGCTTCGGCAGGAACGCCGGCAACCCGCTGCTGGGTGCGGCCGACTACAAGCTGGTGCACCACTGCGGCAACGGCCGCTCGGCCTACAGTTTCTGCATGTGCCCGGGCGGCACCGTGGTGGCGGCCACTTCCGAAGCGGGCCGGGTGGTCACCAACGGCATGAGCCAGTATTCGCGCAATGAGCGCAACGCCAACAGCGCCATCGTGGTCGGCGTCACCCCCGCCGACTACCCCGACGGCGCCGTCGATGCGCTGGCCGGCATCGCCTTTCAGCGCCACTGGGAAGGGCTCGCCTTCGAGGCCGGCGGCAGCAACTACAGCGCGCCGGTGCAACTGGTCGGCGACTTCCTCGCCGGACGGCCATCGACGGCGTTCGGCGCCGTGCTGCCTTCCTACACGCCCGGCGTGCACCTGACCGACCTGACGCAGTGCCTGCCGGACTATGTTGTCGCGGCGCTGCGCGAATCGCTGCCGGCCTTCGCCCGCGAGATCGCCGGATTTGCCATGAACGATGCACTGCTGACGGGAGTCGAGACCCGCACCTCGTCGCCGCTTCGCATCACGCGCAACGAGGAGTTCCAGAGCCTCAACACGCGCGGCCTCTATCCGGCCGGCGAAGGCGCCGGCTATGCGGGAGGCATTCTGTCGGCGGCGGTCGACGGCATCAGGGTCGCCGAAGCGGTGGCCTTGCGCATGACAAGCGGGAACTCATAGCCACTCCAGTTCCCAGCGCACGCAGGGATCGAGCGCCGCCACCGCGCGCGCGGCAAAGCGCTGCACGGCTGCGCGGTCAGTGGCATCGCGACCGGTGAGCCAGCCGGCCAGCGGGCCCTGCGGATGGAAGTTCCATTCGGTGGGAGCGACGATGAAGTAATCCGCGATGCGCTCGCCATCGAGCACGATCTCGTGCATCAACAGGCCGCGGGCGGTTTCGACCAGCGCCCGGCCGCGTCCGGCCGCCGTGCTGGCTGCGCTCGCCGTACCGCCGGCGCCGACGGTCGCCATGCCTGCCGCCCACTCGCGCAGTTCGTCAAGGCGTGCCAGCCAGCGCGCGGCAAACGCCGCGTGGCCTGCCTTTGCGTCGCTCAGGGCATCCGTCCTGCCCCGCCGCCTGGCAATGGCGCCGGTTTCCGCAGCGGCGCCGCGCCAATGGGGGCGGCGGCAAAAACCGGAATCAAGCTGTGGCCACAGGGCCAGCGAACTCTGTGCATCCAGCGCCGGCAACAGGCTCGGGGCCGGATCGGGCAGATCTTCCATGTCGCATACGCGCCGACGCAGGGCCTCGATGCGCGAGCCGGCCAGCATCGCGGCAAGTTCATCGCGCCGGCCGCCGCCAAGCCAGCCCATTGCCGCGACAAATTCCTCGCGCAGGGCCGCCTCGCCCAGCAGCAGAGGAAGATCGAGCAGCCAGCGCCACAGATGCTCGCGCATGACTTCGGTTTGAATCGCGGCATCGAGGTGCGCGGCGCATCCGGTGCCACGCGCCGCCGCCAGGGCGAGCGCTGCCGCACCGCCCTGGGCCTGGCCGCACAGGGCAAACAGCAGGGGCACCAGACGCACGGCATCGGCGGCAGGCCGGCCGCGCAGAGTTCCTGTCAGCGACGGCCGCTCGCTGCTGACACGGACCTCGCTTACCCGGGAGCCCTCGCTCGCCAGCCCCAGCCGCACGCAACCGGAATCGATCGCCTCGGTCATGCCGGCGCCAATGGCAGACGCAGGGTAAAGAGTGCCCCGCCCTTCGGATGATTGCTTACCTTCAGCGTGCCGCCATGGCGCTCGACGATGCCGTAACTGATGGCCAGCCCGAGGCCGGTGCCGCGCCCCACCGGTTTCGTCGTGAAGAAGGGGTCAAACAGTTTGTCGAGATTGCCGGCAGGAACACCGGGGCCGCTGTCGCGGAACTCGATGACGGCCTCACCGTCCTCGCCACGGCCGAGGATTTCCAGCCGCCGCTCGCGCGCATTCTCGGTGGCGTCCGCGGCATTCTGCACCAGGTTCATCACCACCTGCTGCATCTGCCCGGGAGAGCCGAGCACCTCGAGCGAAGCCGGCAGGTTGAGGCTGACCTCGAACTGATTGGCCGCCGCCTTGCATACCCACTGCACTGCGCGCTCGACTACTTCGACCAGGTCGAAGGCGCTGCGCTCATCGCGATCCGTCGCCGAGAAGCGCTTCAACGCATCGACGATGTCGCGGGTGCGCTCGGCGCCCTCCACCGTGCCGTCGATCAGCGAAGGCAGGTCATCGAGCAGGCGATCGATGCGCAACTCGCGGCGCAAGGCCTCGCGCTCCTCGCGCGGCATGTCGGCGTGAACTGCGGCGAGATAAGGCCGCAGCCGCTCGGCATAGCGCTTCATGGCCAGCGTATTGCCGTAGACGAAGCTGATCGGATTGTTCAGTTCATGCGCGACGCCGGCCACCAGACGGCCCAGCGAGGCCATTTTCTCGGAATGGATCAGTTGCTGCTGGGTGGTCTTGAGATCTTCGTGGGCGCGCCGCAAGGACTGGTAGGCGCGCCGCAGTTCGCCCACCGGCCGTCCCGTGATGACCAGGCCGAGCATTTTGCCGACCCCGTTGTAGCGCGGCGTGCAATTCAGCGAAACCGGTATCGCGCTGCCGTTGGCGGCCTTGAGCAGCATCTCGATGTCTTCCACGGAGTGATTGCTGTGATCGGCGAACAGGCGTCCGGCGTGCTGGCGCGACTCATCGTCGGCGAACAGATCGAACACCGTACGCCCGTGCAGCACGGCGGCATCGACGCCAAGCAGGGACGCCAGCGCCTCGTTGACGCTCTCGATCACGCCGGCGCGGCTGCAGACGATCAGCAGGTCCGACATCGAGGTCAGTACCGAAGAAATGAACTGCTGCGTATCCTCCAGCGTGGCGTTCTTCTCCTCCAGCGCGACTTCATACTGAAGCAGGTCGTTATAGACCTCGTCCATCTTGCGGATCACGTCGAGCCAGATGGCGTCGTCGGCCGAAGCGCCGGCAGCCGCGGCCAGCATTTCGACCGTCAGCGCCGAACGCGGCTCGCCCGGCCGGACATCCGGTATCGCGCCGGACGCACCCGGCAGCCTGGTAGAAGTGGAATCGGATTCATCGTCCATCGGCGGAATGTACCCTACCCTGAGCGTACAAGGCAAAGGAGGCTACTCAATCGGTAGCCGTGTGTGACTTGGCAGGCAACACTCGCCGAAGTGCCCTCACCCGCTTCCATAACACTGCCTTGGGAATGTTCATTGCCATAGCCGTCATGCAGCGATCCATCCAATCATGGCGCGTTTGCAAGCGGCCAATCGCTTTGTCGAGAGCCTGCAAGATGGATTGTCCATAAGCTTGCTCGGCCTTAGCGACGGCCTTTCGAAGCATTGGCAAGCTTGGCGTCATCATCGCCAGATCGATAACGTCCCGGCTAAAAACACCATCGTCGTTCCAACGATCGGAATTCGCGAGCAGTTTGCTCGTCAGCATATCGAGCGGCGTGAGTGTCGCGACTCCACAAACCTCATCACCCGAACCTGATTTTTCCAGTTCGATACGCCCTTCGAGGACGATTTCAAACTTGATTGGCAGATCCGCAACCATCAACATCGTCCGGATGCCGTATTGATCTGCCCGTATTTCCCTGACCTGATTCAGCGGGGCAGCCGCATCCCGCATGATCGCTTTGACGCCGATGGGACCGGTAAGTTTTTGGCGCAAGCTGCGATAGCTCTGAACATCAGAAACAAGAAAACCGATGTCGACTGACTCCCGGTATTCACCGTATCGCAAGGCAATGACGGTACCGCCACCAAACAAACAATCGGCTTCACGCAACATGGGGCCATCCAGGGCATACAGGACCTGAGCGACAAACTGATGATGGATCCGCTCAAATGTCATGTTGCTTGTTGCCGAATGCCAGGCGCAAAGCATCAATCAGATGCTGTTCCTGAGGCTCCAACGTCGAAGTTGCAACGTGGCGCCAGTTGCGCTCGTAAATGCCCAGCGCCTCAGCCGGCTTAAGTTCGTTGCTTCCTTTGACTTGCCACGCAAGCTGCTTAAGTTGGGGATAGTTTTCCAAATTGATACGAGCGGGAATCCATCCCGGTTTGTCTTGATTTTCGGTATTCGAAAGCGAATCTGAACGACCGGAGACGCTCAATTCCATGCCAAGGGATGTCATGGCATTCAGATACGCACCCATGGTTACCGAAGGCTCGCCACGTTCGATCCTATGCAGGGTTACCCGAGACATACCGGCAGATTCAGCCGCCACGACGGCGCTGACCCGCAAAGACTTGCGGTAAGTGCGTATCTGCTTACCGAGTTCAACAAGCTTTTCGGCAGAGGCTTTTGTTGTTTCCGGTGGTTTAGCAGGCATAGTGATTCTCATAATAGACATTTGTGTGTATCTGTCAATATTGAGAATCTTTTTAAGTAATATACCCTGGAGTCACCGCGATGGAAGTTCGAGTACCTTGCTAGTTGCCGACCGGGGCCGCAAAGCAAGCCGCAGCCGCGATGAACCCTCCCGGCATTGCGGCAAATGGGGCCACGGGTGAGAATGGCCCGTCTGACAGTCCGCCAGTACCTCCATGCCCACGTACCGCATTCAACAAATATCCTGGCTTCTCGCCGCCCTGGCCCTGCTGCTGGTGCTGCAACTGCATCTGTTGCCGGCACTGCTGGCGGGCCTGCTGGTGTATGAACTGGTGCATCTGACGGCACCGCTGCTGGAAAGCCGGCTATCCGGCCCGCGGGCGAAACAGGCCGCCGTGATCTTTCTCGCCGCAACGGTCGTCGGCGCGGCCGTGCTGGGCACGGTTCTGGCCGTCGGCTTCGTCAGGGGCGATTCCGGCAGCCTTGCCGCGCTGGCCCAGAAAATGGCCGAAATCCTCGAGAATTCGCGCCAATCCATGCCGGACTGGCTGGTCGGCGCCCTGCCCGACAGCGTCGATGGCATCAAGACCACCGTCGTGCTGTGGCTGCGGCAACACGCGGCCGAGGTGCAGTCGCTGGGCAAGGAAGCCGGCCTCGTCATGGCGCACGTGCTGGTCGGCCTCATTCTCGGCGCCCTGCTCGCCCTGCGCGAAGCCGGCGGAGAGCGCGTCACTCAGCCGCTCGCTGCCGCGCTGACCGAGCGCGCCTGCCGTCTGGCCGATGCCTTCCGTCGCATCGTCTTCGCCCAGGTGCGGATTGCCGCCATCAACACGGCGGTCACCGCGCTCTACCTCGCCGTCCTGCTGCCGCTGTTCGGCATCCATCTGCCGCTGACGAAGACCATGATCGTCCTGACCTTCTTTGCCGGCCTGCTGCCGGTGATCGGCAATCTGGTCTCCAACGCCGTGATCGTCGTCGTCAGCCTGGCCCACTCGCCGCAAGTCGCGATGGGTTCGCTGGCCTTTCTGGTGGTGGTGCACAAGTTCGAATACTTCCTCAACGCGCGCATCGTCGGCGCCCGCATCTCCGCCCGCTCATGGGAACTGCTGCTGGCCATGCTGGTCATGGAAGCTGCCTTCGGCATAACGGGAGTCATTGCGGCGCCGGTGTATTACGCCTACCTGAAGCAGGAACTGATCGACTCCGGGCTGGTCTAGTCCGGCGCCCGATAAACCCGCCGGAAGCGGGCGTCGGCGACGATGCCGAAGTCGCCGGGGGCGTATTGCAGCAACCAGTCATGCGCCAGGCCACGCAGGATGTCGCCGCCGCAGGAGCGGGCCAGGGTGAATGCTTCCGGCATCTGCCTGGCCAACACCGTTACAGCCTTGCAGCGGTAGGCACCGTCCTCACCGGCCCGCACCGGGGCGACGGGATCGTATCGGGCATCGAAGCGGCTGCGCGAAACGCTCCAGCGGTCGCCGGTTGACCCGGTTATCAGGGCATCGCCTGCCGCGTAGCGATTCGGGCCTTCACGGCTGCTCAGTTCGCCGGCCGTCGCGGCAAACACCACCGCCACGACTTCGTCCTTGACGACGAGTACGGCCGCGGGGTCCCCGGTCAAGTCAATATTATTGAGTTCGAGCATGTCGGCATCGATGAGAGAGTGGCGTTACGGGTTTGGGGCACCTGAGTTGATATCCGACACATCGGGAACCTCGAGAACTTTCATCCGGCAATGCCGGATCGGTATCGGTGATCTTCGTCTGACAGCCGATGCGCGCTGGCTGATTCAGACGCAGGGCCTGTCTGACGGAGCTAACTTTTTGTCCACCTCGAGAGTCTTTCGAAAAGCTGATCCGGCTTGATCGGCTTGGCGATGTAATCATCCATGCCGGCCTCAAGGCAACGTTCGCGGTCGCCTTGCATGGCGTTTGCCGTCATGGCAATGATTGGTACGCGGGCACCATGTCTATCATTTTCCATGGCGCGGATTTTTCGCGTGGCGTCAATGCCGTCCATCACCGGCATCTGCATATCCATCAATACGGCAGCGAAACTCCGGCCGCTGAGCGCCTCGACCGCCTGCTGACCATCCTGTGCGAGAGTGACCCGGTAGCCGCGGCGGGTGAGGAGAGTGATAGCCAGTTTCTGGTTTATCGGATTGTCTTCCACCAGCAGGATTGCGTGACCCTGAGTCAATGCATCATCCACCGCGTCAGTGGCGTCATCGCGTGAGCCGGCAGCCGGCCCTGCTTCCTGCTGCTCCGGCTCGCTGCCGGGCAAGGTGAAATGGAAACTGCTGCCGACATTCATCTGACTTTCAACCCAGATCCGGCCGCCGAGCAACTCCACCAGGCGCCGCGTGATTGACAGCCCGAGTCCCGTGCCGCCGTACTTTCGCGTCGTCGAGTCGTCCGCCTGTGTAAAGGGATCGAAAATATGATCGATCCGCGCCACCGGAATACCGATGCCACTATCCTGAACGACAAAGTGAATCGCATTCTGCGTCTGCGTGCCGGTCAGCGTCGAAACACGGACGACAATCTGACCCTGCCGGGTAAACTTTATCGCGTTGCCGACCAGGTTGACCAGAATCTGCCGCAAGCGCGCGGGATCACTGATGACTGTAGCGGGCACTTCCGGATCGATTTCACAGCGCAAATCAATATTCTTTTCCTTGGCGTGAAATCCGGCCGAGCGGACCCACTCCATCAATGCCGGCCGCAAATCAAACGGCAGTTTCTCGATAGTCAGCATCCCGGCTTCAATTTTTGAAAAGTCGAGAATGTCATTGATGATCGCAAGCAGGGATTCAGCCGACTTCTTCGCCAAGCCCACGAATTCGCGCTGCTCAGAGCTCAGATCGGAATCGAGTACGAGATCGGTCATGCCGATGATGCCGTTCATCGGCGTGCGGATTTCATGGCTCATGTTGGCGAGAAACGCACTCTTGGCCTGATTTGCAGCCTCGGCTATATCCTTTGCCTGCTGCAGTTCCAGGTGACTCGCTTCCCGATCGCCAACCAGTCTCACGATCAGCATCGAGAGCGAATCCAGCTCGTCACTACCGTCCCGGGGAGTCTTCAAATCACTCGCCGGCAGAAGGCTGGCGGCAAGATTGCGTAGTGACCCTATTGCCAACTCGCGCGATTGAAGTTCCTTGCGCAAGGTATCTGCCGTATGTTGCAGCATTTCAAATGCCGGACGAAATTCCAAAGGTACGTCGTTGATGAGCGTCGCGTCGGCCAGATGATTACCGCTGCCGACGATGCGCGCGCGATCCAAACTACCCAACCAGCGCTTGAGAGGGAACCAAAGGAAAAACAAGCCGCCCAGCAAACTAACCAGTGCCAGAGCCAGTGCTGCAAGGACCAGTTCCCAAAGCCGGTCAGCAATTGTGGCGGCCGAGAAGGTCAGTCGCAAAACCCCGTAGTCCTTGTCGCCAACCGTGATGGTGCGGTTGACGTCGTACAGTTGATCGGCGATCCCCTGCACCAGCCAACGCGGCGCGCGACCGCCCTCCGATGTCGAATTCCGGCTTTTGATGCTGCCGCCCGCGAGGTCGACGAACATCGCCGATTCAAACTGCGAACGCACGATCGCGCTGTCCAGAGTACGCTGGATCGAGTCGTAGTCACCGATCACGGCGCTGTCGGAAACCGTGTGGGCGGCCACCTCGATCAACATGGTTGCCGATTGCTGTGCCTCCTCCACCGCCTGAACGTATTCATACCGGAAAAACAGCACCATGGTGCCGCTGACGAACAACAGCAAGGCGAACGAGTACAGCGCATAGACGCGGCCTATGAGCGATTGGGGCAGGAAACGGTCAAGCAGGCTCACGTTATGCGATCAACGCAGCGAGGCAGGGGCAATCTGGTAGAACTGGCGATAGGTCGCGTAATCGGCGGCCGTAGCCGGCAAAAAGTAGGCCTGCGGATCAAGGCCCACATCCTCCGATGCCTTGACCAGAATGGCCTTTCCGACCGGATCGCGATGCATGCCGATGAATGCCGATGCAACGGCTTTGACGGTCGCCCCCGGCACTTTGCTTGAAGCCATCAAGGCGAGGTCGTTATAGTCGTCTGATTTCCACAAGGTACGGAATTTCTTCCCCTCCTTGATCGAATAGCCGGCCACCAGCGCGGAGTTGCTGCCAACGGCCTTGGCCTTGCCGGCAAACAACTGGGCAAAAGCCGCATTCTGGTTGCCGGCAAACACGGCTTTGACATCTATTTTCCTGTTCAGCAGTTGGGCATACGGAACCTTGTAGCCGACAAACGCTTCAGGCCCGGCGAATACGACTTCCTGCCCCTTCAGATCCTCCAGTCTTGTTATGGGTGAATCGGCCGGAACGGCGATCTCCCCTTGCAAAGGCGGAGTCCAACGACGCCCGAACACAGTCCAACCGAGTTGCTCGCGCTCCGGACTGAACAAGTGATTGGAAAACACAAACTCGACTTCCCTGGCAAGGACATACGCGGTTGTATCCGCCGACGTTCGGCCGATCTTGAGTTCGAGCTTGACGCCACTCTTGTCGCTGACATACTTGATTATCGGATTCCAGTAGGCCGCGGTCTTGTTGATGTCCCACTGATTGACCGGCGAAAACCGGTAGGTCACGTTCTGGGCTGCTGCGAATGGCGGAATACTCAGTATCAATACAGCAAGAAGAAATCGGTTCAGCATTGGATGTTTCTCCGGAGATGATCAGCCCTGCCAAAAAGCTGTCGAGAGGCCGTCATTTTAGATCAGCGGCGCTCATTCTGAGAACCTGTGGCTGACGGCCTTAGCCGAAGTTCGCCATGCATGATTCGCCTCAGGGCCGCAAACACATCCGCGTGGATATTGATCCAAACGGCCTCAGGCAACCGGGTGTCTTTTGGCGCCTTGGATTGGTTTGGCGAAACCGACCTGATCACCCGCCAGACTGCCCTTGTGCGCCGCCATCTGATCACGCAGGGTAATGCGCGAGTGCTTGTATTTCGGCGAACCGAATTCCGCATCGCGCTGCGCCAGCTTGTCGGTGACGAGCACAAGCGCCGTTCCAGTCCCCTGACTAGCCACGGCAACTGCATATTCGGCATCACGCTCACGGCGCAAGTCACGCATTCGTGACGACAGGCGCGCCGCCATTGCCTTGCGGAAATCCTCCATGTCGCTCCTGCTCCATTCAGGATGCTGCCTGTGCGCGACATTCAAGGCATCCCAGACCTTGGCCTTGAGATAGCCGACCAGCCACTGGGCAAACAGGGTGTCAGCGCGGTCACCATAGAATCCAACGCCATAACCTTGCGTTGGATCGTAGTGCATACGCACGATGGTGTCGGTGAAATTGGCCACGCCGGTACTGATGAATTGAAACCACCGCGGGCAACTCCTGGCCGGATTGTTCGGCGGACCGTAGGCATGAAAAGCGTCGGCCCAATCGAAATCGACGGACGCCTTGGTGCCGGCGATTTCAGCCTGCTCGATGCCGAATTTCCGGATCAGAATTTCAGCCTGGGCCAGAGCGCGCTCGGCTTCGTTGTCATTGCCGCGACCGTCCATGGCGACGGCCATCAGCTTTTGCGCCTTGCGTATCGCCTGATCCTTATCCATAAGCACTCAACGTGACGCCTGCCCCGGTCGCCATTGCTGCAGGGCCCTCATCCCGGTTTGCGGAAATCCGCATCGATCCAGGCGTTTGCACTGGCCTTGTTGAGCTTGAAACTGCTCGCCACACGGACCTGAGCGAGTTCTTCATCTGCGGCATCGCGGGCGGTAAGCAATGCATGCGGATCGTCTTCGTCCGGCACGATATCGAGGGTGATGCTGATCCGTCCGGATTGAGCGTTGATCGTGATGTTCTGGTGGAGCGCCGCATGAAGTTGCTGCACCTGGCGCTGCCGGAATTCGCCGGCGGTCTTGACCAGCGTGTTGAACGCCGGTGCATCAAGCGGTTTCGGATTCTTCTTGTCGCGTCCCATGGTCCACGGGCCAATCAAAGCAGGCTCGGACTCGCCGTCGAGAATCATCTCGACGGCCCAGCCCTCATCGTCTTCGTTCTTGACGACTCGCGCGGTCCAGCCGTTGTTGCACCAGAGCCTCGGCTCTCTGATCAAATCGGGCGCATCGGCCTCAATGGCCTGGTTCGGTATGTTCTCTGTCATGCCCGTATTTTATGTCCGGAGGCGGAACGAATTTGCATCACCCGCCTGTTGCCTCAATAGCCGCCGACCTGGAACACTTTCATCCGGCCAACGCCATGTTCCGTATCAGAGAATTCCCCGGCAGGGAGCGTGAGATTACAGTCCTGGCATGGCTCGGAGAGGAGTATCCGGCATTGCGGGTGAGTCCATCTCATCGGAATTCCCTGTATTATCCGCAGTCTTCGAAATATTGCGGCTGATACACCTTCGAGACGGACTCAGCCCATCCCCTCTGCAGGGCAGCGCGAAATGCAAAGGGATCGATGAACCAGACCCCTGCTTTTTTCCGCCAGCCCTACCCCCTTTCACCCGATACCGCCATGTCCACATCCGAAACCCTCTACTGCTACCACTGCGGCCGCCATCACCCGCGCGAAGAAATGCGCCAGATCGAAACCAAGAGTGGAAAGAAATGGCGTTGCATCAAGTCGATCCAGGCGACCAGGAGAAGCAGCGCACAACGGGATGCCTTCGGCAAGACCGTGACGACGATCAACCGGGCGGAAAATCAGACGCGCATCAAGGCCAGACTGGATGCCGAGCGATTGGTGGCCGGGAGCTCAGGATCCGTTTGATCGCCAAGCAGGCATCATGATCGCGGAGATTTCCGCGTATCTGGCGGTCGGTGGCTGTGCCGGCTTCTTTGCCGGCCTCCTCGGCGTCGGCGGCGGGATCATCATGGTGCCGGCGCTGGTGATGATCTTCGAGGCCATCGGCCTGCCGCGCGCCCTGGTTTTCCAGACCGCACTGGGCACATCGATGGCATCGATCCTGTTCACGTCGGTCTCCAGCCTGCGCACCCATCACCTCTACGATGCCGTCATCTGGCCGGTGGTACGCACGATCTCCCCCGGCATCCTGCTCGGAACTGCTGCCGGCACATTCCTCGCACGCCACTTGTCGGTCCATGCACTGGCCATCGTGTTCGCAGGCTTCGTGGCTTTCGTCGCCATCCAGATGACCGTGAATTTCCAACCCAAACCTAGCCGGGCGCTTCCCGGCAGTTGGGGCATCACTCTCGTTGGCAGCGGCATCGGACTCATCTCCGCCCTGGCGGCAATCGGCGGTGGCGCGTTCACCGTTCCCTTTCTTACCTGGTGCAATGTTCCGCTGCGACGCGCGATCGGTACTTCAGCTGCGGTCGGTTTCCCGATCGCGCTGGGCGGCACGCTCGGCTACGTCTTCAACGGCATGAATCTGTCCGGCCTGCCGCCATGGAGCCTGGGATTTGTCTATTTACCCGCCCTCGCCGGCATCCTGGCCACCAGCATCGTCGCAGCGGTCGTCGGCGCACGCACCGCGCATCACCTTCCAATAGGCGCTCTCAAGCGGATCTTCGCCGGCCTGTTGATTCTGCTTGCGGTGAAGATGCTCCATCAACTGTTCAAGTGATGAGCGAACCCGCTTCCGCTTTGCTGAACCGGCTGACCGGATCCGCAGTGCCGCTCGTCTATCGCCTGGCCGCCTATTTCACGCTGACCATCCTGGATGATCCGGCGATGCTTGCCCTGGCCTTCTGCTGAGCCGGTCGCCGAGGCCCGCCATGCGTTCAGCCAGATCCGGTGACTGCGCCAGCAAGTCAGGATTGGCGGCGACAAGTTCTTGAAGATGCAGCCAGGCCCGGGCGTCCGCAAGGTTCCTGCACGCAGCATCCATAAACGCGGCGGCGGCGTCCGCCGGCCTGCCCAGCGCCGCACAAGCCAGACCGAGATTCCTGTAGGCGCTGTGCCGGGCGCCATCGACCTCGATGGCGGCCATGCACTGTGCCTGCGCTTCCTCGAATCGCTTTAGCTGGAGCAGTGCATAGGCACGGTTGTTGTGCCCGAAGTAGCGAACCATGTCATCCGCAGGGGCCAGTTCAACGATGCGAAGGTAGCTTTCCGCCGCACCTTGCCAATCGTTTCGTTCTTCAGCTTCAAGCCCGAGCAGCAGATGCGCCTTGGCCACGTTCACCGTGTTGGCGGGGTCCGCCAGCAGACGGGCAATCTGGGATTCGCTCGACGTCGTTACGCCGGATGGAAACATGGGCTCACACTCGCTCTACACGCCAGATTCATCATTCGCATTTCGCTCAGCCAAATCTTACCTCAAGGACAGTCCGGCACAATGGCCGGACACGGCATCGGGCAAGCCCAGGACTCAAACACGACGCAAGCCGACATGGGCGCGAATGGCACGCGACACCGCCTTCGGATCACCGCCCTCCGCCGCCGAGGACAGGCGACGACGTATCAACCCGGACAGGAACAGCACCGAGTCGAGCGCCAGGGCGGCCGGTTGCAGGCCCGGGCGCAGCAAGCCCATGGTCCTGGCGCGGCGGTAGGCGAGTGCCAGCTTGGCTATCAGCTGGTTCTGGGATTTCTCGAATTCCGTCACCAGGGAAGCAAACTCGCCGACATACTCGCAACGCAATTGCATGATCTGGAACACCTCGCGGGCGCCGGCGTCGCGGTCGAGCGCCTTGAAGATCTCCTGCATGGCCCGCGTCACGCCCAGCAGCGGATCTTCGCCGGAAGAGGCCATCAGCAGGCCGTCGACACGATCCACCAGCGGCAGGATGGTCTGCTCGCGCAGGGCGAAAAACAAGGCCACCTTGTTGTCGAAATGCCAATAGATCGCGCCGCGCGTGACCCCGGCCTCGCGGGCGATCACGTCCAGAGTGGTGCGGGCGATGCCGTGGCGGAAGAACATCTTGCGTGCCGCATCGATGATCTGCTGCCGCGTCCGCTGCGTCTCGATTTTCGTCTTGCGTGCCATGGAAAGCAGGTCCGGTCAGTAATTAACATTCACGCTTGTATATATAATAGCGCTTCGCACCGGAGAGTCCAGATGAAACAAACCGATCCGCCACTCAGACAGCATCGGAGCGCCATTCCTGCCGGCCGGGGCCTGTTGCTCGCCGCCTGCCTGGCGCTGGCACTTGGCGCCTGCTCCCCCCCTGCGCAACAGGCCGCCACCGCCAAGCCCGCTCTGCCGGTGACGATTCTGGAGGCCAAGCTGTCCACGCTGCCCTTCAGCCTCGACGCCGTGGCCCAGACCGAAGGCCAGCGCGAAGCCGAGGTCCGGGCCCGGGTCGGCGGCGTCCTGCTGAAGCGCCTGTATCACGAGGGCGACGCGGTCAAGGCCGGCCAACCCCTGTTCCAGATCGACCGCGCCCCGTTCGAGATTGCGCTGTCCCAGGCTCAGGCCCAGCTGGCCGAGCAGCAGGCGCGACTGGCACAGACCAGCCGCGAGGCCGGTCGGCTCAAGGACTTGCTCGCCGACCAGGCGGTCAGCCGCAAGGAATACGAGGACATGGCCTCGAACCGCAGCATCGCCGAAGCGGCGGTGAAGGCGGCCGAGGCAAGCGTGCAACTGGCAACGCTTAATCTTTCCTACGCCACCGTGGTCGCACCCATCGCCGGCGTGTCGGGCCGGGCACTGCGCTCCGAAGGCAGCCTGGTCTCGACCGGCAGCGACAGCCTGCTGACCAGCATCGTCCAGTCCAATCCGCTGTGGGCGCGCTTCAGCGTCACCGACAGCGATCTCGCCGTGCTGCGCAAGGCACCGGCGGCACCGCTGCAGCTTGCCCGGGTGGAAGCAATACTGCCGGATGGCACCACCTACCCGCTGCCGGGGCGACTCAATTTCGAGGCGAGGCAGGTCGACCCGCGACTGGCAACGATTCAGCTGCGCGCCGAGTTCGACAATCCGGACGGCCGCATGCTGCCGGGACAGTTCCTCCGCGTCCGCCTCGTCGGCGGCGAACGAAAGGCCGTCCTGTTGCCGGCAACGGCGGTGACGCAAGGGGAACTGGGTTTCTTCGTCTTCATCGTCGGCGCCGACGGCACGGCGCAGATCAGACCGGTCCAGACCGCCGGCTGGCATGAGAACCAGTGGGTAGTCATCGCGGGTGTCAGTGCAGGCGACAAGGTCATCGTGGACAACCTGATGAAACTGCGGCCCGGTGCGCCGGTCAGCGCAGATATAAAGCCCTCGCCCGGGACGCCGGCGCCCGGCAAATCCTGAACGGGCAGCCATGTTCCGCTTCTTCATCGACCGGCCGATCTTCGCTTCGGTCATCTCGCTGGTCATCGTCATTGCCGGCCTCGTCGCGCTGACCGTACTGCCGGTCGCCGAATATCCCGAGGTGGCACCGCCGATGGTGCAGATCCGCGCCAGCTATCCCGGTGCCACGCCGGAAACCATCGCCAAGACCGTGGCGGCTCCGATCGAGGAACAGCTTTCCGGCATCGACGGCCTGCTGTTCTTCAATTCCTCCGCCACGGCGGATGGCGGACTCAACATCACCGTCACCTTCGAAACCGGCACCAACGCCGACCAGGCCACGATCAACGTCAACAACCGGGTGCAGATCGCCACCCCGCGCCTGCCCGAGGAAGTGCGCCGCAACGGCGTGACGGTGCTGAAGCGCTCGAACGACGTACTCATGCTCGCCGCCCTCAACTCCCCCGATCACACGCGCGACCCGTTGTTCCTCAGCAACTACGCCACGCTCAACGTTGCCGACGAGATCAAGCGCGTTCCGGGAGTGGGCGACCTCAACATTTTTCCGGCGCGCGACTACTCGATGCGCATCTGGCTGAAGCCGGACCGCATGGCGCAACTGGGCATCACCGCCGGCGACATCGCCAACGCCATCCGCGCCCAGAACGCCCAGTACGCCGCCGGCAAGATCGGTCAGAATCCGGCCCCCGCCGGACAGGCCCTGGTTTACACGGTGACGACCGGAGGCCGCCTGGAGCGGCCCGAGGAATTCGCCAATATCGTGCTGCGCGCCAACGGTGCCGGTGGCGTGCTGCGCCTCAAGGATGTGGCGCGGGTCGAACTGGGCGCCCAGAGCTACGATCAGGCCTCCATCATCGACGGCAACCCGTCGGTGGTCATGATGATCTTCCTGCAGAGCGGTGCCAACGCCCTCAGCACAGTGACGGCGGTGCACGCCAAACTGGAGGAACTCAAGCTGCGCTTCCCGGACGGAATGAACTACACGGTTCCGTTCGACTCGACCCGCGTCGTCAGCGCGTCGATTCACGAGGTGCTGACGACGCTGGGCATCGCCGCCGTGCTGGTGGTGGCCGTCGTCTTCGCCTTCCTGCAGAACTGGCGCGCCACGGCGATTCCGATGATCGCGGTGCCGGTCTCCCTGATCGGAACCGCGGCGGGACTGTGGCTGTTCGGCTTCTCCATCAACCAGTTCACCCTTTTCGCCATGGTGCTTGCCATCGGCATCGTCGTCGATGATGCCATTGTCGTGCTGGAGAACGTCGAGCGCCTGATGCGTACCGAAGGCCTGAGTGCCCGGGATGCCGCCATCGAAGCCATGCGCGAGGTGGCCGGCGCCGTCGTCGCCATCGTCCTGGTGTTGTGCGCGGTATTCGTGCCGGTGGCATTCCTCGGCGGCATCGCCGGCAAGCTCTACCAGCAGTTCGCCGTCACCATCGCCACCGCCGTGGTGATTTCCGGCATCGTCGCCCTGACCCTGACGCCGGCCCTGTGCGCCCTGCTGCTGCGGCCCAGCGATCACGAGGCGCCGATCTTCCATCCCTTCAATGTCGGCTTCGCCCGCCTCAGTCAAGCCTACCTCGGCACCGTGCGCTGGATGCTGGGCCACTCCAGGATAGGCCTGCTGCTGTTCCTCGCGGTCATCGGCGCCGTGGCCGGCCTGCTGCGCTTTACGCCGACCAGCTTCGTTCCCGGGGAGGACCGCGGCCTGGTGCTGGGCTCCGTGATACTGCCTGACGCCGCCTCGCTGGAGCGCACCACGGCGCTGGTCAGCAGCTTTCTCGAAAGCATCGCCAAGGAACCAGGCATCGAGCACGTCAGCGCCTTGCTGGGCATGGATCTGATCGGCGGCGCCAACAAGCCCAGCGCCGCGACCATGTTCGTATCCCTCGTGCCATGGAACGAGCGCAGCGCAACGGCACAGGAGTATGCAAAGAAATTCTTCGGCCCGGCCCAGAGTTTCCGCCAGGGTCTGATCATGTTCTTCAATCCGGCGCCGATCCGCGGCATAGGCAGTGCCGGGGGCTTCGAGGTTTACCTGCAGAATCGCGCCGATGCCGACCCCAAGCACCTGGCCGGGGTAATGCAGTTGTTCATGGACGGCCTCAAGGCCAACCCGAAGCTCGCCGGCGTCACAACCTTCTACCGTCCTTCCTCGCCGCAGTTGCTGGTCGACGTGGACCGGGAAAAGGCCATTTCGCTGGGGGTCCCGATCAGCGAGGTGTTCGATGCACTGCAAAGCGTCATCGGCAGCCTCTACGTCAACGACTTCAACAAGTTCGGTCGCACCTACCGGGTGCAGATGCAGGCCGCCGAGGAGTTCCGCGCCAAGCCGGAGGACATCCGCAAGCTTTACGTGCGCGGCAGCGAAGGCGCGATGATCCCGCTGGCGGCGCTGGTCAAAGTGAAGAACGTGCTCGGCCCCGAGCAGCTGGAGCGCTACAACGGCTTCCTCGCCGCCAAGATCATGGGCGGCAGCGTACCCGGCGTCAGTTCCGGCGAAGCCATCCGCATCGTCGAGGACACCGCCGCGCAGTTGCTGCCGGCGGGCTACAGCATCGCCTGGACCGGCCAGGCCTTCCAGGAAAAGCGCACCGGCAAGGCCGCCGTCATCGCCCTGAGTTTCGGCATCGTCATGGTGCTGCTGATTCTGGCCGCCCAATACGAAAAATGGTCGCTGCCGCTGGCGGTGATTCTCGCCGTCCCCTTCGCCGCCCTCGGCGCCCTGCTCGCGGTGCTCGCGCGCGGCATGCCCAACGACGTCTATTTCCAGATCGGCATGGTGGTCCTGATCGGGCTGGCCTCAAAGAATGCGATCCTGATCGTCGAATTCGCCGCCCAGAAGCGGGCGGAAGGCATGTCGGCGGTCGATGCGGCACTCGAGGCCGCGCGGCTGCGCTTCCGCCCCATCCTCATGACGTCGCTGGCCTTCGTCCTCGGCGTCCTGCCGCTGGTGCTGGCCACCGGCGCCGGCGCGGCAGCGCGGCGCTCGATGGGTACCGGCGTGTTCGGCGGCATGCTGGCCGCCACCTTCATCGCCACCCTGTTTATTCCATTGTTCTACACCTGGCTGGACCGCGGCAAGCACGTCATGCCGGTCGGTGATGCGAGCCATCAGGCGGAGCAACTGCCATGAGGGCAATGAATCGCGCCGTCCTTGCCGTGCTCGCGACTGCCCTGCTGCCGGCCTGCACGGTCGGTCCCGACTATCAGCGTCCCGCCCTGCCGCTCCCGGCAAGCTACACGGAAGCCGGGCACACGGCCGGCGGCGATGCGCTGATCGATCGAAGCTGGTGGCAGGCCTTCAAGGACCCGCTGCTGGATCAGCTCATCGAACAGGCTCTGCGCAACAACGGCGACATGCAGTTGGCGGCCGCCCGCTTCGAAGAGGCCGCGGCGCTGATGCGCGAGGCCGGAGCCAGCCGCCTACCCGAAATCGGCCTGGCGACCGGCGCCACTCGCACCTCGGTAAGCAGTGACACGGCTACGCCCTTGCCTGCCGGCTATCCGGTGCTGCGGCCGGACTACACCGCCAACCTCAACACCAGCTTCGAACTCGACTTCTGGGGCCGGCTGCGCAGCGCCGACGCCACCGCCCGCGCCCTCGCCCTGGCCAGCAGCTACGGCCGGGCAACGGTGGAACTGACCATCGTCGCCGGCGTCAGCCAGGGCTATCTTTCGCTGCGCTCGCTGGATGCCCAGATTGCCGTCGCCGGCGATACGCTCGCCACCCGCGGCGCCGCTCTCGGCATTGCCGAAAGCCGCCATCGCCTCGGCGCCGCCGGCGAACTCGAACTGCAGCAGGCGCGCACGAACCGGGCACTGATCGAGTCCCAACTCACCGAGCTGCGACAGCAGCGCGCCGTGGCCGAGCATCAACTCGCATTGCTCTGCGCCACGCCCGGTCTCGCCATCGCAGCCGGCGATCTGCGCCAGCTGCCGCTGCCGCCCCTGCCGCCGGCCGGCCTGCCGGCCAGCCTGCTCGAAGCGCGCCCCGACATACGTCAGGCCGAGGCCCAGCTCATCGCCGCCAACGCCCGCATCGGCGTTGCCAAGTCGGCGCTGTTCCCCACCATCAGCCTGACCGGCAGCCTCGGCAGCGAAAGCAAGGAACTCTCAGGCCTGTTCGCCGCCAAGGCCGGCATCTGGTCGGTCGGGCTGCTGCCGACGCTGGCCCTGTTCGACAGCGGCAAGCGCGAAGCGCGCCTGGAGCAGGCCAACGCGCAGCAGCAGCAGGCCCTGGCGGCCTACCGGCAGGCGGTACAGGCGGGCTTCAAGGAAGTGCGCGACGCCCTCGTCGCCGGACATGAACGCGGCCTGGCGGAACAGGCCACCGCAACCCAGGTTGAGGCCACGGCGCGCGGCCTGGAACTCGCGCGCAAGCGCCATGAGGCCGGCTACTCGGCCTATCTCGAAGTGCTCGATGCGCAGCGCGCAGCCAACGATGCGAGCCTGGCGCATATCCGCAATCGCCAACTGCGCCTGGTCGCCGCGGTTGACCTGTTCAAGGCTCTCGGCGGCGGCTGGCGCGAAACAAGGCCCTGACCTGCCCCGGTGCAGCGGCGGGCGGGCGCCGCAAGTGTCGTCCAATGGGACTAAGACAAGCCAAGCGCCATCGACTAACTTATGCGGCATCGCAATCAGCCGATGGAAACCCGCGCATGAACCGGATCCCCAGAACCATCTCTGAACTGGTTGCCCTTGCGGCCGCCAGCTTCGGCGCGTCCACCTTCATCGAAGAGGAACAGACGAGGATCGATTTCGCCGACTTCAGCCGGCGTTGCGATATTGTCGCCAGCGCCATGCTCGCCGGCGGGCTGCGCCGCGGCGACCGCATCGCCGTCTGGGCACCGAATATTCACGAATGGATCGTCGCCGCTTTGGGCGCGCAATCGATGGGCGCGGTCCTGGTCACCATCAATACCCGCTACAAGGCCGCCGAGGCCGCCTACATCCTGCGCGCCAGCGGGGCACGCCTGCTCTTCGCCATCGGCGATTTTCTCGGCAGCAACTATCCGGCCATGCTCGATGGCGAAGACCTGCCCGCACTCGAGCAGATCGTTGTTCTGCGCGGTGACGCCGGCAGACATACGCCGTGGCAGGACTTCCTCAGCCGCGGCGAACAGGTCAGCGCCGGCGACCTCGCCGCTGCACGCGCGGAGCAGACGCCCGACGACATCTCGGACATCCTGTTCACTTCGGGCACGACCGGCGAACCCAAGGGTGTGATGACCCGGCACGGGCAGAATCTGCGCGCCTTCGACAGCTTCTGCGACATCCTCGGCATCGTCGAGGGTGATCGCTACCTGGTCGTCAATCCCTTCTTCCACAGTTTCGGCTACAAGGCAGGCATCCTCGCCTGCCTGCTGCGCGGTGCCACCCTGCTGCCGCACGCCATCTTCGACGCCGGTGACATCCTGCGCCGCATCGCCGCCGAGCGCATCAGCGTGCTGCCCGGACCACCGACCCTGTTCCAGTCGCTGCTCGCCCATCCGCGCCTGACCGACTACGACCTGTCCTCGCTGCAGAAGGCATCGACCGGCGCCGCCAGCATCCCCGTGGCCCTGATCCGGCAGATGCGCGAAGTGCTCGGTTTCAAGAGCGTGATCTCCGCCTACGGCCTGACCGAGTGCTGCGGCCTGGTGACCGCCTGCCGGCCGGGCGACGATGCCGAACTGGTCGCCACCACCTCGGGCCGCGCCATTGCCGACATAGAACTGCGCTGCATTTCGCCGGCGGGCGAGGAAGTGCCGCGCGGCGAAGCCGGCGAAATCGTCGTGCGCGGCTACAACCTCATGGCCGGCTATTTCGAGAACGCGGCAGCCACGGCCGAGACGATCGACGGCGACGGCTGGCTGCACACCGGCGATGTCGGCGTCATGGACGACGCCGGCAACCTGCGCATTACCGACCGGCTCAAGGACATGTTCATCACCGGCGGCTTCAACTGCTACCCGGCGGAAATCGAGAACATCATCGCCTCGCATCCTGCCGTGGCCATGAACGCCGTCATCGGCATCCCGGACGAACGCCAGGGCGAAGTGGCGATGGCTTTTGTCGTCGCCAAACCGGGCACTGAGCTCGCAGCCGACAGCCTGATCGACTGGTGCCGCAGCAAAATGGCCAACTTCAAGGTTCCGCGCCGCGTCGCTCTGGTTGCCAGCCTGCCGCTCAATGCTTCGGGCAAGGTGCAGAAGACGGAACTGAGGAAGCTCGCCACACCCGGCTGAGGCCGCCCGGAGGCGTCGATGTCCTTTCCTGCTCCGATCGCATTGGCCGAACTGGTCCGGCTCGGCGCCCTGCCCGGCGAGCTGGACAGCTATTCGCCGCTGTCCGGCCATCCCCTGCTGCTGCTGGACCTCGACAGCGAACTGCCCGGCGACGCCGATGTGCCGGCACTCGTCGCCGTACTCGCTACCCTGCCCTGCCCTGTGCTGGGCCTGGGCGCGCACGCAGCCCGCCTGCCGCAGGAACTGCTCGCCGCGCTCGACGTGGTGCTCGACAACGCCGGGGACTTGCCGCCCGTGCTGCGCAATATCCAGGCGCATCCGCTGGCGGCAGCGACCCTCGTGCAACTGCTGCGCCACAACGCCACAGCCGGCATCGACGCCGGCCTCCTCGCCGAATCGCTGGCCTTCGGACTGCTCCAGGCCAGCGCCGATTTCCGCGGCTATCTGGCGACGCAGCCGGCACCGCAGTCCTGTGGCGATGCCGATCCGCTCAAGCTCGAACGCATCGGCGCGCAACTTAACATCACCCTCACCCACGCCCACCGGCGCAACGCCTGGTCGGCGACCATGCGCGATGCCTTCTACCAGGCACTGCTGCTGCTCGCCAGCGACCCGGGCATCGCCAAAGCCGTGGTGCGCGGAGACGGCGACTGCTTTTGCAGCGGCGGCGACCTCAGCGAGTTCGGCCTTGCCGTCGATGCGGCGCAGGCCCATCTGGTGCGCGCTTCGCGTCCCGTCGCCCGCCTGCTGGCGCAACTGGCGCCGCGCCTGGAATTCCATGTGCATCGCGCCTGCATCGGTTCCGGCATTGAACTGCCGGCCTTCGCCGGACGCCTGGTGGCGAGCGCCGACACCTACTTCCAACTGCCCGAAATCGGCATGGGATTGATCCCCGGTGCCGGCGGCACCGTCAGCATCACCCGCCGCATAGGCCGCCAGCGCACCGCCTGGCTGGCGCTTTCCGGCAAGCGCATCAAGGCCGCGCAGGCCCTGGCCTGGGGGCTGATAGACGCAATCATTTAGGGCAATCCGGATGCGTTAGTGGTGTTGCCCGCCGTCCCCAAAAAAGCTGAGCGCAAGATAACGCGGGGCCGGCGGCCGGCCGCTTTATTGCTGGAGTCGTCAAAATGGAATCTTTGATTCCCGCGAAAGACATCTTCCCGCTTCAAGCAATTCTCATTACCATGCTATCCATGTAGTCTTTTGCCCGCAAACCAAACATGCCAACACATTCTCTTTCCCATCGCCGCCGGGTCCTTGTCTGCACGATTGCCTGGGCGGTTCTGCCGGCGGTTGCCGCGCAAGCCGAACTGACTGAACTCTCGCTCGAGGAACTGATGAATATCGAGGTTACGGGAGCCTCGACCTACGTTCAATCGGCAAAAAGCGCCCCCTCGGCCGTGACCGTGGTTTCCCGCGACGACATCCGGCGCTTCGGCTGGCGCACGCTGCAGGAACTCCTTACCGCACAACGGGGATTCCACGGCAGCAACGACCGCACTTACAGCTACCTCGGGGTGCGCGGCTTTTCCCCGCCCGGAGACTTCAACAACCGCATCCTCTTCCTCATCGACGGCATACGCGTCAATGACAACATTTACGACAGCGTGCTGGCCGGTGAAACCTTTCCGCTGGACCTTGACCTCATCGAGCGGGTCGAGATCATCCGCGGTCCCGGTGCCTCGATCTACGGCGGCAACGCGCTGTTCGGCGTCATCAACATCCTCACCCGCAGCGCCGACTCCTTTGACGGCGGCGAACTGGCGCTGGATATCGGCAGCCAGGGTGCCAGGCGTTTGCGCGCCTCCGCCGGCAAGCGAACGGGAGATGCGGAGTGGGTGATTTCCGCCAGCGGCTTTGACAAGGATGGCGGTCGCTATGAATTTCCGGATGTCGCTGCGGGGGTTCTCAGCCCCGGCGGCGCGGATGCCGAACAGCAGCAGCGCGTCTTCGGCCGGATAAAGTTGGGCGACTGGCGCGCAACGCTGATCCATAGCGAGCGCCGCAAGCACGTCCCCACCGGGTCGTTTGGCACCATCCCGACCGATCCGGGCCACCGCGAAGACGACGGCTACACCCTCGCCGACCTGGCCATCGCCAGGAACGTCTCAGAACATCACAGCTACAACCTGCGGCTCTTTGCCGGACAGTACCGTTACGACACACAACTCCCCTACGACTACTCCGGCGAAGTGCCGCCCCGCGCCTCGCGCCTGCTCAACCGCGATACCCAGCGCGGCCAGTGGTGGGGGGCCGACGGCCGCTGGACGGTGTCGGCCTGGGCCGGACACAAACTGGTGGCAGGCCTCGAATACATCGCCAATACACGACAGTACCTGGGCAATCGCGACGACGACGGCACGCAGTATCTGAATACCGATGCACACAGCCATCGCAGCGGCGCGTATCTGCAGGACGAAATGGCCGTGGCGGACAACACCATCCTTATGCTGGGCGTGCGGCACGACACGGCTGAAACAGGCAAGAGTTTTCTCAGCCCGCGGCTGGCGCTGGTGCATCAACTGGATGCCGACAATTCGCTGAAACTGCTTTACGGCACAGCGTTCCGCTCCCCCAATGCCTATGAGCGCAGGTACATCTTCAATGGTCAATACGGAAATCCGGATCTCGCGGCGGAAACGATACGCACGCTGGAGGGCGTCTGGGAGCGGCGTCTTGGCGAAGGAATCCGCTTTACCGGTTCGCTTTACCGCTACCGCGTCGCCAATGCCATCGGGCTCGATCCGGCGACGGGCATCAACATCAACAATTCCCCCGTTGATGCCCACGGCACAGAGCTGGAACTGGAGCGCCGCTGGAGCAACGGCGCGGTCCTGCGCGGCAGCTACAGCGGACAGTTCCTGCGCCAGAACGGCCAGAGCCCCGACAATGCGCCAGGCGGCCTCTGGCACCTCGATGCCGGCGCCCCGCTGGGATCCCGCGACTTGTATGCCGGACTGGGTCTGGATGCGGTGTCCCGGCGCAATACAAACAGCGGCGCCGCCAGCGTCGACGCACGTACTCTGGCCAACCTGACCCTGACCTGGCGGCAAACGTCTTCCCCGTGGGAGGTTTCTGCCGGCATCTACAACCTCTTCGACCGGCGTTACGACGATCCGACGTCACTTGATCCTCAATTGCCTGCAAGCGTATTGCGTGATCGATTCGCCCAGGACGGCCGGCAGTGGCGGCTGAAACTCACCGGCCGGTTCTGAGCATGCAAGGGATCGCCGTCAGCCTGCTGGCCTTTCTGGCGCTGATTGTGCCTGCCCGGTCATGGGCACAGCACAGCGAAGCGGAGGTCAAGGCCGCCTTCATTTTCAGCATCGCCAGGTATGCCGAATGGTCCCCCGACACCCTGCCCGACGGTGCTCCGCTGAGTCTGTGCGTGCTCGGCCCGGGCGAATCGCAACGCGCGCTGGTCGATGCGCTCGGCGGCCTGCGCGGCAAGCAACTGCGCGGGCACGTGCTGGATGTCCGCGCCGGCCAGCGTTTTGCGCCGATGAAGCCATGTCACATAACCATCATGCTGCCCGGGGCAAGCGAGCAAAGAAGCGTGCTGCAGGACGAGCGCGACACGCTGACCATTTCCGATGGTGACGACTTCATTGAGAAGGGCGGCATGGTGGGCCTGGTCATGGTCGACAACCGCGTGCAGATCGAGGTCAACCTCGAATCGACGCGTCGCGGCCGCATTCAACTGTCGGCGCAACTGTTGAAGCTGGCGCGCAAGGTCAAGGGCGTTTCATGATCCTCACCGGTACCCTGCGCCAGCGCTTGATGCGTTTTGCCCTGGTTACGGTGGGCACGGCATGCCTGATCATTGCCCTTGCCGAGGCGGCGGGCGAGTTCTACTCGGGGCAGCAACGGACCATTGCCGAAATCCAGGCATTGCTCGACATCGCTGCGGAGACCGTCCAGCCGTTCGTCGTCTTCAACGATCCGGCCGGCGCCAGGACGCAGATGTCGGGGCTGTTGCACCGGCCCGACATCCTTCGCGTGCGGGTGCGCAGGCCCGATGGCACGCTGCTGAGCGAAGTCACTCAGGCGGCAGCCAACCTCGACGAATTGGCGCAGATGAAAGCGCCGGTGCCGCTGAGCGGTCTTTCCGGATGGTTCACGCTGGCCGGCAGCCTGTCCCTGATGCAGGAAATCAGGTTGAACGATGAGATCGTCGGGACCGTCGAGTTCAACATGGACTTGCGTCCGATGTGGCGTGAACAATTGCGGCGTCTGATGTGGATTCTGCTGGCCATGCTGCCGGCCATCGCGGTGTCCTACGTGATCGCGCGTCGCAGCATGGCGGCGATAACCCGCCCGATCATCGACCTCGACAATGCCATCGGCAAAATCACGGCGACGCGCCAGTATGACGTCCGCGTGACGCGGACCACCGCTGACGAACTGGGACATCTGGTGGATCGCTTCAACACCATGCTGGCCGAAGTGCAGACCGCCGACAATCAGATCAAGCAACAGCGCGACACCCTCGAAGATCAGGTCGAGGCCCGCACCGTCCAATTGCGCAACGCTACGGACGAAGCCAGGCAGGCCAAAGAAGTGGCCGAGAAGGCCAGCGCGGCCAAGAGCGAGTTCCTCGCCAACATGAGCCACGAGATCCGGACGCCGATGAACGGCATCATCGGCATGACGGAACTGGCGCTTGATCCATTGTCATCGACGGACGAGCGGCAGGAGTTCATGCGCATCGTCAAGTCGTCCGCGGCAGGATTGCTCGAGATCATCAACGACATCCTCGATATCTCGAAGATCGAGGCCGGCAAGCTCGAGGTCGAGCACGTCGCCTTTGACTTGCACCGGACCGTAACGGATTCATTGCTGCCGCTGGAACTGCACGCCCGCAACAAGGGCCTGGATCTGACCTGCCGGATCGACGCCGATGTTCCGCTGCACGTGATCGGTGATCCGCTGCGCCTGCGCCAGGTACTGATCAACCTGATCGGCAACGCAATCAAGTTCAGCGATCACGGCAGCATCGTGGTCGGCCTTCGCCTCGAGTCCCGCGACGACAGTACGGCAATGGTGCGTTGCGCGGTAGGCGACAGCGGGATCGGCATTGCCGCCGATCAATTCGGGGAGATCTTCGCCGCATTCTCGCAGGCCGATACCTCGACGACGCGCAAATACGGAGGCACCGGCCTCGGCCTTGCCATCTCGAATCGACTGGTCGAACTCATGGGCGGTGCCATGAAGGTCGAAAGCGAACTCGGCAAAGGCAGCACCTTCAGCTTTACCGTCGCGCTCGGACTTGTTCCGGCCAGCGCCGCCGCCCGGGCCACATCGGCAGCCGACAATCAATCGCCCGCCACCGGCAAAGCCAGCCAGGCGTTGAATGTCCTCCTCGTCGAAGACAACCCGGTCAATCAGAAATTGGCGGTTCGCCTGCTCGAAAAATGGGGCAATCACGTCGTCATTGCCGCGAATGGAAAGGAAGCGCTGGACAGGGTCCGGTCCGGGCAAGCTTGCGACCTGGTTCTGATGGACATGCAAATGCCGGTGATGGGCGGCATCGAGGCGACGAAGCTGATCCGCGCCGACGAAGCCGCGAACAGCCGGCGGCGCCTGCCCATCGTTGCAATGACCGCCAATGCCATGACAGGCGACCGCGATGCCTGCCTTGCCGCCGGCATGGATGACTATCTGTCGAAGCCGATCAGACAGGAAGAGTTGCTGGCCAAACTTCGCCTGCATGCGCCGGCCGGCAGTCGGGCGCAGGCCGGGCCGGCTGCGCCCGCAAAGGATTTCGACTATGCCGCAGCGGCACGGACCATGGATGGAGAAGTCATCGGCATCATTACCCCCGTCTTCCTGAAGCAATACCAGAGGGAACTGGACGCGCTGCGTCAGGCCATCGACAGCGGTGATGCGGATAACGTACGGCATCATGCACACAGCCTCAAGGGCACACTGGGGGCGTTCGGCGCCAAACCGGCCGAGCGCCGCGCGGCCGAACTCGAAGTCCTTGCCGGCTCCGGCGACCTCGGCAGCCTTGCCCTGCTTATTGACAGCTTCGAAACAGAGGTGGAAAAGCTGGCGCTGGCCCTGCGCAAGGCGGCGTAAGCCGGCCTTCGCCATCATCGGCGCAGCCTTCTCCGATGCACTCTGCGTGCAGAGCGGAGAACGAATTCTTGCGCCAAAGACCCATTCCGGACATAGAGCGCCTGCCAGCATCAGGGCTTCACGCCGTCGATCCAGTCGACTCCTTCGACTGCCCCAAAAACCATTGGCCATAACTGCTTTCACTTGGTCTTGCTGCCTTGGCCAGCGTCACTTCGGCAAAACGGCGCATCACAATCTGCCGAAGGTCATTCCTGTTTCAGCTGTTTGCGCTCGGTAATGTCGATGTTGATGCCGACATACTTGACGATATCCCCGGCGGGGTCGCGCAGCGGCGACGCCAGTGCATAGACCCACGTGATCCGGCCTTGCGGGGTTTTGAAACGGTATTCGGTTCCCCATTTGCCCCGTGATGCCACCATTTTTTCCCAGTCCGCGAAGACCTTGTCGCGGTCCTCGGGGTGCAAGGCACTTTTCCAGCCGTCGCCGAGAGCCTGCTGTGGATTCATGCCGGTCATCGCGCACCAGCTTGAATTGACGTAGATGCACTGGCCATGAGCATCGGTCAGGTAGATGCCCGCCGGCGCCAGTGCCGTCAAGGTACGAAACTGCTCCTCGCTTTCGCGCAAAGCGGCTTCGGCATTCTTGCGCTCGGTGATGTCGCGCGCGAATCCCACCGTGCCGATCACGCGGCCATCGAGGGTCACCGGAGACTTGAACGTTTCACTCCAGCGCCGCTCGCCGTGGTCTTCGATCCACTCCTCGACAATCTTGCTCTTGCCGCTGTCGAGAATCGCCCGGTCGTCGGCCCGATAGGCCTCGGCCAAATCCTTGGAGGCGATATCGAAATCCGTCTTGCCGGCCAATGCCTCCGCCGACGGCCAGCCGAATCGGTCTGCGAACGGCCGGTTGACGGCGAGAAATTGACTCTGGTCGTCCTTGAGCCAGACCAGGAACGGGAAGTTGTCGAGCAAGGCGCGCCGGTACTGTTCGCGCTCCCGCAACGCGTACTCGCTGCGCCTTTGCGCCGTCACGTCGCTGATGACCATGCGGCATTCCTGCCCGCCTTCGTCGGAAACCGCCTCAATATGGACGATGGCAATGCCCCGCCGCTGTGTCGGACTGAGTTCGATCTCGCAGGTCTTGCGGGCTCGCCCGTCCAGCACGTCCGCCAGAAACCGGTTGAACGCGGGTAGAAAAGACGGTGACACCGATGCACTAAAGCGATGCTGCTTGATCTGCGATCGCTTGATGCCCAGCAGAATCGCTCCGGAGAGGTTGATCTGCCGGATGGCGCCCAGCGCGTCAAGGGTCACGTAGGCCACCGGCGCGAAATCGTAGAGGTCGGCGTAGCGGTCGCGCACCGCATCCGCCTCGGCGTAGGCGTTGGCAATTTCCTCGTTCTGCAACTCCAGTTCAATCTGACGCACTTGGAGTTCACGCACCAGGCGAGCGACGTCATCCGGAGAACGGGGCTGGCTGACCTGCATGTGTTTGAGCCTCTTTTCGGCACGGGCGCGTATGTTCTTTGGAGTGGGCCGAACCGGGGGTGGGTTGAGCGCTTTCGACATCGAGTGCAGGAGGCGGTCCGAGTGCATTTTCATCGCCGCATAGCATTCGCAGGCGCGTGCTTCCAGGCCGCGACGATCCAGAATCGTTATCTGCCCGCGGCTGTAGGTCATCAGGCCTGCGGCCTGAAGTTTGCCTGCCGCCTCGGAGACCGCAACGCGGCGAACGCCCAGCAGGTGGGCCATCATGGCCTGGGTGGTGTTCAGTTGCATGCCCGGCAGCCGGTCGAGACAGAGGAGAATCCAGCGGCACAGTTGCTGCTCGACGCTGTGGTGGCGACCGCACAATGCGATCTGTGCCATCTGGGTCATCAGGGCCTTGGCATACAGGATCACCAGCCGCAGCAATTCGCCCCCCTGATCGAGTACCCACTCAGCGACCTCAGAGCGGATTCGATACGCGCTGCCCGGACTTTGGACGACCGCGCAATGCGATGTTGTCTCGCTGCCGAGAACCGCCGGAATGCCTACCAGGCCATCGTTGCCGGTCATCGCCAGTTCCGAGGTGGCCCCGCTTGCGGTATTCCAGAGTAGTGAAACGATGCCCGCTGTCGGAAAATAAAGGAACTCGACCGTGTCGCCGGCCTCATAGATGACCTGGTCCGGGGCCAGAGACACCACTTCCAGTTCGGGCTCCAGGCGAAGGTATTCGGCCGCCGGCAAGGCTGCCAGAATGCGATTCTGCCTGGGCGTAGCAAGCCGCGTGTTCATTCGTCCGCCTCCCTGCGCAAGTCAAAAATCAAGCCCCGCGAAAGCTCCACGGCGCCATCCTGACGATACCAGACTCCGTGCCGACCTATGTTCGCCATATGTCCGGAAGTGAACATACTAAGTCTCGCCGCAGGCGTATGGTATTGCAAATGGCATGAATCTACCCGCACGGCTCGATGCGGCGCTGACGACCCGGACTGGAGACCCCTGTGAATCGAGACCAATGGCAAATGAAGAAGGATGCAGCGGCATCGCATTCTTTGCCGCCGGGCGAAGCCCCCGGCGGCAGAAAGGCGTCTGGCAACCGGGATGACAACCGGGGTTGCACAAGGCCTGAACAATTAATTCCGCAGCAAATATCAACCACACTGAAAAGGATCACACCATGTTCGAACAAATTATGGCTGCGCTGAACAGGCCCGCTACACAAAACACTTTCGACTATGCGCAACGGATGATGGATTGCACCTTGAATCTGACCCAGGCTCAGGCGGATGTAATGAAATGTCTCTACGATGAGATGGGGCAGGAATGCCGCGAAACCTTGACCTCATCCGACCCGGCGGCGATGAGCAAAAATTGGTCCGGCCTGATGTCCACGGCGATGCGCGCCAATGCCGAAGCGGGGGCGCTTCTCATGAAGAACGCCCGCGAGTACCACGACGAAATGTTGCAGATGATGCAGGGCTCGAATCAGGCGCTTTCCGGGCAGTTCATCAAAGACATGGCGGGGCTTGCAACGGCAACAACGGCGGCAAACGGGGGGGCTGCTTTGCAAGCGGCCCGGGCAAAGAAGGCGGCCTGAGGAGGAGGCTTAGGGGTCGCGCCCGAACACCAAAACAATGCAACGCGGCGCGGCCCGACGGCGACAGGAGGAGAAAATGAAAGCACTCAAAGAAGCCTTTCAGGTCGCCAGCAAGGGCAACGGTTCGGCAAAGACAGCCGGCATGATGGCCGAACGCTTGTGCCGGACAGAAGGTCGATGCGCCCAGCCCGGAAGAGATGATCGCGGTTGCGGCCTATTTCCGCGCCGAGCAGCGCGGCTTCGCGCCGGGATGCGCGATGGATGACTGGCTGCAGGCGGAAGCGGAATGCAAGTCGGGTCAGGACAGCTGATCCCGGGAGAACACACAGGCTCCATTGGCCGTTGAACCGGGACGTGAATCCGGCTTTGGATCGAAGTGGGCTCGTGCAGCAATAGTCGCACCGGAAGCAAGGGAGCGTCCATGAAGGCGCACGCGAAAAGGCAGCATGAGCGAATGCCCCTGAGGGCATTGGCGGAGAGGCAGGTCGACAACGCGTTGCCGGCCGCAGGCCTCTCGACCGAAGACCTGCTGCATCAACTTCAGGTGCATCAGGTCGAGTTGGAAATACAGAACGAGGCCTTGCGCGCTGCCCAGATAGAGCTTGAAGCCTCGCGCGACCGCTATGTCGATCTCTACGACTTCGCCCCGGTCGGTTATCTCACGCTTACTGACGACGGCGCGATCGAGGAGATCAACCTCACGGCCGTCACGCTGCTGGGCAGAAACCGTGAAACTCTCCAGCAAAAGTCCTTCGCCGCGCTGGTCATTGCCGAAGACCAACGTTGCTGGATGCAGCATTTCCTGCGGGCAAAAAGCCGCGGGGAGAAAGGTGGCCTGGAACTGGCCCTGCTGCGCGGCGACGGCACGGTGTTTCAGGCACAGCTGGATTACGCTCAGCAGAATGTCGTGCCTGGCAGTATCCCCGCGACCGGTGCCGGCACGGCGATACGCATTGCCCTGACCGATATCAGCGACCGCAAACAAGCGGAAGATGCGCTGGACAAGTTCTTTGATCAATCCACGGACCTGTTTCTTATCGCCCGGGCCGATGGAGCGATTCTGCGGGTTAACAAGGGCTGGGAATTGGCGTTGGGATATGGCCAGAAGGAACTTGAGGGAAGCAACTTCCTTGACCTGGTCCATCCAGACGACAAGGCGGGAACCGTGGTGGAGATGGGCAAGCTCGCACAAGGGATAACAACTTTCCACTTCGAAAACCGCTACCGCCACCGCAACGGCGAATTCAGGCTGCTGGCCTGGTCGGCCAATGCCGCTGAAGCAACGCACTTGATCTACGCAGTGGCCAGCGACATAACCGAGCACAAACAGGCGGCAGCGGAACTTGCCCGAAAGACCGTGCTTGTTGAGGAGCGCGTCAAGGAGCTCGGTTGCCTCTATCGGACATCCATACTGATGGCCAAGCCGGATATCTCCCAGGATGAAGCATTCGCTGCGGCGGTTCAGCTTATTCCACCGGGCTGGCACTATCCCGCAATTGCTTGCGCCAGGATCGTAATCGGTGAGCAGGTGTTCATCACGGACAACTTCAGGGAAACACCCTGGAAACTTTCTGCCGACATCACTGTCCCGGGAAAAACCGTCGGGTCGGTGGAGGTCAGATATCTGGAGGAAACACCGCTTCTCGACGAGGGGCCGTTTCTAAAGGAAGAGCGGGAACTGATCGGGAACCTGGCCCGGCAATATGGAGCCATGACCGAACGCAAGCAGGCTGAGATCGATCTGCGCAAATTCAAGAACATTGTTGATTCGACGGATGATGCGATCATCAGCAAGACATTGGAAGGCATTATCGAGAGCTGGAACCGTGGCGCCGAAAGACTGTTCGGTTACAGGGCTGAAGAAGTCATCGGCCAATCGATGCAGGTGCTGATCCCGCCGGACCGGATGGATGAGGAACCGGCAATACTCGGGCGCATCGCACTCGGCGGGAGAATCGATCACTATGAAACCGTACGTCGCTGCAAAGATGGCCGGTTGATCGATATAGCCGTCACCATATCCCCTGTTTTGGACTCCAGCGGCAAGGTGATCGGCGCTTCCAAGATTGCAAGAGACATCACTGCCCGCAAGAAGGTCGAGATAGAACTCTGGCAGAACCGCAATCACCTCGAAGAGCTCGTCTTTTCGCGCACGGCTGAACTGGCACAGGCCAAAGATGCCGCCGAAGCCGCCAATCGCGCCAAGAGCGAATTCCTGGCCAACATGAGTCATGAAATGCGCACGCCGATGAATGGCGTCATGGGCATGATCGACCTCGCCTTGCGCCGCGCCACCGATGCCAAACAGATCGACTGGCTCAACAAGAGCAGGGATTCCGCCCAGCATTTGCTGGCGGTCATCAACGACATTCTCGACATTTCGAACATTGAAGCCGAGCGGCTGACGCTGGAGGAGAAGAACTTCTCTCTCGCGCGAGTATTTGACGACACACTTCAGATGCTGGGCGAAGCGGCCCAGGCCAAAGGGCTCTGCCTGGGCCGCGGAATTACCCCCGCCTTGCCCGACCGGCTGTGCGGTGACGCCACCCGCCTGCGGCAGATACTGATCAATTTCGTCGGCAACGCCATCAAGTTCTCAACGAACGGCCAGATCACCATTACTGCCGGCGTCTTGGAGGAAGACAGTCTGAGTGTATTGCTGCGCATGGAGGTCACCGACCAGGGCATCGGCATCAGCCCCGAACAGCAGGATCGCTTGTTTCATGCCTTCACCCAGGCCGACGGCTCAACGACGCGCAAATACGGCGGTACCGGCCTTGGCCTGGTCATATCCAAACGCATTGCCCAGTTGATGGGCGGCGACGCGGGGGTAATCAGCGAGGAAGGTCGGGGCAGCACCTTCTGGGCTACCGTGAGACTGAAGAAGGGCAACGAGATAGTCGTCGCCCCGGCGACGGAGAACGTCGATGCCGAAGCGGTTACCGGAAAAGAGTACGCAAGGATAAAGTAAGTATCTCCCGGTGGCAGCAATAAAGTGCTCCTGGCATATTGATTCCGCATCAGACGGAGTACCATGAGCGGCGGAGGTGTATTGTCATGGATGAACGCTCGGCCGGGGTCGGACATACAACTGCCGAAGATGAGGCGACGATCCTTATCGTTGACGACATGCCGGAGAACATCGGCGTGCTGGGAGCCCTGTTGCGAGGCGAGGGCTACGAGGTCAAGGCCGCCAACTCCGGCGCCGTCGCGTTGCGCTATGCCATTCAGGAGCCGCGGCCGTCTCTGATCCTGCTTGACGTAATGATGCCGGAGATGGACGGATTTGAAGTGCTCCGGTTGCTGCGTGAAAACGACCTCACCCGGAATATTCCGGTGATATTCCTCACTGCCCTCAGCGATCCCCACGACACTGCCCGCGGCTTGCTGCAAGGCGCCGCCGACTATATTCCAAAGCCGATCCAGCCCGAGGTGGTTCTGGCCCGGGTGCGGACGCAGCTTGAGGTCTATCGTGCCCGTCAGTGGCTGAGTAACCAGAACCAGTATCTCGAGGCCGAAGTGGCCCGCCGCGTGGCTGAAAACCGGCGCATCCAGGCTGAGGCCGAGCGCACCCGGGAGAGGCTTAACCACCAGCGCGAACTGATCCTGATCTCGGCGGCGGAAGGCATCTTCGGCACCGATGCGGAGGGCATCATCAACTTCGTGAACCCGGCAGCGGCGGCCCTGCTGGGGTATGAGGGTGATGAATTGTGCGGTCACAGTGCCGCCGAGATATTTTTCAGCTCCGGCGTGCCTGGGAATGGCGCCCCTGGCGTTTGCCCGATACAGACTTCCTGCAGGACCGGCATCGCGATTTCCGGCC
>SESE01000044.1_pt1 | contig 51222 bp, 41 predicted proteins | sample 3171371 | NCBI WGS metagenome assembly SESE01 (sample SAMN06051881, study PRJNA518727) | freshwater metagenome | biome: subpolar coniferous forest; feature: holomictic lake; material: water; isolation source: holomictic Lake 442, 13 m depth | place: Canada: near Kenora, Ontario | collected... | reverse complement strand
GATAACTAATGATGAAACAGCTAGAATGAACCTCCAGCGAATGCAAACCGGCATCAATAAGGATGTTGCATTTGTACCGCTACATCCTTTTGCCCTTCGCCCCGGGTCTATCCAAACGCAATGAGTGAATTCTGGTCCGCCTGTCTGAACCGCTTCGAGCAGGAACTTCCTGCACAGCAGTTCAACACCTGGATAAAAGGTTTGCGCCTGGAAAACGACGGAGCCGGCCCTACCCATTTTCGCCTCGTTGCTCCCAACCGCTTCGTCATGCAGTGGGTACGGGAGCGATATCTGGCCCAAATAGAAGCTCTCGGACTTGAATTTTTTTCCGTTCCGATTGAGATCAACCTTGATGTGGCAAATGCGGCAACTGATGTTTCTCTCGCAACAGAAACATCTGAGGCTACCCCGGCTGCTATTTCGGTGGTACCTGTCACACCTGTAAAGACAGGTGATCCGGCGTACGAAAAGACGAGACTCAATGCTGAGTTTACCTTTGACACGCTGGTCACAGGCCGCGCCAACGATCTAGCCCGTGCTGCCGCCCAACAGGTTGCAATGAATCCTGGGGTGTCCTACAACCCCCTGTTCATTTACGGTGGGGTCGGCTTAGGAAAAACCCACCTGATTCACGCCATTGGCAATTCGATCTATGCCGCAAATCCAACCATGGAAGTTCGCTACGTGCACGCCGAGGACTATTTCTCTGACGTAGTACGTGCCTTTCAGCAAAACTCCCGTGAGACCTTCAAACGATACTACCGTTCGCTCGACCTGTTACTGATAGACGATATCCAGTTTTTTAATCGCAAGGATCGAACGCAGGAAGAATTTTTCTACGCTTTCAATGCTCTCGTAGAGGCAAAAAAGCAGATCATCATCACCAGCGACACCTATCCCAAGGATGTTCAGGGTCTCGAAGAGCGACTGGTTTCACGTTTCGACTGGGGGCTGACGGTTGCAATAGAACCTCCCGAACTTGAAATGCGTATCGCCATCCTCAAGAAGAAAGCCGAAGCAGAGCAGATCAGTATTTCAGATGAAGTTTCATTCCTTATCGCTAAGAATCTTCGTTCAAATGTCAGGGAACTTGAAGGCGCCCTCAATCGCGTAGTTGCCTACGCCCGTTTTCACGGTCGCGAAATCAATCTGGAAGTGGCGAAGGAAGCCTTGCGCGACATTATCGGCGCCACCAACCGGCAGATATCGCTTGAACTCGTACAAAAAACAGTGTCCGACTTCTATAAAATAAAAGTAGCCGACATGTATTCGCAAAAACGTACGCGGGCGATAGCCAGGCCTCGCCAGATAGCTATGTGGCTTACCCGCGAACTTACTTCGCACAGCCTTCCTGAAATAGGGGAAGCCTTCGGCGGTCGCGATCACACCACTGTAATGCATGCTTGCCGAACGATAATCGACCTACGCGGAAAGGACACCCGGCTCAATAATGATCTACATGTCTTGATGCAAACGATCAAGAGCTAGGCTGTGAGCAAGTACGCAAGGCAATATATGGAACAATTGTGGATAACCTCTGACATCAACAGCTCGACTGCAATTCATTCACAATCATCAACAAGCAAATCAAAAGCTTCTCAACCGACTTATACATATAATAATTCTTTGTATTTAAAAGTAAATATGCATTTATCCACAGCAAAGAGCTTCCCTTATTAATTATAAGAGATCTATATATGCTCCTATTTAAAGGTCCTCGCGATCAACTCCTTGTTCCTTTGCAGTCGGTATGCGGAATCGTAGAAAAACGCCATACCCTGCCTATCCTTTCCAATGTCCTTATGGACAAGGATGGTGAAAAGCTCACGCTGCTGGCTACGGACATCGAGATCCAGATCACAACGCAGACGCCGACCGTGGGTTCAGAAAAAGCAGCCATGACGGTTGGTGCCCGAAAGTTGCAGGATATCTTGCGCTCCTTGCCTGAAACGGCAGAGGTTAGTCTTGCACTGGACGACAAGCGCCTGCAGTTGAAGGCTGGCAAGAGCCGCTTCAACTTGCAGACGCTTCCTGCTGAAGATTTTCCGCGCATGAGCAGCGCTGATGGCCAACCCTCCCGGCTGTCGATTACCCAGAAACAAATGAAGCGCCTGCTTGCCCTGGTTCAATATGCCATGGCACAACAGGACATTCGTTATTACCTCAATGGTTTGCTTCTGGTCGCCAAAGGCAATGAGTTGCGCATGGTCGCCACTGATGGTCATCGACTCGCCTACGCTTCTGAAATACTGCCAGATTCACCTGCACCTATCGAAGTTATACTTCCCCGTAAGACGGTTCTGGAATTATCCCGCCAGTTGGCTGACAACGACGATCCGCTTGAAATTACCCTGACCCCGACTCAGGCCCGCTTTAGTTTCGGCAGTATCGAACTTGTATCGAAACTGATAGACGGAAAATTTCCGGATTATGAGCGCGTCATACCGCAGCACCACACAAAGTTGATCAAACTGTCGCGTGATGCGCTTTTGCATTCATTGCTGCGAGCGGCGATATTGACCAATGAAAAGTTCCGCGGTGTTCGCCTGGTGCTGTCCCCGGGCAGCCTCAAGATAATCTCCAGCAATGCGGAACAGGAAGAAGCGCAGGAAGAAATCGAAATCGACTACAGCGGCGACGCCCTGGATGTCGGCTTCAATGTCACCTATCTGCTGGATGTTCTAAATAACGTCAGTAATGAAACCATCGAGTTGCATCTTGCCGACGCTAACTCCAGCGCGCTTTTTGTGCTGCCGGGCAACCAGACTTTCAAGTACGTTGTGATGCCGATGCGCATATGATTTTCAATACGAAAAGAACACCATGATCGAGAGCAACACGGCAGACGCCTATGACGAATCCAGCATCCAGCAACTCGAAGGCCTGGAGGCGGTCAGAAAACGCCCGGGCATGTATATCGGCGACACATCCGATGGCACAGGCTTGCATCACATGGTCTTCGAAGTGGTTGATAACGCCATTGACGAAGCGCTGGCCGGTCATTGTGATGACATATCAATAACAATTCATACTGATAATTCGATTTCCGTAACCGACAATGGCCGCGGCATCCCGACCGGCATAAAGTTTGACGACAAGCACGAACCAAAGCGCTCTGCCGCCGAGATAGTGATGTGCGTGCTGCACGCCGGCGGCAAGTTCAACCAGAATTCATACAAGGTTTCCGGTGGCTTGCATGGCGTCGGTGTTTCCTGCGTCAATGCCTTATCGAAATGGTTGCGTCTCACCATCCGTCGTGACGGCAGAAAATACCTCATGGAGTTCAATCGCGGTCACGCAGTGGATCGCTTGATAGAAATCCAGAACGGGGTGGAGGTGTCGCCGCTGAAGGTTATAGGCGATACGGAAAAACGTGGCACCGAAGTACATTTCATGGCTGACGACGAAATTTTCGGCGGCGTTGAATATCACTATGACATCATCGCCAAGCGTCTGCGCGAACTTTCCTTTCTCAATAACGGCGTCAAGATCAAGCTGATCGACCAGTGCAACGTCAAGGAGGAGGACTTCGCTTTCTCGGGTGGCGTCAAGGGCTTCGTCGAGTACATCAATAGAACCAAGACCGTGTTGCATCCCGCCGTGTTTCACTCCTCCGGGGTGTCGGTACAGAACGGGGTGAATATTGACGTTGAAGTCGCCATGCAGTGGAATGACTCCTACGCCGAACAGGTGCTCTGTTTTACCAACAATATTCCCCAGTCGGATGGCGGCACTCATCTCACCGGATTGCGGGCTGCGATGACTCGCGTCATTAACAAGTACATCGAAGAAAATGAGATCGCCAAGAAGGCCAAGGTGGAAATCAGCGGTGACGACATGCGCGAAGGCCTCGCCTGTGTGCTTTCGGTAAAGATGCCGGATCCCAAGTTCGCGTCCCAGACCAAGATGAAGCTGGTGTCCTCCGAAGCGCGCCCGGCGATCGAGGAAGTAGTTGCGCAGAAGCTCGCAGACTATCTTCTGGAGCGTCCGCTGGACGCAAAGATAATCACGGGAAAAATTGTCGAGGCGGCGCGTGCTCGGGAGGCGGCGCGCAAGGCACGTGACATGACGCGGCGCAAGGGGGTGCTTGACGGTCTTGGTCTGCCCGGCAAACTGGCCGACTGCCAGGAAAAGGATCCGGCGCTGTGCGAGATGTACATCGTCGAGGGCGACTCCGCCGGTGGTTCCGCCAAGCAGGGCCGTGACAGAAAATTCCAGGCCATCCTGCCGCTGCGCGGCAAGGTGCTCAATGTTGAAAAGGCCCGCTTCGACAAACTTATTTCCAGCGAGCAGATTGTCACCCTGGTGACGGCGCTCGGTTGCGGCATTGGTGCCGAAGATTTCGACATTGCCAAGCTCCGCTACCACCGCATCATCATCATGACCGATGCCGATGTCGATGGTGCCCATATCCGCACCTTGCTACTGACTTTCTTCTATCGTCAGATGCCGGAACTGGTCGAGCGCGGCTACATCTATATCGCCCAGCCGCCGCTGTACAAGATCAAGCACGGCAAGAGCGAGACCTACATCAAGGATGATCACGAGCTCAACCAGCATCTGCTGCGCCTCGCGCTCGACGGCACACAACTGACGCCGAGGGCGGGCGCTGCGGTGGTCGAAGGTGAAGCGCTGGGAGCTCTGGCGCGCGCCTATCTGCTTTCCGAAGCCGTTATCCGCCGCGTTACGGATTTCATCGATGGCGAGGTGTTGCACGCCCTGCTTGCCTACGACATCGCAGTCGATACATCGGGTGAGGCGGCAACGCGCGACAGCGCCGAGCGAATCAGCGCCCATCTTTCCGGTGAAGTCCGTATCGAATCGCGCTTTGACGACAAGCATGAGCGCTGGATGCTTGCTGTCATTCGCATGCGCCACGGCAACTTGCGCACCGGTCGCATCGACGAGGATTTTCTTCTTTCGGGGGACTATCTGCAGATTCGCCGGACAGCACAGATGATCGCCGGTCTGATGGGAGAGGGTGCCGTAATCCGCCGCGGCGAGAAATCGCTGGCGGTGACAAGTTTCGCCGATGCCATGAAGTGGATGTTGAATGAAGTCGAGCGCGGCCTCGCCAAGCAGCGCTACAAGGGTTTGGGGGAAATGAATCCCGGGCAGTTGTGGGAAACGACAATGGATCCGACGGTGCGGCGCCTGCTACGGGTGCAGATCGACGACGCCATTGCTGCCGATGAAATCTTCACTACCCTTATGGGTGACGATGTCGAGCCGCGGCGTGCCTTCATAGAATCGAACGCGCTGTACGCTCGCAATATCGACGTCTAAATTCTTTCTAGTCGAGCGCCTCAAGTGTTTCCGGCGATTAGGGGGATTGCGCTGTGCAATCTGTAAGTCGTTCTGCTTCACCACGCATCGTCGCCTGCCCGAAATGCGGTACGGACGTCGAATGGATTGACGAAAACCGCCACCGGCCGTTTTGTTCGGCGCGCTGCAAAGGCATCGACTTCGTTGCTTGGGCCACCGACAGTTATCGCGTCGAAGCGTCTGAAGAACCGCATCCGGAAGATCAATCGGAGTAAGCGCTGCGCCAGGGATCAGCTTTCCCAGGCGCCACGAATAGCCGCGATGCCGTGAGCACCGGCGCGCTGCGCGAGATCGAGATCGATTCGAGATAACCCGCCAAGGGCAAAAGTCGGTAGTGGCGGTACGGCAACCCCGGCTGCATAACCCTCCCAACCGATTCCTGCCGCGCCCGGATGACTGGCTGTCGTCCGCACCGGACCGAACACCGCGAAGTCGCAGCCGACCTGCGCCGCCAGTTCCAATTCGGCCGGCGAATGGCAGGATGCCGCGACCAGCGCGAAATCCGGGCGCACAACCAGAGCCGCAAGCAGGGACGCCGGCAAGTGCAGTCCGTCCGCCCCTGCGGCAGCGGCGAGGCCGGCATCGCTATTGACCAGCACCTTCGCGCCATATTGATGGCAAAGATCGACAGCGGCATGGACGAAGCCGGCGCGGCGCGGCGGGTCGAGCGCGGGTTCCCGCAGTTGCACCAGCTTAAGGCCATTTTCCAGGGCGCGGACCATGGCCAGCAACTGGGCGTCGATGCCGATTTCGCCGGCATGGGTGATTGCATAGAATTCGGGCAGGATCAGGGCCGCGAGCACCGGCGCGTTGGCCGGAAGCATGGGTGCTACGCTTACGGCATCGGCTCGTTGCCAGGCCAGCGAACTATGCACGTGGTCGTGCAGTTCGCCGCACCATTCCCGCACCCGGTAGAAATTGAGCCGTACATGGGCGTGCTCATAGACATGCTGGCGACGCAACCAGGGGTCGGCACGCAATACCCTGATGCCAAGTTCCTCCAACAGTTCGCGCACCAAGGCGGCATGCGGCGTTTCACCGCGTTCGACCTTACCACCGGGGAACTCCCAGAACCCGGCGTAGAAGCTGCCTGGCGCTCGCTGTCCGAGAAGAAACTCGGTAGCGCCATCCGTTGCCGTCCGCTCGATGACGGCAGCCGCGACTTCAATGATGCTCACTTCTTCGGTTTGGCGTGGCGGCCGGCGTAGTCGCGGGCAAATTGCCACGCCACCCGGCCGCTGCGCGAACCACGCATCAGGGTCCACTGCAGGGCATCTGCGCGCGCCGCTTCGATCTGTTGCGGCGACAGGCCGAACTCGCCCAGCCAGTGAGCGCATATCTCGAGGTAGTGATCCTGGCCGAAGGGATAGAACGACAACCAGAGGCCGAAGCGTTCCGAAAGCGAAACTTTCTCCTCGGTGGTTTCGCCGGGGTGGATGTCGCCATCGGTGTTGTACTTGGTCTCGAGGTTTTCTGACATTTTCTCCGGCATCAGGTGGCGGCGGTTGGATGTCGCATAGACCAGCAGATTGTCGGGCATGCCGGTAATCGAACCGTCCAGAATGCTTTTCATCGCCTTGTAGCCGGGTTCGCCCGACTCGAAGGAAAGGTCGTCGCAAAAGATGATGAAACGTTCCCGGCGACCGGCGATGAGATCGACAATCTCCGGCAAGTGCACCAGATCATCCTTGTCCACCTCTATCAGGCGCAGTCCCTTGGCCGAGAACTGGTTGAACACAGCCTTGACCAGAGAACTCTTGCCGGTGCCGCGGGCCCCCGTCAGCAGCACGTTGTTGGCGCTGCGCCTGGCGACGAATTGACGAGTGTTTTGTGCGATGCGCTGTATTTGTTCTTGGAGACCCTGCAGATCCTCGAGCCGGATGCGGTGAGGAAGCTTCACCGCTTCAAGCCAGCCGCGACCCGCGCGTGTGCGCCAACGGAATGCTGCAGCAGACCAGTCCGGGGGCGGCAGGGGCGGCGGCAGAATCGCCTCAAGACGATCGAACAGAGCATCGAGCCGGTCGATCAGGGGAGCAACAGCGCGAGTCAGGTCATTCATCACTACCTCTTGGGATGTCTTTGCGCCAGGCCTGCCGGGACACCGGCAACGATATGACTGGAATGGCCTGTCCGGGTAATGCAGCCCACATCGGTTAAGCTTGCGGCTCCTTGAAAGCATCGAACTTTAGCAGATTCATGTTTCGATTCCTCCCTGCGATCTTCGCCTTGCTGGCCTTGGCCGGCTGCGCCCCTCTTGCCAGCCGCACCGACGCCCGAGTCGAGCCCTGTCCGGTGCCGGCCGCTTGCGCGACCTGTCCTGTGTGTGCCGCGCCAGAATCACCGAAATCCGCAGAGAAGCCTTTTCAGCTTGCCCAGTGGAGCGATTTGCCGGGCTGGAATGAGGACGATCCGGGTCCTGTGTTCGCTGCATTCCTCGCCAGTTGCACCAGCCTGGAGAGGCAAGCCGTGTGGATGCCCGCTTGCAGTTCAGCGCGCTCGGCAAGCGACAAGAGCGTGCCAGCCCTGCGGGCCTGGTTCGAGACGCAATTCCGGCCGTGGGCCCTGACCAACCCGGACGGCTCACGCAGCGGCCTCATCACCGGCTATTACGAACCGATTTTGAAGGGCAGTCGCAGCGTCAGCCAGAGTTACCCGTATCCGGTCTTCGGACCGCCGGATGACATGATTGTGGTTGAACTGGCCGAACTTTACCCGGAACTCAAGCACCTGCGGCTGCGCGGACGGCTTGAGGGGCGCAAGTTGGTTCCGTATTACTCCCGTGCAGAATGGACTCCACAGGAAAGCAAGCGCTCACATGAGGCCTTGCTTTGGATAGACGATGCGGTGGATCTTTTCTTCATGCAGATCCAGGGCTCGGGCCAGGTGCAACTCACCGACGGCCGGCGCGTCCGCCTCAATTATGCCGACCAGAATGGTCACCCCTATCACTCCATCGGCCGTTGGCTGATCGACCGGGGCGAACTCAAGGCCGCGCAAGCCTCGATGCAGGGCATCAAAGCCTGGGCCAAGACCAACCCGTCGCGACTGGCGGAATTGCTCAACGCCAACCCCAGCCTGGTTTTTTTTCGCGAGTTGCCGGTCGAGGGTAGCGGACCGCAAGGCGCCATGGGGCTGGCTTTGACACCCGAACTGTCACTTGCCGTCGACCCCCGGCATGTTCCTCTCGGTGCGCCCATATGGCTCTCCACCACAAGGCCAAACAGCGAGCAAGCACTTACACGCCTGATGTTGGCGCAGGATACTGGCGGTGCCATCCGTGGCGTGGTGCGAGCCGATTTCTATTGGGGCAGCGGCGTCGATGCAGGCAATCAGGCCGGGAAAATGCGCCAACAAGGCCGCATGTGGGTGCTGATGCCGACGAGCTATCAAACTCCGGCGACTTCGAACAACGCACCAAGATAGACGCTCACATGATTTTCAGCTCGCAACCAGACTCGGCGCTCCCTGTTTCGGTGCAGTTAGAAGATTTGTAGCACCGAGGTGGTGCGTTGGTTCGTGCGGCGATAGGCCATCCTATTGATTTATAGATAAATCGCTGCAGGAATGGTCGTTGCTTTCAAGCTTCCCATTCGTTCCCTTGGCCTTTTGGAGCCCAATCATGGAGAATTTCAAGACATCCGCCGACGTGCTGTTCATCCTGCTCGGCGCCATCATGATTCTGGCCATGCACGCCGGCTTCGCCTTTCTGGAACTGGGCACGGTGCGCAAGAAAAACCAGATCAATGCGTTGGTGAAGATTCTGGCGGATTTTTCGGTCTCGACATTGGCTTACTTCTTCGTCGGCTACGGCATTGCATACGGGGTGCATTTTTTTGCCGGCGCCGAGACCCTCGCGCAAAAAAGCGGGTTCGAGCTGACGAAGTTCTTTTTTCTGCTGACTTTCGCTGCCGCCATTCCGGCGATTGTCTCCGGCGGCATAGCCGAGCGCGCCCGCTTTGGTCCGCAGTTGGCCGCTACGTTTTTGCTGGTCGGCTTCATTTATCCGGTCTTCGAGGGCATTGCCTGGAATCACGCCTATGGCATCCAGGCCTGGCTCAAAGCCAGCTTTGGTGAAGAGTTCCACGATTTCGCCGGCTCGGTGGTTGTGCACGCCGTCGGCGGCTGGGTCGGGCTCGCCGCGGTAATCTTGCTCGGCGCGCGACGCGGCCGTTACCACAAAGACGGCGGCATTTCAGCCCACCCGCCCTCGAGCATTCCCTTCCTCGCGCTCGGCGCCTGGATTCTGGTGGTCGGCTGGTTCGGCTTCAACGTCATGAGCGCGCAAACTCTGGACAAGGTCTCCGGTCTGGTGGCGATGAATTCACTCATGGCGATGGTAGGAGGAACGCTGGTCGCTCTGGTGGCCGGAAAAAACGACCCGGGCTTCGTGCACAACGGCCCGCTGGCAGGGTTGGTGGCGATCTGTGCCGGTTCCGACTTGATGCATCCGCTGGGGGCCTTGATCACCGGCGGCGTGGCGGGTGGCTTGTTCGTCGTGATGTTTACCCTGACGCAGAACCGTTGGAAGATAGATGACGTGCTCGGTGTCTGGCCCTTGCACGGCCTGTGTGGCACTTGGGGCGGCCTGGCTGCAGGCATCTTCGGCAGCAAGGCGCTCGGTGGTATGGGCGGTGTCGCCTTCATGAGTCAGTTCGCCGGCACTGCGCTAGGCATCACGGTGGCTCTGAGCGGCGGCCTTCTGGTCTATGGCCTGTTAAAAAATACGGTCGGCATACGCCTCGATGCGGAAGACGAATATAACGGCGCAGATCTGACCGTGCATAAGATCTCCTCCAGCGCGGAGCGTGAAACACTCTGGTAGCATCAGTGTTTCACTCGGCAAAGGCGTGTCTACTGAAGCCGGGGCGATTCGGTAAGCAAAGACTGAGCGCCCGACAGTAAGAACTCGTTGAAATTAGTAAGGATTGGTTAGAGACAAGCGCTGTATCGCCCTCGTAACATCGTCTGCAATTCAGCGCTTGTCACTTTCGACTGATTCACGCCATGTCCAAAACGATCCTCGCTGAAGACGACTCCGCCTCCATCGACAGATGGCATTCACACTTTCCAGCAGTGGGTATGACCTAACGCAAGCCATCTTTTTGCTTGGTCTTGACAAGACGCTGGTTTATTAACAAGAATCCTTTGATCTGTTTATTGGAAGATATCCTATGAGATTTCGTAAAACGTGTTCGACGGTTTTTTTGGCTGCGGTGTTGTTTGGTGTATTCGCTCCGTCGTGGGCGGCTGACCTCAAGGAAATTCAGGCACGGGGGGAACTCCGTCATCTCGGCATCAGGTACGCCAACTTCGTCACCGGTGCCGGCGACGGCTTTGACGTGGAATTGACCCAGGGGTTTGCCAAGCATATTGGGGTCAAGTACTCGCTCGTATACTCCGATTTTTATAACGTCATCCGTGACCTGCTCGGCAAGGATGTCGTGCGCAAGGGTTCGGAAGTCGCGCTCGAAGGCAGTTTCCCCGTCAAGGGCGACATGATCGCGACCGGCTTCACGGTGTTGCCTTGGCGCGAGGCCGTTCTGCTCTACTCGAAGCCCACCTTTCCATCGCAAGTGCTGTTGGTGGCCAGAGCCAATTCCAATTTCACGCCGATCAAGGGTTCGCCGGACCTGATCAAGGACATCAAGGAAACCAAGGCCATCATCGGCAAGAACAGCCTGCTGATCATGGAGCGAACCTGCCTCGATCCCGGCAACTACGGCCTTAAGGGCACAGGCATCGATCTGAAGTCCTACACGCGCAGCACCAACCTGAACGAAATGGTCCCGGCATTGCTCAACAAGGAAGCGGAACTGACCCTGCTCGATGTGCCCGATGCGATCCTCGACCTGAAAAAGTGGGTAGGACAGATCAAGGTCATCGGTCCTGTCTCGGAGCACCAGGATCTTGCAGCGGCCTTTCCCAAGGATGCGCCGGAACTTCGCAAAGCCTTCGATGAATACCTTCTGAAAGTGAAGGCTGATGGCACCTATGACAAGCTGGTCGACAAGTATTATCCAGGCATTCGCCGCTACTTCCCGGAGTTCTTTGCCAGAAAGCCGTAATGGCGAGCGCTTTCCGGAATCGCTGAAATAGTCGATGTCGCCGTTCGGCCGTTTATCATCGCGGTGGCCGCTGATTCTGGCGGCTACCTTCTGCGTCTATACCCTCATTCTGCTGTGGAACGTCTTTGGCGCACAAACGCTGCTGCGTTCTACAACAGATGCCCGGCTTGTGGCGGACAGCCAACGCCGGGCTGCCGCCATCGGCGATCACGTGATGCAACGGCGACACGTGGCGAGGGACCTGGCTGAAGGCCATGAGATCGAGAGCTATCTGGTCAACAAGGCGCTGGGAATCTCGCAGCAGTACGGTCTTATCGCGAACCTGGCGGCGATCGATGACCGCTTCCGGCGGGAGATGGAGCAGTCGCTGCTGCGTGGTAGGCCGATATATACGCGCATCATCTATTACGACGAGCGCGGCGAAGCATTGTCCGACTCCAGTCCCTCCGAGCCGAAAGTGATTCTGCCGGCCGGTTTCGACAAGGAACCGAAGCTGCTGATCGACGCCGGGAAACAGCACATTGTCGTAAGCATTCCGGTCCTGCACAGGGGGCTCTTCAGCGGGGTGGTGGTCACGGTCGGTGACCTCGGTCTGCTGGCGCGGCTGCTGATTTCCAGTGGCGACGATCAAGGCAGGGAGAAGTACCAGGAGCTGCTGGTGGCCAGCGAGGGGCGGACCCTGGTTGCTCCGGATCGCCAAAGGGCGCCGGGGGCGGGATTTGCCGGAGCGTTGCTGCAACTGCCGGAGGACTCCCTGACGCTCGCTTCCGAAATTCCCGGCTCTGAGGCGGCCTTTGCCCGCAGCCTGGCCCTTCGGAGTGCCGTACCCGGCACCCCGCTTTCCCTGGTGACCTTGATTGACCGGGATGAGGTTTATGGAAATATCAGTTCCGGGGTGTTCCTCTATTCCCTGAGTGTTTTTCCTTTCTTGCTTCTGCTTGCCGCAATTGCATTAGAGCGCCAGCACCGGCGATCCCTGCGACTGCAGGAAGACAACACAGCCCTGGCGCAGGAAATTGCCCGTCGCAAGGAACTTGAGCGGGAACTCCTCGAGAAGTCGGACAATCTGGAAGAGATGGCGATAGGCTGGCAGGCGAGCGTACTTCGTGCCGAGGAAGCCAATCGGGCGAAGTCGGATTTTCTGGCCAGCATGAGCCACGAGATTAGAACGCCGATGAACGGAATCATTGGCATGACCGATTTGGCGCTCGATACCGAACTCACGGGCGAGCAGCGCGAATACCTGGACATAGTCAAGTCTTCCGCTGAGGGATTGCTGACGATCATCAACGATGTGCTGGACTTCTCGAAGATCGAGGCCGGCAAGCTCAGCGTCGAATTCATTGCCCTCGATCCGGCCGCACTGATTGCCGATATGATCAAGCCGATCGCCATCCGTGCCGAGGAAAAGGAAGTTGAACTGCTGACGGATATCGCTCCCGGCGTGCCGCAGCAGTTGCTCGGCGATCCCGGGCGGTTGCGCCAGGTGCTGATAAATCTGCTCAACAATGCCGTGAAATTTACCGAGCACGGTGAAATCCTGCTCACCGTCGAATTGGCGCGCAGCGAAGCAACCCGTGTGGAAGTCCACTTTGCGGTCAAGGACACGGGGATCGGGATTCCCAAGGATAAGCTTGAAGCCATATTTGATGCCTTCACTCAGGAAGACACCTCGACCACCCGGCGCTACGGTGGCACCGGGCTTGGCCTGACCATCTCGAACCGGCTTGTGGAATTGATGGGCGGGCGTCTATGGGTTGAAAGCGAGCTTGGAACGGGCAGCACGTTTCATACTGTGATTCCATTCGACCTGGCTCCGGCCCGGAAAGATTCCGGCCAACCGGACGGGGCGGAACATCCGGTGACCGGCCCTTCTCCGGACGAGAAGATGACGTCGCTAAGGATTCTGGTTGCTGAAGACAATGAGGTAAATCAGAAACTCATTGACGGGTTGCTTGGCAAGTTGGGGCACACCGTAACCGTTGTCAGGAACGGGGTTGAAGCCGTCGAGACCTGGGATCCGCACAAGTATGACCTTCTCTTCATGGATATGCAGATGCCGGAAATGGATGGATTTGAGGCTACCCGGCGTATCCGTACCATCGAAGCTGCGAATCCGCAGCGCGCCAGAGCACTGATCTTCGCACTCAGCGCGGCTGCGCTGCCACACGAACGGCAAAGGGGGCTGGATGCAGGCGTCGATGGTTATCTGACCAAGCCCATAAACAGCCGGGAATTGGGCGAAGTTCTTTCGAAGATCCATAGGGAAACCCGGCTTCAATGAGCCTGATGAGCCGCCGGACAGCGCCGGCTACTTCATCTTCGACGGCAGTTTGATCGTCTCGCCGGCAACCATGAAAGCACCCCGTCCGCGATGATGCAGCGTGCGCGGGTTCTTGCAGGCCGGGTCGATCCAGGCCTGTTGCACCTCGAGCACGAAGAAGTTGTAGCGGTTCATCAGGCGCGTATCGATCACGCGGCATTCCAGGCTGGCATAGCATTCGGCGATAAGCGGAGCGCCGACTGTCCTGGCCGGCAGCGGTGTCAGGTCAACCAGCGCGAACTTGTCCACGCTCCGGCCGGAGCTATTGCCACAGGCGACCACCTTGTCTTTCAACTCCGCTGTGGGAATGTTCAGCACGCATTGCCGTGTTGCCTTGAGCGCGGCGAAGCTGAAGTCATGGCCGCTGACGACGCAGCCAACCAGCGGCGGCTCGAATTCCATCATGGTGTGCCACGACATCGCCATGACATTCGACTTGCCCTTGTGCGCCGTCGTCAGCAGCAGCACCGGTCCCGGTTCAAGGAGACCGTAGACCTCGGACAGGGGACAAGAGCGCTTGTCCATTGCGCGACCTCCTTTGACGATGTTGCACCCGATTGTCGGGCAAAGTTTAGCTGCATCAGGCGTCGCTTGCGCTAGTATTCCGGTCTTCCATTTCACCAGAGAGAATCCTGCCCATGACTACCTTGTTCAGCCCCCTCCGGTTCGGTGCGAACACGGCGCCGAACCGCATTTTCATGGCGCCTCTGACCCGCTGCCGGGCCAGCGCCGAACATTTGCCGAGTGCGCTGATGGCGGAACACTATGCGCAGCGCGCCAGTGCCGGACTTATCATCGCCGAAGCCACAATGGCTATCGAGGGCAACTCGTCATTCTGGAAAGAACCGGGAATCTACTCAGCCGACCAGATCGCGGCCTGGAAGCTGACCACTGACGCTGTGCATGCCGCCGGCGGAAGGATCTTCCTCCAGATCTGGCACGGCGGGCGGGCCTGCCACCCGCTGCTCAATAACGGCTTGCAACCGGTGGCGCCAAGCCCGATCGCCATTACCGGCGACGAAGTCCTCACCCCCGCGGGCAAGCAGGCGTATGTCCTGCCGCGGGAACTCCGCGATGACGAACTGCCCGGCATCGTAGCCGGTTTCAGAGCGGCTGCGGAGAATGCCGCTGCCGCCGGTTTCGATGGCGTCGAAGTTCATGGCGCCAACGGCTATCTGCTCGATGAGTTTCTGCGCGACGGCGCCAACAAGCGAGGCGGTGCTTATGGCGGCTCAATGGAAAACCGGGCACGACTGATGTTCGAGGTGATCGATGCGGTTGCCGGTGTCTTGGGCAGCGATCGCGTCGGATTGCGCATTTCGCCCTTGAACAGCTACAACAGCATGAAAGACAGCGACCCGATCGGACTCGCCGCATGGCTGGCCGGCCGCCTCAACGACTTCAGGCTGGCCTACCTGCACGTCATGCGCGGCGATTTCTTCGGTCAGCAAGCCGGCGATGTGATGACACCGGTTCGGGCGAATTACAAGGGTGTGCTGATTGCCAACATGGGCTACACGCCGGAAGAGGCGGACGCCGCGATTGCCTCGGGGCAGGTCGACGCGGTAGCTTTCGGCATGGCGTTCCTCGCCAATCCGGATTTGCCTGCCCGCATCGGGGCCGGCGCAGCGCTGAACAAGCCGAATCCGGCAACGTTCTACAGCCCCGGGCCGGAAGGCTATACGGATTATCCGGCGATGGCCGTTGCCTGACGCATGGCGGAGGCGGGCATGAATATTGAGCTTTCGCTGCATGAGACCCGTGTCATAGGCTGCCTGATCGAAAAGGAAATCACTACCCCCGAGCACTATCCGCTGTCGCTCAACGCCCTTACCAACGCGTGCAATCAGCGCAGCAACCGCGATCCGGTATTTGATCTGGACGAGGCCGACGTGCAGCAGGTGACCGACGGGCTGATCAAGAAGTATTTTGTCAATGAGCATGGCGGCTTCGGTAGCCGCGTGCCCAAGTACCAGCACCGTTTCTGCAATACCAATTACGGCACCCTGAAGCTGTCACCGCAGGAACTGGCTGTCATCTGCGAACTGTTTCTGCGCGGTCCGCAGACGCCCGGAGAACTGCGCAGCCATGCCACCCGGCTGTGCCCGTTTTCTGATGTGACGGAAGTCGAGGCGGTGCTGGACCAGCTCGCGCTGCGAGAAGACGGCCCTTACGTGGCGCGCTTGCCGCGCGAGCCGGGCAAGCGCGAGTCGCGCTACGCCCACTTGTTCAGCGGCGAGGTCAGCGCGGCCAATGAGCAGGCACCCCCGGGTCGAGCCGATCAGGATCGGCAGGAAATTGCGCTGACTGACCGTCTGAGCGGGCTTGAACGGCGCTTAGCGGACCTCGAAGTCGAGGTCTCGGCGCTCAAGAAGCGTCTCGGAGATCCGGGCCCGGGCTGAGCTGCAGCTTGTCGCCGGTTTCAAGTGCGAGGTGACTTGCTGCTCCGGCTGATGCGGCTTCGGCTGTTGAAGAATCAAACGTTGGCGCCATCTCTGCGACGCGGTGCCTGTTCGAGGCGAAGTTTTTCCGCGAACACTTTGTTGGCGTAGCCTCGCTCGTCATCGTCAAGAGCACCGGCGTAGTACTGCAGACCTTCAATCAAGTTGCCGTGCCGCTGGACGGCTTCATGCAGAATCCGGGCGCCGATTTGAATGTTGGTGACCGGATCCAGAAACGGCCGTTCGCCTTGCAGCTGCGGAATCTTGTCCTGATGATAGCGCGGAATAATTTGCATCAGACCCAAGGCTCCCATCGGACTCCGGGAGAAGGGATTGAATCGGGACTCGATGCCAATCACCGCAATCAGCAGCAAGGGGTCAATCTGGCGCTCGCGCCCGACGGTCTGGGCTGTTTCGAATACCGGCTGGAGCGCTTCGGCAGACACATGGTAGCGCTGGACGACGTAATCGAGAGCGGCCTTCATGGCCGGCGTGAGCGCTGGTTTGGCCTTTTCAGTGTCCCTGACGAGAGGCGGCCCGTCAGCCGATGACGCAAGATCCGGCATTGCCAGGCCGATCGAGCGGATGGCGCCGGTGTTGTTTACCAATCCGCCGACAAGAAGAATAACTAGAACCAGACCGGCGATCTTCACATCGAGGTGCAGGTAATTCAGGAAAGCACTGGTGCCATGTGCTGTCAGATATCTCTGCGAGAGAGTAGCAGTCAAGTTTTCTCCTTTACTGGTCAGGCGACCACCAGCCGGACACACCGGCAAGGGCTGCCATGAGAATGAGGATCTGGTGCGTTCTTCCGCTATTGACCGGCGTGCTGCCGTCAGCGGTGTCGGATTGGAACCCGGTTCGGATTCCTGCACGACAACTGCCATCCGGCGACGCCGGATGGCAATCTTGCGAATTTAAGAGCTGGCGGAAACCGTCAGCAATTGCTTACGAAGCCTTTCGGGTTGCCCTGATGGCCGTTGCGGTAGCGATAAGCTTGGCCTCGGCCATTTCGGTGGCTTGCTTGGCCGCCTCGGTCATGCTGTCGTAAGCCGAATTTGCGGCGGAGAGGGCGGACTTGATTGCATTCACCGTCACATCGGAACCGGCCGGACCCGTCTTGGCCGCCTTGTCGAGTGCCAGGCCAAGGTTCTTGTTGAGTTCGGAAAACTGCGCCTTGACGACTCGCGAGAGCGCCTCCTGGGTTTGCGTGGCGATGTCGTAGACGCTCCGGGAGTATGCCGTCGCCTTGTCCAGCCCCGGCTGGCCCAGCGTGTCTTGCAGTGAAACCAGACCCTGCACATCCTTTACAGAAAACAAGGCACGAGCATTGTCGGCACTGTCTTCCAGCAAGGTACGTGCAGCATTGAGGTTGAGGGCGGCGACGCGCTCGGCACTGGCGAAAGCCGTGTTAGCGATTGTCGCGAAGGTTTCGACGCCAGCCTTGTTGGCGTTGGCAAGTTGCTCGGATATTTTGTACATGGTGATCTCCTTGGAAATATGAAGAACTGTTAGGTGCTCGCGGTTCACCCCCTCTAAAAACCTCAGGAAGAAGCATGGTGCACCGCAACATGGCCTCATTGTAGATGGCAGATTTGTCTTGTCAAGAAATATTTGCTGCAGCGCAACACGCCAGTCCGTTGGTTTGATCGGCCCATTGCTTTGCCGGCTACCCGTGCAGCCAGGCAAATATCGGGCGCCGTCCGGCCGCCTTGTGCAACGTCCTGAAACAAAAAACCCCGCAACGGCGGGGCTTGGCGGGGTGTTTTGCGACGTTGTGCAATGTCCGGAAAGTGGCCTACAGGTTACATAGCGTCAGTTCGAAATTGACCATTGCGTCGACCTGTCGCGGCCGCTGATCCATGTCCGGGCGGACAAACCGGATGTTGATGGCGAACTTGCCGGCCGAAATTTCAGGCAGACAGGGGTCCCCCGGTCCTGTCTTGAGGCGTACCAATTGCGCATTGCGACCGCTCAACATGAGCTGAAAGGCGCCGCGCTGAGCCGTTTTTTGCTCTGACCGGCCGGAGGCACGCAGCAGGCGCAGCACGATGGCCAGTCCGTCGCGGATCGGCAGCATGGGCGCGAGCCAACCGCGGACGTCCTGTTGTCGCAGCGCCGCGTCGCGATGCCGCCAATAGTGATAACCCGGCAGGTCGAACTCGCAGACACCACCGGGAATAGCGGCGCGATTCTTGATGGCCATCAGCCATTCGTTTTCGCGCAGATAGTGGCCGATCTTGCCATGCATGGCGAGCATCAGCGCACTGGCCTGCTCGATTTCGTAGAGCGCACCGGACAGTGCATCCTCGGAGATCTCGGGGTTGTTGCGGAAGGAAAGCAATATCTGGCGCTGGCGTTCGAGTTCCTGTACCAGGTCGAATTTCAGCTCAGCCCGGCCGGCAACCTCGAGAATCTCGAACAGCGCGACGAGCGCAACATGATGCTCCATGGCGCCTTCCGCGGCGGCGAAATGAGTGACTTTGTCAAACAGATCTTCGAGCCGCAACAGCGTTCGAACGCGCTCGCTGAGAGGGTATTCGTATGTGATCACACGCTGGCCGAATGGTAAATTCTGGAGATTGTGACCCAATTCGGTTCAAACCTCAACCGACATGGCTGCAAAGCGCGAGATATTGCCGGTGCAGGCACTCTATCTGGGGGGGCAATCCGGCCAGTTCCCCATCGTTATCGATGACATCGTCGGCTGCGGCGAGGCGTTCTGAACGCGCGGCCTGCACCGCAAGGATGCGTTCAACCTCGTCCCGGGCCAGCTTGTTGCGGGCCATCACGCGAGCGATCTGGGTTGCCACGGCGCAGTCCACAACGGCCACCCGATCCACGCGCTTGCGGTAGTCGCCGGATTCGATCAACAAGGGCACGACCAGGATGACATAGCGGGCCGCCGAATTGGCCGCGAGCTGCCGATCGCTCTCGCTGCGGATCATCGGATGCAGGATCGCCTCCAGCCGCTTGCGCGCCGAGGGCTCGGCAAAGACCAGCCGGCGCATTGCTACCCGATCAAGCGCGCCTTCGGCGTCCAGCATTCCGTCGCCGAATTCGGCGCGAATCGCGGATGTCGCGGCCCCGCCGGGCGCCGTCAGGGCGTGGGCGGTCACGTCGGTGTCGATTACGGGCACGCCGCGTTCAGCGAACAGCCGGGCGACGACGCTCTTGCCGCTGCCGATGCCGCCGGTGAGTCCGACAACAAAACTCATCGGCCGGTCACCGTGCGCACTCGCCGGCTGTGGCGCCGGCATAGGCTGCAATCAGCTTCGGCAGGTGTTGCAGCAGCATCTGCGTCGGCGCACGCACTTCGGCTTGGGCTTTCAGGGCGCGTTGCTGACGGGGTTCCAGGCGCGCCGAGCGGATGCCGCGCTTTGTCAGCCCCTGCAAGTAATCGCGTGCTGCAGCTTCAGTGGCGAAGCCGGCAAGAACGACTTCATGGCGGCCGCCCTCCAGCGCCACCGCCTTGTGTCCTTCGATGCCGAGGCGGGTCAGCTCCGCGACTTTCTTCTCGGCCGCCGCCGTGCCGACCAGATCGCCGATGACCGCAACATAGACCACCGGCTCCGCCAGCGGCAGGATCTTCGCTTGTCCGGCAGCCGCTTCCACGGCGGCCTTCAGCGCTCCGGCCTCGGCCATGCTCAGTCCGTTGATCAGACGGCAGCCCGGCTCTTCCTTCTCTATCGCCGCTGCGCCGGTCACGATGCGCAGCTTCTCGGCCTGCAACTGCTGCCCGAGCCGCTGCGTTTCGCGGCCCTCGTCGGACGTGCCGAAATAGCCTTGCGCCCAGGCAAAGAAAAGCAGATTGCCAAAAACCAGCAGGAAGAAAAACAGCCGCATGGTCATCCTCCCCTATTCCGAACGAACTGTGCGCCGCACTTCGCCGGCATCGCAAATAGCCGCATCGATAACGCCGCGAACCACATCGCGTCGCGTGATGTGCCCCGGCCTGAACCCGGCGCTCAATGCGCGGTAGGCAAGCTCTGCGGCTGCGCGATTATCCTGACTATAGTTGCAGACGTAAAGATCGAGCGTTACCGAGTTCTGCTCCGGCCAGGTGTGAACGGCCAGATGCGATTCGGCCAGCACCAGGGCGCCGGTGGCGCCGGCGCCGGCAAATTGATGGAAAGCTTCGGCGACGACGCTGAGTCCTGCTGCGGCACAACTGTGGCGGCAGAGTGCAGCCAGCTCCTGCGCGTCGAGCAGCAAGCCACGGTCGCCTTCGCAGGCGTGAAATTCGGCAAGAATGTGCAGGCCGTTCATCCTGAGTGTCAGGGCTTATAGCGAGGATGCACAGGATACGCCGAGCCGGGCAAGTGTGCGCTCGGCGGCCAGCACGCCGCGATAGTTCGCTTCCTCGAACAGCGACAGGCCGGAAACATCGGCATGGGCGAAGCGGATGGCGCCCCTGCCTGATTCGAGCCCGCTGCGCGCGCCGCCCCAGAGGCGGCCGGGCAGCGGCCGGATCATGGCGTGGGCATGACGGTGAATGTCGATTTGCGTCGTCAGCTCGCGAATTTCCGGATGCGGCCGCGACAGGTCGTTCAGCACTTCCCCGGCCCATGCGTTCCGGCTTTGCAACAGCTTGCCCGGGCGGGAGGACGATTCCTCGTGCAGCGCGCGATACCAGGTGATCGTGGTCGGCCCCGCTGCGTAACGCAGTTGCTGATGGGTGGCCACTACATAGCCGAGACCCGGGCTGTCATGCAGCACATTGTCCCAGGCCAGCGGATGGCCGGCGCGCGTCTGCGGTGCAGATGAAAGCGCGAGATTCGCCACCACCCATGGGGCATATTCAGCGCCCCGGATGGCCGCCAGCCATTCCGGTCGCGGCGCGGCGAAGACGTGCGGCACCAGAAACAGCGGCGCGGCCCAGATCAGTTCGCGGGCGATGATGCGCACGCTGCGGTTTTCCGCAGCAAGGTAGACGTCGCAGTTGATCTCTTTGCCGCGCTCTTCCACGCTGAACACCAGTGCGCCGGTCCGTACCCGGTCTGTGCTCGTCCGCGCCAGACCGCGTGCCAGCCAGGCATTGCCATCCGGTGCGGTCAGCACCTGTCCTTCGCCGTCGCGGCAGGCAAAGTAGTGCAGGCCGGCCCATGCCGAAGTCTGCGCCGCCGAGGTGCCATAGTCGTCGCGGCAGGCGTAGTCGGCGAGCCAGTAAAGACCCGGGGCGGTGTAGCCTTCCCGCAGCAGCCAGTCGCGCAGCGTCATCCGGTCCAGCGCCAGCAATTCCGGATCGCGGCCGGACAGCGCCAGCGGCAGGGCGAAGGCCCGTCGCCCGGCATCGCGTCGCCGCCGCAACCCGGCGACATGCTCCTGGAAACGCGAGTACTGCGCGCGCTCGGCTTTGGATACCCCCAGCGTCGGCCACAAACCCTCCTGCCAGTAGCCGTTGATGTAGAGACGTTCCTGCGGTGCATGGCAAAGAAATTTTTCGTCATACAGCGGCACAGCGGCATCCGGGTCGCCCTGCAGGACGCCGAGTTCGGCCAGCAACTGGCGCGTCGCTCGCGCTTCGCGAGGGGGCAGCGGCAGATAGTGGGCGCCCAGCGGGTGTGCCGAGACCGGGTTTTTTCCGGCGCGGGAATTGCCGCCGGCCTCGGCTTCCAGTTCCAGCAGCAGGAAATCATCGCAGCCCGACCGGGCCAGCTTCCACGCCGCCGAAAGCCCGCCGATGCCGCCGCCGACAATCACCACGGTGCTGCGGTGCGTTTCAGCGGGGGCGGGGAAGTCATGCTTGCGCAAACGATGGCCGAGCGTGTCGTTGGCACCCGTGAGCACACCCGGCGGCAGCGGCGGTGCCGCTCTCGATCCGCATGCTGCCAGCACGCCGCCGGCCGAAACCCCCGCAATGAAGTCGCGCCGCCGCATGGCTCAGTGGTGGACGCCCCGGCGCTGTTGCCGCAGCCAGGTTTTGCGCAGTTCTTCGACCACCCACATCAGCGCCGCGCCGGCCAGCGCCAGCACCCAGACATTGGCGCCGACAGGTGCCGTGCCGAACAGCCAGTTGCCGGCTGCGCTATAGACGATGAACAGGATCACGCCGAGTTCCGCCACCAGCCCGAGGAAAATGTAGGGGTTGGCGAAAAATCCGGCAGCGAGCGAGGACTTGAACGGGTGGCGGCACAGCACCACATTCATCATCTGCATGACCACGATCGTCGCCAGGCAGGCTGTGGTCGCCTGCAGGTAGATGGGATCGCTGCCGGCCAGACTGCTGCCGTAATGCCATCCCGCCGCATCGAGTACGTAAAAAAACACCGCCATCGCCGCCGCCGCCTCAAGCACGCCGAGGAACAGGTAGGCGCGCAGCAGCAGACCCCATGACAGCAGTCGTTCGTGGCGCGCCCGCGGCGGCCGCTGCATGACGTCGGGATCGGGCTTCTCGGCGCCAAGTGCCAATGCCGGCAGCATGTCGGTGCCGAGGTCGACGGCGAGAATCTGGATGATGGTCAGCGGCAGCGGAATGCGCAACAGGACGAAGGCGAGATAGGGCACCAGTTCCGGAATGTTGGAACTCAGGATGTAGGTGAGGAATTTGCGGATGTTGTCGAACACCGCGCGCCCTTCCTCGATGGCGGCGACGATGCTGGCGAAATTGTCATCGAGCAGGATCAGGTCGGCGGCCTCCTTGGCCACATCGGTGCCGGCAATGCCCATGGCGATGCCGATGTCCGCGGTCTTCAGCGCCGGTGCGTCATTCACGCCGTCGCCGGTGACGGCAACGATCTCGCCTTTCTGCTGCAGGGCCTGCACGATCAACATCTTCTGCTCGGCGGCGACGCGGGCGAAGATGATCTCGGGGGCGTCCAGCGCCAGTTGCAGCTGCGCCTTCGAGATCGAGCGCAACTGGTCGCCGCCGATCACCACCGGCTGCTCGCCTTTCACCAGGCCGATCTGGCGGGCGATGGCCAGCGCCGTGTGGGGGTGGTCGCCGGTGACCATGATGATGCGGATGCCGGCCGTGGCGCAGCGCGCGATGGCATCCGGCACTTCGACCCGCGGCGGATCTTCGAGGCCGACCAGGCCGGAGAGGATCAGGCCGCGCTCTTCACCGGGCATGCCGTCCTTGAGCGCGCCATGGGCAAAGGCCAGCACGCGCAGGCCGGCCTCGGCCATCTGCTGCTGCGCCGCCAGCAGGCGGGTCCTGGCCACGGGATCGAGGGGCGCGACGCCGGCATCGAACTGGACGAAGTCGCAGGCGGCCAGCACCGTTTCCGGCGCACCCTTGCAGTAGAGCATGCGGCCCTGCGGCGCTTCGACCAGCACCGACATGCGCTTGCGGTCGGTGTCGAAGGAGATCTCGTCGACACGTCTGCAGTCCGCAAGCGCGCCCGCCACCTGCCGGCCCATGTTTGCCAGTGCCACTTCCATCGGATCGCCAAGGAGTTTGCCGCCGACGGTCTTGAGGTTGTGGCACAGCGCGGCGTTAACGAAAAGCTCGCGGTTGTCCGCGGTCAGCCTTGGCTGTGCTGCCAGATCACTGAAGTCGAGGAAGCCGCCACCCAGCCACAGGCGCTGCACCGACATCAGGTTCTGCGTCAGTGTGCCGGTCTTGTCGCAGCAGATGGTCGTCGTCGACCCCAGCGCCTCGACCGCCGGCAGGTGGCGCACCAGCGCGTTGCGTTTCGCCATGCGCTGGGTCGCCATGGCCAGCGACAGCGTCACCGTCGGCAGCAGGCCTTCGGGGACGTTGGCGACGATGATGCCGATGGCAAACAGGGCGTTCTCCCACATCGGCAGGCCCATCGCCTGGCCGATGAAGAACAGCGCCACGCCCATGCCGGTGGCGAGCGCGGCGACGATGCGGGAAAGGCGCGCGATTTCGCGCTGCAGCGGCGACGAGACGGCGCCGGCGGTCTGCGTCAGATGGGCGATGCGGCCGAACTCGGTATGCATCCCCGTGGCATATACCACCGCCCGCGCCTGCCCCGATACCAAGGTGGTTCCGGCCAGCACCACGTTCTTTGCATACAGCGCCGAATCCTCGCTGCTGGGCTCGATGCCGCGCGCCTTGGGCAGGGATTCGCCGGTCACCGTCGCGGTGTTCACGCGCAGCCCGAAGGCCTCGATCAGGCGGCAGTCGGCGGGAACAAAGTTGCCTTCTTCCAGCAGCACGATGTCGCCCGGCACCAGGCCGCTGGCGAGCATCTCCACCACCTTGCCGTCGCGCAGCGCCTGCACCTTCTGCGGCAGGAGCTGGCGCAGCGCGGCGACCGCCTGCTCGGCCTTGTATTCCTGCCAGAAGGAAAAGATGCCATTGACGAGGATGACGCCGACGATGGCGACGCCGAGGCGGCCCATGCCCTGGCCCGGTTGGAAGTGTTCGGCGAGGAATGCCAGCGCGGCGCCGAGCCACAGGATGATGGCGAAGAAGTGGGTGAATTCGCTGGCGAAGCCGAGCAGCAGATTCTCGCGCGCCACTTCCTCGACATGGTTCGGCCCGAATTCCGCCAGCCGGCGCGCCGCCTCGGCCTCTGCCAGTCCCGCCGCCCTTGTCTTCAGGCTGGCAAGCGACTGTTCGACGCCGAGGCCATGGATGCGCATGGGACTACTTCTTCATCGGCCGGGGCCGCTGCACTGAATCCGCGCCCGCAGTTCGGCGATCTCATCGAGCAGGTCGAGCGCCAGCGCCACGCCGGGCGGATTGATGTCCAGGTCGCGCGCCAGGCGCAGTGCCAGCCGCGTACGGCGCAGGGACTGGCCGCCGAAGCGCCATTCCTGGGGCGATGCGCCGACGGGTTCAAGCACGCCTTCAAGCACCCAGGTAAGCACATGCTCCTGCTCGGCACAGCAGGCCTGGCAGAGTTCCGCCAGCGTCAAATAGACCTGTTCTTCGACGACCGGACCCTGCGTGAAGGTGATGGTGGTTTGGCTCATGGCGCGCTTCCCTCGAGGTGTGTGCGGGGGTTGAAATCAAAGGCTTTGGCCATGGCCCGGTAGGCCTCCTTCGCTTCTTCCTTGTCGGCCGGGGGCAGGGCGATGGCCAGCACCACGTACAGGTCGCCCGGTGGTGTGCCGGGGATGCCGCGCTCCTTCAGGCGCAACTGGCGGCCCGCAGCCGAACCGGGAGGAATCGTCAGTTGCACCGGACCCTCGGGAGTCGGGGCGGTGATCGAAGCCCCCAGCGCCGCCTCCCAGGGCGCGAGCGGCAGAGTCAGATAGATGTCGCGGCCATCGCTGCGGAACTGCGCATCGGGCTTGAAGGCAATCTCCAGGTAGAGATCGCCCGCGGCGCCCTCGCCGAAGCCCGGCGCGCCCTGCCCTGCCAGGCGCAGGTGCTGCCCGGCACGAATGCCTTTGGGAATGTTTACATCCAACGTGCGTTCCTGAGTCGTGACCCGACCCTGCGCATCCAGCATCGGCATGCGCAGCGAAACGCTGCGCCGGGCACCGTGATAGGCGTCGGCCAGGTCGATCAGCACCTTGGCGTGATGGTCCTGGCCAGGCGCATGCATGTGTTGTCCGCTGTGGCCCGGACGGCCGAACAGGGACTCGAAGAAGTCGCTGAATTCGCTTCCCGGACCGTGACCGGAATCGCGGCCGCTGAACTCGAAGCCGGCATCCCAACCCGGCGGCGGCTGGAAGTCCTGTCCGGTTTTCCACTGGCTGCCCATCTGGTCGTAGGCCGCGCGTTTTTCCGGATCCTTCAATACTGCATAGGCTTCGCCGAGTTCCTTGAAGCGCGCCTCGGCGTCGGGGTCCTTGCTGACATCCGGATGGTATTTGCGCGCCAGCTTGCGGTAGGCGCGCTTGATGTCGTCCTGGGTGGCGTCGCGCGCAAGGCCGATGGTCTCGTAATAGTCCTTGAATTTCATGGCGCAGGATCCGCTCCTGTAGTCCGCAAGAATTTCTGGGTTTCGGCATCCATGGCAGATTCTGCCTCTTGCGGCGGACTAAGGAAAGCGCGGGCATGCCGGTTTTCATGCAGACGCCTGTCTGTCTGATACTCTCTGCAATCCAGCGCGTTTCACAGGAACGGGAAAATTCGATGAAAGCACTCCGCATCCTTGCTGTCGTCCTCGGTCTTGCAGTTGCCTTGATCGCGGCCGGCGTCGGCGTGCTTTACGCCCTGTTCGACGGCGAGAGCCTCAAGGGCGAACTGAGTCGCGCCGTACTTGAGCAGAAGCAGCGCAAGCTTGACATCGCCGGCAAGCTCGAACTCTCGGTATGGCCCGGGATCGGCATCCGGCTCGGCCGCCTGACGCTGTCGGAACGCGGGAGCAGGGACGAGTTTCTGGCGCTCGAATCGGCGCGCGTCGAAGTTGCCGTGATGCCGCTGCTGTCGAAGCAGGTGAAGGTGCAGCGCATCGAAGTCGAGGGCCTCAAGGCGACGCTGGTGAAGCAAAAGGACGGCACACTGAATGTCGCCGACCTGCTCGGCAGCGACGCCGGAAAACACGATGGCAAGGAACCGGCCAAGGGATCCGGCGCCGGCACCGCGCCGCTGCAACTCGACATTGCCGGCATCCGGGTGGCGAATGCGCAGCTGACCTGGCGCGACGAAAAGAGCGGCAGCAGCACGGCGCTGTCCAATCTCGATTTCGCCACCGGTCGCATACAAGCCGACGGCGGCAACAAGACATTGACGATAGACGCCTTGTCGCTTGCGGCAAAGGGCAAGAGCGGGGCCGATGCCTTCGAGCTGAAGGTGGAGGCGCCCCGGCTTGCGCTGTCACCGGAGAAGTCCGGTGGCGAGTCCTTGAGTCTTGCCGCGACCCTCACCGGCAGCGGCCGCAATGCCACGCTCAAGCTTCTCCTGTCCGGCGTCGAAGGCAATGCCAGGGTGCTGAAAGTCGGCAAGCTCGCGCTCGACCTCGATGCCCGGTCGGGCGAAACGGCAATCAAGGCCCATCTCGATTCAGCGGTGACGGCGAATGCGGAAGCGCAGACCGTTGCGTTGGAGAAAATCGCCGGCAGCATCGACCTCGCCCATCCGCAGATGCCGATGAAACAGCTCAAGCTGCCGCTCGCCGGCAATCTGCGTGCGGACCTGGCGCAGCAGACGCTGGCGCTGGAACTCTCCACCGGGTTCGACGAATCGAAGATCGCGGCCAGGCTGAATATCGCAAAGTTCGCGCCGCTGGCGTTGGGCTTCGATCTCGACATCGACCGGCTCAATGTGGACAAGTACCTGCCCCCCGCCCCCGCCAAAGCCACCGACAAGGCTGGCAAGGCCGGCGAGTCGGCAGACGGAGGCAAGCTGGATTTCGCGGCGCTCAAGGGCCTCGATGTACATGGCGCGATCCGCATCGGTTCGCTGCAGGTGTCGAAGCTGAAACTGGCGAAGCTGAATGCGAAGATCAACATCGCCGGCGGTCGCCTCGAAGTGGCGCCGCTGACGCTGAATCTCTATGAAGGTTCGGCCAGCGGCAGCCTGTCGCTCGACGCGGCCGGAAACGCCGTCACCCTGAGGCAGAATCTGGCCGGCATCAGCATCAACCCGCTGCTGCAGGATCTCGCCGGCAAGGATCTGGTGGCAGGACACGGCAGCGTGGTGCTTGACGTCGGCAGCCGCGGCGACAGCGTCGCGGCGATGAAGCAGGCGCTGGGCGGCACGGCATCGGTCAGCCTCAAGGACGGCGCCATCAAGGGCATCAACCTGGCGCAGAGCCTGCGCGATCTCAAGGCCAAACTCGGCGCCGGAGAAGACGCGACACAGCAGGCCAGGACCGGCGACAAGACTGATTTCTCGGAACTCACTGCCTCGCTGAAGATCGCCAACGGGGTCGCGCACAATGACGACCTGGCCATGAAATCGCCCTTCCTGAGACTCTCCGGCGCCGGTGACATCGACATCGGCGCCGGCCGCATGAACTACCTGGCGAAGGCCAGTGTGGTTGCCAGCAGCACCGGTCAGGGCGGACAAGGCCTCGACCAGTTGAAGGGGCTCACCGTGCCGGTGCGCGTCACGGGACCTTTCGAAAACCTGGCCTACAAGATCGAGTTCGGCAGCCTGGTTTCGGATGCCGCCAAAGCCAGGGTCGAGGAGAAGAAGCAGGAGATCAAGGGCAAGATCGAAGACAAGGCCAGGGACAAGCTCAAGGGATTGTTCGGCAAATGAGCGGGGGCGGCATCTGATGCGTCTCGGCGTGGATCTCGGCGGCAGCAAGATTGAAATCGTCGCACTGGGCGACGATGGCCGGGAGTTGTTGCGCGAACGCGTACCGACGCCGCAGGGCGACTACGCGGCGACGGTGATGGCGGTTGCGGCTCTGGTCGAGGCGGCGGAGCGCGAAACAGGCAGCCGCGGCAGCGTGGGTGTCGGCATTCCCGGCGCGGAATCGCGCAGCGGCGGGCTGATCAAGAATGCCAACTCGATCTGCCTGATCGGCAAGCCGCTGCGGCACGACCTGCAGCAGCGTCTGCAGCGCGAAGTGCGCATCGCCAACGATGCCAACTGCTTTGCCTTGTCCGAAGCGGCCGATGGCGCCGCGGCAGGCATGGGCGCGGTGTTCGGCGTCATCCTCGGCACCGGTGTCGGCGGCGGCATCGTCATCGACGGCAAGGTGCTGGCGGGCATCAATGGCATCGCCGGCGAGTGGGGCCACAACCCGATGCCGGGTGAATACTCTGCAGAGGCGTGCTATTGCGGCCGCCGCGGCTGCGTCGAAGTCTACCTCTCGGGTCCCGGCCTCGCGGCGGACCATCATCGCGCCACCGGCATGACGCTGTCCGCCGAAGCCATCGCCGCCGCCGGCAACGCGGACTGCGAGGCCACTCTGCAGCGCTACGAAGCCCGCCTCGCTCGCGCACTGGCACAGGTCATCAACATCCTCGACCCGGAGGTGATCGTGCTCGGCGGCGGGCTTTCCAACATCGACCGTCTCTACCGGAACGTGCCGCGGCTGTGGAGCGAACACGTGTTCTCCGACCAGGTGGCGACCAGACTGCTCAAGCACAAGCACGGCGACTCTTCCGGCGTGCGCGGCGCGGCGTGGCTATGGCCCTGATCGCTGCGGTGATCGTTACCGGCGTCTTCGCCGGCCGGGTCGGCGTCCTGCCGGGCGGGAGCCGCGCCAGCGCAATCGCCAAGGGGCCGCTCGCCGGTCCTTGCGTGATCGGTGCCGCGGGCCTTGCCGGCGACGAGCATGCCGACCCGGGCGCCCATGGCGGCGGCGAGAAGGCGGTGCACCTGTTTCCCGCCGAGCACCACGCGCGACTGGCGGCGGCCTTTCCCGAAGCGCGCCACCTGGAGCCCGGCGGCCTTGGCGAGAACCTATCGACGCACGGGATCACGGAAGAACAGGCCTGCATCGGCGACATTTTCGCGCTCGGTTCGACACGCCTGCAGATCGCCCAGCCGCGCACGCCCTGCTGGAAGATCGACGCCCGCTGCGGGGTCGAAGGCGTGGCCGCCTTCGTCGCCGCGCACGGCCTCGCCGGCTGGTATTTCCGCGTCCTGGCGTCGGGCGAATGCGCTGCGGGCGATGCCCTGATCCATGTCGAACGGCCGCAGGGCGCAGTCAGCCTGGCGCACTTCAATCGCAGCCTGCGTGCGCAGCGTCCGGCGCTGTCGGTGCTGGAAATGCTCGCCGCCGCGCCCGGCCTGGCACCGGACTGGGTCGGCAAGATCCGCAGCCGCATGCAGTGGCTTCGCGAAAACGGGGGCGCCGCGTGAACCTCTGGCTGCGCGTCTTCCTGCCCTTCGCCGCGGGCTACTTTTTTTCCTACTTCCTGCGCAACGTCAATGCCGTCATCGCACCGGAACTGACGCGCGAACTGGGCGTATCGGCGGCCGACCTGGGCCTGCTGACCAGCGCCTATCTGATCGCCTTCAGCGCCGCGCAGCTGCCGCTCGGCCTGGCGCTGGACCGCTACGGCGCGCGCCGCGTCGAAGCCTTCCTGCTGCTGATCGCCGCCGCCGGCTGCGCCTGGTTCGCCACCGGCACTACGCTGACCGAACTGGCGATGGCGAGGGCGCTCATCGGGCTCGGCGTCTCATCGTGCCTGATGGCCTCCTTCAAGTCTTCCAGCCAGTGGTTCGGCGTCGAACGCCAGGCCTCGCTCAATGCCGCCATCATGGCCGCGGGCGGCCTCGGCGCATTGACGGCTTCGACGCCGCTGTCCTGGGCGGTTCCCGTTTTCGGCTGGCGTGCGGTGTTTTACGCGCTGGCGGTTGCCGGCCTGGCGGTTGCCGCCGGGGTCTTCAGCACACCGGACAAGACGGGCAGCGGCCCGGCCGAACCGCTGCGCAGCCAGATTGCCGGCCTGGTCGAGATATTGACCAGCCGCGTTTTCTGGCGTTACGCGCCGCAAACAGCCCTGATCGTCGGCGGCTTCATGGCGCTGCAGGGACTATGGGCGATACCCTGGCTGATGAACTTCTCCGGTCTCGAGCGCAGTGCGGCCGCTGCCCATCTGCTGCTGATGGGCAGCGGCATGCTGACCGGTTTTCTCGCACTGGCTTTCGGCGTCGCGCCGCTGGCAAGACGAGGCATATCGGCCCAAAGACTGCTTCAAGTCGGCATGGGACTGGGGCTGCTCGCCATCCTGCTGATCGTGCTCGGCGCTAAGCCCAGCGAACCGCTGTGGTTCATTTTCGGACTGGTCTTCTCGGTCGGCAATCTGGCCTACGCACTGCTGCAAAGGCACTACGCCGCAACGCTGGCCGGCCGCGTAAACACGGCATTGAATCTGATGCTCTTCGCAGGCGCCTTTGGCATCCAATGGGGGTTTGGCGCGGTGGTGGATGCCTTGCAGGCCAGCGGATACGCACCGCGCATCGCCTACCAGATGACTTTTGGCGGTCTGCTGGCGGCTCAAACGGCAAGCTGGCTGTGGTTTCTTAAACGCCGCTAGAACTCCTGCGGATCAACGTCCAGATGCCAGCGCAGGCCGGCCGGCATTTTCAGCGCATAAATCTGTTCCATCCACGTTGCAAGAAATGTCTGCAGGGCCGGACGGCTTGAGGATTCGACCAGCAACTGGCCGCGTTCCAGCGTCATCAGGCGCTGCATGCGCATCGGCACCGCGTCGTAGAGCGTGACACCGTCGGCCAGCGCCTCGCCGGCACTGCGCGCCTCGATCAGAAAAGCCAGAGACTGCTCGATGTTCCTGGCTTCGGCGCGCAGCATGGCTTGAAAGCTGAAGGGCGGGAAGCCGGCGATACGGCGCTCGTCGAGCTGCGCGCGGGCGAAGCGCACATAGTCGTGATCGACCAGCGCCCGGTATAGCGGATGATCGGGATATTCGGTCTGGATCAGCACCTCGCCGGGCAGCTCGGCACGGCCGCTGCGGCCGCCGACCTGCATGAGCTGGGCGAAGAGCCGCTCCGGGGCGCGGAAGTCGGCGGCGAACAACGCGGCATCGGCGCCGACCGCGCCGACCAGCGTCAGCAGCGGGAAGTCGTGGCCCTTGGCCATCATCTGGGTGCCGACCAGGATGTCGGCGCCACCGGCATGGATGGTCGCCAGCAGCGCCTGCCACTTTTTCGGCGTGCTCGCCGAATCGCGGTCGATGCGCAGCACGCGGGCCTCGGGAAAACGCTCGACGAGCATGGTTTCGAGGCGTTGCGTGCCGCGCCCGAAGGGCAGCAGGTCGACGTTGCCGCAATCGGGGCAGGCGCGCGGGATGGCCGCCTCGAAGCCGCAATGGTGGCAGCGCAGGCGCCGGTCGGCGAGATGCACAACGAGATTGGCGGCGCAGCGCAGGCAATGCGAAATCCAGCCGCAGGGCGGGCAGGCCAGCACCGGCGCATAGCCGCGGCGATTGAGGAAGACCAGGCTCTGCTCACCGCGTTCCAGCCGCTGTTGCAGGCCGGCGAGCAGGTCTGCCGACAGGCCTTCCTGCAATTTCTCACGCCGGGTGTCCACGATGCGCACTACCGGCATGGCCTCGGCTACGGCGCGCTCGGGCAGCTCCAGCATTTCGTAACGTCCCGTGCTGGCGTGATGGAAGCTTTCCAGCGAAGGTGTCGCCGAGCCCAGAACGATGGGAATGTTCAGTTGATGGGCGCGCCAGACCGCGATATCGCGCGCCGAATAGCGCAGTCCTTCCTGTTGCTTGAAGGAGGCGTCGTGCTCCTCATCGACGACGATCAGTTGCAGCCGCGGCAGCGGAATGAACACCGCGAGCCGGGTACCGAGCACGATGTCGGCGCGCCCGGCGAGGGCATCGAGAAAGCCCCGCGCGCGCGCCGCATCAGCCATGCCGCTGTTGGCGCAGACGATGTGAGCGCCGGGGAAGCGCGCCGCGACACGGCCTTCCAGCTGCGGCGTCAGCGCGATTTCCGGCACCAGCATCAGCGCCTGGCCGCCGCGGGCCAGCACCGCATCGATGGCGCGCAGATAGACCTCGGTCTTGCCGCTGCCGGTTACACCGTGCAGCAGCATCGTGTGAAAACCTGCCGTGCCGGATATGGCGTCCACCGCTGCCTGCTGCGTCGTCATCAACTCCGGCAAGTCAGGCGCGGCGACCGGCCCGGCAGCTGCCGCCGTCTTCCCGGCGCGCGGCAGCTTGCCGCGTCGCAGCAGCGGCGGCAGGGCGAACGAGGTGACTTCACCCAGCGGGGCTTGATAGTAACGCGAGCAGAATTCACACAAGGCCAGCCACTCGGCGGGCAGCGCAGGCATGTCGCGCAGGATCGTGGTAACCGCTTTCAGCTTGTCGTGTTCGCTCGCCGTCGCCAGCGAAACTATCACTCCGCTGCGTGAAGCCTTGCCGAAAGGAACGATCACCCGCCGCCCGATATCGCTTTGGTCAGAGTCGGCGGCGAGATAATCAAAAAGTCTCGGTACCGGCACATCCAGGGCTACGCGAACGATGTTCATGCCGGCTCAGACGCTTGCCGGCCAATGCTCGAAAAAGTATTGACATAGACCCTCAAGCGATTGCTGCAGAAGGGAAAAATGCTTACCCACAAAATCTGTGGATAACTTTGTGAGTAAGCCTCGTCCGCAGCGCCTAAGTAGCCGCCCGGCAAGGCCATTTCAATGGATGTGCAATATTTGAACAAAATAACATTGTTTAAAAACAATAGGTTATTGCTGTACGGAAGGGACGCGCGGAGATTTTGCGGAAACTACGGTGTCTTACGGAATTCTGTGAATAAGTCAACAGCAGAAGGCGATTTCTTGTCCCCGCGGCGAGCCTTGCCGGGCGGCCTTTTTCAGGGGCGTACGGGTCCTGAACCGCACCGCCGCAGGCTTGAACCAATCAGCCCGGCGCGGAACCGCGCCGGCTGTGGCTGTGCACGGTGTCAACCAGAATCTTGACGTTCTCGGGCGGGGTAAATTGGGAAATGCCATGACCGAGATTGAAGATGTGGCCGCCGCAATTATTTCCATCGGCGGCGCCGAAACTGTCAAGCACACGCCGCGCTTCCGCCGCAACTTTTTCCGGGGAGGCAAACAAGGCCATCGGATCCAGGTTGCCTTGCAAGGCAACGCGATGGCCTATACGCCGCCGCGCTTCGCCCAGATCGGTGGTCCAGTCGAGACCCACAGCATCGCAGCCGATATCCGCAATCGCCTCCAGCCATTGGCCGCCGCCCTTGGTGAACACGATGCAGGGGATGCGCTCGCCATCATGGCTTCGCTTCAGTCCGGCCATGATGCTCTGCATGTAGCCCAGCGAGAATTCGCGATAGGCCGCGTGCGACAGCACTCCGCCCCAGGAATCGAAAATCATCACGGCCTGGGCGCCCGACTCGATCTGGGCGTTGAGGTAATCGGTGACAGCCATCGCCGTCACCTTCAGGATGTGATGCAAGAGGTCGGGGCGGTCGTAAAGCATGGTCTTGATGGTGCGGTAGTCGCTCGCCGAACCCGAACCGCCTTCCACCATGTAGCTGGCCAGCGTCCACGGGCTGCCGGAAAAGCCGATCAGCGGCACCGAGCCGTCCAGCGCACGACGGATTTCGGCCACGGCATCCATCACATAGCGCAGGTGCACATTGGGATCGGGAACGGTCAGGTCGCGAATCGCCCATTCCTCGCGCAAGGGACGCTCGAACTTCGGTCCCTCGCCTTCGGCAAAATACAAGCCGAGGCCCATGGCGTCGGGCACGGTGAGGATGTCGGAAAACAGGATCGCGGCATCGAGCTCGAAACGCGCCAGCGGTTGCAGGGTGACTTCGCAGGCAAGTTGCGGGTTCTTGCACAACTGCAGGAAACTGCCGGCGCGGCGGCGCGTTTCGTTGTACTCGGGCAGGTAGCGCCCGGCCTGGCGCATGAGCCAGACGGGGGTGTAGTCGACGGGCTGACGCAGCAGTGCGCGCAGGAAGGTATCGTTCTTGGGGCGGGCCGAGGATGACATGAAGGGCAGTCCAGCGAGGCAAAGACCGGATTTTACCGGCACTTCGTGCCGCACATATGACTGTCTTCCGCTGCCCGGCTCCGGACCGCCGATCAGCGGCGCCAGAAGGCCGGCGTGAACAACACGAAGACCGAGAGCACCTCGAGTCGCCCGAGCAGCATGGCGAAGGTGCACACCCAGGTCTGGAAGTCCGTCAGCACGCCATAGTTCTGTGCCGGGCCGACGACATTGAGGCCGGGGCCGGCGTTGTTGATGCAGGCCACGATGGCGGTTATCGAGGAGGTGAAATCGAGGCCGCTGGCAACCAGGAAAAAGCTCAGTTCGCCGACGGCCAGAATGTACAGAAAAATGAAGCCGAGGACTGCGCCGGCAATCTGTTGCGGGATGGCGGCGCCGCCCACGCGCAGCGGTGCCACCAGATTGGGATGCACCAGGCGTTTGAGTTCGATCAGGCCCTGCTGCGCCAGGATCAGCGTGCGGATCATCTTGATGCCGCCGCCGGTGGAGCCGGAGCTCACCGCGACGCAGGACAGGAACAGCATCCACAGCGGAACGAAGATCGGCCACTTGTCGTAGTCCTGGCTGGCAAAGCCGCAATCGGTGGCGATCGAAACCAGGTTGAAGGCGACGTGGCGCAGCGCGGTGAGGAATCCGGGGTAGGTGCCGAGCACGGTGAGATACACGGAGCAGACCAGGGTGCTGGCGGCGACCAGGGCGACGAAGGCCTTGGCTTCGGCATCCATCCAGTAGGCACGCAGCGAACGTCCGCGCCAGGCGACAAAGTGGGTGGCGAAGTTCATCCCGGCGACCATCATGAAGAAGATCAGCACCGCCTCGATGGCCGGCGAATCGAAATGTCCCACGCTGTCGTCATAGGTCGAAAATCCGCCCAGGCCCATTGCCGCGAAAGCGTGGCATATCGCGTCCAGCCAGTTCATGCCGACCACCCTGAGCGAAAGGATGCAGGCCACCGTGATGACGAAATACACCAGCCACAAGGCCTTGGCCGTATCGGCGATGCGCGCGGTGAGCTTGGAATCCTTCATCACCCCGGTAGTCTCGGCCTTGTAGAGCTGCATGCCGCCTACGCCGAGCAAGGGCAGGATCGCCACCGCCAGGACGATGATGCCCATGCCGCCTACCCAGTTCAGCTCATGGCGCCAGATGTTGATCGACGGCGGCAGCTTGTCGAGTCCGGAAAGTACCGTGGCGCCGGTCGTGGTGAGTCCCGACATGGTCTCGAAAAAAGCATCGGTGAAGGACAGACCGTCGATCACCAGCAGCAGCGGCAGGGTGGCGATGGCGGCCATCAGCACCCAGGCCAGCGTCACCAGCAGAAAGCCGTCGCGCGGCTTCAGTTCGCGCTTGTGCCGGCGCGTGCTGAACCAGAGCAGGAAACCGGCGGAAAACGACATGGTCATCGCATCGACGAAATCGATCAGGGTGCCGTCGTCGTAGATCATCGAGCTGGCAATGGGCATCAGGTAGGTGACGCTGAAAAACATCAGCATCCCGCCGAGAACGTGACTGACCGGGAGCAGGCGGTAAAACATCAGAAGAAGCCGGCGCTGACCTGAAACAGTTTTTCGACCTGCGCCACCAGCTGCTTGCGGATGCAAAACACAACCACGTGATCGCCCGCCTCGATCACCGTGTCGTGATGGGGTATCACCACCTCGTCGAAAAGCTGGTCGACCAGGAAGCCTTCGAGTCGCACGACACTGGTCTGCCTGCCGCGGCGGACGATGGCGCCGATGCGTGCGCCCTTGATCACCGGCAGCTCGTCGATGCGGCGGCCGACCACCTTCGACGTCGCGCGGTCGCCATGCACCACCAGCTCCAGAGCCTCGGCCGCACCGCGGCGCAGGCTGTGCACCCGCTCCACATCGCCGCGCCGGACGTAGGCCAGCAGCGAACCGATGGAGATTTGCGCCGGCGACAGGCCGATGTCGATCGGCCCGCCCTGCACCATGTCGGCGTAGGCGCGGCGGTTGATCAGCGCCAGCACGCGCTTGCAGCCCAGCCTTTTGGCCAGCGAAGCGGCCATGATGTTGTTCTCGTCGTCGTTGGTCAGGGCGAGAAACATGTCCATCTCGTCGATGTTCTCCTGCGCCAGCACTTTCTCGTCGGTGGCTTCGGCGCACAGCACCAGGGTTCCCGCCAGGCGCACGGCAATGGTCTCGGCGCGGCGCGGGTCGCGCTCGATGATCTTGACCTCATGGTCGGCTTCCAGCGCGGCGGCAACGCGTGCGCCGATATTGCCGCCACCGGCGATCATGACCCGCTTCACCGGTTCCTGCATGCGTCGCAGCTCGCGCAGGACGGGGCGGATGAAGCGTGTCGCCGCCAGCAGGAAAACCTCGTCGCCGGCCTCGATCACCGTATCGCCGCGCGGGTCGACCGGCCGCAAGTCGCGGAAGATGGCGGCGATACGCGCTTCGACGGCCGACCCCAGATGGTCTTTCATGGTGTTGATGGTCTTGCCCACCAGCAGGCCGCCCTCATAGGCCCGCACGCAGACCAGCGTAACGCTGCCGCCGGCAAACTCGAGAACCTGCAGCGCCTCGGGAAACTCGATCAGATGCGCAATGTAGTCGGTGACCTCCTGCTCGGGGCAGATCGCGTGACTGACGCTGAACATGTCGTCGGCCAGCAGCTTCTCGTCCGTGAGGAAGTCGGCGCCGCGCAGTCGCGCCACGCGTGTCGGCACATTGAACATGCCGCGCGCAATCTTGCAGGCGACCAGATTGGTCTGGTCCGACTGCGTCACGGCGACCAGCATTTCGGCATCTTCGATGCCGGCATCCTTGAGCACCGAAGGCAGCGCCGCATTGCCGGTCACGGTGCGCACATCCATCCGGTCGGCAAGCTGCGCCAGGCACTGGCTGCTTTGATCGACCACCGTGATGTCGTTGGCTTCCGAGGCCAGCGCCTCGGCGACGGAGGCGCCGACCTGGCCGGCGCCGAGAATGATTATTTTCATCGGTGTCCTTGATGTCGAATGATCACCACGGAGGAGGCGGCAGCGGCTAGCGCAGTCCGAGGTCTTTCAGCTTGCGATACAGATGGGTCCGCTCCAGCCCGGTTTTTTCCGCCAGGCGCGTCATGTTGCCGCCGTCCCTGGCCAGGTGGTACTCGAAGTACATGCGCTCGAAGGCTTCACGCGCCTCGCGCAGCGGCAGCTCGATCACTTCCGGTGCCAGGCGCGCCGGCGCCAGCCCGGGTTCGCCCGCCGGCGCCAGCAACTGCAGCGCCTCGTCTTCGCCGATTTCCTCACCCAGACTGGCCAGCGCCAGCGATTTCACCGCGCCCCTCAACTCGGCATAGCCGCCGCTCCATGCATGCTGGCGCAGGGCGTTGAGCGCGGCGCTGGAAAAACGCCGCAGCGGAATCTCGTCGTTTTCCATCAACTGCGTCAGAAGATGCGCCGCGATGTCCGGCACTTCGTCCTTCAGTTCGGCCAGGCTCGGCACCCCCAGCCCGGTTTCGAACAGGCGCAGCAGGGCGGTGTCTTCCCATCCCATCGCCACCAGCTCCGCGCTGCTGTGTATGGTGGCCGCCACCAGGCGCAGGCTGTAGCGGTCGAGACGTTCGGCGGCGAACATCAGGTTCTTCTGCTGCAGGCGCGTCAGACGCGCCAGTTCCTCGCACCACAGCACGCCTCCCGTGGCTCGTTGCAGCACTTCGAGACTCAGCGGATTGGAATCGCCGCCCAGATCGATCCAGGGCTTGCCGGCGACCTGTGCGGTACGCGCCACCAGTTCAACAATGCCGCCCGGTGCAGCGCGCAGCAGCAGCATCGGGCTCTTGGCCAGCACCTGATCCAGGCGCCGCTTGAGATCGCGCAAGGGGCCGGGGCGGGCAAAGGCGCCCAGCGAGAGGCCGCCGCCGGCATGGCGGGCGCCGCGCTCGAGCGCCTTCTTCACCGCCGCCAGCAGCTTCTGCATGCCGATCGGCTTTTCCAGGAAATCCAGTGCGCCGATCCGCGTCGCTTCCACCGCGGTGTCGATGGTGGCATGGCCGGACATCATCACCACCGGCATGTTGAGCTGGCCGTTGCCGGCCCATTCCTTGAGCAAGGTGATGCCATCGGTATCGGGCATCCAGATGTCGAGCAGAACCAGGTCGGGGCGTCCGGCCTCCCGCGCCGCGCGCGCCGCCGCGGCGTTTTCCGCCAGCTGAACGTCATGACCTTCGTCGCGCAGAATCTCCGAGAGCAGTTCGCGTATCCCGACTTCGTCGTCGACCACCAGTATCTTCGGCATTTCCCTAGACTCCCTTTGCCGCAAGCGGCAGCCAGATGCTTACCTCGCCACCATGATTGTTCGCCAGGCGGATCTCGCCGCCGTGGTCATCCACGATCTTCTTCACGATTGCCAGCCCCAGCCCGGTGCCTTTGGACTTGGTTGTGACATAGGGCTCGAAGGCGCGCGACAGGATTTGCGGCGGAAAGCCCGGGCCATTGTCCTTGATGGTCAGTCTCACGCGCGCTCCGTCCAGTGCCGTGGCGATCGTGATGCACGGCTGCACGGTGTCGGCCAGAGCGTCCTGAGCGTTGGTCAGCACATTGTGCAACACCTGGCGCAACTGGTTGGCATCGACCAGCACCGGCGGCAGGAGCGGGGCCGGCGCTGAGGGTGCGGCGATCGCCGCACGCGAAGTTTCGTAAAGCCCCAGTACCTCGCCGAGCAGCGCCTGCAGGTCGACTGCGGCCAGTTGCGGCAGCGGCGTGCGGGCGTAGTCGCGGAAGTCGTTGACCATGTTTTTCATCGCCTCGACCTGACTGACGATGGTCTGCGTGGCGCGGTCCAGCAATTCCCGCGCGGGCCCCGTCAGTTCGCCCGCCAGCTTGATCTGCAGCCGCTCGGCGGAGAGCTGGATCGGCGTCAGCGGATTCTTGATCTCGTGCGCCAGGCGCTGCGCCACCTCGCCCCAGGCGGCGGAACGCTGCGCCGCGATGAGCCGCGTGATGTCGTCGAATACCACCACGTAGCCGCCGCCGCCGGCAGCCGGCAGGGCCGTGCCGCGCACCAACAGCGCCTGCGGCATGCCATCCGGGCGCGCGATTTCGAGTTGCTCCTGCCATTCGGCGCCGCGCTTGGCAAAGCCGTCAACAATGGCTGCGGCCAGCGTCTCGTGGCGCGGCCAGTCGGACAGGCGCAGATCTTCAAAGCCGGCCAGATCGTCGCCGAGAATCGCCAGCGCGCCGCGATTCGAGGCCCGCAGGCGGAAGCGCAGATCGAAGGCCAGCACACCGGCGGACAGATTCGCCAGCACCGATTCGAGGTAGGCCTGCGCCGTCTCCGTCTCCTGGCGATGGTGTTCGGCCTGCGCGCGCGCCTCTCCCAGTTGATGCGTCATGCTGTTGAAGGAATGGGTCAGCACGCCCAGTTCGTCGGATGCCGCCACCGTGGCGCGCGGCGTGAAGTCGCCGGCTGCCACCGCCCGGGTGCCTTCGGCCAGGATCAGCAGCGGCCGCGCCAGGCGCTCGGCGAGAAAGAAAGCCAGGGCAATCGCCGCGAACAGCGCCAGCAGCAGCGCCAGCGTCAGCGTCAGGGTGTAGATGCGCTTCAGGCCGACACGCCCGAGCTGCAGTTCCTGGTAGTCGCGGTGCGCCGCCTCGACGCTTTCGGCGCTCCTGGCAATCGATGCCGGCACCGCCAGCGTCAATTGCAGAATCCGCGGATCGAGATTGAGGCCGCTGCTGGCCACGGGCGCCAGGGCACGCACCATCAGGCCGCCGCCGTCGCCGTCGCCGATCAGCGCCAGCCCGCGCCCGCCGCGCGCAATGCGCAGCTGAGCGGGCGCCGGCACCGAAGGCATCAGGCTGCCCATCTCCGCCGAACTGCTGCCCAGCACCTTGCCGGACAAGGTCAGCAAGGTCGCGGTCTGGACCCCGGCTTTTTCGCGCAGCCGGTTCAGCCGGCTCGGGCTGACGAAGGAATCGTCGCCCAGATCGAGCGCCGCATCGCGGGTCTTGGCCAGCAACTCGGCCTGCAGGGTATCGAGCACGCTGCGGCCGAGATTGAGGCCGCCTTCCAGCGCCGCATCGACGCGCACGTCGAACCACGAATCGATGCTCTTCACCGCGAATTGCATCGAGACGCCATACACCAGCGCGCCGGGCAGCACGGCCATCAATGACAGCATCAGCAGCAGGCGCGATTTCAGGCGCGAGCCGAACACGCCGCTCCTGAAATCGCGGCGCAGGCGCCGCAACTGGAGTCCGACCAGCACCAGCAGTGCGATGGCAGCGATGCCGTTGATCGCCAGCAGCCAGGGATAGTTCGCCGCAAACAGCGCGGTATTGGCGGAAGCCGAAGCCAGCAGGAAGAGCAGGATGGCACCGAACGCGGCAACCACCGCGAGGGCAACCCTCATGGCGACACCAAGGGGGCGACGAATTGCCAGCGCAGCACTTTGGCATCCACCTGCAGATCGCGATCCATGATCGCATCGACCTGGAAGGGTTTGGGCAGCTGGCTGCGGTCGAGCGCCAGGCGCACCGCCGCCTCGTAGTGTTCGCCGTTCTTCAGGGCGTCCCGTTCGAGTACCGGCAGCGCCCCGATGCGGCCGACCACGCGCAGCGCCTCCTCCAGGCTGCCGAAGTTCTGGTGCAGGCTGCCGGTGGTCAGCCGGTATTGGCGCGTCAGGCTGCTGTAGGCCAGGCGGTAGGCCAGGCTGCGCGTGATGACATGCTCATTGACCCAGTACTTGCGGCTGCGCACGAGCACGAATTCGAGATTGAAATAGAGCGGGACGCCCCGCGCCACGGCGTCTTCCAGCCGGTTGCCGAGGTCGACCGCAAATTCGGCGGAAAGCGTATACCCGTCCTCGCCGGGGGTCAGCGCGGCGCGCTTCGGTTCGATGCTGCCGGCCTGCGCCGCGACCGCCGTCAGCAGCAGCAATGCCAGCAATGCAGCCTCAATCCTTTTGCAGCAGCGCGTAATAAAAGCCGTCATGTTCGGCATCGGGTAAATGTTGCAGTTGTGCATCACGGGTTGTTGCACGCAGGATCGGCACGAAGCGGGCATCGGCATGGCGGCCGACGAAGGCTTCTACCTGACGGTCATTCTCTTCCGCAAACACCGAGCAGGTGGCATAGAGCATTTTGCCACCTGCCGCCAGAGTTAGCCACAGGGCGTCGACAATGGCCTGTTGCGTGGCGACGAATCCGGCAATGTCCGAATCGCGCCGCAACCACTTCGCATCGGGGTGGCGGCGCACCACACCGGAGGCCGAACAGGGCACGTCGGCCAGTATGCGGTCATAGGCACGGCCATCCCACCAGGTATCGATGGCGCGCGCATCGGCCACCTTGACCGTCGCCGCCAGCCCCAGTCGCTCAAGGTTGGCGCTGATGCGCGCAGCGCGCAGGGCATCGGCGTCGAGTGCGGTGAGATCGATGTTCGCGCTTTCCAGCAAGTGCGCCGCCTTGCCGCCGGGCGCGGCGCAGGCATCCAGCACGCGCATGCCGTCCTCCACATCAAGCCGGCCGGCTGCCGCCTGCGCGCCCCAGTCCTGCACCGAGCACAGGCCCGCGGCGAAGCCCGGAATGCGCTCCACCGCCACCGGTTTTTCGATCAGGATCGCCGCATCGTCGAGCGCACGCGCGGCGATGCCGGCAGCCTGGAGTTCTGCCAGGCAACCGGCGCCGGTGGTGCGGCGCCGGTTGACGCGCAGGCACAGCGGCGGATGGGTATTGCCGGCGGCGAGGACGCTTTCCCAGTGTGCCGGATGATCCTGCTGCACTCTGGCGATCCACCAGGCCGGATGCCGCCAGCGTGCCACCGGATCGGCATCGGCCGTGGCCAGCAAGGCTTCGCGCCGGCGCAGGAAATTGCGCAGCACGCCATTCACCAGGCCCTTGAACTGCCCCCGGGCCAGTTGCGCGGCGGCGCTCACCGCCTGATCCACCGTGGTATGCGCTTCCTCCGGCCGCGCTTCGAGGCGCGCCAGCGCTGCCAGCAGCAGGCCGCGCACGGACTTGTCGGCGAGGGGTCGCTGCAGCAGCAGGCCGAGCAGAAAATCGCCGCGACCGCAGGCGCGCAGGGCCGTATAGGCCAGATCCATGGTCGCGGCGCGCAACGCGCCGGGCAGGGCGGCGCGCGCCAGGGCGGCATCGAAACTGCGCCCGGCAAGCACTTCGGCAATCAGGCCGGCTGCGGCGTGCAGGGACTCGGCAAGGGGAGGGAGCATTCGCATCGGCCAAGAATACCAGTCCGCCCGCCGCTTCTGCTCGCCTTCTCCGCGTTGCCCGGTGGCGCCGTCCCGTCAGACGGGTTTGCTCACGGCATGATTTCCACGTATTCGTAGACCTCGGCGTCGAGCAGGCGCTGGCGCAAGGGGAGCGGCAGGCGCGCAAACCAGGCACGGGGATCGTGCCGGTCGATTTCGCGGCCGATGAAACGCAGCAGCTCGCAGATCGGCTCGACGACATTGCGGCGATAACGCTCGTCCTTGTTCACATAGGCCAGATGCAGGTTTTTCATGCAGTTGCGGCGACACCATGGCAGCGCCTCGCAGCCTTCGCAGGGCATGTCGGCATGCGGCTGGAGGGGGCTCGCCCGCAGCCAGTTGCCCTGAATCTCGCCCATTTGCATCGCCGGCACGTACATCATGTCGGGACAGGGAAATATCTGTCCGTTCGGCATCACATTGAGCAGGTGCGTCGATACCCGGCACTGGGTCTGTCCGGCGTACAACTCGAGGGCGCGATTCGGCAGCAGCTTGTTGCGCACTATGCCCATCAGCGGTACCAGCGGATACAGCACATCGCTGCGCGAAAAGAACTTGTCGATCAGTTGCACCAGCACGAGCTTGCGCCGCTCGACCGAATCCCCCTGATACATTTCGTCGGCAACAAACTGCCAATAGAGGTAATCGAAGCTTTCGGCCAGACCGTCAAGCTCCTCGAAGCTGGTCTGCGGATTGCTCCAGGTGACCCGCGCCGTCAGCGTGCCGCCGACACGGTCGCGGATGTTGCGCACATTGCGCATGACGCTGCTCCAGATGCCGCGTCCGCGATAGGCGTCGGTGATTTCCTCGCCGCCGTCGATGGATACCAGGACATTCGACAGCCGCGCCAGCACCCACTGCGGCATCCTGTGGAGCAGGGTGCCGTTGGTCTGCAGCTGATAGCGGAATGCGGGGAAGCGCTTCATGACGTCGAACATCAGGCGCTTGTTGAGCGTCGGCTCGCCGCCGTAAAAGGTGACATAGACTTCCTTGCCGGAGAGATGGCGGTCGACGAAAGCGGCGAGTTGTTCGATGTCGTAGCCGAGTTCGGTCTGCGAGCCGAGAACCTCGCCGACGCCGAGCGAGCAATAGGTGCATTTCAGGTTGCACTTCAGCGTCGTCAGCAGCTGCAATTCGACGCGCCCGCCGACGACCGGCGGCCTGGCCGGCACCGGGCCGGCGTGGCTTGTCGCCGGTGCTGCCGGAAAAAGCATGTCCTGGGCGGTCATGAGCAGTCTGCAGGCAGGCGTCTACGCCTCTGCTCAGGCACCGGTCAGTCCGGCCGCAGGGCGCTGCCGTTAAGAAAGTCGGCGGCGCTGACACGGCGCCCGCCGGGCTTCTGCAGTTCGGTGAGACGCAGCGCGCCTTCGCCGCAGGCCACGACGATGCCCGAGCTGTCGGCGGCAAGGATCTGACCGGGTCTGCCGGCGGCGGCCACCACCTCGCCGCGCCAGGCCTTGACCGGTTCGCCGGCGAGGGTGGCTGTGGCGCCGGGAAAAGGATTGAAGGCGCGCAGCGTGCGCGCCAGATCGGTGGCGGAGCGTGTCCACTCCAGCCGCGCCTCGGCCTTGTCGATCTTGCCGGCGTAGGTGACCCCGGCCTCGGGCTGTGGCAGCGGAACGAGGGCGTCAATGCGCGCCAGCGCCTCGACCACCAGTTTGCCGCCGAGCCGGGCCAGCCGGTCATGCAGGCTACCCGTGGTGTCCTGCTCGCCGATGGCGATGGCCTCGGCCAGCAGCATCGGTCCGGTATCCAGCCCGGCTTCCATCTGCATGATGGTGATGCCGGTTTGCGCATCGCCCGCCTCGACGGCGCGGTGGATCGGTGCCGCGCCGCGCCAGCGCGGCAGGAGCGAGGCATGGATATTGATGCAGCCGCGGCGCGGCAGGTCGAGCACGGCTTGCGGCAGGATCAGGCCGTAGGCCGCCACCACCATCAGTTCGGCGCCCTGCCCGCTGCAGGCGGCGCGGATCGGCTCATGCGTCGCCGGATCCTTGAGGCGCTCGGGCTGGAATACCGGGATGCCGTGGGCCAGTGCCACTTTCTTCACCGCAGAGGCCTGCAGCAGCATGCCGCGGCCGGCCGGCCGGTCAGGCTGGGTCAGCACCAGCACCACCTCGTGCCCCGCCGCCAGCAGGGCCTCAAGGGCCCGCGCCGCGAATTCGGGTGTGCCGGCGAAAGTCAGCTTCATCTAGAAGGTCTCCCGCGCCTGCTTGACCAGCTTGCTCTTGATCCGCGCCTGCTTGAGCCGCGACAGGTATTGGACGAACACCTTGCCTTCGAGATGATCCATTTCGTGCTGGATACACACCGCGAGCAGATCGTCGGTCTCCAGTTCGAAGGGCCGGCCGTCGAGCCCGAGGGCGCGCACCCTGACGTGGCTGGCGCGCTTCACGGTGTCGTATATGCCGGGCACCGAAAGACAGCCTTCCTCGCCTTCGCCTTCGCCTGATTTTTCCAGCAGTTCGGGATTGATGAAGATCTGCAGTTGCGAGCGGTCTTCGGAAATATCGATCACGATCAGGCGCACGTGCTGATCCACCTGCGGTGCGGCGAGACCGATGCCGGGCGCGGCATACATGGTCTCGGCCATGTCGGCGGCAAGCTGGCGGATTCGCGCATCGATCTGCTCAATCGGGGCTGCCTTCTTGTGCAGCCTGGGGTCGGGGTAACGCAATATCTGCAATAGGGCCATGAAACCGCTCTTGAAGGAATTGATGCTGGGGTAATTGTCGGGCAGAATCGGGCGGATACTCGGATGGCTCGCCATCCATACAGACACTCGGCCAGGAGATCACGCCATGCGTCGCATTATATCTGCGCTGCTTATCAGCATTTCAAGCACTCTTGCCCTGGCTCAGGGGGCACAGCCGCTGCAAATGGCCGAGGGCGCACCCGACCGGTATATCGTCACGTCCGGCGACACCCTGTGGGGCATCGCCGCAAAATTCCTCAAGGATCCCTATCGCTGGGGTGAATTGTGGAAATTGAACGCAGACGAAATCAAGGCGCCGCAGCGCATCTATCCGGGTCAGGTCATTGTCCTCGACAAGAGCGGTCCTCAGCCCCGCGTCAAGCTGGTGACGCTCCACGAGGAACGCCGCGAGTACATCGAGCCGCTGCGCAAGGGTATTCCCTCCATCCCGCCGCAGGACATCGAGCCCTTCCTCAGTGAGCCGCGCGTGCTCGAAGCCACCGGACTGGATGCCGCGCCGCGAGTCGTCGCGCTGCAGGGTGACCGCGTGATCGCCGGTGCCGGCGACACCATCTACACCACACAGGTTAACGCTCAGCAAAGGATCTGGCAGCTGTTCCGCCCGGGCGAGGCGCTGGTCGACCCCGACACCAGGGAAACGCTCGGCCACGAAGCCGTGTTCATCGGCACCGCACGCCTGACCAGCGGCGGTCTGCCGTCGAGCTTCCTGATACTCACCTCGAAGCTGGAAGTCGTCCGCGACGACCGGCTGCTGGCCGCGCCGCGACAGGACGTACCGAATTACATCCCGCGCCCGCCGGCAAAAATGATCAAGGCCAAGGTGATGTCCATCTACGGCGGGGTGAGCTTTGGCGGCCCGCAATCCGTGGTTGTCATCAACCGCGGCAAGGCCGACGGACTGGAGTCCGGCCACGTGCTTGCAGTCGATCTGGCGGGTGCCGAAATAACCAACCGCTACAAGGGCGATGCCAGCACTTACCAGTTGCCGGACGCCCGCAACGGGCTGCTTTTCGTTTTCCGTGTGTTCGACCGGGTGTCCTACGCCCTGGTCATGAACGCGACGCATCCGATGGTGGTCGGCGACACGGTACGTACGCCCTGACGGCGGCGGGGCCGGACCCGCAAAGCCACTGCAGCCATGGCAACCGATCGCCAAGAACTCGCTGCCTGGCTCCGGCTGACGCTGATACCCGGCGTCGGCGGCGAGGCCAGGCGTGCGCTGCTCAAAACCTTCGGACTGCCGCCGGCGATTTTCGAGGCGGCTGCGCAGGCACTCTCGGCGGTCATCGATCCGGCGCTGGCCGGGAGCCTGTTGAGCCATGAGTGCAGTGCCGGTATCGAGGCGGCGCTTGAGTGGCAGGCTCAGCCCGGCAATCACCTGCTGACGCTGGCCGATGCGGATTACCCGCCAAGCCTGCTGACTTCGGACGATCCTCCGGTACTGCTGTATGCCAAGGGCAACATCGCGCTGCTCAAGCGGCCGATGCTGGCTGTGGTCGGCAGCCGCAACGCTACCGCGCAGGGCGTACGCGATGCCGAGGCTTTCTCGAAATCCCTCGGCGATGCCGGCCTGACCATCGTCAGCGGACTGGCATTGGGTATCGACGCCGCCGCGCATCGCGGCGCGCTGGCAACCGCCGCGGCTACGGTGGCCGTGATCGGCACCGGCGCCGACCGCCTCTATCCCGCACGCAACGAAGCCCTGGCCCGCAGCATTGCGGAAAACGGCGTGGTCTTGAGCGAATTCCCGCTCGGCACCCCGGCGCTGGCTTTCAACTTCCCGCGTCGCAACCGCATCATTGCCGGCCTGGGACTGGGCTGTCTGGTGGTCGAGGCGGCCCAGCGCAGCGGCTCGCTGATTACGGCGCGACTGGCGGCGGAAAGCGGACGCGAGGTGTTCGCGATCCCGGGTTCGATCCACTCGCCGCTGTCGCGCGGCTGCCATCAGCTGATTCGCCAGGGGGCAAAACTGGTCGAATCGGCGCAGGACATTCTCGAGGAATTGCGCTGGAAGACGCCGTCTGCCGCAAGCCCTGCGACGGATCCGTCTGTTGCAGCGCAGAGCGGCAGCGAAGAGCAAGTGCTTGCCTTCCTGGGCGATGCGCCTTGTCCCCTCGACACACTTTCTGCACGCAGCGGCTTGACGCCCGCCGACCTTCTTGCCATGCTGTTGCCCATGGAACTCGCCGGCCGCGTTGCCCGATTGCCCGGTGGCCTCTACCAAAGACTTCATTAATGATTGATATATTGGTCTATCTCTTCGAGAACTACCTGCCCGATGCCTGTCCCGAACCCGCCGTGTTGGCGAGGAAGCTTTCGGCAGCGGGTTTCGGCACCGACGACATCAGCGCGGCGCTGTCCTGGCTCGACGGTCTCGCCGGCGAAGAAAGCGGGCGTTGCCGCGAACCGGCGCTCGCCGGCGCCATGCGAATTTACGACGAGGAAGAACAGGAACGGCTGCCCAGCGTGTGTCGCGGCTTCATCGCCTTTCTGGAGCAGCACGATGCCGTCGATGCCCCCTTGCGCGAAGCCATCATCGAGCGTGCCCTGGCCCTGCCCGATGCGCAAATCAGCCTCGACCGGCTCAAGGTCATCGTGCTCGCCGTGATCTGGCGCTACCGCCACGAGGTCGATGCCCTGATCCTCGAGGAACTCCTCGCCGAGGAGGCCGACGATGAGGATTTTGGCGTCGGCGAGGACGTAAGCCGCATCCTGCTCAACTAATTCACGGCTTGCCTAATTGGGAGAGGCGCGCTTATGATGCGCCGCTGTCGCAGACCCATTTAGTCCCGATTGTTCCATTTCGAGCATAGCCAGCCTCCGTCACCCCCTTTCCCGGAAAGGGGATCGGGGGGAAAGCCCACACCATGAAGCAGCTCATCATCGCCGAAAAACCTTCCGTCGCGCAGGACATCGCCAAGGCGCTGGGTGGCTTTGCCAAGACCGGCGACTACTTCGAGAGCGACGACTATGTGTTGTCCTCCGCCATCGGCCATCTGCTGGAACTGGCGGTGCCGGAAGAGTACGACGTCAAGCGTGGCAAGTGGAGCTTTACCCATTTGCCGATGATCCCGCCGCATTTCGCACTGAATCCCATAGAAAGGACGCAGGAACGGCTGCGCCTGCTGACGCGCCTCATCAAGCGCAAGGATGTCACCGGCCTGGTCAACGCCTGCGACGCCGGGCGCGAAGGCGAACTGATTTTCCGCTACGTGGCACAGCACGCCCTCGGCGCCAAACAAAAGCCCATCCGCCGCCTGTGGCTGCAGTCCATGACCAGCACTGCGATTCGCGACGGCTTCGCCCATCTGCGCACCGACCATGAAATGCTGCCGCTGGCCGACGCCGCGCGCTGCAGGTCGGAAGCCGACTGGCTGATCGGCATCAACGGCACGCGCGCCATGACCGCCTTCAACTCGAAGGAGGGCGGCTTCTACAAGACGCCGGTGGGACGCGTGCAGACGCCGACGCTGGCCATCATGGTCGAACGCGAAAGCCGTATCCGCGCCTTTGTCTCCCGCGACTACTGGGAAGTCGAAGGCGAATTCCAGTGTGTCGCCGGCACCTACCGAGGCCGCTGGTTCGACGAGAAGTTCAAGAAGGCCGAGGACGAGCACGCCCGCGCCGAACGCCTCTGGGACAAGGCCAGGGCCGACGGCCTGCGCAAGAAATGTCTGGGCCAGCACGGCACGGCGGTCGACGAAAGCAAGCCCAAGACCGAGGCCTGCCCGATGCTCTATGACCTCACCAGCCTGCAACGCGAAGCCAACGGCCGCTTCGGCTTTTCGGCCAAGAATACGCTGGGCATCGCTCAGGCGCTGTACGAAAAGCACAAGGCGCTGACCTACCCGCGGACCGACAGCCGGCACCTGCCCGAGGACTATGTCGGCACCGTCAAGGAAACCCTGGCGTCAATGGCCGGCACGCCTTACGCGAGCTTTGCCGGCGCCATCATCAAGAACGGCTGGGTGCATCCCAACAAGCGCATTTTCAACAATGCCAAGGTGAGCGACCACTTCGCCATCATTCCCACCGGAGCTGCGCCGAAGAGCCTCTCCGAGCCGGAACAGAAGATCTACGACCTGGTGACCAAGCGCTTCCTCGCCATCTTCTACCCGGCGGCCGAATACAACATCACCACCCGCATCACGCGCATCGAACAGGAAGCCTTCAAGACTGAAGGCAAGGTGCTGGTGACGCCGGGCTGGCTTGCCGTATATGGCAAGGAGTCGCAGGAGGTGCGCGAAGAAGGCGGCGAGAACCTGAACCTGCCGGCACTGGAAAAGAACGAACGGATCTGGGCCAAGGACGTCGAGGTCAAGGGCAAGGCGACGCTGCCGCCGCCGCGCTTCTCCGAAGCCACGCTGCTGACCGCGATGGAAGGCGCCGGCAAGCTGATCGAGGACGAAGAACTGCGCGACGCCATGGCCGAGCGCGGTCTCGGCACGCCGGCCACGCGCGCGGCGACCATCGAGGGCCTGCTGGCCGAGGAATACCTGCATCGCAACGGCCGCGAACTGCAGCCGACGGCCAAGGCCTTCTCGCTGTTGTTCGCGCTGGAGAACCTCGGCGTTGACGAAATCCGCTCGCCGGAACTGACCGGCGAATGGGAGTACAAGCTGAGGGAAATGGAGCACGGCCGCCTCGGCCGCGACGAGTTCATGAACCACATCATGGACCGGACGCGCGAGATGGTCGAGCGCATCAAGACCGGCGAATTGCCCGAAGCCGCCTTCTCGACGCTGAAGACGCCCTGTCCGCGCTGCGGCGGCGTGATCCAGGAGAACTACAAGAAGTTCCAGTGCAAGGGCTGCGACTACGCCCTGTGGAAAATCGTCGCCAGCCGGCAATGGGAACCGGAGGAAATGGACGAACTGCTGACGAAGCGCGTGATCGGACCCTTGCAGGGATTCCGCAGCAAGATGGGGCGGCCCTTTGCGGCGATGATCAAGCTCAAGGACGACCACATGCCGGAGTTCGATTTCGGCCAGTCCGATGCCGACGCCGATGCCGAGGAGGTGGATTTCTCCACCCAGGAATCGCTGGGCGCCTGCCCGAAATGCGGCGGCGGCGTCTATGAACACGGCATGGCCTACGTCTGCGAAAAGGCCGTGGGCGCAGGCAAGACCTGCGACTTCCGTTCCGGCAAGGTGATCCTGCAACAGGAAGTCGCCCGCGCCGACATGCAAAAACTGCTGGAAACCGGCAAGACCCATCTGCTCAAGGGCTTTATCTCGAACAAGACGCGGCGCAAGTTTTCCGCCTATCTGGTGCGCGATCCGGCCAGCGGCAAGGTCGGCTTCGAGTTCGAACCCAGGGCGCCGAAGGCCGGGGCAAAGCCCGCTGAGGCCAAATCCGCCGAAGCGAAACCGGCGAAACCGGCAAAGGCAAAAGCCGGCGCGACAGCGGGTGCCGGGGATGCGGTCAATGAACCGGTGCTGAAAAAAGCGGCGGCGAAAAAGCCGGCGGCGAAAAAAACCGCAGCAAAGAAGCCGGTGGCGAAGAAGGCGGCGAGCAAAAAAGCAGGATGAAGCCGAAATCCGCGCGCAAGCCGGCGCGACCGCAAAACATAAAGGACCCCGCGGGGTCCTTTATGTTTTCAGGAACGCCTGGCGGAATCAGCGATGCCGCTGCCCGCTGTGATGACTGGCCGGCTTGGCGCCGCCAGTGCCGGAACGGGCCGGTCGCGGGGCGCCGCTGCGGCTCCCCGTACCGCTGCGCGTGCGCGCCTGGGCCGGCTTCTGCGCCGGCGGACGGCCGGCGGCGGGACGCGGCACGGAACTGTTGTGCTGCGGCTCGAAACCGGGCATGACCGAGGTCGGAATCTCGCGCTTCAAGAGGCGCTCG
>SESE01000041.1_pt1 | contig 53847 bp, 55 predicted proteins | sample 3171371 | NCBI WGS metagenome assembly SESE01 (sample SAMN06051881, study PRJNA518727) | freshwater metagenome | biome: subpolar coniferous forest; feature: holomictic lake; material: water; isolation source: holomictic Lake 442, 13 m depth | place: Canada: near Kenora, Ontario | collected... | reverse complement strand
GCGATAGGTCAACCCCGGCGACGGCCTGTCACACAGGAGTTATTTACAAAGATTTACATTGTATTGGCACCGGAAGGAAAGCGAGCACCACTGATGAATGGCACTCCTTCCCTTGCAACCCGGCGGCCTTTGACCATCGCCCGGGCAAATCCCTGACTGGGCGGGCAACAGTTGCTTGACACTTGAGATACTTCAGCCACCCCTGGTTTCAAGCAAGGCAGCAAGCCGAAACTTCTCCAGAAAAGTCAACTTTCCGAAGAATCATTTCTGTAAATTTTTGCAAAGTCTTGAGTTGGAGCGACGCCGGCCGCTCGTTTGCCGGCACTCCGCGACGCGTGGATTTGCCAAGGCTTGATCTGGAAGGGCCTTCCCTTTGCAATCCGAACCGCAACTATTGCCGGTCAGGGGCTCAGCCCGGGCAAAGACCTCTCGATGCCGGCTTCAGGCCGAAGCCAAGGACCTCAAATACTCGCGCACTTTCACCGCATCGAGAAAGTAATGACAGAGTTCGCGGCCCTCGCCATCAACCAGCACCGGCACGAGTTCGTCGTACCGGGCTTCGAGCACGGGGTCGGCATCGACATCCGCCACCTCGATGTCGAAGTACGGCACACCCGGCTCGCCGCGCAGGGATTCCAGCGCAGCGAGCATGTCGTGGCACAGGTGGCAGTAGTTGCGGCTGAACAGCCGCAACTGCGGCGACGGCCGGCTCCCGGCGGACTTACTTATCGGGCAGTCCCTTGATGGTGATGAAGGTCTGCGAATCGCCACGCCGCACCAGCAGGGTAACGGTGGCGCTCTTGTCGACGCCCTGCAACAGGTCGTTGAACTGGGCCAGCGACTTGACGTCGGTCTGGCCGCCCTTGATGATCACCGACAGGATGACGTCGCCCGCTCTCAAGTCGGTGCGGGTGCCGCCGTTCCTGACATCCTCGACGATCAATCCGTGCTGGATTCCCAGCGCCCGCTTCTGCTCCGCCGTCGGCAGCGCCAGCACCAGGCCGAGGCGATTGGCCGCCGCCGGTTCTGCCGGCTTGCCGCTGCGACTGGCAGTTCGCGTACCACCCTCTTCGTCCGGTATCTCGCCGACCGTCGCACTCAGGTCGCGACTGGCCCCCTTGCGCCAGATCTGAATCACGACCTTGCTGCCCGGCCGGGTTGCGCCCACCATGCGTGGCAAGTCGCCGGATTCGGCCACTGCCTTGCCGTCAAACTTGAGAATGATGTCGCCGACCTCAATTCCGGCCTTGTCTGCCGCAGCGCCTTTCTCGACCGAGGCCACCAGCGCACCCTGGGACTTGGCAAGATTGAAGGAGTCCGCCAGTTCCTTGCTGACTTCCTGAATGCCGATGCCGAGACGGCCGCGACTGACCTTGCCCTTGGCCTTCAACTGGGTCTGGATGTCCATCGCCAGATCGATGGGGATGGCGAAGGAGACGCCCATGGATCCGCCGGAACGGGAATATATCTGGGAATTGATGCCGATCACCTCACCCTTCATGTTGAACAGCGGTCCGCCGGAATTGCCCGGATTGATCGCCACGTCGGTCTGAATGAAGGGCACGTAATTCTCGTGCGCCAGGGAACGGCCCTTGGCGCTGACGATGCCGGCGGTAACCGTATTCTCGAAACCGAAGGGGGAACCGATGGCCACTACCCATTCGCCGACCTTGAGCTTGACCGAGTCGCCCAGCTTCGCCACCTGCAGGTTGCCGGCCTCGATCTTGATCAGCGCCACGTCGGTGCGTTTGTCGGCGCCCAGCACCTTGGCCTTGAACTCGCGCTTGTCGGTGAGTTTGACCAGCACCTCGTCCGCGCCATCGACCACATGAGCATTGGTCAGGATATGACCGTCGCTACTGATGATGAAACCCGAACCCAGCGAACGGTTCTTGAACTCCTGCGGCGTGCCCGGAAGATTCGGGATCTGGCCCGGGAAAAAGCGCCGGAAGAACTCCTGCGTCGCCTCGTCGCCGTCGAACTGAAACGGGTGGCCGCCGCGTTGTCCCTTGATGATCTGGGTGGTACTGATATTGACCACGGTCGCGCCCTGCTTTTCGACCAGGTCGGTGAAGTCCGGCAGGGCGCCGGCCTGGGCATGCGAGGACAGCGAAAACAGCGCGGACAAGGCCACTGCGAGAGAGATAAACAACTTCTTCATGATTGCTCCTTGAAACGTACTTCACTGGTTTGAACTTGCAACGAAAACAGGCTGCCTTCGCGCCGTGCGCGGATCTCCTTGCGACGCAACAGGACCAGGCCGCAGCCAAGACCGGCCACTGTGCCGATTACTGCCCATTCATCGCCGGCCGCGGACTGTCCGGCCATCGCCCCGGCTATGGCCAGCAACAGCGGCAGGATGTAGGAGGCCAGCGAGGCGCGCCATAGCGTGCCATCGGCCACGATCAGTTGAACGTGGTCGCCGACCCGGGCTCCGATGATGTTGTCAAGCCGGTAGCGGCGCGGCGCGGCACTCAGTCCGGGCAGACCCGTCTGGCAAGCGCCGGTACTCTCGCAACTACCGCAAGAAGAAGCGCGGCCGGCCATTTCAACCCAGACCTCGGTGCCGCAAGCTTCGATGACGACAGCATCGCACCGGCTCATTTGCGCCTGCGCTCGATACCATCGCCGAGCCGCTTGACGGCCAGCGCCGGCACTTCACCCATGACTACCAGTCGATACTCGCCCAACTGGCGTCGATATACATTGACCGGGCCGACCGCGGCCACAGCGTCTGCTTCGCCAACCGCCCCGCCCGACTCGACAAACACCGAGATCGATGCCAGACCGTCGGAAAACACCACATGCAGGCGCTCCGGATTCTCCGCTGCGGCAGGTCGCTTCATGGCCGCCACGCGACGAAAGCCCGGCAGCACGGTGCGGAAATTCCAACCCAGATCCTCCGCCTTCAATTCGATCGCCCTGACCTGCTGCACCCGCACCCGCTCGCTGTCGAAATGCGGCTTCAGCGCCCCCTGCTCGAGCGGACCGCCAATCTTGACCTGGGTGAAAGCAAAGGACTCCAGCGTCTCGCCGCGTTCGCCGATCAGGTTGGCCTTCAGCAGCAGGCCGCTGGCGAGATCCATCCAGAACTCATGGCCATAGCGCAGTTCGTCGCGCGGTTCGAGCAGCACGGCACGACTCGGTATCCCCGCCACCCGCCCCTGTCCGCCGCTGCGGATTATGTAATGCTCGGGCAATGCGCCCAAACCGGCCGGCAACAGGGCGGGAAATCCGCGCTGATTCGAGCGGTTCTCGATGATGACGAGTTTTTCTTCCGGGAAGAAACACTTGACCTCGCTGCCGGCGCGCAGGACCTCGCGCGGACTGCCGTCAAGCGCCTCGATGCGTTCGACCTCGACGCCGTCGCTGAGCGAGTGCGCAATATGGGAAGTGTCCACCTTGCCGCCGCTGCGATAGACGAAGATGCCGCTGTAGGTCATCTGCCGCGAACCCTCGGCGATGTGCTGCAACAAGGCCAGCCCGTCGTCGGCCGAGGCCGATGCGGGTAGCAGCAGGAATGCAGTCAGGACCAGCAGCGGGATGCGCACAACCGTCATCAACGGCCCTCACCCGACGCCGCCACGGTGCGGATATTGCGCGCACCGCCGACCAGAGCACCGCCCGGCGCGTAGGCCTGATGCGCCAGCAGATACTCCTGCAGGCGCGGTGTCGACTGCGACTTCGCCACCGGCGCCTGCTTCACCGCGGCCAGTTCCGCCGGCCGGCTCGCGACGCCATCGCCAAGCGGTGCCAGTGCCAGCCAGGCAACCACCGCGACGCCCGCCGCGGAGGCCGCCAGAGCAAGTGCCGGCCGTTGCCACGCCAGGGCGCGCCTCGGCGCCGGCGCCAAAACGGTCGGCTCCATATCGATGGCCGACATCACCCGTGCGGTCACGTCGATGTCGAGCCGCTTTTCTCCACGCAAGGCGGCGCCGATCAACTGGCCTTCGCACCATTCGCCGCGCAACTCCGGGCTGCGGCGCACTGCGCGCAAGGTCTCGGCAATTTCGTACTCTGCCAGTTCGCCATCCATCAGTGCCGAAATACGTGTCTTCATTTCATCACCATCTCTTGTCCGGGGCCGCATCGAGCAGCGGCCTCAACTTCGCCGAAATCGCATCGCGCGCGCGGAAGATTCTGGAGCGAACCGTTCCGATCGGGCAATCCATCACTTGCGCAATCTCCTCATACGACAAACCCTCGATCTCGCGCAGGGCGATGGCCGTGCGCAAATCCTCGGGCAAGGCTTCCAGCGCGGCATTCACCGTCTGGCCGATCTGCTTCGTCATCAACAGGCGCTCGGGAGTATCGTTGTCGCGCAGCAGGTCGGCGTCGTCATAAGTTTCCGCCTCCTCGCTGTCCACCCCGGTAGTCGCCGAAGCGCGCCGGCCATGAGTCATCAGCCAGTTCTTCGCGGTGTTGACGCCAATCCGGTACAACCAGGTATAAAAGGCACTGTCGTTGCGAAAACCCGGCAAAGCCCGATAAGCCCGAATGAAACTGTCCTGAACAATATCCTCCACCTCGGCTGAATCGCGCACCATGCGCGAAATCAGACGTGCCAGCTTGCGCTGGTACTTGGCAACCAGCAGGCCGAAAGCCTGCTTGTCACCCGCCTGCACCCGCTCGACCAGTATCCGGTCCGCTTCGCGATCGCTCATGAGCTTTGCTGTCTGTTCCCGCCAGGTAAAAAATACGCGGGTCAAGATTGCCCGCAAGCGAGTATAACAAGCCGCCCAGCCCCGTTTCCCGTTGTTCCGGCGGCGACGACAACCGACCGTTGCCAACACTGACCGGGTCCTGCGCAAATAGTTCCACACTCGCGGCAGTGGTATAGTCCGTCCCCATGAATTCCGCTGCCGTTCAGCACTTCGACGTCCTCATTGTTGGCAGCGGCCTCGCCGGTCAGTCACTGGCACTGCGCCTTGCCGACAGCCGGCGGGTGGCACTGGTCACCAAGAAAGCGCTGGCGGACTCCGCCTCGGCCTGGGCACAGGGCGGCATCGCGGCGGTACTCGATCCAGCCGATTCGGTCGAAGCCCACGTCAACGATACCTTCACAGCCGGTGCCGGGCTGTGCGATCCGGCCGCTACCCGCTTTGTCGTCGAGCATGGCCGCGAGGCGATTGAATGGCTGATCACCCGTGGCGTCCGCTTCACGCCGGACGACTCGCCGCTGGGCTTCCACCTGACGCGCGAAGGCGGCCACGGACAGCGCCGCATCATTCACGCCGCCGACGCAACGGGTTCGGCGGTGCAGCAGACCTTGACCGAGCAGGTGAAGAACCACCCCAACATCACGGTCCTGGAAAATCACATCGCGATCGATCTGATCACGGCGTCCAAACTCGGCCTGCCGCGCAATCGCTGCCTCGGCGCCTACGTCCTGGACATCGCCCGCGATCGCGTACACACGCTCGGCGCCAGCCATACCGCGCTGGCCACCGGCGGCGCCGGCAAGGTCTATCTCTACACCAGCAACCCCGACACCGCGACGGGCGACGGCGTGGCCATGGCCTGGCGCGCCGGTTGCCGGATGGCCAACATGGAGTTCATCCAGTTCCATCCCACCTGCCTGTATCACCCGCACGCCAAGTCCTTTCTGATTTCGGAAGCGCTGCGCGGCGAAGGCGGCCTGCTGCGCCTGCCCGACGGTACGCGCTTCATGCCCGGCCACGACAGCCGCGCCGAACTCGCGCCACGCGACATCGTCGCCCGCGCCATCGACTTCGAGATGAAACGTCATGGCCTCGACTGCGTGTTCCTCGACATGACGCACAAGTCGGCAGACTTCCTCAAGGCTCATTTCCCGACCATCCTGGCACGCTGCCTCGAATTGGGCATCGACATCACCAAAGAACCGATTCCGGTTGTGCCCTCGGCGCACTTCGTCTGTGGCGGCGTGGTCACCGATCTGGCAGCGCGTACCGATCTGGCGGGGCTCTATGCCCTCGGCGAAACGGCTTTTACCGGCCTGCACGGCGCCAACCGGCTGGCCTCGAATTCACTGCTCGAATGCGTGGTTTTCTCGGCGGCGGCGGCGCAGGACATTCTCGCGACGCCGGCCGAGCCCCTGCCCCATTTGCCGCAATGGGACGAAAGCCGGGTGCGCGACGCCGACGAGGAAATCGTGATTTCCCACAACTGGGCCGAACTGCGCCGCTTCATGTGGGACTACGTCGGCATCGTCCGTACCAACAAGCGGCTGGAACGTGCCTTGCACCGCATCCGCCTGCTGGAAAAGGAAATCGACGAGTACTACGCCAACTACCGGGTCGGCAACGACCTGATCGAACTGCGCAACCTGGTGCTGACCGCCCATCTGATCGTGAAAAGCGCGCAGCGGCGCCACGAAAGCCGCGGTCTCCACTTCAGCCGCGACTATCCGGAAACCTTGCCGCGTGCTCTGGATACGGTGCTGCACCCGAGCCAGAAGTAAGCCGCCGTCAGGACGAAGACCGCCAGCGCAGCCAGAGCCGCAACTGGCGAAAATCCTCCGCCGCCAGGCTGTCCGCCAGAACGGTCATGGCGCGCAAACGTCCTTCCTGGCGATACAGCAGCACAACCAGAAACGGCAGAACCAGGGTATGCGGATGCACGCCGGCCTCGCACGGCGCGCCATCAACGTCCGCCGTTTCCAGCCGGCCGTCGCCGTGCAGCAGCAGCGTTGCAACGGGCGATATGCCGCGCAGGCGCGCCAGCGAGGCGCCGATCAGGAGCAGTAGAAGGATTGCCTGCCATGACGGCAGAGTAGCCGCCAGAACGGCGCCGGCAGCGGCAAGATGAGCCGCCAGTTCGACCAGCAGCAAACTGCGTGACGGCCTGAGGGACAGTTGCAGCAGGGCGACCGGCTTCATCGCCCGGGCTACCTAGATGCGCCGGAACACCAGTGAGCCGTTGGTGCCGCCAAAACCGAAGTTGTTCTTCAAGGCCACATCGATCTTCATCGGCCGTGCGGTATTGGCGCAGTAATCCAGATCGCATTCCGGATCCTGATTGAAGATGTTGATGGTCGGCGGCGATATCTGGTGATGCACCGCAAGCACGGTGAACACGGATTCGAGGCCGCCTGCGCCGCCAAGCAGATGACCCGTCATCGACTTGGTTGAATTCACCACCAGCCGCTTCGCCGTATCGACGCCGAACGCCAGCTTGATGGCCTCGGTCTCGTTCTTGTCACCCAGCGGCGTGGAGGTGCCGTGAGCGTTGACATACTGTACTTCGTCGCCATTCACGCCGGCATTCTTCAGCGCGTTCGCCATGCTGCGTCGCGGACCATCGGTGTCCGGCGCCGTCATGTGGAAGGCGTCGCCGCTCATGCCGAAGCCGGCCAGTTCGGCATAAATCTTCGCGCCGCGCGCCCTGGCGTGCTCGTACTCTTCCAGCACCATGACGCCGGAACCCTCGCCGAGCACGAAACCGTCGCGGTCCTTGTCCCACGGCCGGCTCGCCGTCGCCGGATCGTCATTGCGCGTGGACAATGCCTTGGCCGAGGCGAAGCCGCCGACCGCCAGTGGCGTCGTCGTCGCTTCGGCGCCGCCGCAAACCATCACGTCGGCATCGCCGTACTCGATCATGCGCGCGCTGATTCCAATTGCATGCAAACCGGTGGTGCAGGCCGTGACCACCGCAATATTCGGCCCCTTCAGTCCCAACATGATCGACAGATTGCCCGAGATCATGTTGATGATGGTGCCGGGAATGAAGAACGGGGAAATCTTGCGCGGACCGCCGCCCAGGTAGTCGTTGTGCGTATCCTCGATCATCGGCAGACCACCGATGCCCGAGCCGATATTGACCCCGATGCGATCGGCGTTTTCGGCGCTTACCTCTATCCCCGAGTCGCGGAATGCCTGGATGCCGGCGGCCATGCCGAAATGGATGAAGGTATCCATGCGGCGCGCTTCCTTGGCCGAAAGATAGGCGGCAACGTCAAACCCTTTCACCTCGCCGGCGATGCGCGCCGACAAGGCCGAGGCATCGAAGCGGGTGATCGGTCCGATGCCGCTCCTGCCGGCAATCAGGTTGTCCCAGGCTTCCGGAACGGTATTGCCAACCGGCGAGACAAGGCCCAGCCCGGTAACGACCACACGACGTCGCGACACGATGAACTCCGAAAGTCGGGAAAGGGTGACTTACTTCTTGATGTTGGCGTTGACGTAGTCAATCGCCTGCTGCACGGTGGTGATCTTCTCCGCGTCTTCGTCAGGGATTTCGCACTCGAACTCTTCCTCCAGCGCCATCACCAGCTCCACGGTGTCGAGCGAGTCGGCGCCCAGATCGTCAACGAAGTTGGATTCGTTCTTGATGTCAGCTTCATTGACGCCGAGTTGCTCGGCGACGATCTTCTTGACGCGTTGTTCGATGTTGTCCATCTTGAAACTCCTTCCCTGAATTGTTCGGGTGGTGAAAAGCTGCGTATTTTAACAAAAACACCGGACACCCTCGCGGGTATTGCGTCCGGTCAGGCCATGTACATTCCGCCATTGACATTCAGCGTGCTGCCGGTGATGTATCCGGCGCGTTTCGATGCCAGAAACGCCACTGTCGCCGCAATCTCCTCCGGCTGTCCGAGACGGCCCAAAGGAATCCGGCCCAGCAGCGCGTCGCGTTGCGCATCCGGCAAAGCCCTCGTCATATCCGTGTCGATGAAGCCCGGTGCGACACAATTCACCGTGATGTTGCGGCTGCCCAGCTCCTGTGCCAGCGCACGGCTCATGCCGGCCACACCGGCCTTGGCGGCTGCGTAGTTGGCCTGACCCGGATTGCCGGCCTCGCCGACCACCGAGGTAATATTGATAATGCGCCCGAAGCGCGCCTTCATCATGCCGCGCATGACCAGTTTGGACAAACGGAACACCGCCTTGAGATTGGTCTCGATGACCAGATCCCATTCATCGTCCTTCATGCGCATGGCGAGATTGTCGCGGGTAATGCCGGCGTTGTTCACCAGCACCGAAACCGGGCCGAATTTGCTGTCAATCTCGCCGATCAGCGCTTCGCAGGCAGCCGCTTCGGTGACGTTCGCCACCGCTCCCCAACCGGCAATGCCGGCCGCATCCAGCGCCTGCTGAATTTCAGCCGCACCGGCTTCACTGGTCGCGGTGCCGATCACGGTCGCGCCCTGCGCCCCGAGTTCCAGTGCGATGGCACGACCGAGACCGCGTGAAGCACCGGTCACCAGGGCAATCTGTCCCTTCAAGTCCGTCATTTCAAACTCCTCTTATGTCCCCGCGTGGGATACCGCGGCGACGGCAGCATCGATTCCGGCCAGATCGCTCATCGCGGCACCGCTGAGCCCTTCGACGCAACGCTTGACCAATCCCGACAAGACCTTGCCCGGCCCGCACTCAAACACGTGGGTCACCCCCGCCGCCTGCATGGCCTGCATGGTTTCGACCCAGCGCACCGGCGACGCCGCCTGGCGCACCAGCGCATCCTTGATCGCGGCCGGATCGAAAACCTGCGCCACATCGACGTTGTTGATTACAGGAATCTGCGGCGCAGCGAGATTCAATTGCGCCAAACGCAACTTGAGTGCTTCCGCCGCAGGCTGCATCAGCGCGCAATGAAACGGCGCCGATACCGGCAGCATCAGGGCGCGCTTGGCTCCCCTGGCCTTGACCAGTTCAGCCGCACGCTCCACCGCCGCCTTGTGCCCCGCGATCACGGTCTGTTTCGGCTCGTTGAAATTCACGGCCTGCACCACCTGGCCTTTCGCCGCCTCGGCGCAGGCCTCGATCACGGCTGCGGCGTCAAGCCCCATCACGGCCGCCATGGCGCCCTCACCGGCCGGCACCGCAGCCTGCATCGCCCTGGCGCGCAGTTCCACCAGCGGCACCGCCTCCTGCAGTTGCATCACCCCGGCGGCCACCAGTGCCGAGTACTCGCCCAGGCTGTGTCCGGCCACCAGCGCCGGTTGCGAACCGCCCCTTGCCAGCCAAAAGCGATAGGCGGCGATTGCGGCGGTGAGCATCAAGGGTTGGGTATTGACGGTCTGGTTCAGTGCCTCTGCCGGACCCTCCGTAACCAGTTGCCACAGGTCGCGCCCCAGAGCCGCCGAGGCCTCGTCGAAAGTGGCGCGGATCACGGCGGTGTCGCCATAGGCGGCCATCATGCCCAACGATTGGGATCCCTGTCCCGGAAACACGAGCGCAAATTTCATATCGATTTCTCTTCAGTTCAAAACCTGAGCAGGGTCGCGCCCCAGGTGAAGCCGCCGCCGACGCCCTCCAGCAGAAGGTGCTGGCCGGGCTGGATACGGCCGGCGCGTACCGATTCGTCGAGCGCCAGAGGAATCGACGCCGAGGAGGTATTGCCGTGATGATCGACGGTAATGATGCATTTTTCCGGCGCCATGTGCAGCTTCTTCGCCGTTGCCTGCAGGATGCGCACATTGGCCTGATGCGGAATCAGCCAGTCCACCTGCACCGCCGTCATGCCGGCCGTGGCCAGCACTTCATGAGCGACATCGGCCAGCACCTTGACGGCGAACTTGAACACGGCCTGGCCGTCCATGCGCAGGAAGGGATCGCCGGTGGCTACCCCGCCGCAGAGTTGGCCCGGCACCGAAAGAATGCCATGCTGACTGCCGTCGGCATGGAGCGCGGTGGCGAGCAGCCCCGGCTCCCCGGACGCCTCCAGCACGACGGCACCCGCGCCATCGCCGAACAGCACGCAGGTGCCGCGATCCTTCCAGTCGAGGATGCGCGAAAACACTTCGGCGCCAACCACCAGCGCACACTTGTGCGAACCGGAGCGGATGAACTTCTCGGCTATCGTCAAGGCATAGACGAAGCCGCTGCATACGGCCTGCACATCGAAAGCCGGTGCGCCGTTGGTGATGCCGAGTTTGTGCTGCAGCAGGGCCGCGGTACTGGGAAACACGTAATCAGGCGTCGAGGTGGCCACTATGACGAGATCGATTTCCCCGGCACTGCGTCCGGCGGCTTGCAGCGCACGCCGGCTGGCTTCGAACGCCAGATCGCTGCTGCCGACGCCGTCCGGCGCCAGATGACGGCAGCGAATGCCGGTACGCTCGACAATCCACTCATCGGACGATTCCAGTCCGTGCAGCGCAATCAAATCAGAATTGCTGACGGGTTCGCCGGGCAGGTAGCTGCCGGTACCGCTGATGCGGGCATGGATCATCACTCAGTCTCCATCAGTTGCAGAGCCCAGGTGCCGGCCCGCTCTGCGTACCTGGGATTCCGCTTCGCGGGCAGGCAAAGGCGGCCATGCGCGCGGCGATGGTTTCCGGCAGACGCTGACGCGCCTCTTCGGCAGCTTTCTCCAGCGCATGGCGGAAAGCCATCTGATCGGCCGAGCCGTGACTCTTGACCACGATGCCCTTGAGTCCGAGCAGGCTGGCTCCGTTATAGCGGCGGGGATCAAAGCGCTGGCGGAAGGATTTCAGGACGGGCATGGCGGCCAGGGCTGAAAGCTTGGTGAAAATATTGCGCGAGAACTCTTCCTTGAGCGCGCCGCCGATCATGTGGGCCAGTCCTTCGACTGCCTTCAGCGTCACATTGCCGACGAATCCGTCGCACACCACCACCTCGGCGGTACCCTTGAAGATGTCATTGCCCTCGACATTGCCGACGAAATTCAGATCGGCGGCGCGCAGCAACTCCGCCGCGCGCTTGACTACTTCGTTGCCCTTGATCGCTTCCTCGCCAATGTTGAGCAGGCCGACCGTCGGCCGCTCCTTGTGCTCCAGCGCGGAAACCAGCAAGGAGCCCATGATGGCGAACTGCAGCAAGTGCTCCGGACTGCAGTCGACATTGGCACCGAGATCCAGCACGTAGGTGCTGCCGCGCTGTGACGGCAGGACTGAACAGATGGCGGGCCGGTCGATGCCGGGCAGGGTCTTCAGCACAAACCGCGACACCGCCATCAGGGCGCCGGTGTTGCCGGCCGACACAGCCGCGTTGGCGGTGCCTTCCTTGACCAGGTCGACGGCCACGCGCATCGAAGAATCCTTCTTGCCGCGCAGCGCACTGGCTACTGTCTCGTCCATCCCGACCATTTCCGAGGCGTGACGGATCGACAGGCGTTGGCCGAACTCGACGGTCGCCTGCGCTGCCTGCGGGCGCAGAAGTTCTTCGCGGCCGACCAGAATGGCGGCGCAATCGAGGTCATGGCGCAGGAATTCAAAAACCGCAGGCAACGTTACCGACGGTCCGTGGTCGCCGCCCATGCAATCCACCGCGAGGGTGATCGCCATCGCTCAGGTATTTTCCGGGACTCTCTATGTAAAAACGGCCGGACGCGCAACACGCATCCGGCCGGTTTCAACACAATTGATTATTCGCCCTTGGCCTTCACGACCTTCTTGCCGCGATACACGCCGGACGGCGAGATATGGTGACGCAGGTGAACCTCGCCCGTGGTCGGCTCGACGGCCAGCGGCGGATTGACCAGAAAATCATGCGCGCGATGCATGCCGCGCTTGGACGGGGATTTCTTGTTCTGTTGCACAGCCATTTCGCTACTCCTTGTTTAGTTACTGCATAACACCCGCTAACACGGGCATTAGCTTCATCTGAAACTCTGCTTCGCTTTCAAAGCGGCCAGCGCCGCAAACGGCGATGATCCCTGACCACTTGCGTTCGCCAGAGGCGAGTCGCACTGCTCATGTCGCGGCGCAATGGGCAGCGCCAGCAACACTTCATCCTCAATCAGCGACAGCACCGCCAGCTCTTTTTCGGCATTTACGGCATCGGTGCTGTCATCGACCAGATCTTCGTCCGGCCATTCCTCCCCCGGCGCTATCAGCTGCAACCGGCTCTTGATACCAAGCGCAAACTTGACTCCATCGAGACAACGCTGACAACGCAGCACCGGCTCGCCTGCTATATCCATTTGCAACCACGACTTGCCTTCTGCGTCGCGCCAACCCTCTACGCGAACCGACAGGACGCCCGCCGTTGTAGTCAGTTGATCCGCCAGTCGCGGCAATTCATCAAGGCCGACACTGCGAACCAGCACACCACCGATGCGCGCGAACTCAAGACAGTCGATAACTGTTCCGGCAATTGGCTCAGACACGGAATGACGCTCGCGCGACACAAACGGTGGATGTTATCATGGCCGGCCCTGTATTTTCAAGTCTGAAACATGACCCGCCTAGTCGTTCTCGCCTCAAGTTCGCCCTTCCGCCGCGAACTTCTGGCCCGCCTGCAGATCCCCTTTGTAACCGCCTCGCCGGATGCCGATGAGTCGGCCTTGCCGGGCGAAGCGCCGGTTGCCACTGCCCGGCGCCTGGCCGAAGCCAAGGCGCGTGCCATGGTAGAACGCTATCCCGACGCCCTGATCATAGGCTCCGATCAAGTGGCGGCCAGCGGCGACCAACGCTTCGGCAAGCCGGGGAATCGGGCGAATGCCATCGCCCAACTGCGCTCGATGCGAGGGAAAAGCGTGGTCTTCCACACCGGACTGTGTCTGCTCGATGGCGCCAGCGGGCGCACTCAGGTGTCTTGCATAGATACGCACGTGGGCTTTCGCGACCTTGGCGATGCCGAAATCGAATCCTATCTGGACAAGGAAGATGCGCTCAACTGCGCCGGCAGCGCCAAATCCGAGGGCCTCGGCATCTCCCTGCTCACCTACCTGCGCGGCGACGATCCCACCGCCCTGGTCGGCCTGCCGCTGATTGCCCTGTGCAACATGCTGCGCGCAGAGGGCATCGCCCTGCCATGAGCAGGGCATCCTGACATCCGATGACCGGCACGCTGTGGATGCTGCCCGTGGCTCTCGGCGATGCGCCCTGGCAAAGCTATTTGCCTGCAGCCAGCCGTGACCTTGCCTGCCGGCTGACCTATTTCGTTGTCGAAAACGCCAAGTCGGCGCGTGCCGAACTGAAACGCATCGGCCATCCGCTGCCCTTGCGCGAACTGGCGATCGAACAGTTGCCGGAAACTCCCACGGCGACGGATGTCGAGCGCCTGCTTGCGCCATTGCGCGCAGGCCACGATATGGGCCTGATGTCGGAAGCCGGCTGCCCGGGGGTAGCCGATCCCGGTGCCTTGCTGGTGCGCCGTGCCCATGAATCGGGCCTCGCCGTCAAGCCGCTGGTCGGCCCTTCCTCGTTGCTGCTGGCACTGATGGCCTCCGGACTGGACGGCCAGCGTTTTGCCTTCAACGGCTACCTGCCGGCACGGGAACCCGAGCGCAGCAGGCGCATCGCGGAACTTGAAGGGGAATCCGGGCGGCTGCTGCAAACGCAGATCTTCATCGAAACCCCTTACCGCAACCAGGCGCTGTTCAGCGCGCTGCTGCTGGCCTGCCGGCCAAACACGCGCCTGTGCCTTGCCACCGACCTGACACTGGGTGGAGAAACAATCATCACGCGTCGCGTCGCCGAGTGGAAAAGACTGCCGCCGCCGGATCTGGACAAGCGACCTACCGTGTTTCTGCTCCTCGCCGGCTGACCGCGAATAGTCTCTCAGGCGCCCACGCTCACCCGCGCCGGACCGGACTCCAGCCTCCCGATCACGGCCGCCGCCGCAAAACCTTCGGCGCCGAACACGCCCAGCACCTCATCGACTGCCGCTGGCTCACAAGCCACCAACAGGCCGCCGCTGGTCTGCGGATCGGTCAGCAGGGCGCGCTGCATTTCGGTGATCGCCGCATCAAGCGAGACATCCCCGCCATAGGCCATCCAGTTACGCGCCGAAGCACCGGTGATGTAACCGGCCGTTGCCAGCCGCTCCACCCCGGCAAGAAAGGGAATCCGGTCCATGTCGAGAAACGCCGACAGCCTTGCGCCGCGGCACACTTCAAGCAGATGGCCGAGCAGGCCGAAACCGGTGACATCGGTCAAGGCATGCACGGCCTCAAGGTGCGCGAGGCGCCTGCCCGGCGTATTGAGCCTGGTCGTGCTGGAAATCATGACTTCATAGCCGGCCGCGTCCAGCGCGCCCTTCTTCAAGGCGGCCGACAAGACCCCGACACCGAGTGGCTTGCCGAGGATCAGCACATCGCCGGGCCGCGCTCCGGCATTGGTTTTTACCTTGTCGGGATGCACCAGTCCCATTACCACCAGGCCATAGATCGGCTCTACGGAATCGATGGTGTGGCCACCTGCGATCGGAATGCCGGCGGCGGCGCAGACGCTTTCGCCGCCCTCGAGGATCTTGCCGATGACCTCCAGCGGCAGTTTGTCGATCGGCATGCCGACCAGCGCCAGCGCCATGATCGGCGTGCCGCCCATGGCGTATACGTCACTGATCGCATTGGTGGCGGCAATCCGCCCGAAGTCGTAGGGATCATCAACGATGGGCATGAAGAAATCGGTGGTGGCAATAAGTGCCTGCTCGTCGTTGAGGCGATACACCGCCGCGTCATCGCTGGTTTCGATGCCGACCATCAGTTCTTTCGGCACCGGAAATCCGCGCGTACCGCGCAGGATTTCGGACAGCACGCCGGGCGCGATCTTGCAGCCGCAGCCGCCGCCGTGACTGAAGGCAGTCAGCCGGATCGGATTGGCGGAAAGTTTGGCGGAGTTCATTGGTTCGATTTCCTCGTCAAGTTGGAAGGACTCGCGACGGCAGATTGACCAGCACGATGCCGCCCAGCACCAGCAAGGCAGCAGCAACAAAGTCCGGCGTCGGCCGGTCACCCATCAGCATCACGCCGAACCAGACGCCAAACAGGGGCGTCAGGAACGAGAACACCAGCAGACGGCCGGCAAGATAGCGCGTCAGCAACCAGAACCACGCCAGATAGCTGATGCAGGCAACCACCACGATCTGATACGCCATGGCCCAGAGTACAGGCGCCGACAAAACGCCGATGCCGCGCTCCCCGGCCAGCCACGACAAAGGGAACATTACGGCGGCGGATACCACCAACTGGTACAGCAAGACTTTGGTCGCCGTCACCTTGGCCAGCGCGGTGGCACGGATCAGTACCGTGGTCGCCGCCCAGAACAGCGCCGCGAGAACGCCGAATACATCACCGAGGACGCTGCCGCCCGACGCCTTGTCGATGAAAGCCAGCACCAGGCCGGCAAAGGCCAGCAGCACGCCGGTCCCCTGCCGCCAACCCATACGCTCGCCTGGCACGAAGAAGTGCAGCCCCAGCACGGTGAAGCACGGCGCGGTGTAGAGGAACACCACCATGCGCGATACCGTGGTGTGATCCAGGCCGGCGAAAATGAAGATGAATTCCAGGCCGAACAAAAAACCCACCAGCAATCCCGGCTTAAGCGACCGGTCGTGTGCGACGAGGGCAATGCCGCGCCAGCGCGCCCAGGCAAATACCAGCAGGGCGGCAACACCGGAACGCAGCCCTGCCTGCAGGATGGGGCTGATGCCGGTCGAGGCGACCTTGATCGAGACCTGCTGCATGCCCCATATCGCGCACAACAACAGCATCAGGCCGAAGGCCGCGGGACCGGGAGCAATGCGGGAATTCATGCCGCAACAGGCATCAACGGCGGCAGCCGGTGGTGGCGCCGCGCTTCGGCGCAGGCCTCGTCGCCACGCCCCAAGGCTGCCAGCGGTGCGAACTCGCGGCAGGCTTCCGGGCGGAAATCGTAAATGCGGCAGGAAACCGACTCGCCGATGCTGCCGCTCAATGCGATGCAGCGCCGCGGCGCCACGGCTGTGCCACGCATGCAGACCAGCGGCGACGCAATATGCTCGACCAGTCCGGCCGGCACACGGCCACCGGGCATGTCGTCAACTTCATCGCTGTGGAACGAAACACGGTACGCGGCGCAACATGCACCGCACGACTGGCACGGGCTCACAGCACCAGACGGCCTATCCACCAGGCAATGGCCGCTATCAGTGCGCTGGCCGGGATGGTCAGGATCCAGGCCCAGACGATGCCGCCGGCGACTCCCCAGCGCACGTTCTTGGGACCGCCGGTCGAGCCGACGCCGGCGATCGCGCCGGTGATGGTGTGCGTCGTCGACACCGGAATACCGAGCATGGTGGACATGAACAAGGTGATCGCGCCGCCCATGTTGGCGGAAAAACCCTTGGCCTGATTCAGCTTGGTGATGCGCTGGCCCATGGTGCGGACGATGCGCCAACCGCCGAACATGGTGCCCAGTCCCATCGATGTGTAGCAGGCGGCGATGACCCACACCGGCACCGACTCATCCACCTTCGTCACTCCTGCCGCCAGCAACAGCATCCAGATGATGCCGATGGTCTTCTGCGCATCATTGCCGCCATGGCCGATGCTGTAGGCCGCCGCGGAAAGCAGTTGCAGACGGCGGAATACCTTGTCCACCTTGCGCGGCGCCATGCGGTTGCACAGCCACGAGATGCCGACCATGAGAAAGCCGCCGAGCAGGAAGCCCAGTACCGGCGCAATGAGGATGAACATCAGGGCCTTGCCCAGGCCGCTCCAGATCAGGGTTCCCATGCCGCCCTTGGCTACCGCCGCACCGACCAGGCCGCCGATCAGGGCGTGGGATGAACTCGAGGGAATGCCGTAGTACCAGGTGATGATGTTCCAGACGATGCCGCCGATCAAGGCGCCGAACACTACATAGTGATCGACAATTTCCGGATCGATGGTGCCCTTGCCGATGGTTTTGGCCACGGTAAGCTGAAAGATGAATATCGCCACCACATTGAATACGGCCGCCCAGATCACCGCCTGATGCGGCTTCAGCACCCGCGTCGAAACAATCGTGGCGATGGAATTGGCCGCGTCGTGAAAGCCGTTCATGAAATCGAAGACCAGCGCCAGCAGCACCAGCACCACGATCACCGTCAGACTCATCTCGACCGCATGCATGACGGTCGCTCAGGAGTTCTCGAGGATGATGCCCTCGATGATGTTGGCCACGTCCTCGGCGCGATCGGTCACCGACTCCAGCAATTCGTAGATGCCCTTCATCTTGATAAGCTGCCGGACATCCGCCTCCTCGCGGAACAACTTGGTAATGCCGGTACGCATGGCGCGGTCGGCGTCCGACTCCAACTGGTCGATTTCGCGGCAGAGCTTGAGCATGGCCGGCGCGTTGTCCATCTTGTGCAGCAGGATCACCGTCGATCTGACGCGCTCGCAACTGGAGGCGACAATATCCGAAAGCTGCCTGGCTTCCGGCGTCAGCTGGCGGATGTCGTAAAGATACATGGCCTCGGCGAAATCCTGAATCAGGTCGAGGATATCGTCCATGCGCATGATCAACTGATGAATCTCGTCGCGATCCAGCGGCGTGTTGAACGAGGTGTGCAGCAGGGCAATCGTCTCGTGGGTGATCTTGTCCGCCGCCGTCTCGATTTCGTCGATGGCCTGCACATGCTGCGCCAGCACGTCGTGGCCCTTGCCCAGATCATCCACCAGTGCCACCAGTTGCCGGCCGCCCTTGACGATCAGGTCGGCATGGGCATTGAACAAATCGAAAAACTTGGCCTCTCTGGGCATCAATCGGGAGAACATCGGGCACCGCCGGTGGCAACAAAACGGGTTGATTTTATCAGCTTATGGCGACGGGCCCACTGCCAGGCAACTGGTAGAATTTCACTCCGCCGCTTCCTGCGGTTTAACCTCCGGCACCATCCCCCATGAAACGCAATCGCCTTCCGCGCCGCGCCCGCCAGACGCCGGACTCCGAGCTTCTCACCCGTCTCGCAACACGGCTCAGCCAGTCCTCGAACCGGATCGAGGATGCCTACTGGGAAGCCCGTCTGGCAACTCTGATCGACCGCCTGCTGGCGGATGACGCCGAGGAAACCCTGGTTACCGTGCTCGACCAGCTCTATGGCGGCGGTTCGCGCGCCTATGACGAACTGGCCGACATGATCGAGTCCTGTGCAGAAACGCGCCGTGCTGAAACCAACAGCGGCCTTGACGTGGTGATGATCGCGGCGCCGCTGCTGGCCTGGTCGCGCTTCCAGATCCCGTCGGGCAGCATTCCGGCAACGCAGATGGATGCGATACGGGTCCATCTGCAGGCTCATGTACTGGCTGCCGATGCCAAGCTCAGCCTCTCCGACATTCTTTACAGCCCGGACCAGTTGCCGCAAAACTACGTCGAGACCGCGCAACTGACCGAAAAGCTGGCGAAAGCCGCCGTCCATGGCCGCAATCTCAAAACCGACCCGGCGCAGCTTGCCGAAACCATGAGCTTCCTCTCCGACAGCCGCTACCTGATCGGCGCTGTGGCTGTGCCGCGCGGTGCGGCAATGTTCCGTTGGCAGGAAGACGATGGCGATGCCGCGGAATCATTCCGCCAATGGGCGCTGCAGGGCGGCGATGCGATACGGCCCCTGCTGCCTGCCTGCGCCGTGGAATTCCTGCCGCTGCTGGCCTATCACGCCGCGGTGCGCGACGCCGACCGCGCCTCGCGCCCATGGTCGCTGCGCTCTGCCGTGGCTTTCCTGCAAACCGTACTGAACAAGCCGGCGGCTGAACTGCGCGCGGTGGTCGCGCCGTTTCATGATCGCCAGCTCGAGGAGTTTCGCATCGGCTTCGTCCAGCACGGCAGCAGCGACGTGGTACATGGCGTGGTCTGGCCGCTGCTCGAACACGAGGATGAAAACAACGATGCGCCGGCGCAGATCGATGCGGCGCTGCGCGAAGCCGGGATCACCAGCGTGCTGATGCTCGATCAGCGTTTCCCGCTGGAATTCTGCGACGACTGCGGCGCCCCGCTGTATCCGAATCCCGAGGGAGAGCCGGTGCACGCGGAACTTCCCGAAGAACAGGCCGAAACCGCACCGCGACATCTGCACTGAGGCAAAGCCGGATAGTCAGAACCGGTAGGGAGCGGCGTCCAGCCCCGGATCGCGGCCCGCCATCAGGTCAGCCAGCAGGCGCGCCGAACCGCAAGCCATGGTCCAGCCCAGCGTGCCGTGGCCGGTGTTGAGCCACAAGCCCTTCAGCCCGGCGCCGGCCATGTCGCCGATCAGCGGCACATTGCCGGGTGTGGCCGGGCGCAGGCCGGCCCAGTAGTCGACCGTGGTCACGCCCGCCAGCGCCGGGAAGATCCGGCAGGTGCGATGCAGCAGAGCTGCGCAGCGTGCCGCGTTGAGCGCGGTATCGTAGCCGTTGAACTCTGCCGTGCCGGCCACGCGCAGCGACTGGCCAAGACGCGAGATGACGATCTTGTGACCGTCATCGGTGAGGCTCACCGATGGCGCCGCGACCCCGTCGGGCAGCGCCAGCGTCGCCGAATAGCCCTTGGCCGGGTACACCGCCAGGCGCACACCCAGCGGTCGCAGTAGCAGCGGCGAATAGCTGCCCAATGCCAGCACGGTGATGTCGGCAGACAGGCTTTCGCCGGAAGCCAGGCGCACGCCGGTCAGACGTCCGCCTTGCCGCAGCAGCGCCGTCACCGCTTCGCCATAACGGAAATGCACGCCGCGCCCCTTGGCATGCCGCGCCAACGCTTCGGTGAAGCGCCTGGCATCACCCGATTCGTCGCCCGCGGTATAGGTTCCGCCCACCACCGGAACCTGCGAACCGCTCAGCGCGGGTTCGATGGCAAGACATTCCGCCGCCGTCTTCGGCACCCGGTCACAACCGAATTCGCGCATCAGCGCCGCCTGCGGCAGTGCGTGCTCGAATTCGCGGGGATCGGTATAGAAATGCAGGATGCCGCGTTCCAGATGATCGTAGTCAAGCGCCAGTTCCCGCCGCAGGGACTGCAAGGCGCTGCGACTGGCCAGGCCGAGACGGACGATGGCGCCGACATTGGCCCGCGCCCGCGCCGCCGTGCATTCGCGCAGGAAGCGCAGACCCCAGGCCCATTGCGCCGGATCGGCACGCAGGCGCCACAACAAAGGAGCATCTTCATGCCCCATCCACTTCAGCGCCTTCAACGGCGCCTGCGGGTTGGCCCAGGGTTCGGCATGACTGACCGAGATCTGGCCGCCATTGGCGAAACTGGTTTCCTGCGCCGGCTGCGGCTGGCGCTCGATGACCGTGACCTCATGGCCGTCCGCCGCCAGGTACCAGGCGCTGGTGACGCCGACCACGCCGGCGCCGAGCACGGTCACCCGCATCGCGCCATCCTGATCCCGCCTGGCGGCGCCTGCCCGCAAAGCGACGTGCGAGGCGGGCAACGCACCGTTCCCTGCGCAAGCGCCGGGCAGACAACTTTTTGTATATGCTGCTTGATCTGAATAAGCATGGCTCGGATTATAGTCAGCGCCCGGAGGCGTTCATGAGCAATAAACCGAAGCTCAGCAAGACCGAAGCAGAATGGCGCGAACAACTCACGCCCATGCAGTACCACGTCGTCCGTGAGAAGGGCACCGAACGCGCCTTCAGCGGCGAATACTGGGACTGCAAGGAACCGGGCACCTATCGCTGCATCGGTTGCGGCGAGCCCCTGTTCGAATCCGCCGCAAAATTCGATTCCGGCTGCGGCTGGCCCAGTTTCACCGCGCCGCTGGATGCGCACGGCGTCACCGGTATCGAGGACACCAGCCATTCGATGCGCCGCACCGAGGTCATCTGCAGCAACTGCGGCGCCCACCTCGGCCACGTCTTTGCCGACGGACCGGCACCCGCCGGCTTGCGCTACTGCATAAACTCCGCCTCGATCGACCTTGAGCGGAAGCGCTAACCGCTACAATGCCGTCCATGAAATTCCTCTTCGACCTTTTCCCGGTCATCCTCTTCTTTGCGGCCTTCAAGGCCTTCGACATCTACATAGCAACCGGCGTGGTAATCGCCGCCACGGTGGCGCAGATCGGCTGGGTCTGGCATCGCCACGGCAAGGTAGACACCATGCTCTGGGTCAGCCTGGCACTGGTGGTGGTCTTCGGCGGTGCCACCTTGATCCTGCACGATGCGAGCTTCATTCAATGGAAACCCACGGTGCTTTACTGGCTGTTCGCGGCGACCCTGTTTTGCTCCAACCAGTTCTTCGGCAAGAACCTGATCCGCGCAATGCTGTCCAAGCAGGTCGAACTGCCGGAATCCCTGTGGAACCGGCTGAACTACGCCTGGATAGGCTTTTTCACCGTCATGGGACTGGTCAACCGGATCGTGGCGTTGAACTTCAGCATGGATGCCTGGGTCAACTTCAAACTATTCGGCTTCATGGGACTGATGATTGTGTTCATTGTTCTGCAGGGCGTAGTTCTTGCCAAATACATTCCCGAAGAAAATGATCTGATGCCGCCGCCGGACGGCCCGACGGAGAAACCATAATGCTCTATGCCATCATCGGCGAGGATGTGCCGGACAGCCTGCAGCAGCGCATGGCCGCCCGTCCCGCCCACCTGGCCCGCCTGGTCGAACTGGAAAGCGCCGGGCGCATGATTCTCGGCGGTCCCTTCCCCGCGACAGACAGCCCGGATCCGGGAGCCGCCGGCTTTTCCGGCAGCCTGATCGTCGCCGAATTCGACTCGCTGGACGCCGCACAGGCCTGGGCTGACAGCGATCCCTATGTCGCCGCCGGAGTTTATGCCCGCGTCGCGGTGCGCCCGTTCAAGCAGGTATTTCCCCGCTCATGAGCGTCATCGATGACATGCGCGTCCGCCTCGCTGCGCTCGACCCTATCAGCGTAGAGATCATCGACGACTCGGCGAGGCATGCCGGCCATGCCGGCGCTGCGGGCGGCGGCGGCCATTTCCGGCTGACCATCGTCTCGCCGCGCTTCGCCGGTTGCAGGACAATGGAAAGACACCGCTTGGTGTATGATGCGCTCGCCCCGCTGATGAAGCGGGAAATCCACGCGCTCAGCATTACCGCAACAACACCCGCCGGACAATGAAGCTCCCCGCAAAAACCCAATTCACAGGAACCAAGATGAATCGTACTTTCCGTCACGCCCTTCTGCTCGCCTTCGCCGTCTCGGTTGGCGCAACTCCTGCTGCATTCGCTGTCGAGAAGAAAGACAAGGCGGAGGGCACAGCATTCGCCACCGTCAATGGCAAGGCCGTTCCAAAATCCCGCGCCGATGCGCTGATCGCCGCTCAAGCCGCCCAGGGGCAGCCTGACTCGCCGGAACTGCGCAAGGCCGTCACCGAAGAACTCGTGCGCCGCGAAATCCTGACGCAGGAAGCGGTCAAGAAGGGCTTCGACAAGAAAATCGAGATCCAGAGCCAGATCGACCTGGCGCGCCAGGGCGTGCTGATCGGCGCCTATCTCAACGAGTACGTGCGCACCCATCCGGTGACCGATGACCAGGTCAAGAAGGAATACGAGGACATCAGGGCCAAGCTCGGCAACAAGGAATACAAGGCCCGCCACATTCTGGTCGAGAAGGAAGATGAGGCCAAGGCGATCATCGAGCGACTGAAGAAGGGCGAAAAGATCGAGGATCTGGCCAAGGATTCCAAGGATCCCGGCTCCAAGGACCGCGGCGGCGATCTCGGCTGGGCCAACCCCGGCTCCTTCGTTCCGCCTTTCTCGGCGGCCATGACCAAGCTGGAAAAAGGCAAGTTCACCGAAACTGCGGTGAAGAGCGATTTCGGCTGGCATGTGATCCAGCTCGAGGACACCCGCGAGCTCAAGCTGCCGGGGATGGACGAAGCCAAAGGACAGATCAGTCAGCAACTCCAGCAGCGCATGGTGCAAAAGCACATCGAGGAACTGCGCGCCAAGGCCAAGGTCGAGTAAGCCTCGCCAGCCTCAAAGAAAACGGGAGCTTCGGCTCCCGTTTTTTATGTCTGCGACAACGTCGCAGACGGTATCCTCGTGATATGTCTGCGACAACGTCGCAGACGGTATCCCCGCGATATGTCTGCGGCACCGCCGCCGACGGTATCCCCGCAATGCTTCGCCGCCGCATCCGCAGGGCCGGCTTTCTGCAGGCCTACCCCAGCCAGCGCCTTGCGTTGCGGAACATCTCCAGCCACGGCGCATCCTCGCCCAGCCCCGGCGGCTGCCATGACATCTGCACGCTGCGGAAGGTCCGCTCGGGGTGCGGCATCATGATGGTGAAGCGTCCGTCGGCCGTGGTCACGCCGGCCAGACCCTGCGGCGAACCGTTGGGATTGAACGGGTAGGTCGTCGCCGGCGCACCGCGGTTGTCGATGTAGCGCAGCGCCACCGGCGCCTCGCCGCTGCGGCCGGGAGCGAACTCGGCACGACCTTCGCCGTGACTGACCACCACCGGCAGCTGCGAACCGGCCATGCCGGCCAGGAAGATGGAAGGCGACGGCGGAACCTCGACCATCACCACGCGCGCCTCGAACTGTTCGCTGCGGTTGCGCTGGAAGGTCGGCCAGTCTTCGGCGCCGGGAATGATGGGGGCCAGGTGCGCCATCATCTGGCAGCCGTTGCAGACGCCCAGCGCAAAGCTCCCGGCACGATCGAAGAAGGCGGCAAATTCGTCGCGCAGGCGGCTGTTGAACAGAACCGACCTGGCCCAGCCCTGCCCCGCCCCGAGCACGTCGCCGTAGGAAAACCCGCCGCAGGCAGCGAGTCCCTTGAAGTCGGCCAGATGCACGCGTCCGGCCTGCAGGTCGGACATGTGCACGTCATAGGCGGCGAAACCGGCACGATCGAAAGCCGCTGCCATCTCGACGTGGCCGTTGACGCCCTGCTCGCGCAGGATGGCGATCTTCGGCCTTTGGCTCAGGATTGGCGGGGAGGGTGTCGCCGGCCGGCTGCCGGCGACACCGGCAGAAGAAGCAAGCGTCATCGACAGACCCGGATTGCCGGCATCGAGCAGCGCATCGAACTCCTCCTGCGCGCAAAGCGGATCGTCGCGCAGCCTGGCAATATGGAAACCGGTTTCGCTCCAGACGCGCTGCAAGTCGCTGCGCGCTGCGGAGAAAACCGTCTTCGCGTTGCGCCAGACGCGGACTTCGTCGAAGCTGTTGGTGGTGCCGATGACATGGCTGCAGGGACCCAGACCGGCATCGCGCAGGGTCTGCATCACGCCGGCGCGATCCTGCCGCCGGATCTGCAGCACGGCGCCGAGTTCTTCGTTGAAGAGGACCGAGATCAGCCTGTCCTGCATCCGTCCATCCACCATCTGCGGCTGGCGCTCGATGCCATCGACATCGTTCATCAGGGGGTCGTAGCACAGCCCGTCCAGGTTGAGCGAGACCCCGATGTGCGCGGCAAAACTCATTTCGCATATGGTCGCCCACAGGCCGCCATCGGAACGGTCGTGGTAAGCGAGGATCCTGCCTGCGCGGTTCAGCGTCTGGATCGCGGCGAAGAACGCCTTGAGCGATGCGGCATCCGCATCCGGCGCCAGATCGCCGCTGACCCCATACACCTGGGCCAGCGCCGAGCCGCCGAGGCGATTGCGGCCGCAGCCGAGGTCGATCAGCACCAGTTCGGTCTCGCCCGCCTCGGCATCCCGGCGCAACTCCGGCGTCAGCGTGCGGCGCACGTCATCCACTACGGCAAAGGCGGTGACAATCAGCGACAGCGGCGCCGTGACCTGTTTCTGCACGCCCTGCTCATCGCCGCTTCCCTGCCATTTCGTGCGCATCGACAACGAGTCCTTGCCGACCGGAATTGAAACGCCGAGCGCCGGACAAAACTCGACACCGACCGCCCGCACCGTATCGAACAAGGCCGCGTCCTCATGGCCGTGACCGGCGGCCGCCATCCAGTTGGCGGAAAGCTTGATCCGGCCGATGTCGCCGACATCAGCCGCGGCCAGGTTGGTGATAGCCTCTGCCACCGCCATGCGGCCCGAGGCCGGTGCGTCGAGCAGAGCCAGCGGCGTACGCTCGCCCATGGCGAAGCACTCGCCGCGCGTCGTGTCGTAGCCCATCGCCGTGACCGCCACATCCGCCACCGGCACCTGCCAGGGACCGACCATCTGGTCGCGTGCCGTGAAACCACCGACGCTGCGATCACCGATGGTGATCAGAAAATTCTTCGAAGCCACCGCTGGCAGGCGCAGGACGCGCAGCGCAGCTTCCTTCAGGTCGATGTCCGCGACCTTCAACGGCGGCATGGAGACTCGATGACGGCGCGCATCGCGATGCAGCTTCGGTGCCTTGCCGAGCAGGACTTCCATCGGCATATCGACCGGCTTGTTGCCGAAGTGCTCGTCCTTCACCGTCAGTTGGCCGTCGGCAGTGGCAACGCCAAGCACCGCGAAGGGGCAGCGCTCACGTTCGCACAAATCGCGGAAGCCGACCAGGCGTTCAGGCGCAATCGCCAGCACATAGCGCTCCTGCGCCTCGTTGCTCCAGATTTCGCGGGGGCTCATGCCGGGCTCTTCGCTGGGCAATGCGCGCAGCTCGAAGGCCGCGCCGCAACCGGCATCATGGGCGAGTTCGGGCATGGCGTTGGAAATGCCGCCGGCACCGACATCGTGTATGGCCAGAATCGGATTCCCCTCGCCCTGCTGCCAGCAGCGGTCGATGACTTCCTGCGCCCGCCGCTGGATCTCCGGATTGCCGCGCTGCACTGAGGCGAAATCAAGATCGGCGGTATTGGATCCGGTCGCCATCGACGAGGCCGCGCCGCCGCCCAGGCCGATCAGCATGCCGGGACCGCCCAACTGGATCAGCAGAGTGCCGGCCGGGAACTTGATCTTGAAAGAGTCTTCGGCAGCGATGTTGCCCAGGCCTCCGGCGATCATGATCGGCTTGTGATAGCCGCGCATCTCGCCGCAGAATTCCTGCTCGAAACTGCGGAAGTAGCCCGCCAGATTGGGCCGGCCGAATTCGTTGTTGAAGGCAGCCGCACCGATCGGGCCCTCGATCATGATGTCGAGTGCCGAGGCGATGCGCTCGGGCTTGCCATAGCTCGATTCCCACGGCTGAAGATAGCCGGGAATGCGCAGGTCGGATACCGAAAAACCGCACAAACCCGCCTTCGGCTTGGAGCCGCGCCCGGTCGCTCCCTCATCGCGGATCTCGCCGCCCGATCCGGTCGCCGCCCCGGCATAGGGCGAAATTGCGGTGGGGTGGTTGTGTGTCTCGACCTTGGCCAGAATGTGCGTGAGCTGATCGCTATAGGCATAGCCGCTATCGGCACGGGGATAGAAGCGCCGGATCGCGGTCCCCTCGATCACCGCGGCGTTGTCCGAATAGGCCACCACCGTGCCTTGCGGATGCGCTTTGTGGGTTTCGCGGATCATGCCGAAGAGGGACAGCGCTTGCGCCTCACCATCCACCGTCCAGCTTGCATTGAAAATCTTGTGCCGGCAATGTTCAGAATTGGCCTGGGCGAACATCATGAGTTCGACATCGGTCGGATTGCGCCCCAGCCTGCCGAAGTTGTCCGCCAGGTAATCGATCTCGTCGTCGGAAAGCGCCAGGCCCAGTCCGGCATTGGCCTGTACCAACGCCTCGCGCCCGCCACCGAGCAGGTCCACGCTGGTCAGGGGTTGCGGCGCCACATGGTGAAACAGCGCCTGTGCCGCATCGACTGAAGTCAGTACGGATTCCGTCATGCGGTCATGCAGGCGCGAGAGCAGAGCCGACCGCTGCGGCAGATCGCTGTCAGGCGCCCCCCGGACATGGAACGCCGTGCCGCGCTCGATGCGCCTGACTGCGACAAAGCCGCAATTCCGGGCGATGTCGCTCGCCTTGGAACTCCACGCCGAAATAGTGCCGAGGCGCGGCGTAACCAACAGCAGTTCTCCGCCGGGCACAGCCGGCAGCACGCCCGGGATCCCCAGCAAGTCCTTTAGTCGCGCAGTCTCTGCAGCATTCAGCGGCCCGTCCAACTCGACAAAATACCAGTGCTCGGCGGCCAGCCCGATACCGGGGAAAAGTTCGCCGGCAGACTGCTGCAGACGCTCGATGCGGGACGCCGAAAACGCAGCAGAGCCGCGCAGGGCAAGGAATTCAGCCATGATGGACGGATCGGGGTGAGTGGCGGGCGGGAAGGAGACCCAATTGCCAAATTATACTCTCAGCCCGACCTGGCCTCGGCCTGCATGCGGGACGCGGAATTGCATTTCAGCGTCAGGTTTGAGAAACTCGCTGCAAATAACCTGCGGCCGCGAACACCTTATGAATACGCTCTCGTCTCCGAAAATCGTAAACATGATTGCGGCGCTGACCGGTCACCGCGACATCAATCTGCTGGAGGCGAGCCTGCTCAAGACGGTCGACGATCTCGTCGCACCCGAGTGGTCCATGATATTTCATGTTGGCGAGGACGACATTCCGGAGTTTTCGACCTCCATGCGCGACGGAGTCGTTTCCGTGACCGCCGGCCCCGAACCGTTTGCCGAACTGTTCGGCAGCGAGGGCGTAAGTTCCTTCCCCATCATGAGCCAGGCCCACAAGGTGCTCGGCTATCTGCTGGTGCGCCCCTCGCCAAGCCTGTCGGTCAGCCAGCAAACGCTCTTGTCGAACTTGTTCCGGGTATACGACAACTACCTTTCAGTTCTCAAAGACTCGCAGAATGACCGTCTCACCGGACTACTCAACAGGCATACCTTTGATGACCAGCTCGACCGGGCGCTCGGCCTGATCCGGAAGGCCTATCAGGAAAACGCCGCGATCGGAAACAAGCGCAAGGTGGGCGAAGGCACGGGTTGCTTCTTCATGGGTGAAATCGACATCGATCACTTCAAGAACATCAACGACCGGTTCGGCCACCTGCATGGCGACGATGTGCTGGTGATTCTGGCGCGCATCCTGCAAAACACCTTTCGCAAGACCGACCTGATCTACCGCTTCGGCGGCGAAGAGTTCGTCGTGATCGTCTATGTTGATGACCGCAATGACGCCGAAATGACCTTTGAGCGCCTGCGCCGCTCCATCGAAGGCCATGTCTTTCCGCAGGTCGGCAAGGTCACCGTCAGCATCGGCATAACCGAGATAAAGGAGACATCGATTCCGGTCGAACTGCTCGGTCGTGCCGACCAGGCGCTGTACCACGCCAAGACCCATGGCCGCAATCGGGTCTGCTTCTATGAAACCCTTCTGGCGCGAAACGAAATCGTGTTGCCCGACACCGGCAGCGAAGCCCGGCCGCCTGCTGCGACGGCAGGGTGAGTCTGCCGCCTTCGGCCGCCGAACCGCTGCGGATAGCCGCGCTGGCAGCGCGCGCCGACGGCGAAGCGGAGGTCGCCTGCTCGCTGCTGCTCGATGCCGCGCAACTCGACCCGGCCGATGCCAACGTACAGTTCGATCTGGCCGAGATTCACCTCGATCTGGAGCACGTCGATGCTGCTCAGGCGATCCTCGACGCCCTTGAAGGGAAGGCCGGGGACGTCGCCCGCGTCCGCGCCCTGCAAGCCCGGGGCAGACTGATCGCTGCCGGGCAAAGCGCCGACCCGGCATCGCTCCAGGCCCGCATCGACGCCAACCTCGACGACTTCGATGCCCGTCTGCGGATGGCCAACGCGCTGGCACTGACGCGTGACTACCGCCCGGCGCTGCATCTGCTGCTGGAACTGGTTCGCCGCGACCGCAAATGGCAGGATGAAGCCGCGCGCAAAGCCATGCTCGATCTATTCACCCTGTTGGGCAGCGAACCCCGCTATGACGACATGGTCCGCGAGTTCCGCATCCTCCTGGCGCGAGCCCTGAACTGACGCCCGCGGGCCGGCATTCTTGCCGGCAATCCCTACTGCGCCGCCCTCAAGGCCGGCAGCGACGGCTGATGCAGCATGGACCAGGCACCGAGCCAGCCGGCGGCGACGGCCAGCGCGCTGCCGACCACCGGGCCGATGCCCCACAAGGCCGGCTGCGGCAGGTAATCAAGGTGAAAGGCGAACCGCGCCAGACCCCAGCCGATGAGGCTGGCGGCAATCCCCGCCAGCAAACCGGCGAGGGCGCCGAGTGCGGCAAACTCGGCCAGCAGCGCACGGGACAACTGCCGGCGGCGGGCGCCAAGCGCACGCAGCACGGCCAGTTCATGGCGGCGCTCGTCGCTGCTGGCCTGCAGCGCCGCGTAGAGTACCGCCAGCCCCGCCAGCACGGCGAAACCGAACACCAGTTGCACGGCGCGAGCCACCTGATCTATGGTCGCGTGCAACTGCCTGAGCAAGGCCGCAACATCGATCACGGTCAGATTGGGAAACGCCCGCACCAGGTCGGGTATCGCGTTGGCCCTGTCCGCCGGCAGATGAAAACTGGTGATGTAGCTGGCAGGAAAATTGTCCAGCACGCCGGGCGGCGCCATGACGAAGAAATTGACGCGCATCGAATCCCAGTCGAGCTTCCTCAGGCTGGTGATCTGCGCTTCGACCGTATTGCCGGCGATATCGTAGGCCAGACGATCGCCAAGTTTCAGATTCAGCGTCTCCGCCAGGCCCTGCTCCACCGAAAATTCCGCCGCCTGCGTCAGGCCATGCCAGCGCCCGCCAGTCACCGCATTCCCGGCAGGAAGCACGGCCGACCATGACAGATTGAACTCGCGATCGACCAGACGCTGGGCGCGATCATCGGCATAACTCTGAGGGCCGACACTCTGGCCATTGACCCGCACCAGGCGGCCCCGCACCATCGGCTCCAGTACCGGTGCCGGCAGCCCGTGCGCGATGAAGAAGCCGGCGACAGAGGCGCGCTGATCAGGCTGGATGTTGATGGCGAAACGATTGGGCGCGTCCGCCGGCACCCGGGCCAGCCAGCTATCCAGCAGATCGCCGCGCGCCACCGTGAGCAGCAGCAAGGCCGTCAGACCCAGCGCCAGAGCCACCGCCTGTACCAGGGTTGCCGCCAGCCGGCGGCGCAGATTGGCCAGCCCGTGCCGCCAGCCGTAGCCGCCTCCGGCGGGCCGCAGACGGCCCAGCGCGGCCAGCAGAACGCGCGCCATCAGGGCAAAGAAACCGAGTGCGATCAGGAAACCGGCCAGCACGATCAGTCCCAGACGCAAATCCTCCGCCATCCACAACATCAGTGCCGCCAGCACCAGCGCACCCAGCACATAGGCGCCTGTCGCAGCAGGCTCGGAGCCGCTCCACTCACGGCGCAGCACGCGTATCGTCGGCACGCGCCTCAAGCGCAACAGGGGCGGCAGGGCAAAACCGGTGATCAGCGTGAGACCGACCAGCAGTCCGTGCAACCAGGGCAGCAGCGAAGGTGCCGGCAGCTTTGCCAGCAGCAGACCGGTGAGCAGTTGCTGCAGCGCTGCCTGCACGGCAAAGCCGGTGAAACATCCCGCCAGTGTTGCGGCAAGACCGAACAGGAGGAATTCGCCGCCGTGAATCAGCAGCAATTGCGGCGCTGACGCGCCCATGCAGCGCATCACGGCACAACCGTCAAGATGCCGCCGCATGTAGCGTTCGGCAGCCAGCGCCACGGCCACCGCAGCCAGAATCACTGCCAGCAGCGCCGCCAGACGCAGAAAGCGTTGCGCCCGTTCAGTCACGTTGCGAATCTCGGGTCGGGCGTTGTCCAGGCTCTCTATCCTTTCGCCGCGACCGAGCCGCGTCTTCGCCCATGCTTCGAAAGCCGCCACCGCCGGCGCTTCGCCCGCCAGGTGCAGGCGATAGCTGACGCGACTGCCGTTCTGAATCAGACCCGTCGCCGGCAGATCGGCCAGGTTGATCATCAGGCGCGGCGCCAGGGCAAACACGTTCATGCCGCGGTCCGGTTCCATTGTCAGCACCGGCCCGCTGATGACGGCAAGCTTCCCCAGCGCCAGCGAGGTGCCGGCGGCGAGGCCCAGTGTCGTGGCCAGACGCTCGTCGGGCCAGGCTTCGCCGGCCTGAGGCAGGCGCAGCGTTTCGGCATCATCGGCGTTGAGTAGCGGCGCGGTGCGCAAGCTTCCGCGCAAGGGATAACCGGCCGACACCGCCTTGATTTCCGCCAGCAGGGTGACGCCGCCCAGACTGACCATGCTCGGAAAGGTGACGCTCTCCGCCTGCCGCAGGCCGCGCGCCGTCGCTTCGCGGCGAAACCGCTCGGGCCACGGGTGGTCAGCCGTCAGCAGCAGATCACCGCCGAGCAATTGGTGGGATTCGAGCTTCAGCGACTGCTCGACGCGGTCGCCGAGGAAGCTGACGCTGGTGAGGGCGGCGACTGCCAGAATCAGGGCGATGCCAAGCACCGTGAGTTCGCCCGCCCGCCAGTCGCGGACCAGCATGCGCAGAGCCAGACGTCCCGATGAAGACAGGCTCACCACGCCCGCATTTGTTCTATGGCCTGCTCGATGCGGTCGAGGGCGATCACCTCGATGCCCTTGATGGTTTGCCGCGGCGCGTTCGCCTTGGGCACGATGGCGTGGCTGAAGCCCAACTTGGCGGCTTCCTTCAGCCGCTCCTGGCCGCGCGGCGCCGGGCGGATTTCGCCGGCGAGGCCGACTTCGCCGAAAACCACCAGTTTTCCCGGCAGCGGCTTGTTGCGCAGCGAGGACACGATCGCCAGCAGCACCGCGAGGTCGGCCGCCGGCTCGGCGATCTTGACGCCGCCGACGGCGTTGACGAACACATCCTGGTCGCCGCAGACCACCCCGCCATGACGATGGAGTACCGCCAGCAGCATCGCCAGGCGGTTCTGTTCCAGCCCGACCGTAAGCCGCCGCGGATTGGGTGCCTGGGAGCTATCGACGAGTGCCTGAATCTCCACCAGCAGCGGCCGCGTGCCTTCCTGGGTGCACAGCACGCAGGAGCCGGCGACGTCCAGCGAGTGCTGCGACAGAAACAGGGCCGATGGATTGGAGACGCCGCGCAGCCCCTTCTCGGTCATGGCAAACACGCCGAGCTCATTGACGGCGCCGAAGCGGTTCTTCACCGCGCGCACCAGGCGGAAGCTGGAATGCGTGTCGCCCTCGAAATAGAGCACGGTGTCGACCATGTGTTCCAGCACGCGCGGACCGGCCAGACTGCCTTCCTTGGTGACGTGCCCGACCAGGATGACGCAGGTGCCGCTCTGCTTGGCGAAGCGCGTCAGCTGGGCGGCGCATTCGCGCACCTGGGCCACCGAGCCGGGCGCCGACTGCAGGGCGTCGGACCATACCGTCTGAATCGAGTCGATCACCGCCACCGCCGGACGCAGGCTGATCAGCGTGGCGAGTATCTTTTCCAGATTGATCTCGGCCTGCAACTGCATGCGGCCGACATCCAGTTGCAGGCGCCGGGCACGCAGGGCGACCTGCTCACCCGACTCTTCGCCGGAGACATACAGCACGTTTTCACTGGCCTGGGCCAGGCGTGCCAATGCCTGCAGCAGCAGCGTCGATTTGCCTATGCCGGGATCGCCGCCGATCAGCACCACGCCACCCGCCACCAGACCGCCGCCGAGCACGCGGTCGAATTCCTCGACTCCGGTCGGCTGGCGCGGCTCTTCGCGTGGACGGATCTCGGCCAGCATCTGCACGCCGCTGGCGCCGCCCAGCGCGGCGAAGTTGCGGCCCGCCGGTTGGGCGGCCTCGACCACTGCCTCGACCAGCGTGTTCCACTGTCCGCAACCGGGGCACTGCCCCTGCCACTTCGGCAAACTCGCGCCACACTCGGTGCACGAATACTGGGTTTTCGCCTTGGCCATCAATTGACGTCGATTACCGGCACGCGCGCGGCGAGCGCACAGAACAACTCGTAGGCCACGGTACCGGACGCGGCAGCCACCTCGTCGGCAGGCAGATGCATGTTTCCCTCGCCGCCCCACAGCGTCACCGCAGCGCCGACACCAAGCGTCGCCGGCAGGCCCGTCAGATCGATGCAGATCTTGTCCATCGAGACGCGGCCGAGAGTCCGCGTGCGCCGTCCGGCGATCACTACAGGGGTTCCGGTCGGGGCATGACGCGGGTAGCCGTCGGCATAGCCGCAGGCCACGACACCGACACGCATGGCTTGCTCGGCGACAAAACTGCTGCCATAGCCGACGCTGTCGCCGGGAGCAAGAGCGCGCACGGCGATCAACTCGCTTTCCAGCGTCATCACCGGCCGCAGATCAAGATCCGCAGCACTCTGCCTGTCGGGAAAAGGCGACGCACCATACAGCATGATGCCGGGACGCACCCAGTCGCCGGCGACTTCAGGAAAACGCAGCAGCGCGGCGGAATTGGCCAGCGACACGGGCAGTTGGCGTCCGCCCGCCATGGCATTGAAACGCTCGAACTGCCAATCAATGCCGCGCGCGTCGTCGGCATCGGCAAAATGGGTCATCAGCGTCACCGAGGCCACGCACCCGGCCGCAGCAAGCCGTTGCAGGGCAAGCGACAGTTGGTCCTCATCGAAACCCAGCCGGTTCATCCCTGAATTGAGCTTGAGATAGACCGGCAGGCGCAGCGGCAGGCGCGCCGCCACCAGCGCGTCGACCTGCCACAGGGTGTGCAGCACGGGAGTCAGTTCCAACTCGGCGAACAGGGGCAGTTCCTCAGCCTGGTAGGGGCCTTCCAGCATCAGGATGGGGCGTGCAATTCCTGCCTCGCGCAGCGCCATGGCCGCTTCCAGTTCGACCAGTGCAAAGCCGTCGCTGCAGTCCATCAAAGCCTCTGCCGCCGGCAAAAGGCCGTGGCCATAGGCGTCGGCCTTGACCACGCTCCAGACCCGGGCTGTTCCTGCATGGCGCCGCACGACGCTGTGATTGTGGCGCAGCGCCGCCCAGTCCAGGCGCGCGCGTATCGGTCGCGACATGCTTCGCCCTAGCTGGCCTTTTTCGAGATCAGGGCGCGCAGCCGCACGGAAGCGAACTCGACAAAGGTGGCCACCAGCCGCGAGCGGAATTTCTCTTTCGGATACACCATCGACAGGGTGCGGATCAGACGCGGCTTGAGCGGTATCGCCACGATGTCTCCCAGTCGCTGCTCCTTGCTCACCGAAGCGCGCGACGCGATGGCAAAGCCCAGCCCGGTTTCGACGACACCGTTGAGGGCAATCGGGCTGCCGAGTTCCATCACCACGTTCATCTGATCGAGCGCGATGCCGGAATGGCGCAGGTAGCTTTCGGTGAATTCGCGCGTTCCGGAACCCGGCTCACGCGAAACAAACGCATGCTCCAGCAGTTTCTGCGGAGTCAGTTCCTTGTGCCGCGCCAGCGGAAAGCGCGGATGGCAGATCACCACCAGTTCGTCGTCGCAGCACACCTCACATTCCAGATTCGGCGCATGCGAGAGCGATTCGATGAAGCCGATGTCGATGGTGTGCTCCATGACGCGGCTCTCGATCGACTCCGAATTGCCGACGATGAGTCGGGTGCGCACGCTGGGATAGGTCGACTTGAATTCACCGAGGATCCGCGGCAGCATGAACTCGGCGATCGTGGTCGACGCGCCGACCATCAGCGACCCGCTTATCTCGCCGGTCAATTCGGACAGGCGCACGTCCAGTTCCGACGCCAACCCCAGAATTCTTTCAGCATAACCCAGCACCACATCGCCGGCGGGGGTCAGCGCTATGCGGCCGTGGCCGCGATCAAACAGCCGCGTATTGAAGTGCTCCTCGAGTTGCTTGATCTGGAAGGTCACGGCCGGCTGCGTCATGAACAGCACTTCGGCCGCCTTGGTAAATGACAACTGCTTGGCAACAGCATGGAAAACCTGAAGCCGGCGATCGGCCATGGCTACTACCTCCGGTTTTTGGATATATCTTAAGACCGGCATTCAATCACAAATGGCCCGTCATGAGCGTACTTTATGACCTCTACCGCACTGCAGCATCCAGATTGAAGCACTCCTTTCGTGCTATAAACCGGCAGGCCAAAAATCGGTCGGACCACCGACCTGACCAATGACTACAGGTTTCTACATCATCATGGCGGCGCAGTTTTTTTCTGCGCTTGCCGACAACGCCCTGCTCATCGCCGCCATCGCCATCCTGCGCGACATGCACTCACCGGCGGAATATGAGCCGTTGCTGAAAACCTTCTTCACGGTTTCCTACGTGGCGCTGGCGGCATTCGTCGGCGCCTTTGCCGATTCCATGCCCAAATGGCGGGTCATGTTCATCAGCAACGGCATCAAGGTTTTCGGCTGCAGCCTGATGTTCTTTGACATGCATCCGCTGCTGGCCTACGCCGTGGTCGGACTCGGCGCTGCCGCCTACTCGCCGGCCAAGTACGGAATTCTCACCGAATACCTGCCGCACCGGCTGCTGGTGGTCGCCAACGGCTGGATTGAAGGCCTCACCGTCGGCGCGATTATTCTCGGCGTGGTGCTGGGCGGCGCCCTGATCCGGCCCGAGATTGCACACAGCCTGCTGTCTCTGGATTTTCCGGTGATCGACACCGGCGTCGATACCGTTGCCGAAATGACCCTGGTCATCATCGGCACGCTCTATCTCATCGCCGCGCTGTTCAATCTCTACGTCCCGGATACCGGCGTCGACCACAAACCGCTGAAGAAGAATCCGATTTACCTGTTTCATGAATTCAACCACTGCTTCAAGTTGCTGTGGCGCGACAAACTGGGCCAGATCTCGCTGGCGGTAACCACGCTGTTCTGGGGTGCCGGTGCGACGCTGCAATTCATCGTGCTGGAATGGGCCAAGGTCGCCCTCAATCTGGACCTGTCCAAAGCCAGCCTGTTGCAGGGTGTGGTCGCCGTCGGCGTCGCCATCGGCGCCATGCTCGCGGCGCGCATGATCACCCTGCGCAAGTCGGTGCGCGTGATTCCGCTGGGCATCGCCATGGGCGTCGGCGTCATCGTCATGATCGCGGTGCGCGACATGTGGCTGGCCGTTCCGCTGCTGATCCTGATAGGGATTTTCTCCGGCCTGTTCGTCGTGCCCATGAACGCACTGCTGCAACATCGCGGCCACATCCTGATGGGTGCCGGACATTCAATCGCGGTGCAGAACTTCAACGAGAATCTTTCGATCCTGATCATGACCAGCACCTACTCCGCGCTGCTCAAGGCCCAGTTGTCGATTTACTGGATCATCGTCATGTTCGGCCTGTTCGTTGCCGGCGCCATGTGGCTGGTAAAGTGTCTGCACGATGCCAATCAGCGCCAACGGGACGACGTCGCCCATCTCGACGACGCGGCGCACCACTGAAGATTACCCGGGCTGGCACACATCCGCGCTGCAGCGCGGCCTGCTGTTGAAGGAGCCGCCCCGGCAAGCAGCGCACCGCGAGCGGAGTCTCCGCTGCCGCGGGACATCAGCCGCCCTTTTGCATCGCCATCGTACGTTTCATGAAGCAAAGGTCTTCCCAGGCCCTGGCCTTGTCCGGCAGGGTGCGCAACAGGTAGGCGGGATGATAGGTGACTATCAGAGGGATGCCGCGATAGTCGTGCAGTTTGCCGCGTGCCGCGGCGATCTTGACCTCGGCTCCCAATAGCGTCTGCGCTGCCGGACGCCCGAGCGCAACAATCAGCTTCGGCTGCATCAATTCGATCTGCCGTTGCAGATACGGCCTGCACGCTGCGGTCTCTTCCGCAGCAGGCGTCCGGTTCTCGGGCGGACGACATTTGACGGCATTGGCGATATACACGTCCTCGCCGCGCCTGAGACCGATGGCCGCCAGCATGTTGTCGAGCAGCTTTCCCGCCTGCCCGACGAAAGGCTCTCCGCGTTGATCTTCTTCGGCACCGGGCCCCTCGCCGACGAACAGCCAGTCGGCACTGACGTCGCCGACACCGAGCACCGCCTGCCTGCGTGCCGCGCAAAGCGGGCACTGGCGACACACCGCTACGGCCGCGGCGAGTTCATCCCAGTTCATGGCGCCATGCACCGTAGCGACGCCGGCGGCGGGTACGGTTTCCAGCGCCGGCGCCTCGGCGGGCGGCAACGGCGCAGCAACTTCCTCAAGCGGCTGTGCCGCCGATGCCGCGCGCAACTTCCAGACGGGCCCGAGGCCCATTTCACGCAAGACCTGGTCTCGAGTCGAAGTCATGTCGTCTGCATACCCTCAGTCACATCGTGCCGGGGAGACAAGTCGCGCGCCATCACGATGGCATCCTCACGCCCGGCATGGGCCGCATAGTAGTCGCGGCGGCGGCCGATTTCGACGAAACCATGGCGCCGGTACAAGCCCAGCCCCGACACATTGCCGGCGCGCACCTCAAGCAGCATGCGCGCCGCGCCCTGCGCCCTGGCCTGGTCAAACAGGTAATTCAGCAGCGCCGTGCCGCGGCCGCCGCGCTGCAATCCGGGCAGCACGCTGATGTTGAGCAGGTGGACTTCGTCCGGCAGCTGCATCGTGACTGCATAGCCGGTCATCCGTCCATCCTCCTTGGCCAGCCATGCACCATGGCCGGCCGCCAGCGAATCCGAAAAGTTGCCCGAGGTCCAGGGAAAGGGATGGATCTGCTGCTCCACCGCGACTACCAGCGCGATATCAGCTTGCGTCATGAGCGTGTAGCAAGCCACTATTTGGCCCCGCCGCGCGCAATGCGCTCGACGGTGGTCAATGCCACCTTGTCGCGCACATAGACGGGTTGTGCCAGCGCCGCCGGCACCGCCTGGCCACCGCGGAACCGGGGCGCAGCAAGGCGCAACACGGCAGCGGCGGTGGGAAACACGCCTGAGCGCACGCCCTCGAGGTCAGGCTTGCGTGCCACAAGCAAAGGTCCGTAGCCGGAAAAACCGTCACCCACGCCCCAGCCCGCGGCAAAAGCCGGCGCCTGAACTGCGCCGGGCGGCATGCAAACAGGCGCCATGAGTTGCCTGACGCTATCCCCTTCGACCCGATAGGCTGCGCTGTACACCTCGTTCATCCGCGCATCGAGACAGGCCCACACATCGCGTTCGCCGGACGCCAGCGCCAGCGCTTCCAGGGTCGATACCGGCACCACCGGCAGATCGAGACCGTACGCCAGGCCCTGTGCCACGCCGCAGGCAAGACGCAGGCCGGTAAAGCCGCCCGGGCCGGCACCGAAGGCAATGCCGTCGATCTGCGCCAGCGCAAGATCAGCCTCGGCGAGCAGTTCATGTACCCAGGGCAACAGGCGTTCCGAACCGCCATTCGGCACTTCCTCAGCACGCTCGATCAGTTCGCCGTCCTGCCACAGGGCAACGGACAGGTGCCGCGTCGCGGTCTCGAAAGCCAAAAGGCGCATGGGGTATCCGCCCGCGACTAGTTGCGGCTGGCGGGAATACGGCGCAGCGTGTCCCGCATACCGGGGACCATCCAGTGCCGCCAGGCAAGTTCCATTGACTTCGCGTCCTTTCCCAGACTGATTCCCTTGATTGACCGGCCGCCTGGCGGAATCCGCCTCATCCGCCGCGGCCTCGCCTGCCGGCCGAGGAAGGACATTTTATCGCCTTTGAGCTTTGCGCCTTGCCAAATCCGGCAGACTTGTTCAAGTACGCCGGCGGGCGCCGGGCGCGCCTCGGGGAGTCTTGCCCGAGCGGATTGAAAGGACGATTGAAGGGACTTGACCCGGCGCGGCAAAGTATCGATACAATTCGCGGAAAGCCGGCCTGCGGCAAAGAATTATTTTTCACCCTGGGTTACCATTCACCTAGAATTCAACCCGCCACTATCATCATCACTCTCACGAGGTCACACATGAACAAGTCTGAACTGATCGAAATCACCGCCAAGGAAGCCGACATCAGCAAGGCAGCTGCCGAGAAGGCTCTGTCCGCTGTCATGGCGGCCATCGTCAAGGCCGTATCGAAGGGCGACTCCGTTACCCTGGTCGGCTTCGGCAGCTTCAAGTCTTCCAAGCGCGCCGCGCGCATCGGCCGCAACCCGCAAACCGGCAAGGAACTCAAGATCGCTGCGACCACCGTGCCGCGCTTCACGGCCGGTGCCACCTTCAAGGCTGCCGTTGCCGGCAAGAAGGCCGCCAAGAAGAAGTAAGCCTCAGCGCTTCAGGTTTGTTTCAGGCCCGCCCCGTGCGGGCCTGTTTGTTTCACCGGCCCGCGTCCGAGTGGATACCGTCCCAGCGGGCAAAGCCCGGCCCCCTGCCTGCCGCCGCGGGTCAGGACCGGTGCGACCCGTTTGCCGCCGCGGCGCGGCGCTGCCGGCTTGACTCGAACAGGCACACCGCAGCCGCTGCCGCCACGTTGAGCGATTCGGTGCCGGCGGCAACGGGGATCGTGGCGCGCACCCGGGCCGCCGCAATGAGGCCGGGCGACAGGCCCGCACCCTCGTTGCCGACCAGCCAGACCATCGGCCCGCTGAGATCGAGTTCATAGAGACTTCTACCGCCGCGGGCGACGGTTGCGACAGATGTACCCGGGCAGTCCGCCAGCGCTGCGGCCAGGTCGGCCTGCTCGCGGATCCGCAAGGAAAAATGAGCGCCCTGCGCGGCGCGCAACACCCGTGACGTCCACGCACCGGCGCAACCCGTGCCCAGTATCACGTCACACACGCCCGCCGCCGCCGCCGTGCGCAGGATCGCTCCCACATTGCCGGCATCCTGCACCGCCTCCAGCAGCACGGCATCGCCCTGCAGCGGCGCCGCAGCAACAGACGGTATGTCGATCACGGCAGCGATGCCTGTCGGGGTGCCGAGGCCGGAAATCTCGCGGAACAGGCTGTCGCGCAGAAGCACGCGGTCGATGCCCGCCGCAGCCTGCAGCAGGGTCGCAATTTCTTCGTTGTGCAGACCGCTTTCACTGACCAGCAGTTGCCTGACATCGATGCCGCGGGCGAAACAGGCTGCCACCAGATGAACTCCGTCAAGCAAGGCGCGGCCCTGCCGGCGGGGATCATCGGCCAGGGCACGCAGCGCCTTGAACACCGGATTGTGGCGCGAACTGATGCAATGAGGATCGCTCATCCGCTGCATCCTACCCGGCCCGCGCAGTGGCGGCCGATGACAACAGCCGGCGCAAGTTCATGACGCATCTTCGTCGTGGTCTGCCAGCAATGCCCGTACCGGGGCAAAGCTTCTGCGGTGAAAAAAAGCCGGGCCGTGAAGCTTCAGCGCGGCACGATGCACCTGCGTGTCATAACCCTTGTGACGGTCCAGCGCGTACTGCGGAAAGGCCAGGTGGATATTCCGCATCTCGGCATCGCGCGCCGTCTTGGCGAGAATCGATGCTGCCGAAATTGCCGGCTCGCTGGCGTCGCCGCGGATGATGGCGCGGGCCGGCATCGCCAGCAGCGGGCACCGGTTGCCATCAATCAGTGCTTCGGCCGGCTGCAGCGGGAGTGCCTCGACGGCGCGGCGCATCGCCAGCAGCGTTGCCTGCAGGATGTTGATGCTGTCTATTTCCTCGACCGATGCCCAGGCAATGGCAAAGGCCAGGGCCTTTTCGCGGATTTCCAGGGCCAGACGCTCACGCTTGCGCTCGGACAGTTTCTTCGAGTCGGCGAGACCGACGATGGGCCGCGCCGCATCGAGAATCACGGCAGCGGCATAAACCGGCCCGGCGAGAGGACCACGCCCGGCCTCATCGACGCCGCAGACCAGATGCATGGCCCCGCCGGGCGGCCGCAAGGGGACATCGGCCAAACATGTTGAAGCCGCGCCAGCGGCTGATCCGTCGTCACCCCCTTTGCCGGAAAGGGGCTTGGAGGGGATCGTCGCTTTCATGCCGTGTGTAGATAAGGCAGCACCGCAGCGGCAGCCTTCTGCGCGGTATCCTGCCGCAACAGGTGATGGATACCGGCAAAGACACGGGTGATGCCGGCACGTACCTGGCGATCAACCAGCAGGTTGCCGAGTGCCTGCGCAAGATTCTCCGGCGTCGCATCGTCCTGCAGGAATTCAGGTACGACATAGCGACCGGCGAGAATATTGGGCAGCCCCACCCAGGGCAGATAGCGCATGCCGCGCATCAGCCGCCAGGACCACGGCGACATCTTGTAGGCAATCACCATCGGCCTGCCGACCAGGGCAGCCTCAAGCGATGCGGTACCGCTGGCAACCAGCACCGCATCACTGGCGGCAATGGCGTCAGCGGCGTGGCCGAACATCAGGGTGAACGGCAACTCGTCGGCTTTCAGCTTCCATAGCGCGGTTTCGAACTGCAGCCGCGTTTCCCGCGACACCAGCGGTACCAGAAACTGCAGGCCCGGATAGCGTTGCAGCAGCAGCTTGGCGGTCTCGACAAAGGTCTCGGCCATGTAATGCAACTCTGACTGGCGGCTGCCCGGAAGCAGCGCAATCACCGGACGCTCCGGCGGCACGCCAAGCCGCTCGCGCATTGCGCCCTGATCGATTTCCAGAGGAATCACGTCGGCCAGCGGATGGCCGACATAGCTGCACTTGACCGCAGTATTCCGGTACAGGTCAGGTTCAAAAGGATAGAGGGCAAGAATGTGGCTTACCGACTGGACTATCTTGTCCATCCGCTCCTTGCGCCACGCCCAGATTGACGGACTGACGAAGTGGATGGTCGGAATCCCGCCGCGCTTCAGGCGCCGTTCCAGCCACAGATTGAAATCGGAACCATCGACGCCGATGAAGACATCCGGCTTGTCCTTCAGCAGGCGGCGCAGAAGCTGCCGCCGCATGCTGGTGATCGCCCGATAATGGCGCAGCACTTCGGCATAGCCGCGCACCGCAAGCATCTCTGCCGGCCACAGCGAATCCAGGCCCTCGCGCTGCATCTTGGGGCCGCCGATGCCGTAAAACTCGGCATCGGGCAGATGCTGTTTCAAGGCAGTGATGAGATGCGCCGCAAGCTGGTCGCTCGAGGCTTCGCCGGCCACCATGGCGATGCGCACCATCAGCGAATGATCCCCCGTCCGGGAGTGGCGAGAAAGCCAGCGAGCAGGGCCAGTTCCGGCACTGCGGCAGACCCGGCCTCGATGGCGGCGCGCGCCTCGTCGAGTTTCATGCCGCTCTTGTACAGCGTCTTGTAGGCACGCTTGACCGCCGCCACGGCAGCAACCGAGAAGCCGCGCCGCTTCAGTCCCTCGCCATTGATACTGCGCGGCTCGGCGGGATTGCCGGCGGCCATGACATAAGGCGGCAGATCCTGAAACAGGATCGTGCCCATCGCGCTGATGCTGTGGGCGCCGATGCGCACGAACTGATGCACCACGGTGAAGCCGCCGAGAATGGCCCAGTCGTCGACCTGCACATGGCCGGCCAACTGCGCGTTGTTGGCAAAAATGGTCTGGTTGCCGACCTGGCAATCGTGCGCCAGATGGACGTAGGCCATGATCCAGTTGTCATTGCCCAGGCGCGTCACGCCGACATCCTGCGCCGTGCCGCAGTTGAAGGTGCAGAACTCGCGAATGGTGTTGCGATCGCCGATTTCGAGGCGCGTCGGCTCGCCTGCATATTTCTTGTCCTGCGGCTGCTCGCCGATGGAGCAGAACTGGAAGATGCGGTTGTCGGCGCCGATCCTGGTGTGGCCGGACAGGACGACATGGGGGCCGATCACCGTGCCGGCGCCTATCTCGACATGCTCGCCGACGATCGAATAGGGGCCGATGACAACTCCCCGGCCGATCTTCGCCGCGGGATGCACTATGGCGGTGGGATGTATGCTCATCAGGGGGTGGGGCGAACGGCACAGATCAGATCGGCTTCCGCCGCCACCTGGTCAGCCACCCTCGCCGTGGCCGAGAATTTCCAGATGCCGCGCTTGTTGGCCTGCAACGTTACATCGATCACCAGTTGATCGCCGGGAACGACCGGCCGCTTGAAGCGGGCATTGTCTATGCCGACGAAGTAGTACACCGACTTGTCGTCGGGTTTGCTGCCCATGGTCTTGAAGGAAAGAATGGCTGCCGTCTGCGCCATCGCCTCGACCACCAATACGCCGGGCATCACCGGATGATGCGGATAGTGGCCGGGGAAAAACGGCTCGTTCATGCTGACATTCTTCAGTGCGGTAATCCGCTCGCCGGCAACCACTTCCAGCACGCGATCGACCAGCAGGAACGGGTAGCGATGCGGCAGGTAGTTCAGAATTTCGTTGATATCCATGCGGGAGTCGATCGCCCCGCCGTTGCCTGTTTCGCTCATCATTTCTTCTCCAGTGCGGCAAGCCGCTGTTCGAGGGCGCGAATCTTGTCGGCCATCGCATCAAGATGCCGCATCCGCGAAAAATTTTTCAGCCAGTCGCCATGTTCGAGAAAAGGTACGGCACCGCTATAAGTGCCGGCATTGCGGATCGATTTCGTCACCAGCGTTCCCGCCGCGACATTGACGTCATCGGCAATCTGCAGATGGCCGAGGATCACTGCGCCGCCGCCCACCGTGCAACGCGCACCGATCACGGCGCTGCCGGCAATCCCGACGCAGCCGGCCATCGCCGTATCGGCACCGATCTTGACGTTGTGGCCGATCTGGATCTGGTTGTCGAGTTTGACACCGTCGGCAATCACCGTGTCGCCCAACGCGCCGCGGTCAATCGTGGTTCCGGCGCCGATCTCGACGTCATCACCGATCAGTACGCGCCCCACCTGAGGGATCTTGACCCAGGCACCGGCCGCTTCACGGGCAAAACCGAAACCGTCGGCGCCGATCACGGCACCGGAATGAACCAGGCAGCGCGCACCCAGGCGACTGCCCGGATAGATCGCGACGTTGGCCGCCAGACGGCTGCCGGCGCCGATCTCGACGCCGGCGCCGATGCTGCAATTGGCGGCAATCACCACCGCATCGCCGATCCTGGCGCCGGGGCCGATCCAGGCATTCGGCCCGACACTGGCGCCCGCAGCCACCTCACCCTCGACTACTGCGCTCGGATGAACGCCGGCTTGCGGCACGGACACGGGATTGAGCCACTGAGCGACGCGAGCATAGTAGAGGTAGGGTTGCGGCGTCAGGATCGCCGCCGCCGGTCCCTCTGCCGCGGGTGGGGCCATGATCACCGCCGCGGCGCGGGTGGTCGCCAACTGATGGCGGTACAGTGGATTGGCAAGAAAGGCCAGTTCGCCCGGGCCGGCGTCCTCGAGCGTGCCGATGCGCGATATCAGCGTATCGCCAGCGCCGACAATTGTTCCGCCAAAACGCGCAACAATCTCGTCGAGCCGCAGCACCACGGCCAACGCCGTCTTACTTGCCGCCGTCGCCCAGCGCCTTGATCACCTTGTCGGTGATGTCGATGCGAGGGTTGGCATAGACCGCCTCCTGGAAAATGATGTCGTACTTCTCGGCCTCGGCGATCTGCTTGATGATCTTGTTGACGCGTTCAAATATCGAGGCCATTTCCTCGTTCTGCCGTTGGCTCAGATCCTCGCGGAACTCGCGCTGCTTGCGCTGAAAATCGCGGTTGAGGTCGGCAAACTCGCGTTCCTTGTTGCGCCGCTCGCTCTCGACCATGGTCACCGCGTTCTTGTCGAGAGCCTCCTGCAAGCCCTGCAACTGCTTGGCCAGGCGCTGCAGATCCTGATCGCGCTTCTCAAAATCCTTCTCGATCTTCTTCTTCGCCCGCGCCGCCTGGGGAGCGTCATTCAGGATCTTCTGGCTGTTGACGAAGCCGATTTTGCCCTCGGCACAGGCGCCGGCCGACAATGACAACAGGGCGAGACCCGCAAGAATGTATTTCTTCAGCATAACTCTCTCACTAAAAGGAGGGAATCAAAAGACCGATCCCATCTGAAACTGCAAACGCTGCACCTTGTCATCAGCCCTCTTGTTGAGCGGGTTGGCGAAAGAAAACTTCAGCGGACCCATCGGCGAACTCCACGCCAGGCCCACACCGGCGCTGTATCTCAAACTGCCGAGGCTGAACTTGCTGTCGTAACCCCACACATTGCCGGCGTCGACAAAGGCGGACAGGCGCATGGAATTGTCCTGGCCCATGCCGGGAATGGGAAACAGCAGTTCGGCATTGCCGATCAACCGCTTGTTGCCGCCGAGCGCCTCGCTGGTGGTGGCATCCCGCGGCCCGAGGGAATTAGAATCATAGCCGCGCACCGAGCCGATGCCGCCCGCATAATAGTTCTTGAAGAACGGAAGGTCCTTGTTGCCGTAGGATTTGGCCACTCCCACCTCGCCGTTGAGCGCCAGCGTAAGCCGGCGATAGAGCGGGAAGAAGTGCTGATGCTGATAGGTGGCCCGGACATAGGTCGCCGTGCTGCCGGGCAGGGCAAGTTCAAGCACCGCCCGCCGATACACTCCCCGCGTGGTCACCAGCAGACTGTCGCGCCCGTCCTTTTGCCAGCCGACCGTGCTCAGCAGGGTATTGCCGGCGCTGCCGAACCGCGCAATGTAGTCCTGGTAGCGGACGGGACTGTAGTCATCCACCGCGAGCGTGGTGCGATCCACCGAAAGGCCGAAATTCAGGTAATCATCTTCGGCGATGGGGACACCCCAGCGCCCGCCGCCGCCAAACGACTTGGAACCGAAACTGCCCACCGCGAGAGTGCTCGTATCGGTCTTGCGATAGTAGATATCAAAACCCTGGCTGACCCCGTCGACGGTGAAATACGGATCGGTGTGCGACAGGGAGTAAACCTTGTTGGACTTGCTGGTGCTGACCTGGACGCCGACATGCTTGCCGCTGCCGAACAGGTTCTGCTGCTGCACGGAACCTGACAGCGTCAGTTTCTCCGCACTCGAAAAACCCGCGCCGATCATGATGTTGCCGGTCGGCTTTTCCTTGACCTTGACCTCCATGTCGACCTGATCGGTAGTTCCGGCGACGGGCGGCGTTTCCACCGTGACCTCGTCGAAATAGCCGAGGCGATCAACCCGCGTGCGCGACTTGTTGATTTTCTCGCCGTCGTACCAGCCGGACTCCGACTGCCGCATTTCGCGACGGATCACCTCGTCCCGCGTGCGCGTGTTTCCCGCCACATTGATGCGACGGACATAAACGCGGCGTCCCGGATCGATGAACACGGTGAACGCCACCAGGCGCTTTTCCTTGTCCAGTTCCGGCGCCGCATTGACGTTGGCGAACGCATAGCCTTCATTGCCCAGACGCTCGCTGATGGCCTTGGTGGTCTCGGTTATCTTCTCGCGCGAGAACACCTCGCCGGGCTTGACCTGCACCAGTTTGGTCAGTTCGGCTTCAGGCAGCAGCAGTTGGCCGGCCAGTTTCACCGAGGAAACGGTATACCTTTCACCCTCGGCGATATTGATGGTGATGTAGATGTCCTGCTTGTCCGGCGAAATCGACACCTGGGTCGATTCGATGTTGAATTCGAGATAACCGCGGTCAAGGTAATGCGAGCGCAGGGTTTCAAGGTCACCGGAGAGCTTTTGCTTGGAGTACTGATCGTTCTTGGTGTACCAAGTCAGCCAGCCCGGCGTGCGCAACACCAGCAGGTCAAGCAGGTCGGCTTCGCTGATGGCGCCGGCACCGATGATGTTGATCTGCTTGATCTTGGCAATTTCGCCCTCGTCGACCACGAAATTGACGCCGACGCGATTGCGTTCGAGAGGCGTGATGGTCGTCGTCAGCTGAACCGCATAGTGCCCCTGCGCCAGGTACTGACGCTTGAGTTCCTGTTCGGCGCGTTCGACCATGGCGCGGTCGAAAATGCGCGACTCGGCGAGACCGACCTCGCGCAGCGACTTCTTCAGATCGTCCGACTTGAATGCCTTGAGGCCGGTGAATTCAAGCGAAGCGATGGCCGGACGCTCTTCCAGCACCACCACCAGGACCTGGCCGTCGATCTCCAGGCGCACGTCCTTGAAGAAGCCGGTAGCGAACAATACCTTGATCGCCGCCGCCGCCTTCTCGTCGGTCATGGTGTCGCCCACCTTGACGGGAAGGTAGGAAAACACGGTTCCGGCCTCGGTGCGCTGAATGCCCTCGACCCGGATATCCTTTATCTGGAATGAATTGAAGGCGAGGACGGAGTGGGCGAGCAGGGCTGAAACCAGACCGGCAAGCAGTTTTCCGGTGACTGCGGCTGCGCCCGATGCCTGCAACAATTGCCGGCGCGGCCTCTCGCCGGGAAACAAGACTGGCGTCGGCCTGCGCTTAAACTTCGCTTTGTTCATGTGATTGGATGAAAATTAGCCGGAAACGAGACGGTTGATATCGTTGTAGAAGGCAAAAGCCATCAGCAGCGCCAGCAAGGCAAAACCGATCTGTTGGCCGATTTCCAGAACCCGATCCGGGACCGGGCCACCCTTGATAAACTCGATGAGATAATACATCAAATGCCCGCCGTCCAGAACAGGCACCGGCAGCAGATTGAGCACGCCGAGACTGATGCTGATCAGGGCTATGAAACGCAGATAGTAGCTTGCCCCCAGCCGTGCCGACTGTCCCGCGTAATCGGCGATGGTCACCGGCCCCGACAGGTTCCTCCAGGACAATTCACCGGTCAGCATGCGGCCCATCATGCGCAGACTCAGCAGCGAAGTATCCCAGGTCTGTTCCAGAGCCCGGCTGACCGAATCGAGCGGGCCGTAACTGACGACGGTAGTCATCTCGAAGGCTTCGCCTTCGCCTTCCTTCGCCGACAAACCGAGCCGTCCGAGCTTCTGCCCGCCCTCCTCCGCCCAGCGCGGACTCGCCGCCAGCGAAAGCTGCCGGCCGTCACGCTCGATTTCGAACGCCAGCTGACGTCCCGCTGCCGCGCGCGCAACGGCGGCCAACTCGGCCCACTCGGCAATCGGCTTGCCGTCAATCGACAACACCCGGTCGCCGGCGCGGAAGCCGGCCAGATCGGCGGCCGAATCGTTCATCACGCGACCTACCACGGCGGGCAAACGCGGCCGGTACAGCACCAGACCGAGCGGGCGCATGGGATCCATTTCAAGCGCGTCCAGATCGAGGCGATCGGTGCCGATGCGGAAAATGCCTGTCTCTCTTTGCGGACTGACCACTTCGAGTTCCAGCGCTTCCTTGTCCAGCGCCCGCCGCATGACCTCCCAGCGCAGTTGCTGCCAGGTCTCGATGGCCTTGCCATTCACGGCGCGCACCGTCACGCCCTCGCTGACACCCGCCATCGCCGCCGGAGTACCGGCGGCCGGCAATGCCAGGCGCGGCTTGAGTTCGATGACGCCGTGCATGAACAACACCCAGTAGAGCAGGATCGCCAACAGGAAATTGGCCGCCGGTCCGGCCGCGACGATAAGCGCACGACGGCCGACGGATTGACGATTGAAGGCGCGCGGCAGATCGCCGGCAGCCACATCGCCCTCGCGCTCGTCAAGCATCTTGACGTAGCCGCCCAGCGGAAACGCGGAGATAGCCCACTCGGTAGCGTCGCGCCCGTGGCGCCGCACCCAGAGTACCCGGCCGAAACCGAAAGCAAAGCGCAGCACCTTGACGTTGCAGGCGCGCGCCGCAAGATAGTGGCCCATTTCATGCACCACCACCAGCACCGCCAGCGCAAGCAGAAAGGCTCCCGCATACCAGGCCAGCATTTCAGGATTCAGTGACATGGCGCCGATGTTGCTCAAGAGCGACGCGCGAGAATTTCAACGGCTGCCGCGCGCCCCTGACGGTCGGCCTCGAGTATCGCCTCGAGGTCGGAAACTGCAGCCTGAGGCACGGCGTCCATAGTTTCGGCAATCAGTTCGGCGATACCGAGGAAAGGCAAACGACGCTCGAGAAAAGCCTGCACCGCGATCTCGTTTGCGGCATTGAGCACGGCAGCGGCATTGCCTTCGGCACGCAGCGCACGGTAGGCCAGATCAAGACAGGGGAAGCGCGCCAGATCCGGACGCTCGAAATCGAGTTGTGCCACGGCGAACAAATCCAGCGCCGCCACGCCCGAATCGATGCGCTCCGGCCAGGCCAGGGCGTGAGCGATAGGCGTACGCATGTCGGGATTGCCGAGTTGGGCCAGAACCGACCCGTCCGCGTAATCCACCAGGGAATGGATCACGCTCTGCGGGTGGATCACCACTTCAATGCTGTCCGCCGGCGCATTGAACAGCCAGTGCGCCTCGATCACCTCGAGGCCCTTGTTCATCATGGTCGCCGAATCGACGGAAATCTTCCGCCCCATCGACCACTTCGGATGCGCCACCGCCTGCTCCGGCGTCACCCGCGCCAGCAGCTCGAGCGGCGTGGTGCGAAACGGGCCGCCCGAGGCCGTAAGCAGAATGCGCCTGACCCCGCCCCGTGCCATGTCGCCGGCATAGCGGTGCGGCAGCGACTGGAATATCGCATTGTGTTCGCTGTCGATCGGCAGCAGCAGGGCCCCGGCGCCGCGCACCTCGGCCATGAACACCGCTCCGGCCATGACCAGCGCTTCCTTGTTGGCCAGCAGCACCCGCTTGCCGGCACTTGCCGCCGCCAATGCCGGCGGCAAGCCGGCGGCACCGACGATGGCGGCCATGACGGCATCGACCCCGGGCAGGCCGGCCAGTTGCACCAGTGCTTCCGCTCCGTGCAGCACCTCGGTGCGCAATCCCTCTGCCTTGAGCAGTGCCGCAAGGCGCTGCGCATCCGCCGCGCTGCCCATTGCCGCATAGGCGGGACGGCACCGGCGGCACTGCGCCGCAAGAACCTCGACCTGGCTGTGCCCGGTCAGAGCCACCACCTCGAAGCGATCCGGGTGGCGCATCACCACATCAAGCGTGCTGACGCCGATCGACCCGGTGGCGCCGAGAATGGTCAGCTTCATGCGCCGACGAAATGCAAAATGAGCGCCGCCAGCGGCAGGGTCGATGTCAGCGCGTCGATGCGGTCCAGCACTCCGCCATGACCCGGCAGCAGGCCGCTGCTGTCCTTGACGCCGGCCTGGCGCTTCAACAGGGATTCAAACAGGTCGCCCATGACACTCACCGCCGTCAGCAGGACCAGCAGCAGGCCGAGCATGGGCAGGCCGAGCGGCAGCCTAGCGACCAGCACAGGACCCAACGGCGACAGGTTCAGAACGATGCCGCCATAGATCAGCACGCCGGCAATCGCCCCGGCGACACCTTCCCAGGTCTTGCCGGGACTGATGCCCGGAGCCAGCTTGTGCCTGCCGAATGCCCTTCCGGCGAAATAGGCCGAGATGTCGGCGACCCAGACCAGCGCCATGACCGCCAGCATCAGCCAGGTACTCACCGCATGCAGCGCCACCATCGCCGCCCATGTCGGCAGGATCACCAGCGCGCCGAGCGCATAGCCGAAAACATCGTTGCCGGCCAGCGCCCATTTGAAGCGGAACCACAGCGGCACGACGAGAATCCAGAACGCCGCCGAGACAGCGAGCAGCAGCGGAATAAGATGCGACGCCGCCAGCGTCAACTGCCAGCAGCACAGCAGCAGTACAAGGGCATAGATCACCCGCGCCGCCTGGCCCCGCCGCATCAGGCCGCCCCACTCCCAGGCCGCCAGCGCCGCAATCGCGGCAAAGGTCAGCGCTGCTGCCGGCGACGGCAACACGAACAGAATCAGCGCAAGGGCGGCGACCAGCAGCAGCGCCGTGATGACCCGCGCCCTAAGCATCGCGGCCTGTTGCCGGCGTTGCCGGGAGCACGACGGGCTGCGATTGGCCGGCCTGCTCGCCCAGTTGCTCGCTGGTGCGGCCGAAACGGCGCTCACGCCGGCGGTAGGAAGCAATCGCGACATCCAGCGCCGCATCGTCGAAATCGGGCCACAGGATATCGGTGAAATGGAATTCACTGTAGGCCAGCTGCCACAACAGGAAATTGCTGATGCGCTGCTCGCCGCCGGTGCGGATGAAGAGATCCGGCTCCGGCGCATAAGCCATCATCAGATGCGGCGCCAGATCGGCCTCGCCGAAACTGCCGACCTTTTCGGGATGCGCCAGCGCAAGCTGATTCATGGCCTGCAGGATGTCCCAGCGACCACCGTAATTGGCCGCGATGGTCAGCGTCAGACGGGAATTGTTGGCCGTCTTCGCCTCGCCCTCGCGGATCAGGGCAAGCAGGCGCGGCTCGAAAGCGGAAAGATCGCCGACCACCTTGAGTCGCACGCCATTGGCGTGCAGCTTGCCGATTTCCCCCTGCAGGGCGCTGACAAAAAGATTCATGAGGAAGGACACCTCCGCCACCGGGCGTCGCCAGTTCTCGGAGGAAAACGCAAACAGGGTGAGGTATTCGACGCCGCGTGCGATGCAGGCCTTGACCATCGCGCGCACGGTTTCGACGCCGCGCTTGTGGCCGGCGACGCGCGGCATCAGGCGCTTCCTGGCCCATCGCCCGTTGCCGTCCATGATCATGGCGATGTGGCACGGAACCTCGCCTACCTCGGGAATCGCCTGTGTCGAGCTGGTGAATTTTCCTGCCATGACACCCTCTCAAAACCCGTGAACAAATCCAATGCGCAAAGACGCAGTCAGCCGCCGGCGCACACCCGAATCAGATCGCCATCAGGTCCTTCTCTTTGTCGGCCAGCGCGCGGTCGACTTCCGCGACATAGCGGTCGGTCAGCCGCTGCATGTCATCGAGGGCGCGACGCTCGTCGTCCTCGGAGATTTCCTTCTTCTTGAGGGCGTCCTTCAGGTGCGCGATGGCGTCGCGGCGCAGGTTGCGAATCGCCACCTTGGCGTTCTCCCCCTCGTGCTTGATGACCTTGATCAAATCGCGGCGCCGCTCTTCGGTCAACGCCGGCATCGGCACACGGATCACTTCGCCCTGCGACGACGGATTGAGACCCAGATCGGAATCGCGGATCGCCTTTTCCACCTTGGCCACCATCGGCTTTTCCCATGGCTGGACGCCGATGGTGCGGGCGTCGATCAGGGTCACGTTGGCCACCTGGGTGATCGGCACCGGCGAGCCGTAGTAATCCACCTGCACATGATCGAGGATGCCGGTATGTGCGCGACCGGTGCGCACCTTGCCGAGGTCGGCTTTCAGCGCCTCGAGGCTCTTCTGCATTTTCTGTTCGGAAGTCTTTTTCAGTTCGGGAATCATGCCCCACTCCTAACTGTTTTAAACGTGAACCAGAGTGCCCTCTTCCTCGCCCATCACCACGCGCTTCAGCGCACCGGGCTTGAAGATCGAGAACACGTTGATCGGCAGCTTCTGGTCGCGGCACAGCGCAAAGGCCGTGGCATCCATCACCGCCAGATTGCGGCTGATGACATCATCGAAGCTGATGCGGGCGAAACGGGTGGCGGCGGAATCCTTCTTCGGGTCGGCGGTGTAGATGCCATCGACCTTGGTTGCCTTCAACACGATCTCGGCGCCGATTTCGGAGCCGCGCAGGGCCGCCGCGGTATCAGTGGTGAAAAACGGATTGCCGGTACCGGCGCCGAAAATCACCACCTTGCCCTCTTCCAGGTAACGGATCGCCTTGCCGCGAATATAGGGCTCGACCACCTGCTCGATATTCAGCGCCGACTGCACCCGGGCGTTGATGCCGGCCTGACGCATGGCATCCGACAGCGCCATGGCATTCATCACCGTCGCCAGCATGCCCATGTAGTCGGCGGTGGCGCGATCCATGCCGGTGGCCGTGCCGCCGACGCCGCGGAAGATGTTGCCGCCGCCGATGACGACGCCAAGTTCGACACCCAGATCGGTCACCGCCTTGACCTCGGCGACGATGGCCCCGAGCACCTTCGGATTGATGCCGTAGGCATCATCACCCATCAGCGCTTCGCCCGACAGCTTGAGCAGGATGCGACGGAATTTCGGCACGGTCATCTTCGGCTCGGACTTTCCCTACTTGTTGGCAGCGGCGGCCGCAGCTTGCGCAGCGACCTCGGCAGCGAAGTCATTCACCTTCTTTTCGATGCCTTCACCGACGATGAACAGCACGAACGCGGCCACCGAGGCACCCCTGGCCTTGAGCAGTTGCTCGATGGTTTGCTTGCCGTCCTCGGCCTTGACGAACACCTGGCCCAGCAGCGTCACGTCCTTCAGATACTTCTGCACCGTACCTTCGGCAATCTTCTCCAGCATCGCTTCCGGCTTGCCGGCTTCGCGCGCCTTTTCGATGGCGATGCGGCGCTCGGTGTCCAGCAACTCGGCCGCAACACCGGAAGAATCCAGCGACTTCGGCTTCGATGCGGCGATGTGCATCGCCAGGTCCTTCGCCAACTGCTCGTCACCACCGACCACGTCGACCAGCACGCCGATCTTGGAACCGCCGTGGATGTAGGCAGCCAGCTTGCCCTTGGCCTCGATGCGGATGAAGCGGCGGATACTCATGTTCTCGCCGATCTTGCCGACCAGAGCGGTGCGGGTGGATTCGACCGTCCCCGCGCCCATGGGCAGGGCGGACAGGGCCGCGACGTCGGCCGGGTTCTTCTCCGCTACCAGCCGCGCACAATCCGCCGCCAGCTTGAGGAACTCGTCATTCTTGGCGACGAAGTCGGTTTCACTGTTGATCTCGAAAATGCTGCCCAGCTTGCCGTCGGCGGCGATATGGATCGCCACCACGCCTTCCGCCGCAATGCGCGTCGCTGCCTTGCTGGC
>SESE01000039.1_pt1 | contig 54987 bp, 58 predicted proteins | sample 3171371 | NCBI WGS metagenome assembly SESE01 (sample SAMN06051881, study PRJNA518727) | freshwater metagenome | biome: subpolar coniferous forest; feature: holomictic lake; material: water; isolation source: holomictic Lake 442, 13 m depth | place: Canada: near Kenora, Ontario | collected... | reverse complement strand
TGACCACGGAATGCATGGTGGCTGAGGCTCCCAAGGCCGAAAGCGGTGGCGGCATGGGTGGCATGGGCGGCGGCGACATGGGTGGCATGGGCGGCATGGGTGGCATGGGCATGTAAGACCTCATGCTGCGTCGAGTTACTTTGCAGTACTCGATACAAATTCAAAACCCGCTCGGCTTGCGCCTTGCGGGTTTTTTGTTGCTTCGATGGGTTTTACTACGCTGTTGGCCCTTAGTCTGTAACAGGGTTGAAAAGAGCAAGAGAAAGCATTTTCAAGGGCGCCACTGTCAGGTCCGAAGCCGTGGCGTCTGCCTCACATGCTAGCGCATCGCTACTCAGCGGGAACAGGCGTTGGCAGCCCCCTGTACCAACCAGCCCCAAAGCACCTACAGGCCTACCAACTTCTTGGCATCTGCCATGCCGGAATGATCAAACGCCAGCTTGAACTCGTCAAGTTCGAGCGTCGTCATTCCGACATCCGCAGACTGACCCACCGCGCGCCACTGCATCACGGCTTCAACTACCTGGCGCACGACGGCCAACGACTGCTCAGCAGTCAGCGCGAACTGTGAGGCTTGCCCCATCAATTGGGCCATGCTTGTGATGGGGCCCGTGTCTTCGCTTAACCATGTCTTGGATTCGCGGTCCTTGTCCGGCATCGGATTGACGTCGAACGCTGGCGACAGCTGCCATTGGTTGGCGCCCATGTAAAGGAATCCAATGTTTTGCAGGTGGTCGTCGACGTTGGTGATGAGGTGGTGAAACACCAGACGGCGCCACAGCTCTCGAGCGTCGTCCACATAGTTCGCGCAGACCCCTTTCATCACCGCGAGTACCTCGGTGTAAGCGTGGTCGGCTTGTCGACTCGCCTGGAGCAGCGTAGCGCCTGACATGTAGGGGATGCGCGCATCCTCGGGCGCGCGGTCGAATCGACGGATGACCGCTACAGGGGTGCCTTGCACCACAGCCACATGGGCATGCGCAGCGTTGATGCCCGCCAAGCTCCCCAGCTTGAGCGCAAGGACCTCCGCACGCGTCACATTTCGCTCGTCCTTGATGCTCGGGAACTTACCCAGGGCCAAGAACCCATCCTCGCCCAGGATGCTGCATTTCGGGCGCATCCCTCCCAGGGAGGTACCCTTGCCTCGCAGATAGGCCAAATCCTTGGCTGTTTCCTTGCCCAGCTCGACCGCTCGTGAAGCCGAAAGCATCTTCTCGAGCTCCAGCAATGGAGGTGTCGCACGCCGGCCGCCAGGCACGGACTCCAGATAAGCGCCATGCGTATTGCGCAAGCGTAAGGCGCCCATGCGGCTGAAGTCATCGACCGCGCAAAGGTAATCGAGCTCGGTCAGCGCCCCCAGAGTCGGGTCGTCCTCGCGGCCCTTGGCATGCGCGCGGGCGATGATACGGCGGCCCCAGACATCCGGCTCGGTGTCTCCTAGCGCGAGAAAGAACAACGAGTCCTCCTTGGTCGCGGCCTTGCGGGTCTGGTACCCCGGCGTGGCCGTGAGGTCCGGTGATACGTTGAACGTGTCCTTGTTGTCCAGCCAATCCTGAAAGTAGGCGAACTGCGTGAACACTCGAGGCCCGTTGCGCACAAACACGAGTTTGCCCACGGACGTGCCTACCTTGCCCAGGCACACATCCAGTTCCGTCTTCATGTTCTGTGCCATAGCACCTGCTCGCGTAGCCATATCGTGTCAATCGTTCAAAATGCTTTGGGTACCTTACGGCGTTTGCTGTAGACCCGAGTGGGTAGGTCTGCATCCATCAGCGCGAGCCCCACGGAATCAGTCGGCGTGTCCAGAAGCAAGCGCAGCTTCTCTAGCTCCCCAAAGACCTGAAGTGCGCTGCCCAGGTAGGTGAGTGCCGTTCCAGAATGTCCGTCCTCCAGCCGACGTACCGTGCTTACCGAAACGCCCATGCGGGACGCCAAGTCGGCTTGAGACATACCTCGTCGCCGGCGCGCGAGCTCGATGCTGCGCCCCAGCGCCTTGAGAGCTCGGTCTACGGAGATGTTAGTAGCAGTAGCCATGTGAAATCGCTCTCATAAGAACGCTTGAATCGCACAAACGTTCTAATTGGGGCAATTAGAGCAGACTAACGGTCATATTGCAAGAGTCGCTCCAATAAGCACGTTTACATATCATAAGCGCTCTTAAAAGAGCGCTTATTGCCAATACCGTTGGAGTGCCGTCAAAAATTGCGCCTCGGCATTAGACTATGCCCAAAAGTGTTCCGACCATGCTCTGGCGCTTCACCTAAATCGACCGCAAATCCTCGTCAATACTCGCTCCCCAGGCTTCTTGGGGCAAACAGCGTAGTAAAACCCGCTTCGATTTAACTTTCAGCGCTTGAAGCGTACGACTTGCTGGTGTTGTGCGCCCATGCCTTCAACGCCCGAGACGATGCTGTCACCCGCCTTCAGAAATAGCTGAGGCTTCATGCCCATGCCGACGCCGGGAGGCGTTCCGGTGGTGATCACGTCACCGGGCATCAGCGTCATGAACTGACTCAGGTAGCTGACGATCTTGGCAACGCCGAAAATCATGGTTCGCGTACTGCCATTTTGAACACGCTTGCCGTTGACTTCCAGCCAAAGGCCCAGTCTTTGAGGGTTGGGTACTTCGTCACGCGTCACCAGCCACGGACCGAGCGGGCCAAATGTGTCACAGCCTTTGCCTTTGTCCCAGGTACCGCCCCGTTCCAGCTGGAAGGCACGTTCGCTGATGTCATTGACGGCGCAGTAACCGGCCACATGCAGCAGTGCGTCCTTTTGTGACACATAGCTGGCGCGCTTCCCCATCACCACGCCCAACTCCACCTCCCAATCGGTCTTGACGGAGCCCTTGGGCAACATCACCGGATCGTCGGGACCCTGGATGCAACTGGTGGCTTTCATGAAGATGATCGGCTCGGCCGGAATCGGCATACCGGCCTCGGCGGCATGGTCGGCATAGTTCAAACCAATGGCGATGAATTTACCAACATCAGCTACCGGACTGCCGATACGAGGCTTGCCTTTGACCAGCGGCAACTGCTCGGTTTTCAATCGCCGCAACTTGGCCAACACCGCATCTCCGAGCTGGTCCGGGCCAATGTCGGCAATGACTGCACTGAGGTCACGCAGTTGACCCTGGGCGTCGATCAGTCCCGGCTTTTCCTGGCCCTGTTTGCCGTAGCGTACGAGTTTCATGGGTTTCCTTGGGTTATGGACTTAGCCAGTTTGCCAGACTTCTGCGCAGCTGCTGCGCGGATACAAACTCGATGCCACGCCAGCCCAAGCCACAAGCGGCGTCCACATTGTCTTTCAGGTCGTCAATCAGCAGCGTCCGCTTGGGGTCCAACGCATAGCGGGTTTGCAGAAGCTGGTAGATCGCCAGCTCCGGCTTGATATGGTGCACGTCACCCGAAAAAATACCACCATCAAACCACTGCAAAAACAGGTGCATTTGCTCCAGCGTGCGCGCATAAGGCGCTGGCATGTTTGACAGAAAGTAGAGTCGCACGTCACTGCGCAACTGGCGCCTGTGCACCAGGTCGGCCAGCACGCTGACGGTATCGTTGATTGGGGCCAGTCGCTCGCCAATTCCCATGACCAGGTCATGCAGTGCTGCGTGCGGTAAAGTAAGCCGCTGCCCTGTGCGCTGAACAACGTCGTCCTGTGTCAGCGTGCCGCGATCAAACGAACGCCAGTCATCGTGACTGAAAATGGAACTGGCGAGTCGCTGTGCCGTTTGTGGTGTGCCCGCCAACTCGGGAAAATAAGTTGCCACCAGTTGCGCCGGCTGCCACGCAATCAGTACCGCGCCAAAATCAAAGACCAGGTTCATTCGCCTCAACCGCCGATGAAATCAGCTCCAGGGCTTTTCGCAAACGGGTGCGCATCCCAGTCGGGGCGGTGCGCATCAGCTTCACTTGAGGTGTGGCATGCCAGATCGCGCAGCGCGCAATAGCCTGCGCCACATCAAGCACCGATTCGTCATCCAGCTGGATTCCAGGCTCGATAAACAAGGCCTTGACTTCGAACACGCCCAAGCCCCGGTGCGCTTTGGCGTCCAGCCGACCCATCAGTTGACCACGGTGCAGAATCGGCAGCACAAAGTAGCCATAGTTTCGCTTTGCCTGCGGTGTGTAGCACTCAATACGGTAGTCAAACCCAAACATGACGGAGGCGCGCTCCCGATCCCACACCACGGGATCAAAAGGGGACAGCACGGTGGTGTGGGTAGCTGTCAATTTCCCGTCCAACGCCTTTTTCAGCAACCTGGCATGCGCCGTATGCACATAGCCCGGTGCGGACCAGCCTTGCACTGGCACGCGACACACCACGCCCTGTTCCACCAACGCATCCAGATCTGCATCTTTCAGACGTGGCTTGATACGAAAGTAGTCATGCAGCCAGCGTGCCTGCGACACGCCCAGTGCCATGACGGATTTTTCGATGAAGCGCGCGTGCACTTGCTCGGCCGTCGGTAGCACCATGTCCCGGATCGTCGGGCAGACCCGATGCGTCAGGTCATAGACGCGCTGGAAATTCTCGCGGCGCGCCACCATCAGCTCACCGTTGGCAAACAGCGCCTCAAGCCAGCGCTTCTCATCCTTCCAACCCCACCAGCCACCACTTTTTCCGCCGGTCCGCTGAAAATCGGAGGACTTGACAGGGCCTTTGACCTCGATGTGAGCCAGCAGCGTGTTCAGCTCCGCGCGCTGCTTGGCATGACTTTCTTCACCGCCTGCAATACCCCAATGACGGCGGGTCTGCTGGTTGTAGCTGCGATGCAGCGCCACGTCCTGGATCGGTGCAAATGACGCTTCATGCGCCCAGGTTTCGAACAAGTCGGCGCCTGCCAAGGCCTGGTCCAGCCATTGGGCTGGATAGCTTCCCAAGCGCGAGAACAGAACCAGATAGGGGCTGCGCGCGACCACATGAATGGTGTCGATCTGCAGCAACTGCATACGTTCGATGCAGCGGCGCAAACTCAATCGCGTCGCCGCACCTTTGGGTGGCGCCAACAAGCCCTGGGCGGCCAGTTGCAGACAGCGCGCCTGGGTCTGGGCTAGCTCAAGCACTGAGGTGTCCGTTTTGGGTTGGCACTGAGTTAGCGCAAACGACTCAGCAAACCTGCTGTGGAACCATCAAGTCCAGCGACGTCGCCAGTGCGCAGGCGCAGCTCCACGTCCTTGGCCAGCACCTTGCCCAGCTCCACGCCCCACTGGTCAAAGCTGTTGATACCCCATAGCGAACCGCTGACAAAAACACGGTGCTCCTGCAAGGCAATCAAGGCGCCCAGGCTGGTCGGTGTGAGCTCGTCAAGCAGCAAAAAAGTACTGGGCCGATTGCCAGGAAAATGCCGATGGCCACCTGCATCAGCCTTGCCCACCATCAGGGCCTGAGCCTGGGCCAACACATTGGCCAGTAACAGGTCATGATGCCCAGGCAAATCATGCTTCGGCTTTTTAACCGCCACAAATTCCACCGGTACCACGTCAGCGCCCTGGTGCAGCATCTGAAAATACGCGTGCTGTCCGTTGGTGCCCGGTTCGCCCCACAGCACCGGGGACGTGCCGTAGGCCAAGGATTCACCCGAGCTGTTCACCCGCTTGCCATTGCTCTCCATCTCCAGTTGTTGCAAATAGGCCGGCAGACGGCGCAGCGCGCTGTGGTAGGGCGCGATGGAGCGACTCGTGAAACCATGAAAATTACGGTACCAGACGTCCAGCAGTGCCAGACGAACGGGCAAGTTGCTCTCCAAAGCGGAAGTCCGAAAGTGCTCATCCATGTCATGCGCACCGGCCAGAAACTCACGAAAACCCTCGGCGCCAATCGCAATCGCCAACGGCAACCCGATGGCCGACCACATCGAATAACGCCCACCCACCCAATCCCAAAAACCAAAGGTCGTGCTGATGCCAAAGGCCTTGGCCGCCGGCACGTTGGTGGTCAGGGCCGCAAAGTGCCGTGCAATATCAGTGCCGCCCTGCGCCAAAAACCAGGTCCTGGCCGACTGCGCATTGGTCATGGTCTCAATGGTGGTGAACGTTTTGCTGGCAATCAAAAACAGTGTGCTCTCGGGTTTGACGCGCTTGAGCACGGCGGCCAGCTCATGCCCGTCTACGTTCGATACAAAGTGAAAGCGTTTGCCCGGCAGCACAAATTCGTCCAGCGCCAGCACCGCCATTTGCGGGCCCAGATCAGAGCCGCCAATGCCAATGTTGACCACATCGGTGATCGTCTCATCAGCTCGCACGGCTTGCGCGTAGGCCAGCATGGCGTTCAATACGCCATGCACAGCCGTCAATTCAGTCGCCACGTTCTTGACCGCCGATTGCGCCACATCCGACGGCGCCACAAGCGGATGCCTTAGCAGCCAATGCATCACCGCACGTTGCTCTGTGTTGTTGATCGGGGCACCGGCAAACATGGCGTCCCGATGTTCCTCTAGACCGGTTTGACGGGCTAGCTGCAGCAACAGTTGCTGTGTTTCGCCATCGATCAGGTTCTTGGACAGATCGGCAAAGATATGGGGTGCACTTTGGCTGAAAGCCTCAAAGCGTCCCGCATCTCCAGCAAAAGCAACGCGCGCATCGAAGGCGCGACCCTTCGCGTTGAAATAGGTTTGTAACGCGCCCCAAGCGGGTGTGCGGTCACAAGATAAACGGGTCATAGGAAGAAGTCCTGCGGTTAAAGGTCAAGTCGCCAGCAGCAGCTGGTCAAGCCGGGCGCTATCGACACAAATGGCGCGAAAGCGTCAACCTGCTTGAAGTCGCCCGTGTAAGCCACCACGGTGGTGAATTCTTTGAGTGCATCGAGTTGGTTCATGTTGTCATTATCCTGTGACGAGCTGGGAGCATCCAAGTTCTGATACCTGGTTCACCGTCAAAGTTACACGATTTTGATAATTTTGTGAAACTAAGTTACATTACACACCTGAATTTTCAATCTCAATCAAAAATTTGTTGGGTTCCTTTCATCCATGAGCTTTGATCTTGTTTTGTTTGGTGGCACTGGCGATCTGGCCTGGCGCAAGTTGATGCCGGCCTTGTTTCAAGCCTTTCGCCATGGCACGCTGCCGGAAGGTGGGCGCATCATTGGCGTCGGCCGCGACGATCTCAGTTGCGATCAGTACCGCGCGCTGATCCGCTCGCGCTTCGATAACGTCGAATTGGCCAAGCGCCCAAACGACGAAGAGTTCACGCGCTTTGCCGCGTTGCTTGAGTTTGTGCGAATGGACTTGTCCAAACCCGACGACTATGCGCGACTTGGCACCACGCTGGAACAGCGTGACGCCGACACCGTGGTGATGTACGTTGCCACTGCGCCCAACCTGTTTACCACGGTCTGCGAGCAATTGGCGGTGGCCGGATTGAACACCGCAAGGACGCGTGTTGTGCTGGAAAAACCGCTGGGTCACGATCTGGCATCAAACCGCGCCATCAACGACACCGTGCGCCGCGTCTTTGGCGAGCGCCAGGTTTTTCGCATTGACCACTACCTGGGCAAGCCGGCCGTGCAAAACCTGTTTGCGCTGCGCTTTGGTAACGCCCTTTTTGAGCCTTTATGGCGACGTGAACATATCGCCAATATCCAGATCACGATTGCCGAAGAACTGGGTGTCGAAAAACGCGGTGCGTTTTATGAGACCACTGGCGCGCTGCGTGACATGGTGCAAAACCATGCCCTGCAATTGCTGTGCGCCATTGGCATGGAGCCGCCCATCAACTCCCATGCCGACGCCATCCGCGACGAAAAACTCAAGGTCTTGCGCTCGCTTAAACCCTGGACCGCAGAAGCACTGGCGCAGGACGTCATTCGTGGTCAATACGGCGCCGGTACCATCGCCGGCACTCCGGTGGAGGCATATCGCGAGGAAGTCGGCGTCGACCCACAAAGCAATACCGAAACCTTTGTTGCCTTGCGCACCGAAATATCCAATTGGCGCTGGGCCGGTGTACCGTTTTATATCCGTACCGGCAAACGGCTGGCTGGGCGCGATGCGCGCATCGTTGTGAATTTTCGCCCGACCCCGCACGCTATTTTTAATTCTCAGATTGACGTTGCCAATCGGCTGGTCATCAACCTGCAGCCCAAAGATGGCCTGGAGTTGCACTTGCTGGCGCAAGGTCAGGACAACCGCCGCAACTCACAGACGCTGGCACCGGTGCAACTTGATCTGGACTTTGACAAGCGTTTTGGCATCGGGCGGGTGGGTGCCTATGAACGGTTGCTGCTTGACGTGATTGATGGCCGCCTCAACCTCTTCGTTCGCAGTGACGAGCAGGAAGAAGCCTGGCGCTGGGTCGAACCGATGATTGAGCACTGGAAGAATGACGTGCAGGGGCCACGCCTGTACGCCGCCGGCACCTGGGGACCGAGCGCCGCCAGCGCCATGATTGCGCGCGACGGCTACTGCTGGGCCGAAGAGTCTTGAAATTGAACCCCCACGCTCACCACTTTGTGTGTTTCGCTGCCCCCCGAGGGGGCCGTGCCTTGCTCGGGGCGGCCCAGCGCGGCGGCATCCGACATGCTTGACCGCATCAAAGCCTGTTTGCCGTCACTGGCTCCGGCTGAACAGCGCGTCGGCAAGCTGGTGCTGAGTGATCCGCGCAGCTTTGCCAAGCTGCCGGTCAGCGAACTGGCAGATCGTGCCCACGTCAGCAAACCCACTGTCGTGCGATTTTGTCGCAGCGTCGGCTACGATGGCCTGTCGGACTTCAAGCTCAAACTGGCTGGCAGTGTGAGCGAAGGCGTGCCGTTTATTCATCGCAGCGTCGATGCCGACGACAAGACCATTGACATCACGGTCAAGGTGATCGACAACACTGTTGCAGCGTTTTTGAAATACCGCAACGATGCCAGCACGGCCATGATCGACAAGACCGTCACCGCGCTGCTGTTCGCCTATCAACAAGGCAAGCGCATCGAGTTTTTTGGCGTCGGCAATTCCGGCGTGGTGGCGCAGGATGCCCAGCACAAATTCTTCCGGCTTGGCGTGAACACCATCGCCTACAGTGATGGCCACATGCAGGTCATGAGCGCGTCCCTGCTGGAGCCGGGCGACTGCGTTGTGATCATCTCCAACTCGGGGCGCACCCGCGACCTGATGGACGCTTGCGACATTGCCCGCAAACACGGCGCCACTACCATCGTCATCACTGCCAGTGGCTCGCCGCTTGCCGCCGCCGGTCACATTCACCTGGCGGCTGATCACCCGGAAGGTTATGAACGCTACAGCCCCATGGTGTCACGATTGCTGCACTTGCTGATCATCGACATCCTGGCCACCTGCGTGGCCCTGCGCATTGGCGGCGACAAACTGCAACCGCTGCTGAGCGAGATGAAGAACAATTTGCGCAGCAAGCGCTACGCTTGAGTTGCTTCATTTCAGACTTCTGGCACTTCCGCAAACAACTGCGTCGCAGTCAGCTCCAGCGCCACGCTGGCCAGTGAGACTGGCTCGCCACGGGCAAACGGGTGCAGCACCCACAAACCGTCGGCGCCTTTGCGATAACAGTCAGTGCTGCGGCTGTCCAGGTCGATCAGCACGTATTCCTGCAGGCTGGCGAGGCTGCGGTAGTGGCTGAACTTCAAACCCCGGTCATAGGCCGCGGTGCTGGGTGAAAGCACTTCTGCAATCAGGCTGGGCTCGGTCTTGAGCATGGGGCTGGCGAGGTCCAGAGCGCTGCACGTCACCAGCACATCGGGGTAGAAATAACTGTTGGCGGTGGCCACGTGCAGACGCATATCGCTCATGTAGGTGCGGCACGGGCTGCCAGCAAGGTTTTGGCGCAACGCAAAGGCAAGATTCATAGCCACCGTCACATGCCGGTCTTCTGCGCCGGCCATGGCGAACACTTCGCCGTCAAGATATTCATGGCGATCCGCCTGCCCGGCCTCCCAGGTCAGATAGTCTTGGGCAGTAAAAATTGTTTTTTGTACGGCTTGTCCCATGGCCATGTCCTTTGTCGAAAATCAGTCGCTCATTATGAGCGCATCAAAGCACGCGGCTCAGGCCAGTGTCAATCCTGGCAAAAGCATCTTGAATTCGCGATGCTGATTTTTTGGACACGCCCCATTCTTGCGCAATGGGTGTCCAGTTTGAAACTGCATATCGAACTTCGTCAACAATTTTCAACGCATCGGCAATGGCATGGTTCTTACCGATCTTCAGCATATCAGCAAGATTGGGTTCACCCGCACCGTTGATGGCAGTCGTGTGCTGATTCCCAATGCCGTTACTGAATGTGAGGTCAAAAGCCGGGGAAAGTTGCCAACCTTTTGGTTTCTCATGGACGAATGCGAAGTTCTTGCTTCGTCACCCATCTGGTTGTTTGCCTGAGTGACCCGGCTTTTGGGCGTTTCCCTTGGTTGGTGGAATTGAAAGCCTGGTGAAAGGAAGGCGTTGTACCGTGGTTGGGCAAATAACCTTAGGAGAAATCTTGAAACACACCTACACACCATTTTTCGGCTATCACATCGTTGCGTCGGTTGCGTTGGCGTCGATCGCCGGCTTGGCCAACGCTCAGACGGCAGTTGAAGTTTTTGGCGTTGCCGATGTGGCCTACCTGCATACCAGCGCCGACGGCAATGGCTCGGTGCAATCACTCAATGCCGACGGCAATACTTCCAGTCGGCTTGGGTTTCGAGGTACTGAGGATCTCGGCGGCGGTCTGAAGGCTGCATACTGGCTTGAGGCGGCCTTCAGTCCGGACAACGGAACGGGCGGATCAACCAGCACCAGCAACAAGGATTCGGTCGGCAGCTCGGGATTGACCTTTGGCCGTCGCTCTACCGTGAGCTTGCTGGGCGCTTGGGGCGAAGTTCGTTTGGGCCGCGATTATGTGCCGAGTTTTAACAATCTGGCAGTGGCGATGCATCCGTTCGGTACCAACGGTGTTGGCAACGCGGGACAATTGTTTTACCCGGTCAATACCGGCGGCACCACTGCACGCACCAATGTTCGGGCCTCCAACGCGGTTGGCTATTTCTTGCCGGATTCGATGGGTGGCCTCTACGGCCAGGTCATGTACGCGATGGGCGAGCAAGCGAGCAATGCCGGCGCCACGGTCGATGACGGCAAACATGTCGGTGCCCGCATTGGCTACCGTGCCGGACCGTTGAATCTTGCGTTTGCGAGCGGGACGACCAAGTATTCAACGGGTGACTTTAGCCAGAGCAACTTTGCTATTAATTACGTGGTTGGTCCTGCCAAGCTGATGTACTTGTGGGGTAAGAGTGAAGTTGGCGTCACCAAGACCACGTCCAATATGCTGGGAACGCAGTGGAAGGTTGACTCGGGTGAGGTGCGCTTCGCCTACACGGTGCTGAAAGCGGATGCCGTGGCCAATGACGCCACGCAGTGGGCGGTTGGTTATGTCCACGATCTGTCAAAGCGCACGGCGCTGTACACCAACTATTCCCAGGTCAGCAATGACGGCGTCGGCACCAAGTTCACTGTGGGCGGCGGCAACAGCGCGACAACGCCTGGCGGCGCCAGCAGTGGTTACGAATTCGGTATCCGACAAAGCTTCTGATTTTGTGGCGCCATCACTGGCCGTGTAAGAAAGAAAGCCACCTTTGGGTGGCTTTCTTTCTTGTGGCGTCATGCGTTGGAGGTGCCGCACCATTGCTGCTGGGCACATGGCGCGAGGCCGAATTGACCTGACCGGTATGGTCGTCGAAAGAGAAATCAGGTTCAAACTCGCAAGCAGGAACTCGCCCTTGGGCAAGAATGCCATTGAAGTGAGATCGGTACGGATGATCTGATCGCCACGCTAGAAGTCATCAAGAACATTCTGCTTGCCGATGAAATCGGTACGCAGATTGAACCAGTCAGCGGCGCATTGAGTGTGCAGGCTTTGCCAAAAAGAAGAACTGACGGGGGACGTCTACGAAATTGATCCATTCCGTGGAGAACCGCATCTGCAACTTCAACTTCAACAGTCAATAAAAAACCCCGCTGTGTTGCCACAGCAGGGTTTCAAGACTCGAAATCTTTAACTGGCTTGCGCCAGCGTCAGATTAGAACGCCATCGACATACCTACGTCGATACCGGTTGAAGAGCCGTTCAGACTTGGCACGCCACCATTCAAACCAGGGGTACCAGATGCGTAGCCATCGTTGGTGACGCTTGCGAAGGTGCCGTAAAGCTGGGTCGTCTTGCTGAGGTTATAAACATAACCAATTGCAAACTGGCCGGTCTTGGCGGTACCGTTGTCGGTGTTGGAATAGGATGCACGGATCAAGCCAGCGCCCATGGGCATCGAGCCACCAACCAGGTAGCCGTCGATGTCATGTGAACCAGTCAGCTTGTTCTTCTGCACATAACCTTGCAGCGTGAAAGCGCCAAAGTTGTACATGGCAGCGGCGTTGGAAACTTCAGAGTCAACGCCAGAGCCGGCATTCGTCTTACCATAGGCAGCAGACAGGTTCAATGGACCCGCGCCGTAGTTCACTTGGAACTGTCCGCCATCGGCTGTGGCGTTAACGTTCGAAGCAGCCTCACCGGTGTAGACCTGCGCCCACACGTCAAAACCACCCATATTTGGCGACACGTAGCCAATCGAATTGGAGGCACGAACCGCAACGCTACCAGTGTAGGCTGCGCCGCCTTGGAATGCGCGCGAAGTGCCAACGCCGTTGATGCCGAACGGATCATAAATCGCTTCAGTCCAGAATGCCGGGGTGTAATCACGACCGGCCTTGATTTCACCAAAGCCACCCATCAAGCGCAACAGGGATTTGCGATTGAAAACCAGACCGCCGCCAGTGGTGCCACCGGTGGATTGGTTGTTGGTGTTGGTGGAACCGCCGGAGCCATTGTCATTGTTGATGCCAGCTGCCAGGACGGCGCCGACTTTCAGACCGCCACCCAGGTCTTCAACTGCCGTGAAGCGAAATTCACTGGAGTTCAGGCCAGAGTTGGACAATGCACTCTTGTTGGCAACGTCGCCGCTGCCATACGCGAGAGTGGCGTCAACCGTTCCGGTCAGCTTCACTGAAGATTGAGCGAATGCGGCACCAACGAAAGCCAGGGCAGCCAGAGCTACGAGGGATTTTTTCATATTAAATATTACTCCAAGGTTAAACATAGGGCTCCGGTTTGAGAGTCTCTGACCCCGGGCCAACCTCCTATTTCAGGAGGTTGGGCTAATTGAACCAGACGGCACACGCCTTGGCAAAGAAAACAGCCGTAAAGTTAAGCAAACCCGACTGCTTTGTTGTGGCATTGCAACATGTGGAAACATGTAAGTGATGTGCTGAACACTATTCTGCATCGTTGGTTGCTGGGAAGGCGCCACCACGGAGAGCCGTACAAACAGGATAACTGGCCTACCACCTCGACGAGTTCATCTTGCGTTTTTTCAAGCTGCGCTATGGCGCCCCAACCCCTCAGAGATATAGGCTGTCACAAGCTGGTTCAGGCTCACCCCCTCGGCTTTAGCCTGGTACTGAAGGCGCGAATGAATGCTGCGCGGAAGGCGTTGCACAAATTTGCCGGATGCTTTTGCAATGCCTGGGGTTGGCACCGGACGACCGTCCGCAATGTGGGCATCCATCCAGCAATCAAACGCACCGCGAGCGTCTGCAATGGCTTCTTCGTGTGTTTCACCGTCCGCCATGCAGCCGGGAAGGTCAGGAAATGTCGCCAGAAAGCCCCCGCCTTCATCGGCGGTTAACGGGCGAATTTCAATGGGGTAGTCGTTGAATCTCGGTTTCATTCTGGGCTCCAGTCAATAGTATCGCATTCGATACTATGACGTCAAATATTACCTTGCCCGAGGGATGGCGGGCCTGCTGTAGTCCTCACAAAAGCAGATGCTGGCGCTGCAAGTCTTCCACCAGCTTGGTAGAGAGCCCTGCCTGTTCGCCAAATCCCGGCCACTGCCTGACTGCCTCCCGCACTTTGCTGATGACAGACTTGGCAGTACCGATGGCAAACCGCTCACCCACTTCCAGCAGATCATCTTCGTGAAAATCTTTGAACTTGGCATTGACCGACATGAGGTGCTGGCTGGTCCACTCGCCTCTAGGATTGTGGGCAAAGGTGACGTCGTAGGCCGGGGCCAATTCCCAAGGGTGGCCCTGGCGCAGGCGGAAAGACAGATTCTTGCTGTGATCATCGCAGTTGCGGCCCATCACGTTGAACACCATGCGACGAAAGCCTTCTTCTTTTTGTTCGTAGGGCAGACCGAGCTCCTGCATGGCTGAGAAGAACTGACTGTAGGAGTTGACCCCCTTCTTTTTGTAGTCCAGATGGCTCATGGCACACAGGGTCTGCAGGTGATGCCGCACGCCACCTTGGTCCCGGTCGAAACGCCTGGTCATGAAGTGGGAACGCCCCATTTCATGCAGCAAGCGGCACTCCATCATGTCCAGTCCGGCGGCTTTGGCCATCAGGTAGTAGGCGTACTCAATGCGGCCATAGTCAGCTGAAGCGCCGAGTTCATTGTCTTTACCCATGCCGTCGAACTTCAGGAGCCAGTATTCGAAGCCTTCTGGCGCGTCCAACTGGCCGGCCCTGATTTCCCCGCTGTTGCGGTTCCAGGCGATCACTGCCTTGGCCCGCGCGCCGCCAGCAGAGGTGCCCACTTCAATGATGCTGCGCAGCGCAGCATGGGCGTGGTCTTGGTCCGCGATGGAGCCGTCCACCGCCCGCCTGGCCTGGTTGACAAGTTCACTCAGGACGATGGCGGTGGGCTTGTGCTTGGGACCACGGGCAGGCTTGAATTGCAGGGCACCCATGGCGCGATTGCTCATGTAGGCCAGACGGTCCAGCGCGGAGACATCGGATGCTGAAATGCCCTTGTCAGCCAGGTAGCGATTGATCAAAGCGTTGCCAAAGTCGTCGGGCAGGGCATCGTTCAGCATGGCGGGCAGGCGTTTGTAGGTTTCCACGGGCAGATCAGTGAACAAAAAGGTGGGTCCCCTGGAAGTGGGCATTTGCAACGGCGCCGGTTCGATGCCAGTGGCTCGGACTTCGGGTGTGTAGCGAAAGACGTAGAACCCATAGGTGGGGTCCAGAGCGACGGCACCAATGCGCCGGCCCCACAGATAAACGTCAACGACGTCCACATGCCGGTAGCTGGCGGCTTTCTTAATCTTGGTCATCGATCAGACATTTGCTGGATTTGCGGCTGGCGCGTTGGCGTTGCTGTGCGGCGCGCGGCATGTTCAATGGGTTGATGGTTGCGATCGGGGCGACGGTTGACAACCACTCTTCCCGGCCCAGGGCACGCAAAACGGAGAGCAGCGTCCTGGTAGTCGAGCCTGCGCCGTTCTCAAGATTTTTGAGGGCGCCGACGCTGAGGCCAGCTCGTGCGGCCAACGTTTTTTGGTCGAGATTCTGGTTGAGTCGCAGCGCTTTCAAACGCTCACCAAGCAGCGTTTCATGTTCAGCTATGGTGTTTGAAGTCATTGTTTAGTTTTAATTAACAATCAATAAAGTGTCTATTAAATCCTTAAAGTTATATTTGTGGTTATATTATTGGCTATTAAATAAATGTAGTCAAGCCATCGTTTTTACTCGGCTTGGATTCCTTTGTTGATAGACCATTATTCCATACATGTATAGAATGACAACCAATGAACTCATCGCTGCCAAACATAGGGAAAACACTTCGGTCTTTGCGAATTTCAAAGGGTATGTCGCAGCAGGCGCTGGCTGGCGCCGCCGGCATAAGCCGAACGACACTGATCCAGATGGAGAAGGGTAAAGATGCGCAGGTGTCCAGCTTCGAGGCGGCCGGGCAGGTGCTGGGGGTTGTGATCGGAATTTTGTCAGAGAGCCCCGAGCTGACCAAGCGCCGCCGGGCGCGGGCAGACCACCAACTTAAACTGGCAGCTTCACGGGAAAAGCATTTGAAGCTGGCTGTAAAGTTCGCCTCAGGGGGGGCCGAAGCGCTCGCACTCAAGGCCGGCGCCCTTCGCATGGTCGAACTCTGGAAAGAGAAGGATCTGTGCAGCCCCGTGTACATTGACCGCTGGCAAAAAATTCTGGATGCAGAGCCACTGCAAGTCGCCCAAAACCTGATTTTGATGGACGAGGAATGGGGTCCGGCGTTGCGCCAGAACACACCTTTTGCGATGACCATGCCATGAAGATCGACGACATTGACCGCGTCCTGAGCGAGATCAGAGCTGCCAGCGGGCTTGACGAATTTGTGGTGATGGGAAGTTTGTCAGCGCTAGGCATCACCGGCGAGAATCTTCCGCCACGGATGACCCGATCAATGGAGGTTGATGCCTACCCCGAGCGCGACCCGCTTCGGGCGCACGAATTCTCGGAAAAATTCGGTGAGGGCAGCGGCTTCCATCAGCAGCATGGGTACTATTTTGATGCAGTGAGCCCAGACCTTCCAACGTTGCCAGAAGGCTGGCAGGCGAGGATGATCCGGCAAGTACTGGCCTCTGGTGTGAAAGTGAAATACCTTGATTCAAACGACTGTGCGGTTTCGAAGTACGCGCGCTCCGAACCGAAAGACAGGGAATGGATCCGGGCCGGTATCGAGGCCGGCATTTTGTCCCTGCCAACGATCGAACATCGAATGCGCGAAACCCTTTTCATCGACGATGATGAGCAGCGCAAGGCCAGGGTCTCTTTGCTTGAGGACAAAATTTGGTTTGAGTCCTTGCGCCTGCGCCGATTCTGATCAGTCCCTTAGCGGACTGCGACAATCCGGCGCTAACCATTTTGTCGAATTGGAAACTGTGTGATGGACCTACTTCTAAGTACCGCCGACGCCGCCTTGCGCACCCTGTTTGCAGCGCCGCGCGCCGCCCGTGCCTGCCCGACACTGCCACTGGAAGCGACCGAGCTTTCGGCCACCGAGAAGGCACAGTCTGGCGCCCTGATGCGCGTCAACCATGTGGGAGAGGTGTGCGCCCAGGCGCTTTACACGGCGCAGGCATTTGCAACGCAAAATAACGCCCTGCGTGCCCATTTCACCCGGGCCAGTGCTGAGGAAACCGATCATCTGGCGTGGACTGAACAACGCCTTAAAGAACTGGGTGCGCACAAATCGTTGCTGAATCCGTTGTGGTATGGCGCCGCCTTTGGGTTGGGCCTGCTGGCCGGGCGACTGGGCGACCGTTTAAGCCTGGGGTTTGTCGTGGAAACAGAAAACCAGGTGGAGGCGCATCTGGAGAGTCATCTTTCAATGCTTCCCGCCAATGACCATGCCTCGCGCGCCATCGTGGCGCAAATGAAAGATGACGAAGCACGCCATGCGCTCGATGCTCAAAAGGCCGGTGCTGCCGAGCTGCCGCAAGCCGTGAAGAAGCTCATGACCTTGGCCGCCAAGGTCATGACCACCGTAGCGCACCGAATTTAACTTAGCCCCCAGGCTTGCCACTGCATGTGCTGCGCTGCCCCCCGCGGGGGCTTGCCTTGCTTGGGGCGGCCCGGCGCGGCGGCGGCTCAGCCCTCGATCAGCTCGAAACTGGTACTGATCTGGGCGGTCTTGGCCAGCATGATGCTTGCTGAGCAATATTTCTCGTGGCTCATGGCAATGGCGCGCTCTACCGCGGTTGCGGGGATACCTTTGCCCGACACGGTGAAATGCATGTTGATGCGGGTAAACACCTTGGGGTCTGCTGCGGCGCGCTCGGCAGTTAGCTTGACCGAGCAGCCGGTCACGTGGTGGCGACCGCGCTTCAAGATCAGCACCACGTCGTAAGCGGTGCAGCCGCCGGTGCCGGCCAACACCGTTTCCAAGGGGCGCGGTGCCAGGTTCAGGCCACCATTTTCGGGCTTGTCGGCGTCCGGTGCACCGTCCATCATCAGGGCGTGGCCGCTACCCGTTTCGGCAATAAAACCCATGCCGGAGCGCGTGCCCAGCGCGCCGGTCCAACTGACTGTGCATTCCATGACGCCTGACCCTTGTAAAAAAGTAGAACTTGAAAATTCACGCGTTTATCGCATGGCCTGCCGCGCCGCCTCGGCCAAAAACCCACTGCGCGTTTGTCCATGGGCACGCGCGTATTCATCAATGCGCCTTAAGGTTCGACCAGGAATCGTAATATTGATTTTCTCTGCCGGTCCCCAGTAAACCTCTACCGGCACATCCACCATGGCCCACACCCAGCCAGCAAAATCTGGATTTCCCTGATGCATGGCCATGGCTGCTGGCGCTGGCAAATGCTGTCCGTCTTCGGCCAACAGCTCACAGTGCGCGTCAATCGCTTCACGCGCATTGTCGAAAGCGTCCTCCAGTGTGTCGCCAGCGGAAAAGCAGCCCGGCAGATCAGGTACTACAACGCCGTAGGCAGCGGTGTCGGTGCCCGGTTCTATTGCAATTAAAAATTTCATGGTTTATCTCCTTTAAGGCCGGCCTGCTTCAGTAGCTTGTGCACCAGACCGGTACCCAAGTCCTTCTTGGGATGCGGAACGCTAATATGCCCAGCACGCGTCGGATGGTTGAACACATGGTGACTTCCGCGTACCGCGCGCAGAACCCAACCGTCAGTTTCAAGCATTTTGATGATGTCTGCGCTTCGCATGGTGGTTATTATAACCATTAGACCGTTTATCTATCGGGTTTTTCCTGTGCTGTAGTCCTGCTTTGTCAACTGTTGCACAGGTGGCGTTTATCATCACCTGCTGTCTAAAGTCATCCATGAAAACTCAACGCCTCAAACCCGCCGACTACCTGAAGAAAATTCTGACCGCCCGTGTTTACGACGTGGCGCTAGAGACACCCCTGGAGCCCGCCAAAGCCTTGAGCCGGCGCCTGCACAACACGGTGCTGCTCAAGCGCGAAGACCAGCAGCCGGTGCACAGTTTCAAGCTGCGAGGCGCCTACAACAAGATGGCGCATCTGAGCCCCGAGCAATTAAAGAAAGGGGTGATCTGCGCCTCGGCCGGCAACCATGCGCAGGGGGTGGCGCTGAGTGCCCAACGCTTGAGTTCGCGCGCCGTCATCGTCATGCCGACCACCACTCCGCAAGTCAAGGTGGACGCCGTGCGCGCTTTTGGCGGCGAGGTGGTGCTGCATGGCGACAGCTATTCTGACGCCTACACCTTTGCTGCCGCGTTGGAGAAAAAAGAGGGGCTGACTTTTGTGCACCCTTTTGACGACCCGGATGTGATCGCCGGGCAGGGCACCATCGCCATGGAAATACTGCGCCAGTTGCAAGGGCACGGTTCCAATCGGTTGGATGCCATCTTTGTGGCGATTGGCGGTGGCGGATTGATCTCGGGCGTGGCCAACTACATCAAGGCGGTGCGCCCGGAGATCAAGGTGATTGGCGTACAGATGAACGACTCGGACGCCATGACGCAGTCGGTCACGGCCAACAAGCGGGTCACGTTGGCGGATGTCGGGCTGTTCTCGGACGGTACGGCGGTGAAATTGGTGGGCGAGGAGACGTTTCGCGTCGCGCGCAACCTGGTGGATGAGTTCATGCTGGTCGACACCGATGCCGTGTGTGCCGCCATCAAGGACGTGTTTGTCGATACCCGCAGCATCGTCGAGCCGGCCGGTGCGCTGGCGGTGGCCGCCATCAAGCAGTATGTGGCTAGCCACAAGACCAAAGGCGAAACCTACGCCGCCATCTTGTGCGGCGCCAACATGAACTTTGACCGTCTGCGCTTTGTCGCCGAGCGCGCCGAGGTGGGTGAAGAACGCGAGGCGCTATTTGCCGTCACCATACCTGAAGAGCGTGGCAGCTTCAAGCGTTTCTGCGAGCTGATCGGCGGTCTGCCTGGTGGCCCGCGCAACGTGACGGAGTTCAATTACCGCATCAGCGACTCGGCCAATGCCCATGTGTTTGTGGGTCTGACGACGCATGGCAAAGGTGAGTCCACCCGAATCGCCGCCAACTTCACAAAACACCGTTTTGAGGCGCTGGATTTGACGCACGACGAGTTGGCCAAAGAGCACATTCGCCACATGGTAGGCGGCCGCTCAATGTTGGCGCAAGACGAACGCCTGCTGCGTTTTGTCTTTCCAGAGCGGCCCGGTGCCCTGCTCAAATTTTTGAGTCTGATGCGTCCCGGATGGAACATCAGCCTGTTTCACTATCGCAATCAGGGTGCCGACTACGGCCGAATTCTGGTCGGGCTACAGGTGCCCAAAACCGATACAGCCGCCTTCGACAAATTCCTGCTGACGCTGGGCTACCCGTTTGTGGAAGAGACCCACAACCCGGTCTATCGGCTGTTCTTGCAGTCATGAGCGTCTCGCTCGACGGCAAACTGGTGGTGGCGATCTCGAGCCGCGCGCTGTTTGACTTTGAAGAGGAGAACCAAGTCTTTGAGCAGAGTGACGACCGTGCCTACATGGCGCTGCAACTGCAACGCTTGGATGTGCCGGCCAAGCCGGGCGTGGCGTTTTCACTGGTGAGGAAGTTGCTGGCATTCAATCAGGCGCCAGCCGACCAACTGAACCAGAGCCTTAACCAGCCAGTGGAGGTGGTGATCCTCTCGCGCAACGATCCGGTGTCGGGCATGCGGGTGTTCCGATCGGCCCAGCACTACGGTTTGCCAATCCAGCGCGGCAGTTTTACGCGTGGGCAGTCGCCCTGGCGATACCTCAAACCGCTGCACGCCAATCTGTTCCTGAGCACCCATCTGAGCGATGTGCGAGCCGCCTTGGGGGCAGGTGTGCCTGCCGCACAGGTATATCCGCAATCGGTTCATGCGGGCAATGCCTATCCGCATGAAGTACGCATCGCCTTTGACGGTGACGCGGTGCTGTTCAGCGATGAGGCCGAGCGCGTCTACCAGGCGCAGGGCCTGAGTGCCTTTCAAAAACACGAGCAGGACAAGGCACAGCAACCGCTGCTGGCCGGCCCCTTCAAGCCATTGCTGACGGCGCTGCAGCGCCTGCAGGTCGAAGGTACCGCCAGCATGCGTATTCGCACTGCGCTGGTAACCGCCCGCAGCGCCCCGGCGCATGAGCGTGCGATTCGCACCTTGATGAACTGGAACATCGAGGTCGACGAGGCGATGTTCCTCGGTGGTCTGGCCAAAGGCGAATTTCTGCGTGAGTTCGAACCCGATTTCTTTTTTGACGACCAGACCGGTCACGTTGATTCGGCCTCAAGACATGTGCCATCAGGTCACGTGGCAAGTGGTGTCTCCAACCCGTCTTCGTAAGTCTGGCAGACCCATGGGCGCTTTCTTTGCAACGCGATTTGCTGTTTGGGCGGAACAGTCTAGGGAAAACCCGTATAGTTCCGACCATGGTTGAAACAAAAGCCCTGATAAAAGCATCTCTGGAAGCAGGCAAGGACTTGTTGCGCCATCCCGCTCACGGCACGGGATCTTCGTCTGCTGCAAAAGCGCCAAGTGTTCTGGTGCCCATCCGCTCTCTGGGGGTCAATCACCGCTCTCGAATCGCCAAGCATTTGATGGCGCTTGAACCGCAAGATCGCTATTTGCGTTTTGGCTTTGCAGCCAGTGACGAACAGATTCAACGTTATGCGGATAGCTTGAATTTTGAGCGCGATGAAATTTTTGGCATCTACAACCGTCGTCTTGAGCTTATCGCTATGGCGCATCTGGCGTTTTCTGTTGAACCCGATCTGTCTGCTTGCGCCGAGTTTGGCGTCTCCGTTTTGCAATCGGTGCGCGGGCGTGGCTATGGCGCCCGGCTCTTTGATCGGGCCGCAATGCACGCCCGCAACGAAGGCGTGAGCCGGATGTTCATTCATGCCTTGAGCGAGAACACCGCCATGCTGAAAATTGCCCGTAATGCCGGCGCCACGGTCGAGCGCGACGGCTCGGAGTCGGAGGCCCATCTGTATCTGCCGCCGGCCACGCTCGATAGCCGTTTGACCGAGTTGCTGGCAGAGCAGATGGCGCAGGCAGACTATCGGGTCAAGATGCAGGTCAAGCAGTTCTGGGACTTTTTAGCCGAGGTGCAGGCGGTCCGTCGCGACGTGAGGGAAGCGCAGAGAAACATCCCCAGCTGAGGCTGTTGCGCCAGCCTGGCACAACGAAGTCGTCGCAATCCGCTATCCTTGAGGCTCTACAACAAATGCATGTCCTGCTCTCCTGACTGTGTCAGACCCCCATCCCGCACGATTTCCTGACAGGCAAGACAAACGCACTTTCCTGCAAAAACTGGCCGAGTTCATCCACCCGGGACCCGACTCCACGGCTGAATTGATAGAAACTCTGGCCGAAGCAGAAGACAACCACATCATTGGGTCGGAATCGCGCGCCATGCTGGAAGGTGTCATTCGCATGGCCGACATGACAGCGGGTGATGTGATGGTGCCGGCCACGCAGATGGACATGGTCAACATCGATGAGCCTTACGATGTGTTGATGCACGGGGTGATCGACACGGCGCACTCACGATTCCCCGTTTTTGAGGATGAACGCGAGAACATCATCGGTATTCTGATGGCTAAAGATTTGCTGAAACTGCAGCGCGCACCCGAACTCAATATTCGAGCGCTGTTGCGGCCGGCGGTTTTTGTACCTGAGAGCAAAGGACTCAATGATTTGTTGCGTGAGTTCCAGGGCAACCGCAATCATCAAGCCATTGTGATCGACGAGTTTGGCCGCGTCGCCGGACTCATCACCATTGAAGATGTGCTGGAACAAATCGTCGGCGAGATCGAAGACGAGTTCGACATTGCCGATGACGAGGGCGATATTTATGGCCTGGCGGACCACAGTTATCGGGTCAGCGGAGACACCACCATCGCGCGCGTTGACGACGCTTTCGACGTCAAGCTGACCAGTACCGATCCGGACGATGAATTCGACACCATTGGTGGTTTGATTGCCCACGAAATGGGCCACGTTCCCAAGCGCGGTGAGCATCACACTTTGGCGGGTCTCAAGTTCGTGGTGCTGCACACCCGGGGCGGTGCCGTGAAATGGTTCAGGGTGTCGCCTGTCGTTGATGAAACCACTTAAGGGTCCGAGCCGCTGGCCCACTCTGCAGCAAGCGGTGCTGGCCGTGCTCGCCGGTGGCGCCCAGGCAGCAAGCATGGCGTGGCCGGGGTCGGATCAGATACCGACCGTCGCATGGCTGGGCTTGCGCCATGGTCAACCTGTCTGGTGGCTGCAATTGCTGGCCGTCGGACTGTTGGCATGGCAGCTCAAGGGAAGCCATAGCTGGCAGCTTGCAGCCCGCTGTAGCTGGCTATTTGGCACCGCCTGGCTGGCCGGCACCTTTGGCTGGACCTTCGTCGCACTGCATACCTATGGCGATCTGCCATTTGTCTTGGCAATACTCGCCGTGCTCGCGCTCGCCGGCTTGCTGGCCTTGTTCTATGCGCTGGCTGGTGGGCTGTTTGTTGCACTGGCGCCGGTCGGCAGGGCCTGGTCAGCCCTGGTCTTTGCGGCACTTTGGCTGTTGGCGGAATTGGGGCGGGGCACCTTGCTCACCGGCTTCGGTTGGGGCGCCAGCGGCTACGCCCATGTGGACGGTCCGCTGGCCGGTTATGCCCCCTGGTTCGGTGTCTACGGCTTGTGTGCCATCACAGCGTGGCTGGCCATGGCCCTGGTTCAGCTTCTCCAGGTCGGGCGTGAAATGAGCGCAAACCGCCGGTCGACCGGTCTGGCTTTGGCGCTGATGGTGTTGGGGCTGCTGGCCCTGCCGTATCTGCCACCGGCACAGCGGACCGATATGACGCAGTCAAGCGGAAATTTGAGTGTCACGCTGTTGCAGGGCAACATACCGCAAAACGAGAAATTTGAGACCAGCACCGGTGTACCGTTGGCCTTGCAATGGTACGCGGAGCAACTGCAGGCTAGCCGCACGTCTTTGGTGATTGCGCCTGAGACTGCGGTGCCAGTGTTGCCGCAACAGTTGCCGCCAAATTATTGGGAAGCATTGCAACAACGTTTTGGCGACGGCCAGCAGGCCGCCCTGATCGGCACGCCCCTAGGTAGCTACCAGCAGGGCTACACCAACTCGGTAGTCGGGCTCAAGGCTTCTGAAGCGCCGCCGTGGCGTTACGCCAAACGTCATCTGGTGCCGTTTGGCGAGTTCATTCCGCCATTTTTCAAATGGTTCACCGCCATGATGAACATCCCGCTGGGGGACTTCAATCGCGGCGATTTGAGGCAGCCGCCGTTTGAGTGGCAGGGCCAACGAGTGGCCGCCAATATCTGCTACGAAGATCTGTTTGGTGAAGAGCTGGCAGCGCAATTCAAGGACCCCGAACGGGTCCCCACCCTGTTCGTCAACATCAGCAACCTGGCCTGGTTTGGCGATACGCTGGCGATCGACCAGCACTTGCAGATTGCGCGTATGCGCGCGCTGGAGTTCGAGCGCGCTTTTGTGCTGGCAACCAACACCGGCGCGACGGCCATCGTGGACCATCGGGCGCGCATCACCGCCAGCCTGGCTCGCAATACCCGCGGCACTCTGGTGGGGTCGGTTGAAGGGCGAACCGGCGTCACGCCTTACGCCTGGTGGGTGGAGCGTTTTGGCTTGTGGCCTATGTGGCTGCTGGCTTTTGGTCTGATCGCGCTGGCGTTGCGCGCAAGCTTGAAAAATCGTCAGGCGCACAACCTTGCCTTGCACCAAGCTGGCAGCTCCGAAGCCCCGTAAAATCGCAGCTAGGCCCCTGTTCATCGTTTTGTTTTCTAACCCGGCGCGCGGTGCGCCACTGCCCCATCCATGTTGACCTTTCAGCAAATCATTTTGAAATTGCAGTCCTACTGGGATGCCCAGGGCTGCGCGCTGCTGCAGCCTTACGACATGGAAGTTGGCGCTGGCACATCGCACACCGCCACCTTCTTGCGGGCACTTGGGCCCGAGCCCTGGAAGGCCGCCTACGTGCAACCGAGTCGTCGCCCGAAGGACGGCCGGTACGGCGAAAATCCGAACCGCCTGCAGCACTACTACCAGTATCAGGTGGTGCTGAAGCCAGCGCCCAGCAATATTCTGGAGCTCTATCTTGGTTCGCTCGAAGCGCTCGGCTTTGATCTGAAGAAGAACGATATCCGCTTTGTCGAAGACGACTGGGAGAACCCGACCCTGGGCGCCTGGGGCCTGGGCTGGGAGGTTTGGCTGAACGGTATGGAGGTCACCCAGTTCACCTACTTCCAGCAGGTCGGAGGCATCGACTGCAAACCGATCACCGGCGAGATTACCTACGGTCTGGAGCGGCTCGCCATGTACCTGCAAGGCGTGGACAATGTTTATAACCTGCTGTGGACCGACAGCCGGTCGGCGCCGCGCGGTTCTCAAGCTGACCCAGCGCCGTCGGTGGGCAAAATCTTTTATGGTGATGTCTACCTGCAAAACGAAAAAGAGCAATCGGCTTACAACTTCGAGCACAGTGATGTCGAGTTTCTGTTCACTGCCTTTGGCGCGCATGAGCGTCAGGCCAAATACCTGATGCAGCAGCAACTGGCACTGCCGGCCTATGAACAGGTGCTCAAAGGCGTTCACACTTTCAATCTGCTGGATGCGCGCGGTGCCATCAGCGTGACCGAACGCGCCGCCTACATCGGGCGACTGCGCAATCTGGCACGTAGCGTGGCACAAAGTTATTTGGAGAGCCGCGAGCGCCTGGGTTTTCCGATGGCGCCACGCGAGTGGGTGCAGCAAATGACGAAGAAAGCCGCATGAAGAACTTGCTCGTTGAATTGTTTGTCGAAGAGTTGCCGCCGAAAGCGCTGAAGAAACTGGGCGACGCTTTTGCGTCCCTGCTGGCCGACCAGTTGCGCACCCAGGGCCTGGCCAGCGCGGAGTCCGTGGTGACAGCCTATGCCTCGCCGCGTCGTCTGGCTGCGCACATCACGCAGGTCTGGCTAAAGGCCGCCGACAAGGCGGTGCAGCAAAAACTAATGCCGGTAAACGTTGGGCTGGACACGGCTGGCAAGGCAACACCGGCACTGATCAAGAAATTGCAGGCGCTGGGTGTCGACGTGTTGGACCCGGTAGCGGTCGTGGCCAGACTCCGAAAGACGGCAGATGGCAAGGCTGAAACACTGTTTTACGATAGCCTGGTGACGGGCGCCACGCTCGACTACGGATTGCAACAGGCGCTGGAAGAAGCCATAGCAAAGCTGCCGATCCCCAAGGTCATGAGCTATCAGCTGGAAACCGATTGCGAGCTGCCCGGCTGGAGCAGCGTGCAGTTCGTGCGCCCGGCGCACGGCTTGGTGGCGCTGCACGGCAGCACCGTGGTGCCGGTCAGGGTGCTGGGACTGACGGCCGGGAATACGACGCAAGGGCACCGCTTTGAGGCCAAGGTGTCACCGGTGATGATCGCTGATGCCGACAGCTATGCCGTCACCTTGCTCAATGATGGCGCCGTGATTGCAAGCTTTGCCGAGCGTCGCGCCGAGATTGCGCGTCAGCTGGCGGGCGCTGCGGCCAAAGTCGGAAACGGCTCCCGACCGATTCAAGACGAAGCCTTGCTGGACGAGGTGACGGGCCTGGTCGAGCGCCCGAATGTGCTGGTCTGTGAGTTTGAGGCGCAGTTTCTGGACGTGCCGCAGGAATGCCTGATTCTCACCATGAAGGCCAACCAGAAGTACTTTCCCCTGCTGGACGCGACCGGCAAGCTAAGCAATAAATTTCTGGTCGTCTCCAACATCAGCCCGGCAGACACCAGCGCTGTGATTGGCGGCAACGAGCGCGTAGTGCGCCCGCGTCTGGCCGATGCCAAATTCTTCTTTGATCAGGATCGCAAAAAGTCGCTCGACTCACGTGTGGCGGCGCTCGACAAGGTGGTCTATCACAACAAGTTGGGCACTCAGGGCGAGCGCATGCAGCGCGTGCGCGCCATTGCCAGCGCGATTGGACTGCAACTCGGTGGCGAGTTACTGGTGCAGGCGGCCGATAACGCCGCGCGCCTGGCCAAGACCGATTTGCTGACCGACATGGTGGGCGAGTTTCCAGAATTGCAGGGCACCATGGGCGCTTACTACGCGCGCCACGACGGCTTGAGCGAAGACGTCGCGTGCGCCATTGAAGACCACTACAAGCCGCGCTTTGCCGGCGATGAGTTGCCACGCAATTTGGTCGGTGTCGTCGTCGCGTTGGCGGACAAGCTCGAAACGCTGGTTGGCATGTTCGGTATTGGTAATTTGCCCACGGGCGACAAAGACCCGTTTGCGTTGCGCCGTCATGCGCTGGGCATAGTTCGCATGTTGACCGAACGAAACCTGAATTTGGAGTTGACGCAACTCATCGCCATCGCCTCGCAAGCCTTTTCTGAAGTGGTACAGGCAAATGCAAGACAGGCTGACAAAACCGAATGCGAATTGGGATGGAACCTGGATGAACTCGGTGCCGATGGCATGTCGAACTTCATCTATGAGCGCCTCGCCGGTTCCTTGCGCGAGCAGGGCTACAGCGCGAAAGAAGTGGATGCGGTGGTTTCGCAGCGGCCACAGCGCCTGGGCGAGATCCCCAAGCGCTTGGCTGCCGTTCGTGACTTCGCTGCCCTGACCGAAGCGCCGGCGCTGGCTAGCGCCAACAAGCGCATCGGCAATATCCTCAAAAAAGCGCCCGATGTCGACCCGCACGTGAGCGAATTACTGCTTCGGGATCCGGCTGAAATTGCCCTCTACGATTCGATGAAAATCGTGGTCCCGGTGGCAACGGCACAGTTCGAGTCGGGCGACTACACCACCTCGCTGCAAACCCTGGCGGCCCTGCGCGTGCCGGTAGACAACTTTTTTGAAGCTGTCATGGTCAATACCGACGAACTGGACTTGCGTTTGAACCGCCTCGGACTGCTAAAAAGCTTGCACCACGCGATGAACTGTGTGGCCGATCTTTCGAAACTTGCTACATGAGCCCCCACGCTCCGCACTTTGTGTTGTCGCTGTGCAGGCCTCTTTCTGAGTCGGTGTCTCTTCGCCCCGTCCCGGTCTGCGCAGGCAGGCCGGGAGCCGCGGGACTCAGCCCCGAGGGGGCTGCCCTACCTTGGGGCGGCCCGGCGGCAGGTCGTCTTTCACTTCGAAGGCTTTCATGAAACTAGTCATCCTCGACCGCGACGGCACCATCAACGAAGACAGTGCCGACTTTGTCAAAACCGTTGACGAATGGACGCCCTTGCCGGGTGCGCTGGAGGCTATCGCCCGGCTCAACCATGCTGGCTGGCATGTGGTCGTCGCATCCAACCAGTCGGGCCTGGGGCGTGGCCTCTTTGATGTGTCGACGCTCAACGCCATGCACGCCAAAATGCACAAGCTGCTGGCCGCTGTAGGGGGCAGGGTGGACGCCGTGTTTTACTGCCCGCATGGGCCCGATGAAGTTTGTCGCTGCCGCAAGCCGGAGCCCGGTCTGTTCGAACAGATTGGCGAACGTTATGGCCTTGACCTGCAGGACGTGCCGGTGGTGGGCGACTCGGCGCGTGATGTGCTGGCCGGTGTCGCCGCCGGCTGCGAACCGCACCTGGTTCTGACCGGCAAAGGGGCCGCCTACCAGGGCCGCAGCTTGCCCGGCACCTTTCCCAAAGAGACTCGGGTGCATGCTGATCTGGCGGCCTTTGCTGATTTTCTGATTGCGCGGGAAGCTGCCAAAGCGTGATGTCGTTGCTTCGATCGCTATTGCACATGGCGTGGCTGCTGATCACGGTCATTCCGTGGGGGCTGACTTTGGTGGTGATTTCGGTTTGGGTGGGCCGCACGCCCCTGTGGTGGTTTGCCGTCAACTGGTTTCGGCTGGTTATTTGGGGCACGCGTGTCATTCTGGGCATCGAGGTGCGGGTCAGCGGCATGGAGAATTTGCCGCAAGGCGCCACGACACCGGCGATTTTGTTGTCCAAACACCAGTCCACATTGGAGACACTGCTGCTACCAACCCTGATGCCGCACCCGCTGGCCTTTGTCTTCAAGCGCGAGCTATTGCGCATTCCGTTTTTTGGTTGGTCGATGGCGCGGCTGGACATGATTCACATCGACCGCGAATCAAGGGCGCTGGCTTTAAAGCATGTGGTGGCGCAGGGCAAGGCGTTGCTGGCCCAGGGCACCTGGATCATCATGTTTCCTGAGGGTACCCGCATGGAGCGCGGACAAAAGGGAACCTACCAGACGGCCGGCACAAGACTGGCGGTCGAGAGTGGCGCTCCGGTGGTTCCGATTGCAGTTTCGTCGGCCAAATGCTGGCCGCGCAAAGGTTTTACCAAACATCCCGGCGTGGTGCAGGTATCCATCGGCAAGCCGATTGTGAGCGTCGGCCGGGAACCTAAGGAACTGATGCGTGAGGTGGAGGCCTGGATCGAAGCCGAGATGCGTCGCATCGATCCCGACGCTTACCCGTAACCGCCGCACCATGCACCCCTTGTTCAGGTTCACGCTCGATCTCTTTTCGTCAGACGCGCCCGCAGGCGTTGGGAATTCTGCACCGCGGGCGACGCCATCAGTCGAACCCGGAGCCTGTCAGCCTGCTATGTTTCGCCACCCCCGCGCCAATCGGGAAGCACGCTTGTGCAACGCCGTGGTAGCGTATGAATTCAAACGCGGCAAGCGGCGCACCATTGGCTTCGCAGTCGGCGCCGATGGGCTGGTGGTGAGTGCGCCCAAGTGGGTGCCGCTGCGTGAGGTGGACGCCGCGGTGCAGGAGAAGTCCAACTGGATCATCAAAAAGCTGGGTGAGACCAGAGAGCGTCACGAGCGGTTGAACGCCAAACGCATCGAGTGGCGTGACGGCGTGACAATTGCGTTTTTAGGTGAGCCACTGACGGTGGTGCTCGACCCACGGTATGCCTTTAGCGCAAGAGGTGCCGAGCTTCATACCGACCATCAGGGCCAGGCCCTGCAAGTGGCTCTGCCCCACGCGGCCACGCCGGAGCAAATTCGGGACGTCGTGCAAGCCTGGCTGATGGGTCAGGCGCGGCGGCTTTTTACTGAGAGGCTCGATCACTTTGCGCCGCAACTGCAGGTGCGCTGGCGCAAGTTGTCTCTCAGCAACGCCGGGACACGCTGGGGCAGCGCCCGCATCGACGGTTCGATTCGGCTGAACTGGCGCTTGATTCATTTTCGCCCGGCCGTCGTCGACTATGTGGTGGTGCATGAGCTCAGCCACTTGCGCGTGATGGATCACAGCCCGCGTTTCTGGGACACGGTGCGCGCGGTGGTGCCCGACTTTGCTGCCTTGCGAGGGCAACTCAAGGACGAGGTGGCGCCACGCTGGGTCTAGTTGATAGCCGCAAACCGATAAACCCCGTCGGCGTCCTGCGTGCGCAGCAGGCGGCCCTCAAACCACAGCGCATGCAGGTGGGCGATCGATTCGCCCATGGCAAAAGTGGTCTGGTGCAAGTCAAGCTTGCGCTTGAACAATACTGGCAGCATATCGGCAGCGCTGCAAGGTTTGCCTGAGCAGGCCTGCATCACTTCGGCCAACCGGTCGCGGTGATGGTCATGCAACTGATCGATACGGGCAAACAGACCGGTGAACGGCTTGCCATGTGCGGGCAGGGTAAGTGTCTGAGCATCGAGTGCGCGGAACTTCTCAATCGAATCCAGAAATTGTTTGAGCGGGTTGGACTCGGGCTCCTGGTCGTAGACACTGACATTGGTGGAGATACGCGGCAACATCATGTCGCCGCCAATCAGCACCTTGAGCTCTTCGCAATACAGCGAGATGTGTTCCGGCGCGTGGCCAAAGCCGCTGATGCAGGTCCATTGCCGAGCGCCAATGGTGAGCGTGTCACCGTCCATCATGCGCCGGTACTGGCGCGGCACCGAAGGCACCAGGGTCTGGAAATAATTGGACCGCCCCTTGATTTTCTCCACCGAAATCGGGTCATTCAGACCGTGAGACGCAAAGAAGACGGCTGCCGTGTCCCCGCCGAAACCGGTCGGCCCTTCGCTGCCGATACGCGCCAGTGTGAAGTCGGTAGCGCTGATCCACAAACGCACGTTCCAGCGTTCGCACAGCCAGTTTGCCAGGCCGATGTGGTCGGGGTGCATGTGGGTCACGATCACGCGCAGCACCGGCAAACCTTCGAGCTCGTTGGCGAAGACCTGTTCCCATTGAGCTTTGGCTGATTCGATGCTGATACAGCAGTCCACCACGCTCCAGCCCTGAACCTTGCCATGCGGGCCATCAACCTCGTCCCGCAATAGCCACAGGTTGATGTGATTGAGGGCAAAGGGCAACGCCATGCGTATCCATTTCACGCCCGCCAGCACCGTCAGTGTCGCGCCGGGTGCCGGTAACGCATCGCCCATCGGATAGTGCAACTGCTTTTCAAGTTCATCGACGATTGGGTTCAAGAGGGCTCCTGTTTTGCGACATAATTGACGTTTACGTAAACGTCAATCACGAGCGACATTGTAGGGGGCAGCGCTATCTGGCGCAGTCACCTTTGCAGCGATAAATTTATGGCGATCACCTACAGCATCAGCGATTTGGCGCGGGAATTCGACCTGACCACGCGGGCCATGCGCTTTTATGAAGATATGGGTTTGCTGCAGCCGGAGCGCTCCGGTCCTGGCGGGCGCAACCGCGTTTACAGCGGGCGCGACCGCACCCGGTTGAAGCTGACGCTGCGCGCCAAACGTCTCGGACTGAGCCTGACCGAGGCCAAGGACATCATTGAAATGTATGACAGCCCGCGTGACACGGGTCCGCAACTACAGAAATTTTTGCTGGTGATTGCCGAGCACGAAAAGCAGCTCGAAGCCCAGATGATGGATCTGCAGGCGAACCTGGATGAACTCAAGGAGCACCAGCGCGAGGCGCGTGCCCTGCTGGCGAAAAGTCACAGTAAAACGGCTACAAAAAGCGGCGCCGCAAAAAGAAAGGCTAGCCATGGTGCCTGAGGAAACCCACTGGGCTCGGGTCCATGCCAGCTTTGAGCGGCAGGGCTTGATGCGGCACATAGGTGCCCGCTTGCTGAAGGTAGAGCCCGGCATGTGCGTGATCGCACTGCCCTACTCGGACAAGGTAACGCAGCAACAAGAGGGTTTTCACGGTGGCGCGATCGGTGCCCTGGCCGACATTGCCGGCGGCTATGCCGGTTTGACGCTGACCCCTGCCGACACGGAGGTCACCACTGTGGAATACAAGATCAATTTTCTGGCTGCGTTCCAGGGTGGTGAACTGCGCGCCAGCGGCCATGTGATCAAGGCGGGACGGCGCCTCATCGTGACCAGAGCAGACGTGATTCACATTGATGCAAGCGGCAAAGAAAGTCCGTGCGCCCTAATGCAGCAGACCCTGATGGTCGTGCCCAAAATGTACTGATATGCAGCCACCAGCCCTTCGACGAGCTCGGGGCTGGGGCTTTTATAAATGCCCGTTCGGGCCGAGCTTGTCGAAGCATTGAGGAGATACAAAAATGAATATGCCAGGACTCAACTTTCAGCTCGGTGAAGACATTGACGCCTTGCGTGACGCGGTGCGTGAATTTGCACAAACCGAGATTGCACCGCGCGCTGCCGAAATTGACAAAATGGACCAGTTCCCGATGGACTTGTGGCGCAAGATGGGTGAGCTGGGCGTGCTGGGCATCACCGTGAGTGAAGAATTTGGCGGCGCCAACATGGGCTATCTGGCGCACATGATTGCCATGGAAGAAATATCGCGTGCTTCGGCCTCGGTGGGCCTCTCCTATGGTGCCCACAGCAACCTGTGTGTGAATCAGATCAACCGCAACGGCAGCGAGGCACAGCGCAAAAAATACCTGGCGAAACTGATCTCCGGTGAGCATGTGGGCGCGCTGGCGATGAGTGAGCCGGGTGCCGGCAGCGACGTCATCAGCATGAAACTCAAGGCCGAAGACAAGGGTGGCTATTACCTGCTCAATGGCAGCAAGATGTGGATCACCAACGGACCGGACGCCGACACGCTGGTGGTCTACGCCAAGACCGAACCCGAGCTGGGGGCCCGTGGCGTCACCGCGTTCCTGATTGAAAAAGGCATGCCCGGCTTCTCGGTCGCGCAAAAACTCGACAAGCTGGGCATGCGCGGTTCGCATACTGGCGAACTGGTTTTCAACAATGTCGAAGTGCCGAGTCAGAACATTCTGGGTGGCCTGGGCAGTGGCGCCAAAGTGCTGATGAGCGGTCTGGACTACGAGCGCGCGGTGCTGACCGGCGGCCCGCTGGGCATCATGCAGTCGGTGATGGACAGTGTGCTGCCCTACATCCACGACCGCAAGCAGTTTGGCCAGAGCATTGGTGAATTCCAGCTGATCCAGGGCAAGGTGGCCGATATGTACACCGTGCTGCAAGCCGGGCGATCCTTTGCCTACACCGTTGCCAAGAACCTCGACCTGCTGGGTGTTGAGCACGTCCGCCAAGTGCGCAAAGACTGCGCCTCAGTCATTTTGTGGTGCGCTGAAAAGGCAACCTGGATGGCGGGTGAAGGTGTGCAGATTTTTGGCGGCAACGGCTACATCAACGAATACCCCTTGGGTCGCCTGTGGCGCGACGCCAAGCTGTATGAAATTGGCGCCGGCACCAGTGAAATACGCCGCATGCTGATTGGACGCGAGCTGTTTGCGGAGACCCTGTGAGCGAGTCTTTGGTACCGCTACTCAAAGGCCTGAACTGCGTGCTGCGTGCCTTGACCATGGAAGATTCGTCCTCATTGCAAGAGCATGCCGACGACGAGGCGGTATGGCGTAACTTGTTTGAAGGTTTTCCAAGACCGTACACCCTTGCAGATGCCCAATGGTGGTGCAGTACAGGGTGCCGTACCCCTGCCATGGGCTATGTCTGGGGCATCGAAGTTCAGGGCCGGATTGCCGGATGCATTTCAGTGCGCCCGGAAAGCGGGTGGATGCGCTGCAATGCAGAGGTCGGCTACTGGATCGGGCAGGCGTATTGGCGGCGCGGCATTACGTCCGAGGCGCTGAGTCTGGTCACCGCCTGGGCCTGGGCCTCGTTGCCGGAAGTGACCCGCCTGTTTGCTCCCATCTTCGCCTGGAACGAAGGTTCACAGGGCGTGGCGCGCAGGTGCGGCTATGTCAAGGAGGCCGAACTGCGGTGCAGTGCCATCAAGGCCGGCCAGGTAATCGACCGGGTGCAGTGGGCGGCGATCCGACCTACGGCCCCTGGCGCAATCGCTACCATTCGGTCATGACCTCATCCCTGCAACACCTGCTGGACAACAACCGCGCCTGGGCCCAGCGCATGGAGCGCCAGCGACCTGGATTTTTCAGCCAACTGGCACAGCTACAGACGCCCAAATACCTGTGGATTGGTTGTTCTGACAGCCGTGTTCCGGCCAACGAAATCACCGGACTGGACCCGGGCGAGGTGTTTGTGCATCGCAACGTGGCCAATGTCGTGGTTCATTCGGACCTCAATGCCCTGTCAGTGATTCAGTTCGCGGTGGACCACCTGGGGGTGGAGCACATCATGGTGGTGGGCCACTACGGCTGCGGCGGTGTGTTGGCTGCGCTGCGCGGTACTCGCGTCGGTCTGGCCGACAACTGGTTGCGCCACGTACACGATGTCAAATTGCGGCATCGCCGTCGCATTGACCATTTGACGGTGGCCGAGCAGGAAGACGTGTTGTGCGAAATGAACGTCATCGAGCAAGTGGGCAACGTGGCCTTGTCCAACGTCATACAGGACGCCTGGGGGCGCGGACAAAAAGTCTCGGTGCACGGCTGGTGCTATGGCCTCAAAGACGGTCTGGTCAAGGACATGGGGGTCAGCATGCAGGGTCCGCACGACGTGGTGAACGTTTTTCGCAATGCCCTTAAACGCTACCCGCGCGGCGGCGCGTGATCCTTTACGGAATTGACTGGACTGTTCATGTTTCCACAGCGTCTTGACTCCACACTGGCATACGCCATTGCCAAAGCCATGATGGATGGCTTCAACCGTCACTACCAATTGTTTCGCACCGAGTCGGCGCGTGCCAAACATCGTTTTGAAACGGCAGACTGGCATGGCCAGCAACGCGCCCAGCGCGAGCGCATCGAGTTTTACGATTTGCGCGTGCGCGAGTGCTCGAAGCGGCTGGAGCGTGAATTCAAGGCAGGTGAGCAACCGATGGATATCTGGCAGCAGATCAAACTGCACTACATCGGCCTGCTGGTGAACCATCACCAACCGGAACTGGCCGAGACCTTTTTCAATTCGGTCACCACCAAAATCCTGCACCGCAGTTATTTTCAGAACAACTTTATCTTTGTGCGCCCGGCCGTCAGCACCGAATACATTGAAAACGACGAATCCGAGAAGCGTCCGACCTACCGAGCCTACTACCCGACCAACGCCAACCTGCAAGAGGTTCTGGTGCAGATTCTGAGCGACTTTGACCTGCGCTTGGCCTTTGACAATCTGCAACGCGATGCAGCCCTGGTAGAAGCCGCTATGTCTAAGCATCTGCTGGATGCCAAGCTGCGCGCCAACTTCCAGATTCAGGTGCTCACGGGTTTGTTCTTTCGCAACAAGGGCTGTTACATCGTGGGCAAGCTGATCAACGGCTTCACCGAGTTTGCCTTTGCGCTGCCGATCCTGCACAACCAGGCCGGCAAATTGGCGGTTGACGCAGCCCTGTTTGGCGAGGACGACCTGCTGATGCTGTTCAGCTTTGCCCGTGCCTATTTCATGGTGGACATGGAAATTCCGTCGGCCTACGTGCAGTTTTTGCGCAGCATGATGCCACGCAAGCCGCGCAACGAAATCTACAACGCGCTGGGGCTGGCGAAGCAGGGAAAGACACTTTTTTATCGCGATTTTTTGCTTCATCTGCGTCATTCGTCGGACAAGTTCCGCATCGCCCCCGGCATCAAGGGCATGGTCATGCTGGTGTTCGACCTGCCGTCTTTCCCCTATGTCTTCAAGGTCATCAAAGACTATTACCCACCTCAAAAGGACACCAGCCGCGAGCAGATCAAGGGCAAGTACCTGCTGGTTAAGCAGCACGACCGTGTTGGGCGCATGGCTGACACGCTGGAGTACAGCGAAGTGGGCTTTCCACGTGACCGTTTTGATGACGAACTGATTGCAGAAATTGAGAAATTCGCGCCCAGTCAGCTCGAGATCAGCGACCGCGATGGCGACGGCCGCATCGAAGTCATCATCAAGCACGTCTATATCGAGAGACGCATGATTCCGCTCAACATCTATTTGCAGGAGGCGTTCGACGCCGGCGGTGCGCTACCCAAACCGCAAGGCACCACGGGGCAGCGTGCGCGCGAGCAGATAGACCGTGGCGTCATCGAGTACGGCAACGCCATCAAGGACCTGGTGGCGGCAAATATTTTTCCTGGCGATATGCTGTGGAAAAACTTCGGTATCACGCGCCATGGCAAGGTTGTTTTTTACGACTATGACGAGATCGAATACATCACCGATTGCAACTTTCGCAAAGTACCCGCGCCGCGCAACGAAGAAGAGGAAATGTCTGGCGAAGTCTGGTACAGCGTCGGCGCCAAAGATGTTTTTCCTGAAACTTTCGGTCCTTTTTTGCTGGGCAACCCGGCGGTGCGCGACATATTCATGAAACACCATGCCGATCTTCTGGATGTGGCTTTTTGGCAGGCCCACAAAGAGCGTATTTCGGCAGGCCATGTGTTTGATGTGTTTCCGTATGACCGCGAAAAAAGATTCCGCGCCGAGCTCAATGAATGACCCCACATCCACGTCATTGCGAATTATTTTCAACTTATCTAACAGGAGATCAACACCATGACAGATTCCATCGTTATCGTCGGCGCCGCCCGTACCCCCATGGGGAGTTTTCAGGGCGACTTCTCTGCTCTTGCCGCTCATGATCTGGGCGGTGCTGCCATCAAGGCTGCTGTGCAGCGCGCCGGCGTTGCCAGCGAACTGGTCAACGAAGTGCTGTTTGGCAACTGCCTGATGGCCGGCCAGGGTCAGGCTCCGGCGCGCCAGGCCGCTTTCAAGGGTGGCTTGCCGATCAGCGCAGGCGCCGTGACGCTGTCCAAGATGTGCGGCTCGGGTATGCGCGCAGCGATGTTCGGCCATGACATGTTGCTGGCTGGCAGCGCGGACGTGCTGGTGGCCGGCGGCATGGAGAGCATGACCAACGCGCCCTACCTGTTGCCCAAGGCGCGGGGCGGCTACCGCATTGGTCACGACCGCATTTTTGACCACATGATGCTCGACGGCCTGGAAGACGCCTACGAAGCCGGTCGCTCCATGGGAACTTTTGGCGAAGACTGCGCCGCCAAATACAGCTTCACTCGAGAGCAACAGGACAACTTCGCCATTGCCAGCGTGCAGCGCGCCCAGGCCGCCACCAAGTCCGGTGCGTTTGCGCCAGAAATCACGCCGGTGACGGTCAAAGGCCGCGCTGGTGATACGCTGATTTCCATCGACGAAGGCCCCGGTAAAGTCAAACTCGAAAAAATCCCCAGCCTCAAACCGGCCTTCAGAAAAGACGGCACCATCACCGCCGCCAGCAGTTCCAGCATCAACGATGGCGCCGCCGCGCTGGTGATGATGCGCGCCTCGACAGCCGCCAAGCTGGGCTTGAAACCACTGGCCCGCATCGTCAGCCACGCCGTGCACGCGCAAGAACCCAATTGGTTTGCCACGGCCCCAGTCGGTGCCGTCAACAAAGCGTTGGCCAAAGCCGGCTGGGCCGTCAAAGACGTCGACTTGTGGGAAGTCAATGAAGCGTTTGCCGTAGTGCCAATGGCGCTGATGCACGACCTGCATCTGAGTCACGACGTGGTCAATGTCAACGGCGGCGCCTGTGCGCTGGGCCACCCGATCGGTGCTAGCGGTGCACGCATCATGGTCACATTGATGTATGCCCTGCAGGCGCGCGGCCTCAAAAAAGGTGTCGCCACACTGTGCATTGGCGGCGGCGAAGGCACCGCAGTGGCACTTGAAATGCTCTGAACTCAACCATTGAACGCCGGAGCTTTTAAGCCATGTTACTGACGCAAGACCAGGAAATGATCCGCGATGCGGTGCGCGACTTTGCTCAGGCAGAGCTCTGGCCCAACGCCGCGCGCTGGGACAAGGAGCACCACTTTCCCAAGGAAGTGCACAAAGGGCTGGCGGCCTTGGGTGCCTACGGCATTTGCGTGCCTGAGGAGTTCGGCGGTGCCGACCTCGATTACGTCACGCTGGCGCTGGTGCTGGAAGAAATCGCCGCCGGTGACGGGGGCACCAGCACTGCAATTTCGGTGACCAATTGCCCGGTCAACGCCATCCTGATGCGCTACGGCAACGCGCAGCAGAAAAAGCAATGGCTGACGCCACTGGCCCAGGGCCAACTGCTGGGTGCGTTTTGCCTGACCGAGCCGCATGTAGGCTCGGATGCCTCGTCCTTGCGCACCACCGCGGTGAAAGAGGGTGATAGCTACGTCATCAATGGCGTCAAGCAATTTATCACTAGCGGTAAAAATGGCGATGTAGCGATTGTCATTGCCGTCACCGACAAGGGTGCCGGCAAAAAAGGCATGAGCGCCTTCATCGTTCCCACCAGCGCGCCAGGCTATGTGGTGGCCCGCATCGAAGACAAGCTGGGTCAGCACAGCAGCGACACGGCGCAAATCAATTTTGACAACTGCCGCATCCCCGTCGAAAACCTGATTGGCCAGGAAGGTGAAGGCTACAAGATTGCCTTGGGCGCGCTGGAAGGTGGACGCATCGGCATTGCCGCGCAAAGTGTCGGCATGGCGCGCAGTGCATTTGATTGCGCGCTGGCTTATTCCAAAGACCGTCAAAGTTTTGGCACTGCCATCTTCAACCACCAGGCCGTTGGCTTCCGGCTGGCAGAGTGTGCGACGCAGATCGAAGCGGCCCGCCAACTGATCTGGCACGCCGCTGCGCTCCGGGATGCAGGACGCCCCTGCCTGAAAGAAGCCGCCATGGCCAAGCTGTTCGCCAGCGAGATGGCCGAACAGGTCTGCAGTGTCGCCATCCAGACCTTGGGTGGCTACGGCTATGTCAGCGACTTTCCGGTTGAGCGCATTTACCGCGATGTGCGGGTTTGTCAGATCTACGAAGGCACCTCGGACGTGCAGAAGATCATCATCCAGCGTACGCTATCCTGAAAACCCGCCGAGCAACCAACCGTACCACGCAATGTCCGCCCGAATCACTCTTTACATCATCGCGGCGCAGCTGCTGGGGGCTCATTTTTTTCGCGCCGGTGGTTATTTGCTGGTGGCCCTGTGTCTGGCAACGCCACTGTTATTTTTGCTCAGGAAACGCTGGAGTCTGATCCTGCTGCAGCTGGTTGCCTATGGCGCAACCGCCGTTTGGTTGTGGGCGGCGTTTGCATTGGTCGCCATGCGTCAGCAAGTCGGCCGACCATGGACCGCAGCCGCAGTCATTCTGGGCGCGGTTGCCTTGTTCACGCTGGTGGTGGGTCTGTCGCTGAATTCGCGCTGCATGCGGGAACGCTACCCACAGCGGTAGTGTGCTGTTGTCTTGAGCTAACTCCAGAGTAGATCCAGCTTCAATTTTTTCAGAATAGGGTCGCTATTTATCTGAAAAAACAGCCCGTATCACTCTTTCATCCGAGAGTTGGCATTCCCCCTCGCCGCCGCCGGACATGCCCTGCGCCGGTTCTGCCAGATGAAAGCGGCAACGCATATGCTGCTTGCCTTCTGACTCCAGCGTCGCTACCACCTTGCCGGAATAGTAGGTGATGAACTGGGTGGTCGGGTAGGGGTTTGAAAATGGGCGACCCCAGTACGGCCAGTCGTACCAGCCGCGGTGCCAATAAGTCCACAAGGGGTTGAGCACGTCGCCACGGGTTTGTTGCGTGATCTGAAAGAAGCGACCCTGGAAGTTGGCGCCTGGAATGGATGCGACCATGGTGCCGGACATTCCGCCGTCGGTGCTCTTCCAACTGAAAGTGACCGGTGCATCCGGCGAACCGGCGACCGATAATTGGCCACCCCCGATGCCGGTCGTGGTGCAAGCACCCAAAGCAAGTGCAAGCGTAACTGCCACCCCACATAAAGTTAGCTGTCGAGACATGATGAAGCTCCTTTTAGCATGGTCAACCCTACCGCAGTTCGGCGCGAATATCCGCCTATCCATTCGAACTGGTGGAAGCGGGAAGGTTCCCTGCAAGAAATTGATATTCACTTTATAGTGCGAATGTCATGAACTCACCGATTTGAAGGAGGTAGCGTGAGGGAGCAGACCTTGCTGACACGTTTAGTGTCCAACGTGCGTTTCAAATCTGACGTACCTTTGCGTCTGACTTTGTGGAACGGGTTCGAGCATGACCTGGGGCCATCCCCGGTTGTCACAGTGCGCCTGGCAAGACCAGGATCGCTCAGGTACTTTTTCCCGCCCAGTCTGGACAATCTGGCGGAAGGCTATATCCAGGGTCACTTCGACGTGTTGGGCCGCGCGCAGGACATTGTGGCGACGGCGTCAAAATTGGCGCATACCGCGCTACCCATGCGCGGCAAGTTCGGACGCTTCTTTCAAGCCCAGCACCACAACCGCAAAACTGACGCCAATGCCATTGAGCATCACTACGATGTTTCCAATGCGTTTTATCAGTTCTGGCTGGACCCGGCGATGGTTTACTCCTGTGCCTATTTTCCAACCCACAGTGAAACCCTGGAACAGGCACAAATGGCCAAGCTGGACCATGTCCTGACCAAAATCATGCTCAAACCGGGCGAGCGCTTGCTGGACATTGGCTGTGGCTGGGGTGCGCTGGCGATGCGTGCAGCGAAGAAGTTTGGCGCCCAGGTAGTCGGTGTCACCTTGTCAAAGAGCCAGTTTGAACTGGCCAGCGAGCGCGTGGTGCAAGCCGGCCTGGCGGGACAAGTTGAGATTCGCTTGCAGGACTACCGCGACCTTGATGAAGGGGACGCAATGTTTGACAAGATCACCTCCATCGGCATGTTCGAACACGTCGGGCTCAAGCACCTGCAGGCCTATTTCAGCAAAATCAATTCGCTGTTGAAAGAGGGTGGCCTGGTGTTGAACCATGGCATCACCTCGACCGATCCGGGTAGTGGTGTTGCGCCGCTGGGAGCGGCCCGCTTCATCCACAAATACGTGTTTCCGCACGGCGAGTTGCCGCACATCGGTCTGGTGCTCAAGGATATGCAGGGCGCCGGTCTGGAAGGGCTGGATGTGGAATGTCTGCGCCGTCACTACGCGCGCACGCTGGGCTTGTGGGCGGATAACTACGAGAGTCACAGTGACGCCATCCGCAACATGGTGGGCGAAACCACCTATCGCATCTGGCGCATCTACCTGGCCGGTTGCGCGCAGGCATTTGCGCAGAACTGGGTGTCAATTTATCAGGTGCTGGCGTGCAAGGCAGGTGTCAGCGAACAACTAAATCCGACGCCCTGGTCACGCGCCTACCTGTATACCTGATGGTGGGCTAACGTGCCCGTGATGAGTGCCGTCGCTCCCTACGGATTTCCGAGGTAGTCGCGCTTGCCAAGCTCAACGCCGTTGTGGCGCAGGATGGCGTAGGCGGTCGTGACATGAAAATAAACATTCGGCAGCGCATGCCCCAGCAGAAATTGCATGCCCTTGTAATGGGTTTCCTTGTCGCCGCGCTTGACCACGATGTCCTTGTCTTCGGTGCCGTCAATCTGCGCCGCAGTCACGCTTTGAAGGACGGCTTGCGTCTTGGCAATGCGCGCCTTCAGCTCGGCCAGCGTCTGCTCATTGTCTTCAAACACCGGAATCTCAATCCCCGCCAGACGTGCCACCACGCCCTTGGCGGTGTCGCAGGCAATCTGCACCTGCCTGGTGAAGGACAGCATGTCCGGGAACAAGCGGTAATTGGTCAAAGCGGCCTCGTCGATCTTTTTGGCGTCGACATGCGCCTGCGCTTTGTCAAGAATGTTGGACAGGTTACCGAGGATGCTGACAAAGCGTGGCACGCTCGCCTGGTACATGGAAATGGTCATGGAAATGGTCATGGAAATTCTCGAAGTGACTGAAAAGAAAGAAGGAAGGAACGGGTTTAACCTCTAGCCTGGTTACCCGCTATGACACCCGCACCCCGCTAACGGGGTAGCGAGGCACGCCATTTTTCGACCGCCTGGAGCGTATTTTCAACATGCTGATCCGGGCTCAAACTTGAATACACATAAAGCACCTTGCCCTCAGGGCTGATCACATACGAGATGCGGTCGGCCATATCTGGCTTGATCCACAGTGCGGCGTCGTACATTTTCATGATGCGCGCATTGTTGTCGGCGGCGACGGCGAATTTGTCACGGCAGGCTTCGACGGAAAACTTCTTCAGGGTCTCGATGTTGTCGTTCGATATGCCCACCACCGTGGCGCCCAGCGCATTGAACTTCGACGTCGCTTCGGCAAAATTATGCGCTTCAATCGTGCAACCGCTGGTGAAGGCCTTCGGATAGAAGTACAGCACCACGGGCCCCTTCTTCAAGGTATCGGCCAACGAAAACTTGAATGCATTACCAGCCAGTGCCGCCTCGGTTGTGAAATCCGGCGTTAGCTGACCAACGGCAAGCGAAGCCAGTGCAACGCTGTTGACAAGCGCCAGGCTTGCTGCGACACACAAGCAAAGGCGTCGGATCTTGAAGGTCATCGAATACTCCAGGTGTCGCTACGTCAGGGCAACGTTGCCATACCCTTCATCATAGTGACAGCGATTGATGGTTTCAGCCTGGTCGATATGACCCTACTTACGTGTCAAGTGAAATGCCACCGGTGTCTTTGCCGCTATTTCGGCCAGCACATTGCCCGCCGCGCGCAAAACCATGGACCTGATGCGCGGCGCTGGCCGCATTGTCTCGTTTGATCCGAATCTGCGCCCTACGTTGTGGGCCACGCCTGAGCTGATGCGCGAAGCGATCAACGACCTTGCCATGCGTGCCGACTGGGTGCTGCCGGGCCTCGAAGAAGGTCGCTTTCTTGCCGGTGAAACCAGCCCCGAATCCATTGCCCGCTATTACCGCCAGCGCGGCGCCAAACTGGTCGTCGTCAAATTGGGTAGCGCAGGCGCCTATTTTGATGGCGAGACCGGCAGCGTTATGTCGCTGGCTTTCCCGTGGCCAAGGTGGTGGACATGGTGGGTGCCGGGGACGGTTTTGCTGTGGGTGTCATCAGCGCGCTGCCGGACGCATTGAGCGTGCTTGATGCGGTCAGGCGCGGAGCCTGGATCGGCGCGCGTGCGGTGCAGGTGCTGGGTGACAGCTCACGCAAAAAGGTTCTGGCGTTCCGGGAGCTACCGCCCGACCAATTGGCGCGCTTGCAGGCGCAACAGGAAGTGACAGTGGTCAGCCCGCGTGTGCCAGAGCAAGTCGCCGCCTTTCACTTGGCACCGAAGGCGCCATCGTCATAAGCCGCGTTGAATGCTGCGCTATCGGCACGAACTTGCTGTGCGCACATCAATGAGGTCTTGAGCAATTTTTCTTGCCATTTCTTTCGCTGTCCGAAGTCGATCAATTCGTCCAGAGTGGCCGCGCCCTGGCGGCTGGCGCTGCGCAGATTTGCCCACGCCACAATTTTTCCCATGCTGTCGATCAGGTCTTTCAGATGTCCTGAGGACAGACGTGCCGTCGCTACCCGGTCTTCCGACGGCTGCAAGTCACGCAACACGTAGGCAACCTCCCCCAAATGCACTGGCCGCAGAAAAGCCATTGGCACAGCTTGCACGCGCTGCTGCAACGCGACCACCCGTTGCGCGTCCGTTTTCCAGCGTGGCTGTTTCACTTTCAGGGTGGGCAGCAAAGATGATGGCATTGAGCGTTTCAAATCCAGCAAGTAATTGCCATGGGGCGAGCCTTTGCCTTGCACCAAAATGGCATAGCGATCCAATCCCAGGCCGCCGGTACCGGCAATTCGCCGGGCGACATCGATGACCTTGAAAAAATCCGGGTTTGATTGACTTTGCGCGAACGAAGTCATGAAATTCTTGACTGTCGCGCGCTGAACTTTGGACACGGAAAGCGCCTTCTTTCCATCCACACGAATGGCGCGCTTGTTGCCCTTGATCTCTGTTCTGGAATCCAAAAACTCGGTACGAGAGCGATTGCGCAAACCGGTCAATAGCTCACGCACTGGACCGTCTGCAGTGTCGCGCTCTACCCAATAGGATTTGCCACTGGCCAGGGCCACGGCGTAGCTCTCCAGAAAGGTCTTGCACAAGGCCTGGGCATCGACTGTGCTGGCGGCAAACCTGTCAGCGCCGATCCGGATACTGCTGAGCATACGCACCAAGTCCCAACTGGCGGGGGCCAAAGCCGCTTCATCAAAGTCATTGATGTCGAAATAGACCAGGCAGTTGTCCCCTTTGTAACTGCCAAAATTCTCCAGGTGAAGATCACCACAAACCCACACCAGGGGAAAAGTTTTGGGCAAGCCATCGCGCGACAAGCGGTCATAAAACAGATGGCAACTTCCTCGAAAAAAACCAAACACGCCGGAGCGCATGGCGTCGTACTTCATCGCCAGACGCTGCGGATCGCGACCGGCATTGAAGGTCTTGATTTGACGAACAGTATCCATTGGACGGTCTCCTACTCTACTTTTTCCAGGGCCAATAGTCCGGTCGCCGTGTTGGAAATCGGTATGTGGTAGTTGCTGTGCACCTTGCGCACGGCAGCGCCGCTACCGGCCGTCAGCGCAGCACGCATCGCCAGCCACATCAACAGCTCAACGCCCTGCGTGCCGGTCTTTTCCACCAGTTCATGAATGCTGAACTGTGTGGCCCACTCGGGGTTGGTCAGCAGGCTGTCCATGAACTTCAGGTCAAAGTCTTTGTTGATGAAACCGGCGCGTTGACCATCGAGCTGGTGCGACAGGCCACCGGACGCTAGCACCGCCACTGTCTTGCTGCTGTCCCAAGCCGCAATCGCCTCTCCGACTGCCTTGCCCATGGCATAGACGCGGCTGGCTTTGGGCAGTGGAAACTGCACCGTGTTGATGCAGACCGGCACCACCGTCACCGGGCAATCGCCTTGCGGCCAGAGCAGCTTCATAGGCAGTGTGCAGGCGTGGTCTACCAGCATTTCCTGGCAACTGACGATATCGAATTCTTTTTCAACCAAGGTGTTGATGATCTGCCAGGACAAGTCGATCTCACCGTTGAACGCAGGCAAGGTGGGAATACCCCAACCCTCGTCGGCGTTGTGGTATTGCGGCGCAGCACCCACCGCAAAGGTGGGCATTTTGTCGAGGAAGAAATTCAAGCCGTGGTCGTTGTAGAAGATCACCACCACGTCGGGTTTGACTTGACTCAGCCAGCCGCGAATCGGCGGGAAGCCGTCGAAAAAAGGTTTCCAGTACGGGTCTTGCTGCAGCCCCTTGTGAATCGCACCGCCGATGGCGGGAATATGAGAAGTGCCGATGCCGCCGATGAGTTTTGCCATGTTGCTGTCCTGTTGCCTATTGATGTGCGGCCGCGCGCAGCTTGGCTTTGAATTCTTCCTTGCTCATGCCAGTCTGTTGGGCGCCGATATCCTGCATGTCGAGGCCGAAGATGCCGGCAAACTTCGCCAGGTAATAGGCATTGCCGCCGGCCGCAATGAGTTGCAGCACATTGCGCGCACGGATGGCGTCGGCCTGCTGCGGGTTCAAGCCGTACTTGCGCATGTAGGCGTCTTCGTCCTTCAGGAACTCGGCACGGTTGTCGCCCGAGTTGAATGAAAAACACATCTTGTTAAGAGCGTAGCCTTTCTTGGCCTGCTCTCCGTCGAACAATGTGGTGCCCGGAATTTTGGGTTGAGTGATGTTGGAAGCCACGGTGTCTCTCCTTTTGAATCGCTAGCTCTTAGGCATTGAGTTGTTGTTCCAGATCATGCAGCACCTGGTAGCACGGCAACACATCGGCCACACTGGCGTTGGGCTGGCGGCCCTCACGAATGGCGGCGAAGAACTCGCGGTCCTGCAGCTCGATGCCGTTCATCGTCACATCCACTTTGCTCACGTCGATTTTTTCTTCCTTGCCGTTAAAGAGTTCGTCATAGCGGGCGATGTAGGTGGCCGTATCACCAATGTAGCGGAAGAAGGTACCCAGCGGACCGTCGTTGTTGAACGAGAGCGACAAGGTGCAGATGACACCGTTGGCGGCCTTGAGCTGGATGCTCATGTCCATGGCAATGCCCAGCGCTGGGTGAATGGGTCCCTGCACGGCGTTGGCTTTCACGATGGGGCTGCCACACTGGTAGGCGAACAAATCCACCGTATGCGCCGCGTGGTGCCACAACAGGTGGTCGGTCCAGGAACGCGCCTGACCCAGTGCATTCATGTTGCTGCGCCGAAAGAAGAAAGTCTGCACATCCATCTGCTGGATGTTGAACTTGCCGGTCACAATTTGTTTGTGCACGTACTGGTGGCTCGGGTTGAAACGTCGGGTGTGGCCGCACATGGCCACCCGACCGCAACTTTTAGCGAAAGCCACCACGTCCTGGGCATCCTGCAGCGAGTCGGCGAGCGGGATTTCAACTTGCACATGTTTGCCAGCTTTCAGGCAGGCTATGCTTTGCGCGGCGTGCATCTGGGTTGGCGTGCACAGGATGACGGCGTTCACCTCTGGCAGCGCCAGGCTGTCGCCCAGCTCGGTGCTGACGTGGCCAATGCCATATTTGGCTGCCACTTCTCTCGTCTTCTCCAGATCGCGGCTGATTAAAGAGACGACTTCCACGCCGTCGATGTTTTTGATGCCGTCGAGGTGCTTAATGCCGAAGGCGCCGGCACCAGCGAGGGCGACTTTGATAGTTTTCATGTTTTTTTCACTCCGTGAAAATCTCAGGTGTTTTCTAGAATCAGATGACCGACAGCGGTGTTTGACGCCGGCACGTGGTAGAAGCGGTGCACAACTTTAGGCTTGACACCTCCGGCCACATCGGCCACATCGGCCACATCGGCCATGGCGCCGCGCGCAATCAGCCACATCACCAGCTCGATACCTTCGGAGCCGGCTTCGCGCACATAGTCGATATGCGGCACGCTGGCCTGGCCTTGCGGGTCGGCAATCAGGCGGTCCAGAAACGCGTTGTCAAACACCTTGTTGATCAGACCGGCGCGTGGCCCCTGCAACTGATGGCTCATGCCGCCGGTGCCCCAAATCTGTACCTTGAGCGGCTGGTCATACGACTCTACCGCCTTGCGAATGGCCTTGCCCAGGTTGAAGCAGCGTTGTCCGCTGGGCACCGGGTACTGCACCACGTTGACGGCAAACGGAATTACCGGGCACGGCCAGCGAAAGTCGGACTGCGGTGGCTGGCCGCACAGCAATGACAGCGGCACCGTCAAGCCGTGGTCCACATCCATCTTGTTGACGATAGTTAAATCAAAGTCCTGCTGAATGACCGACTGCGCGATGTGCGCGGCCAGCTCGGGATGGCCCTGCACCAGCGGCACCGGGCGCGGACCCCAGCCTTCGTCGGCGCTCTGGTACGACGCCGCAGTACCAATGGCAAAGGTGGGGATCATCTCCAGGCTGAAGGCGTTGGCGTGGTCGTTGTAAACCAGAAAGATGACATCGGGCCGGTTGTCCTTCATCCATTGTTTCGAGAAATCATAGCCACGGAACACCGGTTGCCAATACGGCTCCTGGGTCTTTCCCAGATCCAGCGCAGCGCCGATGGCCGGCACATGCGAGGTGTAAACGGAAGCGGTAATTTTGGCCATCTCAGTTGCTCGGTGCTCTATTCGATTGGCCCTGCGGCTGGCGATGCGCCTGCGCGTCACCGTCTTCGCCGATCACCCGGTTGCCCTCGACCGAGCGACCACCAGCAATCATCATGTTGCGGTACTCGTCTTCGCTCATACCGGTCATGCTGCCGGCCATCTGCTGGAAGCTCTTGCCGTCGGTGGCGCCGATCTTGGCCAGAAAATAGATATTGCCGCCCAGCGCTATGCAGCGGTTCAAGTCGCGCGCCAACACGCCCTGTTTTTGTTCCTCGGTTATGGGCCACTCATCCAGGTAGGCACGTTCATCCGCCTTGAAGCGCTGGCGGTTGCCCGCTTTCATGAGCGACATGCAAAACTGATTCAGGTGGTAGCCCTTTCGACTCTGCTCGGCATCGAAAATAGTGGTGCCGGGGACGTCGAGGTAAGGTTTAACAAGTGACATGGTCAGCCTTTCACCACTTCGGGCCAATACAAGCGGGTCGGGTTTTGCACCAGCAGTTTGCGCTGCAGCTCGGGTGTGCAGGCGATATGGGGAATGTAGTCCACCAGCAGGCCATCATCGGGCATGTGATCCTTCAGGTTCGGGTGCGGCCAGTCGGTGCCCCACAGCACACGATCGGGGAACGCTTCCACCAGCAGTTTGGCAAACGGCACCACATCGCGGTAGGCGTTGGGTTGGCCATGCAACGCAGGCGGGCCACTCACGCTCAGGCGCTCGGGACAGCTCACCTTGCTCCAGATGTTGCCGTGCTCTCGCATCATCTTCAAAAAAAACTCAAACTCGGGACCATTTACCGGCTTGCTCACATCCGGGCGCCCCATGTGGTCCACCACCACGGTGGTCGGCAGCGTGGCGAAGAAGTCATACAGGTCGGGCAGGTCTTGTGCCTCGAAGTACACCACCACATGCCAGCCCAGCGGTGCGATACGCTGGGCAATCTCCAGCAGCACTTCACGCGGGGTGAAATCGGCCAGCCGTTTGACGAAGTTGAAGCGCGTGCCGCGCACGCCGGCCGCGTGCATCTCATGTAATTGGGCGTCGGTCACGTCGCGCTTGACGGTGGCGACACCGCGCGCCCTTTTGTTGGACGCCTTCAAAGCATCGACCAGCGCACGGTTGTCCGAGCCATGGCAGGTGGCCTGAACGATCACGTTTTTATCAAAGCCGAGGTGGTCACGCAGGGCAAATAGCTGGTCTTTGGACGCATCGCAGGGCGTGTACTTGCGCTCGGGAGCAAAAGGAAATTGCGCACCAGGGCCGAACACATGGCAATGCGCGTCAACGCTGCCAGCCGGCAGTTTAAAGTGTGGTTTGCTCGGGCCGGTATACCAGTCGAGCCAGCCAGGAGTTTTGGTGAATTCCATATGTTTCCTGAATAGTCGCTATCAATTAAATAGCTTCTTACGCAATATTGACGGGCGCTAGAGGCCTATTTATTCAAACGCCGCAAGCTTGGGCGGTAGAGCGTTCTGTGTAGGTAAAGGAGGAGGCCGCAGGCCGGGGGACACGGAATAGAACGCTCTGCCGCCCAGGCGATTAGTCAACATAACGCAACCCGGCTTTTTCCAGGCCTTCGCGCATCTTGTAATAGTCCAGGCCCAGCACGCCGGAGGCAAAGATGGCGCGTTTGGTACCTTCGTTCGCTTCACGCGCTTCGGCCGCATCGGCCACCTGCATGGCGATGGCGGCGGGCACCACCACTACGCCGTCAATGTCGGCAATCACCACATCACCGGGGTTGACGCTGGCGCCCGCACACAGCACCGGAATATTGACAGAACCCAGCGTTGCCTTGATCGTGCCCTTGGCATGAATAGCCCGGCTGAAGACCGGGAAATTCATCTCGGTGAGGTCTTGCACATCGCGCACGCCACCGTCAATGATCAGACCTTTGGCACCACGCGCCTGAAACGATGTGGCCAGCAAGTCGCCAAAAAAACCGTCCTGGTTATCGCTGGTGCAGGCTGCAACCACCACATCGCCGGGCTGGATTTGTTCGGCCGCGACGTGCAACATCCAGTTGTCACCGGGTTGCAACAACACCGTGACCGCCGTGCCGCACATTTTGGCCTCGGTATAGATCGGGCGCATATACGGCTTCATCAGTCCGACACGCCCCATGGCTTCGTGGATGGTGGCAACACCGAAGCGCGACAGCTTCTCCACCGCCGCTTTGTCAGCGCGAACGATGTTGCGTTTAACGATGCCCAGGTTGTTCATGCTCATGATCACTTTCCCTTCGTCTTAAGCGCCGCATCCAGACGCGGAAATACGTGGCGCGCGTTGCCTTCATAAATCTGGAAACGGTCCGCCTCGCTCAGAATCTCTGACGCTTCAATGTAGCGTTTGGTGTCATCAAAATAGTGGTCGGTCTGTGGGTCGATGCCGCGCACGGCGCCAATCATCTCGCTGGCAAACAACACGTTTTTCACCGGGATCACGGTGCTCAGCAAATCAATGCCCGGCTGGTGGTAGACGCAGGTGTCAAAGAAGATGTTGTTCAGCAAATGATCCTGCAACAGCGGCTTTTTCAGCTCTTGCGCCAGGCCGCGAAAACGTCCCCAGTGGTAGGGTACGGCGCCGCCGCCATGCGGGATCAGGAACTTGAGCGTCGGGAATTCCTTGAACAGATCGCTGGTCAGACACTGCATGAAGGCGGTGGTGTCGGCGTTCAGGTAGTGCGCGCCGGTGGTGTGGAAGCAGGGGTTGCAACTGGTTGAAACGTGAATCATGGCCGGGATGTCGTGCTCCACCATCTTCTCGTAGATCGGGTACCAATGTTTGTCACTTAACGGTGGCGATGTCCAGTGACCGCCGCTGGGGTCCGGGTTCAGGTTGATGCCGACGTTGCCGTATTGTGTGACGCATTTCTCTAGTTCGGCAATGCAGGTGGCCGGGTCCACGCTGGGGCTTTGCGGCAGCATGGCGACCGGGATGAAATTATCCGGAAACAGTTGCGAGACGCGCCAGCACAGCTCGTTGCAGATGGCAGCCCAGGTGGAGGAGACATTGAAGTCGCCGATGTGATGCGCCATGAAGCTGGCGCGCGGGCTGAACAGGGTGAGGTCACTGCCGCGCTCTTTCATCAGGCGCAACTGGTTCGACTCGATGCTCTCGATCAGCTCGTCGTCGCTGATCACCAGCTCTGACACTTTGGGCATGACGGATGCGTCTTTGATACCGGCGATTTGCCGGTTGCGCCAGCTCTCCAACGCTTTCGGTGCCGTGGTGTAGTGGCCGTGACAGTCGATGATCAGGGGCTTTTTCATCATGATCTCCTGGGATTCAAATTCAATTCACTCGAGTCAGATCGCGACCGGCTCCATCCCGTGGCGGTGCTTGGCGGCCGCGGCCTCGGGTGAGTTCATGTAGTCAAGCATGGCGCGCACCAACTCGACCTGCCGCGTGCCGGTGCACACGCCGGCACAGAAAGTCGTGATGATCTGGATGGCAGGCGGCAACGGGCCCAGCACGTTGATACCCTCCAGGTGCATCAGCTCGCTAAGTTGCTGGAAGCCCAGTTCCACCTCGCCGCTCGCGACCAGCGTACCCACTGCGATGCCGGGTGGCGGCGTCACGATGCGGTTCTGGATGTCCACGGCAATACCCCAGCGTTCGAACAGTCTGGCCAGCGCTACACCGCTGGGCCCGGTTGAGTAGCTGATGCTGCGCGCATGGCGCACTGTCTTGTGTAGCGCTTCTTCAGTCGAGATATCGGGCCTCGGCGCACCCGCGCGCACTGCCACCGCTACACCAGAGCGGACCAGGTCCACCTTGGAGTCAGCTTGCACATGACCCTCAGCTATCAGCTTGTCTATCGCGTCGGACGCCAGGATGACGAAGTCAAAGGCCTCGCCGGCCTGCACGCGCCGGGCTGCATCGACCCCGCCGACCGACTCGATGGCAACGCGCAAGCTCGCGTGCCGCCGGAACGCCTGCACCAAGTCGGCTAGTAGCAACCGGGTGGCCATGGATGAAATGCCTTTGATTTCAGTCGTCACGGCAGACGCAGGAATGAATGAACATGGCAGCGATTGTGGCGCTGGCCAGGTTTTGCACCAAGGTGAAACGGTTTCTATCAGGTATCGCAATTCGGCATAATGGATTGAAAGATATACCCCAAAAAGTATGGACCTAAAACAACTGGAGTACTTTGTTCGTGTCGCCGAGCTGGGCAGTTTTACCAAGGCTGCGATGGCACTGGATGTGGCGCAACCGGCACTCAGCCGGCAGGTGCGACTGCTGGAAGTGGAACTGCGACAAAACCTGCTGATTCGCAACGGGCGCGGCGCCGTCGCCACCGAGGCCGGCAAACTGCTGCTGGCGCATGGCCGCGGCATTTTGCATCAGGTCGAACGCGCGCGCGAGGAACTGGGACGGGTGCGCGGTTCGCTGGCAGGGCGTGTTGCGGTGGGCTTGCCCACCAGTCTGGCGCGGGTGCTCACAGTGCCATTGACGCGCGCCTTTCGCAGCCAGATGCCGGATGCCACCATCTCCATCAGTGAAGGGCTGTCGGTCGCCATGCAGGAATCGCTGGTGAACGGACGGCTGGATATTGCGGTGCTGTACAACGCCCAGCCCAGCACTGAAATGGAGATTTCGCCGTTACCGGAAGAAGAGCTGCTGCTGGTGCAGGCCCGGGAGCCGGGTATGCCGCAAGACGCGGCGCTGGGACCTATTTCGTTGCAGGCCGTTTCGCAGTTGCCACTGGTGATTCCGAGCCGGCCCAATGCCATTCGTATGCACGTAGAGTCGGAGATGGCCAACATTGGCTGCCGCCCGAAAATTGCACTTGAAATTGATGGCGTCTCAGCCATTCTCGACTTGGTGGCAGATGGCGCTGGTAGCGCGATCCTGTCGCGCAACGCGGTCGCCAGCTCGGTCCGACCGTCATCATTTTCGATCCGCGTCATCCATCAACCGATGCTTCGCACCAAGGTGTCGCTGGCCACCAGCTCGCTGCGACCCAGCACCTTGACGCAACAGACGACGCTGGCGCTGATACGCCAGGTGCTGGAGAGAATCGTCAAACCGGCTTAGCAGCGCGTCGGTCTTTTCGCGCAGAACAATTGCGTTGACCTGCGAACGCCTACTTCGGCGCCAGAATCGCCGACAGCCGGTCGGGAATCGAATCAATCCGAACCAGCTTCGGATAGCGCAAGCCACCGTGATAGTTGATCATGACCTGGCGGTAGCGCTCACCTTCCTTGACCAGCAACTCGACCGCCGGACCGGCTCCTTTGGCGGTTGCAATTGCGTCGGTCAGTCGCTCGGGCGTGTAGGCCACACCCTGGACCGCAACAATCTGTATGCCAGGCGCCAGTCCGGCGTGAAAGGCTTCACCGTTCCAACGCACCTCGATCAACTTGCCCTCCTTGCCCACGACCACGCCAATTGACCAGTACAAGTCCTTCCTTGGCCCCTTTTCCTCGTCTTCTTCTCTGGCATTCTTTGCAGACTCGCTTTCCTGATCGTCGAAGTCGAGTTTCCATCCGCTACGTGTCAAACCGTCGAGCAGATGGCCAGCTTCGCCGGTTTGCTCAAGCCGATCACGCAGCAGCGTTGCCCAGTCATAGGGTTCGACCGCAGTCAGGGCCGCGACGAGTTCGTCGAAGGTGTAGGTCAGTGGTTCGACTCGGCCGTCCTGGACGCCGAAGAAAGTTCGCGCGAAGTCGTCGAGCGAACGCTGCTCGCCGCTGCGTTCCCGTATCAAGGTGTCAACGTCAAGCCAGACCAGGGCCATTTCGGCGTAGTAATCAAAGCCGCGCTGAAGATCTGGCCAGCTTCGTGGCGCGCGATGTTCGAGCAGCGGATCAGCCGTAGTGTCCTGGAGACTGCGCCACGTGCGCCCCGGCATTGCTGCGCGATAGGCTGCCGTGCGGGCCAGCTGGTCACGCGCCTGTTCAGGTGTAACAAGTGCACTGCGCGAGGCCAAGACCCGGCCCCAGTATTCGGTCTGGCCTTCATAGACCCAGAGCAGCGAGGTCCGCATCGGCACATTCAGATTCGGCGTCCACAGATCGATCGGCCGGCGGAACTTGCCGTTCCAGGAATGTGTGTATTCGTGCGGCAGCAACTGGCGTGCGCGGATGCCTTTGGCCCAATCCTTGAAGTAGCCCGGATGGACTGCGTTCTCGCTCGACTCATGGTGTTCAAGACCTATGCCGCCGATCACCTTGCTCTGCTCAAGCAACAGGTCGTAGTGGGCGAAATGCCGCGCGCCGAACAACCGGTCGGCTTGACGCACAAGTGCGCGGTGCGCCTCGATCTGGTCGTCGGTGGTCACGAGCTGATCGGCCTCGTCGGCAAACAGGTGCAGCACGACGGGCCGCGGCGCACCGGTCGCATCGAGGTCAATGCGCTTGTAGTGGCGACCGGCAAAGACTGGTGAATCTATCAGGGTCTCCAGCGACACCTCAGCAAATTCTGTTCGAGTACCCCGCTGATTCACAGGCCGAAGTGCTGTGGCCTGGCTGAAACCCTCCGGCAGGCGCAGGCTGGCCCGGGCCCGGATCGCCGACAGAAAGTAGCCGGCGGGGTACAGGAGCACCGTGTTCCAGTCCACATTGACCAGTTCGCGACTAACCGAAGTTCGGCCCCCGACGTCGTTGACGGGTGCAAGATGCTGGAACTCGATAGTCAGTTCGCTGACACCGGTGGGCACGACCAGATGTAACACCTCAGGTGCCACTGGATCGCGGGTCCACGGTACGCGCCGGTCTCCTGCGCGCAGCACCAATCCGGCCAGCCGCGTCACGTCGCCACCGGGACCGTGCCATCCCGGCAGCCACAGTGGGTAAAGCAAGCTTAGTGGTCCTGGTGTCACGGACAAGGTTTCGCGAATCTGGAACACATGGTGATCCAGATCGGTTGCGTCAACCGCGACCGTGAGAACGCCAGGGTAGGACTGATCGATCGGGTCCGGGGTCGATAGCTCGGAGGGTGGCTGCGCCATTGCGGCGGACCAAAACAACAGGGCAAAAATTGCGACGGAACGCGAAACAGTGGAACCATTCATTGCAGATTTCTCCTCAGACGCGGCATTTTTGCATTAAACGCGATAGGTCGGGTAACGGCCCCCCCGTGATCAGCAACACGCTCAATTGACCTCGATTCGCGTACCATGCGCGACTGACACTCGCCAAACAACCTCCATCACGACAAAGCGCCTTCATCATGGACAATCCATCCTCTTACACGCCACCCAAGATCTGGTCTGCCAACAAGGAAATGGGTGGCCGCTTCGCCAGCATCAATCGGCCGACTGCCGGCCCAACCCACGAAAAGGAACTGCCGGTGGGACGCCATCCGCTGCAGCTCTATTCGCTGGGCACACCGAACGGCGTCAAGGTTACGGTGATGCTGGAAGAACTGCTGGCAGCGGGACACCAGGGCGCAGAGTACGACGCCTGGCTGATCCGCATCAACGAAGGCGACCAGTTCGGTAGCGGCTTCGTCGGGGTCAACCCCAACTCCAAAATACCGGCGTTGCTGGACCGCAGTGCAGCGACGCCGATCAGGGTGTTTGAGTCAGGTGCGATCCTGATCTACTTG
>SESE01000038.1_pt1 | contig 55501 bp, 52 predicted proteins | sample 3171371 | NCBI WGS metagenome assembly SESE01 (sample SAMN06051881, study PRJNA518727) | freshwater metagenome | biome: subpolar coniferous forest; feature: holomictic lake; material: water; isolation source: holomictic Lake 442, 13 m depth | place: Canada: near Kenora, Ontario | collected... | reverse complement strand
TTCAATCTGAGCCAGGATCAAACTCTTCAGTTCAATCTCTATGCTGTTTTGATTTACCCTTACGGGCAAATCGATCTCACTCAAAGCGAATCAATATTTCATTTTTTCAACTTCGTGTGAGTTACTACTTTTATGTCTTGAAGACATTAACAATCATACGAATAAATTCGTCTGATTCTTAACACCTCAACGCATATACCCACACTCGTCGGTTGTCTGTAAACTTTTAAAGAACGGGTTGCCTTAGCAACGAGAGGGCGAATTATACAGAGCAGCTGGGGATAGTCAAGTATTTTGTTGCAATACTTCATAAGCCAATCTTTTAAACTTGCACTGCATGCTTCAGTTTGCTTATGGCATGTCCGCTGGGCTTAAATTTTGGCATTGACTCAGGCGCAACAGCGTGTAAATCAAATGCACTCTCACAGGGCAATTAAACAATTACCCTGAACGATCAGGTTACATGCATTACAAAATGCTCAACGGGCTGGTCGCATCTGGATGCTTAGGGGGTTGGGTTGCACCATTTTTAGGGTAAAATATTTCAAGGGAAGCATATGAAATATCGATCAACAACACCTACGCGGACAAACAATTACTCATGGACGCCCAATGACAAACTCACAAGAGACGCTAGACATAATCAGACGTGGTTGTGACGAATTGCTTGTAGCTGCCGAAATGAGCCATAAAATCGCGCTGGGTCGCCCCCTGCGAGTCAAGGCCGGATTTGACCCAACTGCGCCAGATCTACATTTGGGGCACACCGTATTACTCAACAAGCTTCGGCAGCTACAGGACCTCGGTCACCATGCGCTGTTCTTAATTGGCGATTTTACGGGCATGATAGGTGACCCAACCGGGAAAAATGCAACTCGGCCACCCCTGTCACGTCAACAAGTGCTTGAAAATGCGGAGAGCTACCGCGAGCAGGTATTTAAGGTGCTGGACCCAGATAAGACTGAAGTTGTTTTCAACTCCACCTGGATGGACAAGCTTAGTGCGGCAGACCTAATTAAGTTAGCGGCCACGCATACTGTCGCGCGAATGCTGGAGCGCGATGACTTCAGCAAACGCTACAAAAATAATCAGCCCATCGCGATTCATGAATTTATTTACCCGCTAGTGCAGGGTCACGACTCGGTGGTGCTCAAGGCGGACCTAGAGCTGGGTGGTTCTGACCAAAAATTTAATCTGCTCATGGGGCGTGAACTACAAAAACATAACGGGCAGCCCCCACAGTGCGTGCTCACCATGCCACTATTGCTGGGATTGGACGGGGTAAACAAAATGTCCAAATCTCTCAATAACTACATTGGCATTACTGATACACCCCAAGAAATGTTTGGAAAGCTGATGTCCATCTCAGACCACCTAATGTGGCGTTACCTGGAGTTGCTATCATTTAAATCCATCAAGACCATCGCACAATGGCGCGTGGAAGTGGAGAATGAACGCAATCCACGCGACATCAAGGTGCTCTTGGCACAAGAAATAGTTACTCGCTTCCATACTCAAAAGAAAGCCGAGGAGGCGCTAGCTGAATTCGAAGCCCGCTTCCAGCAGGGCGTTCTGCCGGAGGATTTACCGGAGGTCTCGGTCTTCGCTAACGAGGGGAGCATTGGGATTGCTCAATTGCTCAAGCAAGCAGGGTTGGTGGCCAGCACATCTGAGGCCTTGCGCATGATCACACAGGGAGCCGTAAAACTCGACGGCGAAAAAGTGAGCGATAAATCCTTAGAGCTTCAGGCCGGTCAAGTGGTGGTAGCTCAAGTTGGTAAGCGCAAATTTGGAAAAGTAACTATAAGCTAGGTCACACAACCACCCACCAACTCACTTTATCCGTCCACGCTCAATGCTGACACCCACCATTCGGTTGTCGCGAATGGCACTCAGCTTGGCGACACTAATCTTTACCCACGGCACATTAAAGCGAGCGATCAGGATCTGCGCCACATGCTCAGCCAAGACTTCCAGCAAATTAAATCTCTGCTCACTTAGTGAGCCCTGAATGTGGCGCACGACATCAGCGTAATCCAGTGTATCCCGTATATCGTCACTTTGACAGGCGGCGGTATCTGGCAAAGCAATCTCCATATCCAGTTGTATCGTTTGTGGAATTCTCTTCTCCCACTCGTACACACCAATGAATGTCTCAACTCTAAGCTCACGTACAAATATAATATCCATGGGGGTATAATTTAATAAGTTACCACTTGCCTACCTTGGCCAATTTAAAAGAAGTTTACCACTAGCATCTTTTTAAGGTATCCGGAATGATGAGTTTATTTTTTGTACTGTGCGCTTATCTTATAGGATCAATATCTTTTGCACTGGTGACAAGCAAATTATTTGCACTACCAGATCCACGAACTTATGGCTCGCAAAACCCGGGTGCAACAAACGTACTACGTAGTGGCAACAAATGGGCTGCGCTACTAACCCTAACAGGGGACGCAGCGAAAGGCTGGGTGGCGGTGTGGTTAGCACAGAACCTTGCGCTCACAGGCAGCAATCCATTACTCATTGCGGCAGTAGCATTCGCAGTATTTATTGGTCATCTTTTTCCTATTTTTATGCACTTCAGAGGGGGCAAGGGTGTGGCTACCGCCCTAGGAATATTAATGGCGCTTAATATATGGTTGGGCTTGGCGGCCTTGATGACCTGGGTGCTGGTTGCACTTATTTCTCGCCTCTCTTCATTGGCAGCATTGCTAGCGGCATTAAGCGCACCCATCTATGCCATTGGGCTGGCCTTGCCATCTGAGTATCTACCAATGCTGGTGGGCATGTCATTGCTGTTAATTTGGCGCCACAAGAGCAACATTCGAAACATAATGGCGGGTAAGGAAGCTCGCCTTATGCAAAAAATTCCAGGTCAATCAGAGTAATTTATTTTTTCCAGATCCCAGCGTGGTCTAACGCTAAAGTTGTAATCGCCTTTCGCTTCCTGTTTCTGTAGACGCAGCGCAGCTGCAAAAGCGATCATTGCGCCATTGTCAGTACAAAACTCAAGCTCGGGGTAGGATACGCGGAAGTTATATGCCTTTGCCGCTTCGTTCAGTTGCGCACGAAGGCGCTGATTCGCACCAACCCCGCCAGCAACCACAATTTGATTGAGGCCCGTCTTCTTTAGCGCGGCCAATGATTTTGTGACCAGCACCCCCACGATTGCCTCTTGTGTTGCATGCGCAATATCGGCACGAGTTTGCTCATCCAGCATGTGTTGACGAGTCAAAGTAAGCACGGCAGTCTTGAGCCCACTAAAACTAAAATTTAGGTCGCCACTGTGTTGCATCGGGCGCGGCAAGTTAAAGTGTCCAGATCGGCCAGAATTGGCCAGCCTGGATAACTCCTGGCCACCGGGGTAGGGTAGACCAAGAAGTTTGGCACTTTTATCGAAGGCCTCTCCGGCCGCATCATCAAGCGTCTCTCCTAATAGAACATACTGGCCAACATCATCCACACGCATAAGCTGAGTATGTCCACCAGACACCAGTAACGCAACAAACGGGAATCTCAATGCGGGGTCGGCCAGCAATGGTGATAGCAGGTGTCCTTCTAGGTGATGAATACCCATGGCAGGGATATTTAGTGCATACGCCAATGAACAGGCGGTGCCTGCACCCACCAGCAATGCACCAGATAAGCCAGGGCCTTGGGTATATGCGATAACATCTAAATCACGCAAATTGCAGTCAGCCTTGGTTATCACCTCGCATACCAAAGGAAGTACGCGACGAATGTGGTCACGTGAGGCCAGCTCTGGCACCACGCCACCGTACTCATTGTGCATGGCTACCTGAGTATGTAGCGCATGAGCCAAAAGACCACGCTCAACGTGATATATCGCAACTCCAGTTTCATCACAGGAGCTTTCAATGCCTAAAATAAGTTTCATTGTGACCGCTATTTATAATGACAGATTGCTGTAGTGTCTTATTACTACATGAGCACACCTCAAAAAAACTGCTTAAGCCTAAGTCGTCAATATACACTCACCCCCCGTAAACGATTCGCGCATCTTATGCGCCCGCCCATCAGTTAAATTCAACATGCATGACCACCTATCGTTGCATTACTTTCGCACCCTGCGTAGTATCCACCCCAAGGCCTAGGTTAAATTTAATGCAGCCGTACTACCACCTTCAATGTGGCTTAAGTATGACACCAAGGCCAGATGCAAACGGATACCGCATTGTACAGAATGCCCTCCTTACCAAGGCTCAACAAGTCTCACACTATACTTTCACCCGATTGAATTAATTCAAGAACACAGGAGCTCGCAATGCCCACTAAAAAAGTTATTCAAACCTCTCATGCCCCAGCCGCCATTGGAATCTACTCTCAAGCCATTGTTGTGGGTAACACGATATACCTTTCTGGTCAGATTGGACTAGATCCCAGCACCATGGATATGGCAGACGGCATAGAGGCACAGATTCAGCGCGTATTCGAAAATCTCCGCGCGGTAGCCAATGCTGCTGGTAGCAGTCTCGAAGACTTAGTAAAGCTCAACATATACCTCACAGACATGCATGATTTCACCAAAGTAAATGAGATAATGGCCACCCACTTCCATCCGCCCTACCCGGCACGTGCCGTAGTCGGCGTAGCAGCACTACCACGTGGTGCATTAGTTGAAATGGATGGCATACTGCACACACAGGACTAACTTAATTTACCTTGATTTTCGCTGCCTCAAAATGCCCCCCACCAGCACCTCAAAAATAACGTCGACGAAACTTGCAAGAATTGGTATTTTTAATCGATTCGATTTGGTTTTGCACTTGCCATTACGCTACGAGGACGAAACAAAAATCACAAAAATTTCTACACTCTCGCATGGAGATTGCGCGCAGGTAGAGGGGGAGATCACCCACAGCGAAATTGTGTTTCGCCCACGCCGTCATCTTGTCTGCCACCTAAAAGACAGTAGCGGCGTGCTGACACTGCGATTTATAAATTTTTATCCGAGCCAGCAGAAGCAACTCGAGGTGGGCAAAAAAATTCGCGCCATGGGCGAGGTACGCATCAGCCACCTAGGTGCAGAGATGGTACATCCAAGATGTCACATCACTCGTGATGACGCGCCACTAAAAGAGGCATTCACGCCCGTTTATCCAACGACCGCTGGTCTATCTCAGGTCGCACTAAGGAAACACATCCAGGCCGCCTTATGCGAGCTAACGATGCCAGAAACACTGCCGGTGGCTTTACTCGAACGCCTGAAGCTTTCTGGCTTCGCAGATAGCATACGATTGCTGCACAACCCCTCACCTCAAACTGACTTGGCCACCTTGCTTCAGCGAACTCATCCCGCTTGGTTACGCATAAAGTTTGATGAGCTGCTAGCCCAGCAGCTGTCCATGAGAACGCACTACCACAGACGAAAAAATCGAACTGCCCCACCCCTGCCGGTGCACAATCACCTCACACGGCAACTATTAGAAGCGCTGCCCTTTAGTCTCACGGCCGCGCAACAAAAGACCTCGCTAGAAATTGGTCGAGATCTTCAGCAAGCGCATCCAATGCACCGCCTCTTGCAGGGAGACGTTGGTAGCGGTAAAACAATAGTTGCACTATTGGCCGCCTTGCAGGCGATAGAGAATGGCTACCAGGTCGCGCTCATGTCACCAACGGAGATACTCGCCGAACAGCACTACCGCAAACTACATGACTGGCTAGAGCCGCTCAACATTAGTCCGACATGGCTCTCTGGTAGCCTAAATAAAAACAGTAAAAGACTAGCTATAGAACAGATCGCACAAGGAGAGGCGCAGCTTATTATCGGAACGCATGCACTATTTCAAGATCAGGTTATCTTCTCAAAGCTTGGATTGGTGATCGTAGACGAGCAACACAAATTCGGCGTACAGCAGCGCCTGACCTTGCGTAACAAAGGAGATGATCCGCACCAGCTAATGCTAAGCGCCACACCGATCCCGCGCACCCTAGCGATGGGTCACTATGCTGATCTTGATGTATCCGTGATTAATGAGTTACCTCCGGGGCGCACGCCCATTATTACCAAGCTCATCAGCGACTCTCGGCGTGAAGAGGTGATCGCGCGAGTCCGCCATGCATGCCTTGCAGGTCAGCAGGCTTACTGGGTATGTCCCCTGATTGACGAATCCGATACACTGGAATTACAGACGGTGCTTGAAACCCACCAAAGGCTGACGCAGGCGCTGCCCGACCTGTGCATCGGATTGGTACACGGCAAGCTAGGCAATGCCGACAAGGCGCAGGCCATGGCTGCATTCAAGGTGGGCGAGACTCATCTTTTGGTGGCAACCACGGTGGTCGAGGTCGGCGTAGACATACCAAATGCCGGGATGATGGTCATTGAGCATGCCGAACGGATGGGACTGGCTCAACTACATCAATTACGTGGGCGCGTTGGACGCGGAACAGCAAAAAGCCTGTGCATACTATTATTCCAGGAACCCCTTTCAAGCTTGGCACGTGCGCGCCTAAAAATAATCTACGAAAATACCGACGGCTTTGAGATCGCCCAACAAGACTTTAATCTGCGTGGCCCGGGTGAACTATTGGGCGCACGCCAAAGTGGCACCCCCATCTTGCGCTTTGCCAATCTCAATGAAGACGTTGACCTGCTTGACCGTGCACACGCTATCGCTGATGAAATGCTGTCAAATTTTCAGCAAGAGGCTCATGCACACCTAGAGCGCTGGATAGCGCAAAAACAGGATTATTTGCATGCCTGATACTGAGCTAATACACGCCGCGCGTCCATCTCTGATTGGCCGGAGGGTGAGCATCAGGAGCGTGAGCACAGCATCTCAGAAAATGGGGTCTTGGCACGCACGCACGCCCACAGCAGATAATAGCTACGCGCCATGGCTTCGGACTGGCGAATCGCTCACACTACGCATTCAACAACGCTGTGGTAGCTTCAGTGTGCGTAACATACGCAGTCACCTGGCGATCGCCACACATGACGAGACGGCACTACTTGGGCTGCCCAGCCAGCAAAAAATATATACACGCGAGGTGCTCCTGTATGCTGATGACAAGCCCGTTGTGTACGCACACAGCGTGGTTGCGCCACTGCACTTAAGTGGCGCATGGCACGCGCTTCGCAGGCTCGGGAATCGCTCCCTAGGCACACTGCTATTTTCCCATCCACTGGTAAGGCGCTCGGCGCCACACTTCTGCACACTCAGACCCAGTCACCCACTACATAGGCGAGCCGCCATTGTGCTCAATACACGCCCAGAGAGGCTGTGGGCGCGGCGCTCCCTGTTTTTTTTACGTAATGCCCCCCTGCTGGTAACAGAGATATTTCTACCTGACATCCTTACACTACAGCGATGAATCTAAGCGAGCGCATTCATGTCTATATCCGCCTAACAAGGCTCGATCGTCCCATCGGCATCCTGCTGCTATTGTGGCCCACTCTCTGGGGGACCTGGATCGCTGGGAGCGGTCACCCACCCTACCATATTGTCTTTATTTTTTTACTTGGTACCGTACTAATGCGCTCTGCAGGCTGTGTCGTCAACGATTATGCCGATCGCGACTTTGATAGACAGGTCAAGCGCACCAGAGATCGCCCCCTCACCAGCGGTGAGGTGGCACCAAGAGAGGCGCTGTGGTTAGCGTCCAGCCTGTTTGTACTCGCCTTTATGTTGGCTCTATCGCTCAATAGATTGACGGTACTGCTATCTGTTCCCGCGCTGTTACTTGCCGTGAGCTACCCCTACACCAAGCGTTACTTAGCCATCCCGCAGGCCTACCTTGGCATCGCATTCGGGTTTGGTATTCCAATGACATTTGCGGCACAACTCGAGAGTGTTCCCGCTGTGGCCTGGTGGCTGTTGTTTGCCAACATATTTTGGGCGATTGCCTATGACACCGCATACGCGATGGTGGATCGAGATGACGATGTGCGCATAGGCATCTACTCCTCAGCACTATTTTTTGGAAGGTATGACGTGGCCGCGATAATGGCCTGCTATGCCATGACTCTGATTACGCTCTTCGCAATCGGTTGGAGCTTGGGGTTCGGCTTCGTTTACTATGTCGCCCTATGTTGCGCGGCAGGCATCGCCACTTATCACTACACTCTAATTAGAGGGCGTCAACGCGAGGCCTGTTTCAAGGCTTTTATGCACAACACCTGGTTTGGCGCTACAGTATTTTTGGGGATTGCGCTCGATCAGCTGTTCCACCTGCCGGCATCCTTACCATAGGTGCCTCATTCATAATACTGGGCCAGGTATCTCTCCGGTTACATCGGAAAGTGCGCCCACAACACGACAGTCTAAAATTTAACAAGGGTAGCCACACATGACAAATCACGGCACACAGTCAAAAAAACAGTGGTTGACCTTATTACTGAGCCTATTGCTTGCCGCCTGCTCTACCCTACCAAAGCCATCCACCGCCCCGCTCCCTCGGCCGGCCACAAGCCTTCCCAAGGTGACTCAGGAGCCCGTAGCTGCATTGCCAACTCCGCAGCTTGTTGCAAGCAAGTGGGAGACCCTACCCCATTGGGGGGTCACCGACCTTGGGCAGTCCCAGCTTGCATTTTTGCAAAGCTGTCGGGTACTAAAGAGCCGACCACTCTGGCAAAACACATGCGCCAAGGCTGAGACATTAAACACCCAAGACAATGCCGCACTGCACGCATTTTATGAGGGGTGGTTTACCCCATATCAGGTGTTAAATACAGACGGCAGCGAGCGTGGGATGATCACCGGCTACTATGAGCCATTACTCAAAGGCAGCCGCCTTAAAACATCGCAGTTTAAGTATCCTGTTTATGCGGCACCGAATGACCTGCTCACAATAGACCTCAGCGAAACTTACCCACAGCTCAAGGAGCTTCGGTTACGCGGTCGCATGCAAGGTAAGCGTATCGTGCCCTACTATAGTCGTGCAGAGATTGAGGCTGGGGCAGCAACGGGGGGCGAACTGTTTTGGGTAGAAAATCCGATTGAATTGTTTTTCTTGCAGGTGCAGGGGTCTGGGCGCATTGAGCTGCCCAATGGCAAGCAAATAAAGGTTGGGTATGCCGATCAAAATGGCCACCCCTACATATCTATTGGTAAAAAACTGGTTGAGATGGGCGAGCTTAAGCTTGAAGAAGCCTCCATGCAAGGCATTAAGCGGTGGGCAGAAAAGCATGTGGATCAAACGAGTTCCCTGCTAAATCAAAACCCAAGCTACGTGTTCTTGCGTGAGCTACCCGACACACTTTCGGCACCCTTGGGTGCCCTTGGCGTGCCACTCACTAGCGAGTACAGTATTGCCGTCGATCCGCGCACCATCCCACTGGGTGCACCAGTATTTCTCGCCACAACCTATCCAAACAACAACGTGCCCCTCGATCGCCTGATGTTAGCGCAAGACACTGGTGGCGCCATCAAGGGGGCGGTGCGCGCAGACGTGTTCTGGGGATTTGGCGAATCCGCTGGGGCGCAGGCGGGCAAAATGAAACAGCAGGGGCGCCTATGGGTTTTGCTGCCCAAAGACGCAGAGAACGGTCTTGCGCCAAAGCCATAATGCATTCGGCATTACATGGTAACAGTCAAGTAGGCCATCGGTTGCAGCGTAATCGCCCTACCAAATCGATCGCACTCGGGTGACAAGCTTCGCAAGGAGCTCGTGGCAAACAATGTAACTTCCTTGCAATCCAGAAACACTAGGAAGGTAATCCAATGGCCACTCCAAGTCACCACTTGGTATCTCGGTAGGGGCCGCAATCACCGACAATCCAGACGCAACAAACTCCATTGTCGCTCGTGGCATGTGGGCGCCATGTGTGACTAGGGCGACACGATTGATTTTATCCTGCGCCAGGATTGCAGCAGAAAATTTTGCGCTGTCGTGTGTATTTTTGGATTGATCCTCACTCCAGCGTACCCTAACACCAAACTCACTCTCCAGGGACTTTCGCATTAGCCGTGCCTCTGCCTCACCCCCTAGGGTGGAACCGCCAGCGACAAGTACCGGCAACCCAGTATGCTTGGCAATTCCTGCACCATAGCGAACACGCTCGAGAGTGGATCCGCTTAATGTATCTCCGCCATACTCCACGGCATGCCGACGAACTCCACCTCCAAGAATTACGATAGCCTGTGCGTCAACGGCCTTATTGAGATCAAGCGGGGGCGCTGTATCGAGAAGCTGCGATAGCTTATACGAAACAATGGGGGTAGATAACGCCAGCAAATAAACGACAGCAATAGTCGCGATCGCTCTGCCTGTTCGCGGATGCCTCCCCACCAAAAATAAGCCACCCAATACTATCAGTAGCAGCCCCACGGGGGGCAATATGATTAATTTCCCAATCGCCTTAAGTAAAAAAAAATCAGACATGTGGCTACACCGATAGTTAGACAATCAGGGCTAGTGCTAGACATATTTTAGCGGAGTGGGCGGCGGGAATCGAACCCGCGGCTCTAGCTTGGGAAGCTAGGGTATTGCCACTATACGACGCCCACAAATACTTTTCGCTCGCACAGAATTTGAATGTTACCATTATGCGTATATCTCATATACAACATGAGACTCACCATTGAAACATGACCAAAAAAAGTGATTGCAATTCTAGTTAACGGCGAAACGCGACAATTGGACAACTCCATCAGTGTTTTCACACTTCTCGAGCGGCTACAACTGGCTGGCCAGCGTATTGCGCTAGAACATAATGGCGTTATTGTGCCACGCAGCCAATTCAATCAACAGCTACTATCAGATGGCGATCAACTGGAAATTGTGGTTGCAGTCGGTGGTGGTTAATATGGAGCACACCATGAGCAAGGACGCAATCCTTATCGCAGGCAAAAGCTATAGCTCGCGCCTCCTCGTCGGCACCGGAAAATACAAGAGCCCTGGCGAAATGCAGGCGGCGATCGAGGCTAGTGGTGCCGAGATCGTCACCATTGCCATCCGTCGTAACAATATCGGGCAGAGCACGGGCGAGCCCAGCTTGCTGGACATCATCTCCCCATCCAAGTACACCCTGCTACCCAACACGGCGGGCTGCTACACCGCGGAGGAGGCTGTACGCACCCTGCACCTTGCGCGCGAGCTGCTGGACGGGCACAGCCTGGTTAAGCTGGAGGTGCTGGGTGACCCTCAGTCACTATACCCGAATGTGGTGGAGACTCTGGCCGCCGCAAAAACGCTGGTGGCGGATGGATTTAAGGTAATGGCGTACACCTCAGACGACCCCATCGTCGCACAGACATTGGAGGACATCGGCTGCGTTGCCATCATGCCACTGGCTTCACTAATCGGCTCCGGCATGGGCATCCTTAACCCATTAAACTTGCAGCTCATTGTAGATCGCGTGCGGGTGCCTGTTATTGTCGACGCGGGGGTGGGTACCGCCTCCGATGCAGCCATCGCAATGGAGCTGGGCTGCCATGGCGTGCTGATGAACACCGCCATTGCTGCCGCACAAAACCCTGTATTGATGGCCTCAGCCATGGAGCAGGCCGTCAAGGCTGGGCGCATGGCCTTCCTGGCTGGGCGCATGCCAAGGAGGCTGTACAGCGCGTCGCCCAGCTCGCCGAGCGACGGACTAATTAGTTGATGCACCAACGCTCCACGCACATTCGCAGCTACGTACTTCGGCAGGGATACATCTCCAGCGCACAGCGCCGTTGCCTCGAGACACTGCTGCCAGTGTACGGGGTCCCCTATCTTCCGCAACCACTGGACCTGAATTGTATCTTTGGCAGGTCGGCAACCAAGATACTTGAGATTGGATTTGGGATGGGTGAGACCACTGCCGCCATCGCTCAAGCGCATCCACAAAATGATTACCTAGCCATTGATGTTCACGCCCCTGGCGTTGGCAGCTTACTAAAACAAATTCAAGAGCTTGGCCTAAAGAATGTTCGCGTCATTCAACATGATGCGGTTGAGGTGTTGCGGGACATGCTGGCCGACAGCGCGCTAGACGGTGTACACATATTCTTTCCAGACCCGTGGCATAAGACGCGCCACAACAAACGCCGCCTGATACAAGTCGGGCTGGTAAAGCAACTGGTCACTAAGCTCAAGCAGGGCGGGTACATTCATGTTGCCACCGACTGGCAGAGCTACGCTGAACAAATACTCTCCCTGCTGGTTGGCGAAGAGACGCTCAGCAACACCGCTGTCGGTTACGCGCCTCGCCCGCCCTATCGTCCGCTCACTAAATTTGAAAAACGCGGCCTGCGACTGGGTCATGGCGTTTGGGACGTGGTATTCAAAAGAAACTAGTCAGGCCCGCACCCCCATCAACGCTGCTCTCGCAGAAAAATCTGCAGCAGGTCATTCAAAAAATTTCGTCCAAGCTCGGTCGGAACAATGCGCTGTAGGTCACGCTCAATGAGGCCACGTTGCTCTGCCTGCGCTAGCTCGCCACCAATTAACAACAACGATAGGCTGGTACGCTCGGAGAATAGGGTGCTGGCGAAGCCCTGGTTCAGGCGCAACGCGTTCATCATAAACTCAAACGGCAGTTCTTCGCGTCTCACCGCATGTCCCTCCTGAACGGGCAGGCCATGCGCCACCTGCTCTAGGTAGGTTCGTGGCTGCTTGTGTCGTACCTGCCTTATCACCCTATCCGGGAAACTTAACTTACTATGCGCTCCAGCTCCTATACCCAGATAATCACCAAACTGCCAATAATTAAGATTGTGTCGTGCCTGTTTTTTTGGACGTGCGAACGCTGAGGTTTCATAGTGCTGGTAGTTTTGCGTGGCCAACACGCGCTCCACATCTAGCTGCATGGAAGCGCACACATCGCTGTCTGGCAGGGGTGGTGGGTAGCGATGGAAGAGTGTGTTCGGCTCCAACGTGAGGTTGTAACAGGACAAATGTTGTGGCGCAAATTCTAGGGCGGCGTGGAGATCTTGTACCGCCTCTGCTGTGGTCTGTAGCGGCAGACCGTACATCAAATCAAGGTTGATGTTACCAAAGATTTTCTGTGCCATCTCCACCGCACGTCGTGCCTGTGACCCGTCGTGAATGCGCCCGAGCGCCTTTAGGTGGACATCGTTAAAGCTCTGAATGCCGAGTGATAACCTGTTTACGCCCGCCTCATAAAAGCGTGCAAACTTGTCCGCCTCCAACGTGCCTGGGTTGGCCTCTAATGTAATTTCCGCGTCATAATCTAACGGCAGCAGCATGCGTACCGCGCTGATGATTTTCTCAATGGCCTGAGCAGAGAATAAACTGGGTGTCCCGCCGCCAATAAACACGGTGTATACCTTGCGTCCCCATATTTGAGGCAACGCCATCTCCAAATCACGTATCAGTGCCGCCACGTACTCTTGCTCTGGCAGCGTCTCACGTACCTCGTGTGAGTTAAAGTCACAGTACGCGCACTTGCGTACACACCAGGGAATGTGAATATATAAAGACAATGGTGGCAGCACCTTAAAGCTTAGCCCTTGCGTCTTTGAGGTCAGCGGGTGTAAAACGTTAACATTCATGGGCACAATTATCTCAACCGAAAGGACAACATGGAACAGGCAACCTTTGCAGCAGGATGTTTTTGGGGCGTAGAGGCCGCATTTAGAGGGGTCCCTGGCGTGCACACGACCAGCGTCGGGTACATCGGCGGAATGACCGCCAACCCAACCTACAATGAGGTATGTGCTGGCACCAGCGGTCACGCAGAGGCAACCCGGGTCACCTTTAATCCCAAGGAGGTCAGCTACGCACAGTTACTCCAAATTTTTTGGCAGTGCCACGATCCAACGCAACTCAACCGCCAGGGGCCTGACGTTGGCACGCAGTACCGCTCCGCAATATTCTTTCACTCTTCAGAGCAGCAGGCCACCGCAAGCGCTTCAAAGGCGCAGCAAGAAAATGGTGGGCAACACGATCAGGTGATAGTTACCGAAATCACGGCCTGCGCGACCTACCATCCTGCCGAAGAGTATCACCAGCAGTACCTAGAAAAACAGGGTAGGGCGCACTGCCACAAGCAGTAACCAGGTCATTATTCTATAAATAGAATAATGACCCAAGTCTCCCCGTGCCAGTCCTGAATCAATATTCCGCTGTACGCAATTTTTGTAACAAACCCTGTAGCGCCTGTGCGCGGTGGCTAAGCGCCGCCTTCGTGTCGTAACTTAATTCTGCACTCATCTTGTTAAGCTGTGGCAACCAGAACAAAGGGTCGTAGCCAAAGCCACCCTCCCCAAGTGTCTGTCTGGCAACCTCACCATGCCACTCGCCCTCCGCAATTAATGGCTGCGGGTCATCTGCATGGCGCACCAAAACTAGAGTGCAATAGTAATATGCACGTCGGTCGGCCACCCCCTTCATCACCTGCAGCAATTTTTCATTGTTACGAGCATCTGAGGTTGGCTCGCCCGCATATCTCGCAGATAAGACACCGGGCGCACCTCCCAGGGCAACCACACATATACCGGAGTCATCCGCCAGCGCAGGCAGCCCACTGGCGCGACTAGCGTGTCGTGCTTTAGCTAGCGCATTTTCAACAAACGTATTATGGGGCTCCTTGGTCTCCCCAATGCCAAGCTCGTCCTGCGTGAGCATTTCCGCAACAAACGGCGCAAGTGCCGAGCGTAACTCACGTAGCTTTCCAGGATTGCTTGAGGAAAGGATTAGCTTTTGCACGGCAGGCTAACCCTTTAGTGCCACATGCTGCATCTCAATTAATTGGGTGATACCAGATTGCGCCAGGTCTAGCATGGCATCCATCTCAGTGCGACTAAAGGGCTGCCCCTCTGCCGTACCCTGCACCTCTATAAGCTGCCCCGCACTGGTCATGACCACATTCATATCGGTGTCACATGCAGAGTCTTCTGCATAATCAAGATCGAGCACCGGTGCGCCATGGTACATGCCTACCGAAATTGCGGCAACGAACCCACTTAGCACACCCTGCCCAACCAGGTCCTGCCTGATCAGTCCGCTGACCGCATCGTGCAAGGCAACAAAGGCACCGGTAATGCTAGCGGTACGCGTACCTCCGTCGGCTTGGATCACATCGCAATCCACCTGAATAGTGCGTTCACCCAATTTCTTTAAATCCACCACGGAGCGCAGGCTACGCCCGATCAGACGCTGAATCTCTTGCGTACGTCCGGACTGCTTTCCTTTGGCTGCCTCGCGTCCCATGCGGCTACCAGTGGAGCGTGGCAACATGCCATACTCTGCCGTAACCCAGCCCTCGCCAGAGCCTTTTTTGTGTGGCGGAACGCGGTCCTCTACGCTTGCGGTGCAAATTACCTTCGTATCGCCACAGGTGAACAGCACCGATCCTTCGGCGTGTTTAATATAGTGACGCGTGATCTCAACCTGGCGAAGTTGATTGGCTTGTCGTTGGCTGGGGCGCATAAGAATAATCTCTAGGTAATAGCGTGCATTATAGCGTGGACACCCTACAAAAATGCACGTGTGTGATCATGGTGACGTGCGTGCGCTAGATTATGCGACGCGTATCAATGGCACTCCTTGGTGATACGAGCAAATTCTGCCACCCCTAGGTTTTCTGCACGGAGCTGTGCATCTATACCGAGTCGAACAAAGTCATCCTCCGTCAGGTATCCCTTAAGCGTGTTACGCAATGTCTTCCGCCTCTGCCCAAAGGCGGCGGCGACAATCTGCGAAAATAACGCTTCATTCTGCACCAGCACCTCACTCGCAGGCAGCGGAATCATGCGCACAATAGCGGAATTCACCTTGGGCGAAGGAGAAAACGCCTCAGGCGGAACGTCAAGCAACTTCTCCATATAAAAACGATACTGCAGCATAACCGACAGCCTGCCGTAGGCTGGAGTTGATGGCTGAGCCACCATGCGCTCCACCACCTCGTTCTGCAACATAAAGTGCATGTCGTATATACGTTTTCGGTATTCAGAAAAATAAAATAGCAGCGGCGAAGAGATGTTGTATGGCAAGTTGCCGACAATTCGCAAGGATTCTGGCAGCTGGGTTAGATCAAACTTAAGTGCGTCACCCGCATGAATGATGAGCCTGTCTTGTGGGTACGCTCTTTCCAGGTGCGCGATAATGTCACGGTCAATCTCCACAACATGAAGTTGACTCAGCCGCTGCAGCAAAGGCCCGGTTAACGCGCCAAGACCAGGCCCAATTTCCACCATAATGTCATCGGTCTCTGGCCCAATAGCGCGGACAATGTCAGCGATCACCCTCTCGTCCACTAAGAAATTCTGACCAAATCTTTTACGTGCCTTGTGCATTGAAATAGTGACAGACCTTATTTTGACTTACGCACAAATACCGACCAACAATTGGTCTCTCGCTTTTTAAGGGCTGTGTGGCCATGCTTTATAGGGGCGCAGCTATGCAATCGATCGCAACGCCATATCTTCCGCCATTTGAACCGCCTCAAGTAGGCTGCCTGAATTTGCACGTCCGCTGCCAGCCAACTCTATAGCCGTACCATGGTCTACGGAGGTGCGAACAATTGGCAGGCCTAGCGTCACATTAACGCCATTCCCAAAACTAACGTGTTTTAAGACTGGCAGCCCCTGGTCGTGGTACATGGCCAGTACGCAGTCGCATTGCTCTAGCCGCGTTGGTGTAAAGAGTGTGTCGGCGGGCAATGGGGGGCTGACATTCATGCCTTGCGCACGCAATCGATCTAACACCGGGATCATTATGTCAATCTCCTCACGCCCGAGGTACCCTCTTTCACCCGCATGAGGGTTGAGTCCCGCAACAAAGATTCGTGGCTTAGCGATACCAAAGCGCTGCACCAGATCGCACTGAACAACGCGCAATACGCTCTCCAATAACTCAGGTGTCAGTGCGGCGGGGACCTGCCTCAGGGGTAGGTGCGTAGTGGCCAGCGCCACACGAAGCCCGCCACCGACGAGCATCATAACCACCTGCCTAACGTGCAGCTGGTCTGCCAAAAACTCAGTGTGCCCGGTAAAGCGAATGCCAGCATCATTAATGATGCCCTTGTGCACAGGCAACGTGACCATACCCGCAAATTCACCAGACTGGCAACCCTTTATCGCACGAACAAGCAACTCAAGGACGTAGGGGCTGTTAGCTGAATCCAGCTGGCCTGCGCATACTGCACGCATCGTCGGTATGTGTAGCACACGCAAGTGACCGACTTGTAGGGGCTCCGTGTTTCGTGAGTCATAATCATGCAGTCGAATGTCCAACCCAAGCAAGGTCGCGCGTTCTTGCAGCAAGACCTTGTCTGCCAATACCACCACCGCTTGATCACTCCGCGCCAACCGCAGACAAAGATCTGGACCCACGCCAGCAGGCTCACCAGTGGTAACGGCCAACAGAGGTTTCTGCATCACTGGGCGCCTATTGGACTGCCTATTCGGAGCGGTACTCGATGGTAGCCCCATCACGCAGTTGGTGCACCCAGTCCTGGTATGCAGCATCAGATTTATTGGTGCGTATCGCCATTTGCGCCTGCTGTCTTTTTTGTTTTACGCTTACATCGGTGCTGCGACGATCCGTCACCTGGATAAGGTGCCAACCAAAGCCGGACTGTACCGCATCACTCACCTTTCCGATTCCTAATTTATTCATCGCACTCTCAAACTCAGGCACGGTATCGCCGGGCGAGATCCAGCCCAGATCGCCACCCTGGGTGGCACTGCCATCCTCTGAATAAAGCTTGGCTTGCTTTGCAAAGTCAGCCCCCTTCTCTATCCTCTCTTTGATCACTAGCAGGCGCTGCTTGGCTTCGTTATCCGGCATCAGTTCGCTTGTTTTTATTAAAATATGTCGCGTCTGTGACTGCGTGACCACTGCCGGACTGTCCTTGCTGCGCTTTTCAAGCAGTCTAACAATATGAAAGCCGTTTGGACTACGGAACACTGAGCTGGTCTCGCCAGAAGACATCTTCTGAAGTGTCTCCGCAAAGATGGCAGGGGTGCGATCGAGCGAGCGCCAGCCTAAATTTCCACCCTCCAGTGCATCCTTGGCATCCGAAAAGCCTGCCGCCACCTGCGCAAATTCTTTGCCACTACGCAATTGCCCCAGAGCTTGCTCGGCACGCTGCTTGGCAGCTTGAATCTTATCGGCACTAGCCTGCTCTGGTATTACCACTAAAATGTGCGCCAAATTAAATTCCTCGCCCTTGCTTGGCTGCTTGGCTTGATTTAGCAGGTAATTATCAATTTCACCCTCTCCAATTACCAGCTTGCTGTCCACTTCGCGCTCTCGCAGACGAGTGGCAACAATTTCGCCACGAATTTCTTCACGAAATTTTTTAAAATCCACACCCTCTTTTTCCACCTTAGTGCGAAACTCTTCTATCGATGAAAATTTATTCTCTTTTGCAATGCCCTGCAGTGCCTTGTCAAGCTGAACATCGTCAACACGCACTCCCGTTTCCTTGGCAAGCTGAGCTTGCAGCATCTCGGTTATCATTCGCTCCAACAGCTGCTTCTTTAGCATTTCCATAGCAGGCAGGGCCGTTCCCTGCTTTTTCAGCTGACGCTCTACGGCAGCTAGTCGATCCTCCAGCTCAAAACGGGTAATCGCATCATTGTTGACCGTTACGACGACTTGATCGATCGACATTCCTTTACTTTGCAATACAATTTTTTGCGTTTGGTCCGCGACTTTCGGATCAGAGATCGCCGGCACGCCCTGAGCTTGCAGCCTAACCTCCTTCTTGGCATCTGTTGGATTGTGTAGGCCAGTAGCCAAGACGTTGGTTGTGCAGACCAACGATAGCAGAAGTATCGGCACCAACTTAACGTACGACATAGTATTCATTCCCTGACAATAACCGGTTAACGTAATCCCTGCTCCAATGGTGCACCTGATGATGGAATTGACTTGGTGAAGCCTGAAATGCTCTGACGCAAGGCAGTGAAAGGATCGGAGCCCATCCTGACCATACCATTTAATTCCAGCTGCACAAAGAAACCGGTGGTGACTTGTTTTGCGGCCGTAGTAAATTGCTGCGTCACAAAGCGCATTGTCCAGCAGCTTTCATTGTACTCGAAGCCACTCAGCACCTCCAATGGGTGCCTGTCGGCCAAAGAATAGTTTACGCGTGCCACCACACCCCAGTGTCTTGACAGTGGCCACTGCGTGGATATGTCCACCTGCTCCACTGGCTGTGTAATGTCACGCGTAAAACGGTAGCCAAGATTGAGTACCTTACCGCTTTCCGGCTGATAACGTGCGCCTACGTTTAACTTTTCTTCTCGCGCCTGGTTGGGGTTGTACTGAAATGCACTATTTAATGACCACTGCGGTGTTATCTTACCCAAGACGGCAAGCAGGATATCTGACTTGTTGGTGCTGGCCGTCTCTGGGGTGACCAGGTTTACTTGCGGAGTGGCAAAGCTGAAGCGCTGGCCCAACGCCACACGCAGTCGCTCGGCACCAGATTCCTCATCAAGAAAGCGTGAGGTGACCGCCAGTGTTAGCTGCTTCGCGTCTCCAATGCGGTCGCTGCCCGCAAAGCGATTTTCGGTAAACATCTGCGCGAAGTTAAAGTCGACTTGAGCGGTATCAAAGTTCGGCAACATGCTCTGATTTCGATAAGGAATATACACAAAATAAGCGCGCGGCTCTAGTGTTTGCGTAAACGCTTTTTCATTAAGGCTAAAATTACGCTCCAGCACCACACCGCCATCCAGGCTGGCGATCGGCAAAGTGCGCGTCGCATTCGGCAGGCCCGCTGAATTATTTTCGCCCAGCAAATAGTCGGTGTAGTGGACACCCACCTTGGGAGTCACAAAAAAAGATGGGGTAGCAACCAACGGGTAGCTCATGCTGGGGTACAGCACCAAGCGTTGCCCGTTTACGGTGGTGGGGTGACTAAAGCTTACGAACTCCCCGGCAAACTGCGCAGTACCACCAACCAAGGGGCGTGCCGCACCCAGGGTTATTTGCGGTAGGCGCCGATATGGATCGGCTACTGGTGCCAGTGGGTCCTGCAAGGTTTGATAGTTCTGCATCTTGGTCGTGGCATTCCACCAGTCGCCCTTATAGGACAGCGCGCCCTCGCGCACCAAATTGGTTAACGACGTACTATTGACAGAGGTCGCTAGGTCTTTGTAGTAGTTGTCATCCGACACGCGATTCATGTTTGTTGATGCACTGAACCCACCGCCCAGATCCTGGGCATGCTTCAGGGTCAGACGAGAGCGGGTGCTATTGGTAAGCGCATCATTCGGCAGCACATCCAGGTGAGCCTCGCCGGTGTAGTTTGTGCCCATGTAACGCAACTCGTCCCCCAGCATCATTCCACGCTTAGCCATGACACGTGGCGTAATGGTTGCATCGCGATTGGGTGCGATATTCCAGTAGTAGGGCACCGATAGCTCGTTACCGCTCTTGCCAGTGGCACCGTATGTTGGGCTGAGAAAGCCTGACTGGCGCTTATCGTTAAGCGCAAAGTCCATCCATGGTGTGTACAGCACTGGAACGCCCATGAATTCAACTCGCGCGTCACGCGCCGTCCCTAACTGAGTAAGGCTATCAATCTCCAGGGTTCTCGCCCTTAGCATCCAATCATCATTACCGATTGGGCAGGTTGTGTAGATCACATTCTCTATGGTGTAGTTCTCTCGACCTTCTATACGCAAGACATTGCCGCTACCGCGTGATCCGTTAATGGCGATCTGGAATGCTGGCTTTAGCATGTCGCCTATGTTTGTATCTATATTGAGGTTTAGGTGGGGGCCTTGCGCGTGAATGCCGCTTCGCTCTATGCGCACCCCCCCGTCAGCAACCAGCTCCTGATCACTCTCTTTGTACACCACGTGATCAGCAAATATGGCCTGCCCTCGCTTGCGTAGCTCAACCTCACCGGTTGCTGTGACCTGATTATCGGCCTGCCCCTCTATGTGTTGCGCCGTAATAAATGCAGGCGTCTCTTCGACTCCCTTTGAGGTATTCATGAATGTGCGATCCAGCTTTAGTGGCAAGAATTGACCCTCGGCGTAAGCCGTGGAGACAAAACTACAGAGCAGGGAGAGCGTAACGATACAAAAACGGAAGTGCATGGGGCTGGATAGACAAATTAAGGTGTTAAAATCGCACAAATCCACGATTTACGCAATCCAAATTCAACAATGAAACGTCAACAGCAGATTAAAGTGTGGCTACAAGACCGGTTTCCGGACACTTTATTCAAAATTTCTCCAGCCTCTGCCGATGCCAGCTTTCGACGGTACTTTCGCGTCACATTCGCTGATCGCACACTGATAGTAATGGATGCCCCACCCCAACATGAAGACTGTCGACCGTTTATACATGTCGCAAAACTATTTAACGCAGCGGGCGTACATGTACCACAGGTGTTGGCACAGAATCTAGAACAAGGATTTCTACTGTTGACTGATTTGGGCACTGCCACCTACCTGCAGACACTTAACTCCGACAATGCACGTGAACTATACGGCAATGCCACTGATGCCCTGATCAATATCCAACAAGCAAGCCAAGAGTGTGAGCTACCTCCGTACGATAGCGAGCTGCTTATGCGCGAAATGCAATTGTTTCAAGAGTGGTATATTGAAAAATATTTGGATGCCACATTAAATGAACAACAAGTCGTGGCACTAAAGACTACACTTCAACACATTCTTAAAAATAACCTGGCGCAGCCACGTGTCTTTGTTCATCGCGACTACCACTCACGTAACTTAATGATCAGCGAGCCAGGCCCGGGAATCCTAGACTTTCAGGATGCGCTCTACGGGCCAATTACCTACGATTTGGTCTCGTTATTCAAAGACGCTTACATCCGCTGGGAAGAGGGCGAAATTCTGGACTGGCTAATTCGCTACTGGGAAAAGGCACGACGGTCTGGGCTGCCGGTTCACAATGTTTTTGCAGATTTCTTTAGGGATTACGAGTGGATGGGTGTACAGCGCCATCTAAAGGTGGCGGGGATCTTTGCGCGTCTGCATCTTCGTGACAACAAAAGTGATTACCTCAAGGACCTGCCACTAGTATTAAATTACTTGCGCTGCGCCTGTGAACGCTATACAGACCTAAGGCCATTGCTACACATACTTGATGATCTGGATAAAAGAACAACACGCCCATAGGGTGGGCCATTGAAGGCCATGCTACTGTCTGCTGGACGGGGCGAGCGCATGCGCCCCCTTACGGATCACACACCCAAACCTTTGTTGCAAGTTGGCGGAGTGCCGCTTATCGTGCGACACATCAAAAATATGGCACGGGCTGGCATTTGTGACCTAGTGATTAACCACGCCCATCTTGGCAACAAGATAGAGGCGGCACTAGGGGACGGCAGTCAGTTTGGTGTGCACATCCATTACTCAGCAGAGGGTGTCGCGCTTGAAACAGCCGGTGGTATCGCAAACGCACTCTCATTACTGAGTGGCGAGCCCTTTGCTGTTGTGAATAGTGACATCTTTTGCGATTATGACTTTGCTCGACTACCAGAGTGCGCGGACGCTCTCAACAGAAGCGCGGACACTGCACATTTGGTATTAATCAACAACCCTGCGCACCACCCAAATGGTGACTTCTGTTTGGTTAATGGCAGGGTAGTGAATGGCACTCCGGCGCTCACCTTCAGCGGGATAGGCGTTTATCAGCCCGCCTTGTTCTCAAATATTCCTCGTGGCGCAAAGGCATCACTCGCCCCACTGTTGCGCGCCCAAATTGACCTAGGCAGAGTGCGTGGCGAACACCACTTGGGCCGCTGGATAGACGTAGGGACGCCGCAACGCCTCGAAAGTCTCGACAATGCATTAAGTTCGTCGCACAATATCAACCATGTTTAATGCTTCTCTTTATGCAAATCGTCGCAACCATCTCATCAATCAGGTGCAGCGTGGTGTTGTTGTCGTTCCGACAGCGCCAGAGGTTTTACGAAACGGAGACGCGCATTATCCCTATCGTTTTAATAGCCACTTTTATTACCTAACCGGCTTTGACGAACCAGATGCTGTGCTCGTGTTGATTGCTGGTGTCACTCCGCAGTCCATTCTGTTCTGTCGCCCGAAAGATCTGGAGCGCGAGACATGGGATGGCCTCCGTCATGGGCCCGAGGGTGCGAAAGAAATATATGGTTTCGATGCAGCATTTCCGATAGCACAGCTAGACGATAAGCTCCTCGAGTTAGCGGGTGATCAGCCCGCATTATTTTATCCACTGGGTGCCGACGCCTCGTGGGATGTGCGCATCATTAGGCTGCGCGCACGATTACAGGAGCAGGTGCGTAGTGGTATGGCTGCGCCAAATGCGATACACGATGTGCGCACGCTACTCAATGAGATGCGCTTAATAAAAGATGAGGTCGAGCTGTCCATTATGCGACGTGCTGCGACCATCTCCGCTACCGCACATATCCGCGCCATGCTTGCTACCCACCCCGGTAAGATGGAATACGAAATTGAAGCGGAGCTGTTACACGAGTTTAGAAAAAATGGTGCGCAGGCACCCGCCTATACCCCAATAGTTGCAGGCGGAGTCAACGCCTGTGTACTGCACTACACCGCTAACAACGTGCAGCTACGAGATGGCGAGCTGTTACTAATAGATGCCGCCTGCGAAATTGACGGTTATGCTGCAGATATCACCCGCACCTTTCCGATAAATGGTCACTTCAGTGCAGCACAGAAAGATATCTACGAGTTGGTATTGAGCGCGCAGACCGCTGCCATTTTGGCCGCCCATCCTGGCTCTCATTGGAACGAACCACACGAAGCTGCCTTGCGCGTACTGGCGCAAGGCTTTATTGATTACAAGCTATGCAATGGCAGTGTAGATGCTGTTCTGGAGAGCGGTAGCTACAAGCGCTTCTATATGCACCGAACAGGCCACTGGCTGGGGATGGATGTGCACGACGTCGGCACGTACAAACTAGGTGGTGATTGGCGAATGCTGCAACCAGGAATGGCGCTTACCATTGAGCCAGGTTGTTATATACGCCCAGCAGCTGATGTACCGCAAGCATTCTGGGACATCGGCATTCGCATCGAGGATGATGTGGTTATCACGAGCCAAGGCTGTGAGGTGCTAACCGAGGCTGCGCCAAAAACGATAGTGGCCATCGAAGAGCTGATGCGACAGCCATGAGTAGCCATTGTGACATCGCGGTGGTTGGAGGTGGCCCAGTGGGTATCGCATTTGCACTTGCGCTGCGCGACAGCGGTCTGCATGTCGTCATCCTGGAAGCTGGAACAACAAAGCCTGCAACCGTCGATCCACGTGCCCTAGCATTGTCTTACGGGAGCCGTCAGTTGCTGGACAGGCTTGGGGTATGGAAGGACCTCTCACAAGTTTCACCAATCAAGACAATTCACGTCTCACAAAAAAATTCTTTCGGGCGCACCCTATTGCAGGCCAAGGATCTTGACATACCAGAGCTGGGCTATGTGCTGCCGTACGCAACATTACAAGGCACGATGCAAGACGCCCTACTAAGAGCGGATGAGCTAACCCACCTCACCGATGCCGCCGTTACAAGCCTGCAGAGCAATCCAACTGAAGCGCGCGTTACCTACCGGCACGCCGGTCATGAGCACCAGCTTGAGGCTCAATTGGCTGTAGTCGCTGACGGAGGAAGGCTGCTAGAAATCGCTCATCCGCCAAAAGTGAGCGATTATGGTCAAAGTGCAGTCATTGCACATGTTACCTGTACCCATCACCAATCAGACATAGCATTCGAGCGTTTTACTACGCAAGGCCCATTAGCGCTGCTACCGTTTAGGGGTGGCTACGAATTGGTGTGGACAGTGGCACATGAACTTTCTCAAGAGGTATTGCACTGGGACGACGACACCTTTCTAGCCAAATTGCACCAACATTTTGGAGATCGAGTAGGCAAGTTCTTAACCGTCGGGAGGCGCGCTTGCTTTCCCCTTCAACTCAAGCGCGCGGTTAGCACCACGCTTTCGCATACCGTACTCATCGGTAACGCCGCACAAACCCTGCATCCCGTAGCTGGGCAAGGCTTTAACATGGGGCTACGCGATGCATGGGAGCTAGCCCAGGGGAGCATTGGGTGCGCCACAGGCACTCTCGGTTCAGACGCCACGCTTGCCAATTATCGCAAGCAACGCCAGATCGATCGCCACGCCGGTATTGGGTTCACCGATGGCCTGGTTCGTCTTTTTTCCAATGAGTTTTCACCCCTAAAAATTGGACGTGCGGCCGCACTTTCGGCATTAGACTGCCTCCCAGGCGCCAAGAAATTTATGGCGAAGCGTATGATGTTTGGGGCCAATGGATAGAATCAACATGGTCGTATATGGCCAATGGCCACAGCGATATCAGCTTTGATAGCTTTATGCCAGGTTGGCGCTTACGTTAACGACTTTTAAGTAAGTCCCAACCAAAATTTGACAGCCGGCGCCCGTCATACAAAATACTCTGCGCGTGCCCATGGCTCAGCCTTCTGGTCCTTTGTGGATATGATGGGGTCACCCTGGATTGGCCATTGAATGTCAATAACAGGATCGTTCCAGATAATGCTACGCTCAAATTCTGGTGCCCAATAGTCAGTTGTCTTGTAATGCAGTTCAGCGGTGTCCGAAAGAACCAAAAAGCCATGTGCAAAACCCTCTGGAACCCACAGCGCACGCTTATTTTCGGCAGAAAGTTCAAGTGTAAAGTGTCGCCCAAAGGTCGGCGAACTACGGCGCACATCAACGGCCACATCAAACACGGCGCCCTGCACCACACACACCAGCTTCCCTTGTGGATGTTGAATTTGATAATGCAATCCGCGTAATACATTTTTTACAGATTGGGAGCGATTGTCTTGAACAAATTCAATATCACGCCCGGTTAGATTGAAAAACTGTCGACGATTATAACTTTCAAAAAAAAATCCACGCTCATCGCTCAGCACTTTAGGCTCAAAAATCAGCAAATCAGCAATATCAGTCTGACTCACCCTCACTCGAATGCCTCCCGCTCTCTAAGTACCTGCATCAGGTAGTCACCGTAGCCACTTTTTTGCAATGGAGCCGCAAGTTTTTTAAGTTGCGCCGCGTCAATAAATCCTTCGCGAAAAGCGATTTCTTCCGGACATGCAATCTTCAGTCCTTGACGATGCTCGATAGTGTGAATAAATTGACTCGCCTCTAATAGTGACTCGTGCGTGCCAGTATCCAACCAAGCGTGGCCCCTACTCATAACTTCAACATTAAGCTGTCCGCGCTCAAGGTAAATGCGATTCAGATCAGTAATCTCTAGCTCACCCCGAGCAGAAGGCCTTAGGGTTGCGGCTATATCGACGACCTGATTATCATAAAAATAAAGGCCTGTGACGGCATAATTAGATTTTGGTTTTGATGGTTTTTCTTCGATTGAAACAACCTTGTTGTTGGCATCAAATTCCAGCACGCCGTAACGCTCTGGATCACGCACACGATAGGCAAAAACTGACGCACCCACGTTACGCTGTCCAACTTTTTTCAATTGATCACCAAAAGCATGGCCATAAAAAATATTGTCGCCCAACACCAGTGCTGAAGTATGATCGCCGATAAAATCGCGTCCGATAACAAACGCCTGAGCCAAGCCCTCTGGGCTTGCCTGTACTGCATACTTCAGCTTTATACCCCACATGCTGCCGTCGCCCAGCAGCTGCTCAAAGCGTGGCGTATCCTGTGGGGTGGATATAATCAAGATATCACGTATGCCCGCCAGCATAAGCGTAGACAGGGAGTAGTAGATCATCGGCTTATCATACACCGGCAGCAACTGCTTGGAGAGCGCCAATGTGACGGGGTGCAGACGAGTACCGGAACCCCCCGCTAACACAACACCTTTACGATTTATCATAGTCTGTATCCAGAATTTCTGTTAGCACTCTAGTCACACCCGCTCTCCAGTCAGGCAGATGTAGCCCGAAGGTACTCTGTAATTTTTTTGTTCCCAAGCGTGAATTACATGGGCGCTTTGCTACCGTGGGAAATGCGCTAGTGGAAATTTTTCGAATAGCATCCGACGCAACCCTCAGGGGAAGATTGGCACGTTGAGCAAAATCGAGGATAAAGCTGGCGTACTCATGAAAAGAAGTATAACCGCTGGCTGCAAGATGATAAAGGCCAGCCATCTCTGGGCGTTGCAACACTGAACCAATAGTGTGGGCAGTTATATCTGCGAGCAGATCGGCGCCGGTAGGAGCTCCAACCTGATCACTGACAACAGCAAGACTCTCTTGCTCTTGAGCCAACCGTAATATAGTTTTAACAAAGTTGTTGCCACGGGCTGCGTAAACCCAGCTAGTACGAAAAATAAGATGCTGGCAGTTCGTTGTGCAAATAGCTCTCTCTCCCTCCAGCTTAGTTGTTCCATAAATATTCAATGGAAACGCGGGATCAGTCTCAAGCCACGGTACAGTTCCGCCACCATTAAACACATAATCAGTGGAGTAATGAACGAGCAGGGCGCCACTCCGCTTGGCTTCTTGAGCCAAGACGCCAGGAGCCATGGCATTAATGACTCGAGCAAGTTCTGGCTCACTCTCAGCCTTGTCTACGGCTGTATAAGCTGCCGCATTCACAATGACATCTGGCGACACCTTGCAAATTGTTTTCGCTAGACCACCCAAATCAGCGAGGTTGCCACACAGCCCCTGATCATTTCGGCTTGGTGCAATAACTTCGCCTAGTGGCGCCAGACTACGCTGCAACTCCCAACCTACCTGCCCATCCTTTCCAAACAGAAGAATTTTCATTCTGACTTGGCACGGTCTGTATAATTTTTTTCCATCCATTCACGGTAGGCGCCTGACTGAACGCTAGCCACCCAATCCTGGTTTTGCAGATACCATTGAACGGTCTTTCGAATCCCCGTCTCAAAAGATTCAACTGGCTTCCAGCCCAACTCACACCCAACCTTACTGGCATCGACCGCGTAACGCCGATCGTGACCGGGTCGGTCGGCAACAAAAGTAATTTGCTTGCGATACGATATGAGATCTTTACGTGGATGCAGCTCATCAAGCAGGTCACACACTGCATACACAGTGTCTAAATTAGTTTTTTCATTCCAGCCGCCAATGTTGTACACCTCACCCGGCCTCCCCTTGCTCAGAACACAGCAAATCGCAGCACAGTGATCTTGCACATAAAGCCAGTCACGGACTTGACGCCCGTCACCGTACACAGGCAAACCCTCGCCCGCAAGGGCTTTGACAATTGTTAGCGGAATAAGCTTCTCTGGAAAATGAAATGGACCGTAATTATTGGAACAATTTGTGGTTAGCACCGGCAGGCCATAGGTATGGTGATAGGCTCGCACCAGATGATCACTGGCAGCCTTGCTTGCAGAGTAGGGGCTGTTTGGTTCAATACGATTGACCTCCTTAAACGCAGCATCGTGCAGACCCAGCGAGCCATAAACCTCGTCGGTAGAGACATGCAAGAAACGAAAATTTTCTTTTTCGGGGCCAGTCAAGCCAGTCCAGTATATACGCGCCTCTTCAAGCAGGCGAAACACTCCAACGATATTTGTTTGAATAAAGTCTTCTGGACCGCTAATGGATCGATCAACGTGACTCTCAGCAGCCAGATTGAGAATAGCGCGAGGACGATATTTGTCGAGCAAGCCAGCAACCAAACAGGAGTCGCCAATGCCCCCCCGCACAAAAATATGCCGCCTGTCCCCAACCAAGGAGGCGACGTTTTCAAGATTTCCCGCATAAGTCAGTGCATCAAGATTGATAATCGGTTCATCAAACTGCGCCAGCCAGGACAGCACAAAATTTGATCCAATAAAACCAGCACCGCCCGTCACTAAAATCAATTCGCCCCCCAGCCTACATAAAAGAAGCTTGGTCTTGACACATCAGGAGCCCCTTGGCCATAAGTTACCCCATCAACACCGCGGCCACGGAACAAACGGGGCAAACGCAAGAGCTTTGTCTTCGTCCTTGGGTCCAATAAGGCAGCGAGACATCGGGGGCAACAAACATCACTTTGTTTTGATTGGTGCGCCCGGCGGGATTCGAACCCACTACCCTTGGCTTCGGAAACCAATACTCTATCCAAATGAGCTACGGGCGCTTTAGTAGCGCGCAGTATAACTTGCCCTCACCGATAATGCAGTCCAACATCCACCCTACCCCAGGCCATCCTGCACCCCGCACCTCGATACAACACGCCTCAAGTTAATCGCATTTGCGTGCGACAGGCCACGAGACATTCGATTAATGGTTAACCAGCAATCACCCATCCTGCGCCACCGCTTTTTGAAAATACCCAAGTGCCTCATTTGGTTGTTGTAATTTCTCAGCCAAATGACCAAGCGCAACATACGCAGCACTGCTGGGTGCGATACCGTTACTGGCATCCAGATAGTTTTGCGCTTTGTTCCATAACCCTTGATGCAAGCACAGCTTCCCCAGCATCAAAAGTAATCCGGCGTTATCTGGATGCAACTTAAGCCAGCGCTCTGCTTGCTCAATTTGATCCCTCACCTTTTCTGTCAGACACTCTCCATACAGAGCTGCGAGATCATCGTCCCAATCTGCGTCCAAGCCATCTTTTATAATCTTCTGGGCGCCATGAAGATCGCCATGGTTAATAAAGGCACGCACGGCAGCAATTCTGACCTTAGGCAATTTTTTAAATTCATCAGGGGCGCTGGTCCATACAACCCGTAGCGTCGCAACATCCAGCATGGGCACACTAATTTTTTCCAACCACGCCTTCTGACGTAACTGCATGGCAACAGCAGCATCTATTCCACCACGCCCTTCTAATTGATCGACAAGTTTGAGTACCGCATCTAAATTGTGTGCCTGTTGCTGCGCTTTAAGCTCAAGACGAAGTGTGCTGACATGCGATTTTATACCAGCTTCGCGTAATTCATTTAGAGACTGAAGCGCGGCCTGTGGCCAGTGTTGGTCAATACTAAACTCGGCTTGCGCCATCAAACGCATGGTTGCAAAACCATCTGGTTCGTCATGACCTACGATTAAGTACTTATCTCGCCTATCAAATGCACGTAACTGATGTGCCGAACGTGCTGCAACAACGCGACTTAGGTCACGATCCTCGCCTAGCTTGATTGCCCGCACTGCCGCTCGTTCCGCTAGCGCATAATATCCTGAAAAAAACGCACCCAACGCTTCCGCCATAGCCAGGCGTCCTTGGCTATGAGCTCGCTCAACGCGGAACTGACGAACGTACTCAGGAAGACGAGCAACAGACAACAGTAAACGCACAAAAAAATAGCCCAGCACGAACAGGGCAAGTGCCGTTAACACAAAAAAGGTGAACGACATCTCAAGACGATAAGGCGGGTACACCAGTTGAACATAGCCAGGATTATGAGCTGCCAGACTCAGCGCTACGGCCAAGGAAAACAACCCCAAAAACCAAGCCATAAACTTCATCGTGATCTCGTACCAAGAGCCAGTCGATAGTTACGTGCAGCCTCCAGGCTTTCACTCACATCTGGCAGCTCAATGCTTATGCTAGATTCTCTTAATTTCTGCAAGATTTTTACAGCCTGCAAGCCCCTAGCCGACCCAACATCAAAATAGCGTGTCATCCATTTTTGGACTGACTGCAGATCACGCCTAAATCCACTTTCATCATGCGACAACAAAGCAAGACGCGCAGACAGCAAACGTAACTTTAGATTTTCACGTAAGAAGAAGGCCTGCTCAGGCAACAGCAACGGTAGTTCGCCTTTTTGGGTATTTTCAATACGCACCAATTGCTTCATGTCCCCCCATATCTCGCGAACCAGCTTTCGCAACGCGCCGTTTTCGGGTGGATTTGCAGGCGGAGTCACGCCCACCTCCTGCGAGGCTTGAGTGACATCCTGCAATAATGGCAGCATGTCAACTGCAGCGACAAGGTCATCAAGGCGGGAGCTAATATTAGGGATGTTCACATCTGGCAATGTGCGCAGCCTGTCAATATCACGATTAATTGCCTTACGCAAACCATCTAGAGCGGCACGATTCATGTGCTTAAGCCGATCATCGGCCTGCTGCATAGCAATTAATGCCGCTCTCACATTAGCGGAAAGCTTCAATTGCTGCCCGGCAATCAACAACATCTGCTCCACCTCAGCCAATACCATTTCATCGCGACTGCTGGCTAGATCGTGGTACATAGACTCTAGCGCAGCTCGCTGATTTTGCACCTCTACGGAGCGTGCTTCTAGCACGCCCACTTTGACCGATAGTTCGCGTGTTAGCTCTTGCACTTGCATCATCAAAACTTTATTAGCCTTGTTATTTCCATCCATCTCTGTCAGGCGACGCGCCAACTCTTGCTGCGTACTACCAATTTGAAGGTGGGTGTCCAACCACTGCCACAAAAATATCACCAGCATCACTACCAGCAGCATCTGCATTGCACTCATGCGTGAGATGGCGCGCCCAACCCTACTATGTAGCGAGCTGTGTGCTGGTGTGAGTATTGCTACGGTCTCTGGCGGGGCGGGGTCAGCCTTACTATGCGGTAGCGTCTGTTCGCTCATGATTTAATTCCAGAATTATTTGAAATATTTTTTGTAGTCCACGCCAATAAGTCAGACATAAGGCCGTCATCCCCTTCCTTGGTCAGCACCACCCGATCCCATCCTAATTTATATGCAGTCTCGGCAATACGTGCATGTGGAACAAACAATGTCGCAGCAAAAAAACGCTTTTTAGACGCCTCGTCTAACATGTCCCCCAGGTGGCCCAACGCCTCACTACTTGTCACCACAACAACATCCGGATTGGTAGCAAGCAAAGTAGCAACATTCTGTTGCGACCTGCTGCGTTGATAGCATGTGGCATATTCGACACTCGCTCCGCGAGCTCTCAAAGTTTCACCCAAAAACTCACGCCCACCATTGCCACGAAAAATAATCACACGCAAGCCCTCTATGGGTTGCAACTCCAACAGTCTTAGCAACGCCTCACTATCCGAGTCACCCTGTGGCGCAATAACATCCTCAATGCCATACCCCCTGAGGGCGCGAAGGCCTCCCTGCCCTATCGTTGCAACCCTCAAAGTCGCATGTGGTTGACCATGGTGATTTAATAAAGCATCCACTTCTCTCGTCTGCGTCCTATCCGTAAATAAAGATTTTGGTTGAACCAACAACCCGAGCTTGCCTGCAGAAACAATGGCCTCCATGCCATAATTCACCGCATTTGGGCTCACAAAAATAGCAATGTCAAACTCGTGCAGGCGGGCAATGAGCGTGCGCAATGGCTGCAAGTCAACCGCTGGGCCAATCTCTAGCAAAGGAAATACAGTGGCCCGCCCACCGGCTTGCGCTATCCGTTGCGCCAATTGCATCGCCTGCTCACGCGGGCGGGTCACCGCGATATTTAGCCCAGCTAATGGCTGCCGTATCATATTAAAAATAAATTTTTGTTGCCGTCAAGATGTGTTGCCATCGGTTTTGTAACTAACGACTTATATTCACGAAGCAAACCGTTGGTCCGGTGTGTCACAAAGAGGGCTAAAGCTCCAACCTCATAAAGCAGCAAGAATGTCATCAGCACCTTGCTCACGCAAAGCTTGTGCCACAGCATTGCCCAACGCCTCGGGGTCAGTCGATACGCCACGTAGCTCAGCGTACGCCATCCGCTTACCGTCTGGACTACCCACAAAGCCACGCAAACGCAAGTCACTGCCACACATCTCTGCAAATCCCCCCAATGGAACTTGGCAGCTACCCGCTAACGCACGACTCAGGGCACGCTCTGCCTGGACGCAAGCTGCAGTTTCTGCATGATGTAGCGGTCGCAATAGCACCTCTAGGTCAAGACGTGAGCTAAGACATTCAATGCCAAGCGCACCCTGACCAACTGCCGGCAAGCTGCTCTCGGGAGCAATTAAATCACGAATACGATTACCCAAGCCCAAACGCTTCAATCCTGCAGCGGCTAAAATAATGGCATCGTATCTATCGGCGTCCAATTTAGACAAACGAGTCTGCACATTGCCTCGCAATGATTCAATTTTTAAATGGGGAAATCGTGCTCGCAATTGACTTTCACGACGCAAGCTAGAAGTGCCTACAACACTACCCAACGGTAGTGCCTCAAGATTGGCATACCGATTGGAAACGAAAGCATCACGCGCATCTTCACGCATGCCGACACATGCCAACATAAAACCTCTCGGCAAGTGCATTGGCACATCCTTCAGCGAGTGTACCGCAATGTCGGCCCGCCCATCCTCAAGTGCCGTCTCAAGCTCTTTAACAAACAAGCCCTTGCCGCCTATTTTAGATAGCGTTACATCCAAAATCTGATCGCCCTGCGTGGTCATACCCAATATACTGACTTCAGTTTGTTGGTATAATGCACGCAATTGATTGCGAATATATTCCGCCTGCCACATTGCCAACGCGCTTTCACGCGACACGATGACCAGCCTTGCGGGGGCGACTTGCGCCTGATATGCCTGATTCATTAGCTTTTTCTGAATCTTTAAATTGTAAATCCGATTGCGCCACATTCTAACATGAGCTAATTACGTGCGCGTTGTACAGTATGTTGCGATAAGTGCCCACTCCAAAGACAAACATCATGAACTTGCTAGCCACGTTTGCAGATATATCATTTAAAGACATGCCATTGCGCGAAGATGTTCGCCTGCTCGGTCGCATACTGGGCGACACTCTAAGAGAGCAGGAGGGTGATGAAACATTCGACTTGGTTGAGAACGTACGGCGCTGTGCAGTTCTTTTTCGCAAAACTCAAGATGAGCGCGATCGCAATCAATTAGAAAAAATTCTGAATGCACTATCGCCACGCGACACCTTGTCTGTAGTTCGTGCCTTTAGTTACTTTTCACAGCTATCCAATATCGCCGAAGACTTACATCACAACCGTCGTCGTCGCGCGCATCTTAATGCCGGCTCCCCCCCGCAAGAGGGGAGTGTGCAACTAGCTCTTGACCGCCTGCAGAAAAAAAATATTTCTGCGGAAACAATGCAAGCTTTTCTCAACAAAGCGATGATCTCACCGGTCCTGACCGCGCACCCCACTGAAGTGCAACGCAAGAGTATCCTTGACTGTCAGCTAATTATTGCCAGCCTACTTTCAGACCGTGATCGAATCAACATGACGCCGGACGAGCTTGCTGACAACGAAGAGGCGTTGCGACGCTTTGTTCTAATACTGTGGCATACGCGCATGTTACGCACATCAAAACTAACGGTGCCGGATGAAATAAAGAATGGATTGGCCTACTATCGCTACACTTTCCTCAGTGAAATTCCAAAGATCTACGCTAGTCTGGCGAAACAAATAGAGACGCACTTTGGTAAACGTTTGCACATTCCACCATTTCTACGCATCGGCAGTTGGATTGGCGGCGATCGCGACGGAAATCCATTTGTTACACACCCGGTCATGATGGACGCTGTAATGCGGCACTCAGCTACCGCACTAGAGTACTACTTAACAGAAACCCACTTACTCAGCATACGCCTTAGCCTGTCTACGAGACTCGTAAAGACCAGCCAGGCTCTCGAAGAGCTCTCCGCAAGTTCGCCAGACAGGGCTGTTAGCCGAGAGGATGAACCCTATCGCCGCGCATTAATCGCCATATATTCTCGTCTGACAGCTACCGCGGGGCACCTCGGGCACCCCATCAAGCACCTGCATGCTGTTAGTCCACATGCTAAGCCTTACACTGAGGCACAAGAGTACATGGCCGATCTCGATATTATTATCGACTCACTAGAGCAGCACGGCGCACTACATTTGGCACATGGACGCATTGCCTGCTTACGTCGTGCCGTTGAAGTGTTTGGCTTTCATCTTGCGCCACTAGATATGCGCCAGCACAGCAGCGTGCATGAGCAAGTGGTTCACGAATTATTTCTCAAGATGGGCAACACCAGCTATCTCAAGCTCAACGAAGCAGAGCGTCGCGATGCATTGATTGCAGCGCTGCAGACCGCCAAGATATTGATTGACGATTTTGAAAAATTTTCGGATATCGTACAAAGCGAACTACAGTTAATGAGGACAGCTCAAAAAATTCACCAACGCTTTGGTCACGCTGCGTTGCCCAACTACATCATCTCTAAGACTGATGGGGTAAGCGATATACTCGAGGTGGCATTGATGTTGCAGCAAGTTAGCTTGCTAGACGATTGCCAGACACTACACATAAATATTATTCCACTATTTGAAACTATCGCCGATTTGCGTGTCTGTGGTGTGATTATGGATGAATTACTCTCCATCCCATTTTACCGTCAACTACTCAAGAGCCGCAACAACACGCAGGAGGTAATGCTAGGCTATTCGGACAGCAACAAGGATGGTGGCTACCTTACCGCAAACTGGGAGCTGTATAAGGCGGAACTCGAATTGGTAAAGGTGTTTAATAAGCATGGCATTGAGTTGCGCCTGTTTCACGGGCGTGGTGGCACAGTGGGCCGTGGTGGTGGCCCAAGCTATGAGGCGATTCTGGCTCAGCCGCTGGGTAGCGTAAATGCCCAAATTCGCATCACCGAGCAGGGCGAGGTCATCGCCAGCAAGTATGCAGATCCCGAGATTGGACGACGCAACCTCGAGATCCTTATTGCTGCCACCCTGGAGGCCACATTGCTACACCCCCACGAAAACGATGGTGCCACATCAGAGCATCTTCGCATTGTGGAGGCGCTTAGCCTGGACGCCTTTGCCACCTACCGCAAGCTCGTATATGAAACTGCCGGCTTTACCGATTATTTTTTTGCCGCTACGCCCATTAAGGAAATTGCTGAACTCAATATCGGTAGCCGCCCCTCCTCACGCAAAACGTCTGATAGCATCGAGGATCTACGCGCCATCCCCTGGGTATTCAGCTGGAGCCTAAATCGAGTATTGTTGCCTGGTTGGTATGGCTTTGGTAGCGCGGTACAAAAATTTATTGAGTGTGAAAACAGCGCTGGGCTACAACAACTGCAAGCCATGTACAAGAACTGGGCATTTTTTCGCGGACTGCTTTCGAATATGGACATGGTTTTAGCCAAGACTGACATGGGCATTGCCTCGCGTTACGCCGAGCTGGTAGCAGACGAAACTTTGCGTCATACCATTTTCAGTATGATGGAGACCGAATGGCAGCTCACCATAGACATGCTCTTTGCTATCACAGGGGCAACAACCCTGCTAGAAAGCAATCCAACGTTGGCACGCAGTCTCACCACACGCACCCCATATATTGATCCACTCAATCATTTACAAGTAGGGTTATTACATCGTCACCGCTCTGGTGATAGCCACCACCTGGTGAAGCGTGCTATACACCTAACAATAAATGGGATTGCCGCAGGATTGCGAAATAGTGGGTAGCAAGATCCCATAAATCTTCACCATCACCTGGTCCAGGCTCAATCGTCCAAGCCTTCTTGGGCATGACGATCGCCAAGACGGCCACCCTGTCGAATGCCCCTAGACTAAAGAAACCGAGTACCATACGAAGCTAGATATTTTATGTTAAATTTTGCATGTTTTATATGGCCTGTGTGCCTTAAAGCGTAGGCTACATATTTTGGACAATAGATGATGACAGCGAACGATAAAAAAACTTGGTCTGGGCGATTTATCGAGCCAGTGACAGAGCTGGTAAAGCGTTATACGGCTTCTGTAGAATTTGACAAAAGGCTGGCACCATTCGATATTCGTGCGTCCCTAGCACACGCACAAATGCTGGGGGCGTGTGGCATTATCACTGCACAAGACTTAGACGACATTCGTCGTGGCCTGGCTCAAGTAGAGCTTGAAATTATTAATAATAAATTTACGTGGTCACTCGATTTAGAAGATGTGCATCTCAATATCGAAAAGCGTCTAACTGCCCTAGTAGGTGATGCAGGCAAGCGTTTGCACACAGGGCGCTCACGAAATGATCAGGTGGCAACCGACATGCGCTTGTACTTGCGGGACGCCATTGACGAGCTGCACAAGTTAATTCTTGACCTGCAATCTGCAGTCATCAATCTTGCCGGACAACATGCACACACCATTATGCCCGGGTATACTCATTTACAGGTGGCACAGCCAGTCAGTTTTGCGCATCACCTAATGGCATACTTCGAAATGCTAAATCGTGACGCGGAGCGCATGATCGATTGTCGTAAGCGCGTCAACTATCTTCCACTTGGATCTGCTGCATTAGCGGGCACCAGCTATCCCATAAAGCGTGAGATGGTGGCCGAACTTCTTGGGTTCGATGACGTATGCCACAACTCCCTGGATGCGGTATCAGACCGCGACTTTGCCATTGAATTTACCGCCTGCGCGGCCCTAATAATGACCCACTTATCACGCCTATCAGAGGAGCTTATCTTGTGGATGAACCCACGATTCGGCTTTCTTGATATTGCCGATCGCTTCTGTACTGGGTCTTCCATCATGCCACAAAAGAAAAATCCTGATGTGCCAGAGCTCGTACGAGGCAAAACGGGGCGCGTAAACGGCAATTTGGTCGCATTGCTAACTTTAATGAAAGGCCAGCCGCTAGCCTACAACAAGGATAACCAAGAGGATAAAGAGCCTCTATTCGATACCGTTGACACACTGACCCAGACTCTGCGTATTTATACCGACATGATTGGCGGCATAACCGTCCACCCCATGGCCATGCGCAGTGCAGCCTTGCAAGGCTACTCAACAGCCACAGACTTAGCCGACTATCTAGTCAAAAAAGGATTGCCGTTCCGTGATGCGCATGAAGTGGTTTCCGTGGCAGTAAGGTTCGCCGAGCAGCGCGGCTGCGACTTGAGTGATCTCGAGTTGTACGAATTGCAAAAATTTTCGACACTCATTACGGATGATGTTTTTTCAGTGCTTACCCTGGAAGGCTCCTTAGCCAGTCGAAATCATATCGGCGGCACATCACCTCAGCAGGTCGAGATCGCCATCGCACAGGCACGAAAACGCCTTACAGCGCCACGCTGGTCATAAAAAAGGCGACCTTTCGGTCGCCTTAAACACAAAATTACCCATATCAATAAGATTTCTATGTATGTAGCAGTTTTTGCAATTCTCCATTTTTATACATCTCGCTCACAATGTCAGATCCACCAACAAAACTCCCTTTGACATAGAGCTGCGGAACGGTTGGCCAATCGGAATAATCCTTTATTCCTTGACGAATTTCGGGGTCTGCAAGAACATCCACCGTAAAAAGACCGGCCACACTGCACGCCCTGAGCGTTTGAACCACATTAGCAGAAAATCCACATTGCGGGGACTCCGGCGTACCCTTCATATACAACACCACAGGATGACCGGTTACCTGCCCTTTAATAATTTCTTTCACATCCATAATCCCTACCTCTAAAATTTAGTTGAACAAATTAGTTGGGTATAGTAACAGTCCGCCCATCCACCAGTCAAGAAGAGCGGCGGCCATGCATAATCAAATAATTACAGTGACTGCAATACGGCCATGCCATGACTCAGGCGACGTCAATTTAATCATTAATACAAAACCTTATATCAAGATAATGTCGTATCGTTCTTGGCCATACACACTCTCTACGTGCAATGAAATTGGCCTGTCAATCAAATTGGAAAGTCTGGTGAGGCTTTGCGACTCCCCCTTCAAGAACAGATCAACCACTCCTTGTGAGGCCAGGATACGATACTCGCGTGCATTAGGCTGGCTGGCTTCACGCATAATGTCACGCATAATTTTATGGCATATTGCCTCTGTTGTTCTTATTTCGCCACGCCCACTACAGGTGGGACAGGGCTCACATAGTATGCGAGCCAAGCTCTCATGCGTACGCTTGCGTGTCATCTCCACCAATCCCAGAGGAGAGAAGCCATTTACCGTAATACGTGTATGGTCATGCGCCAAATACTTTTTTAACTCATTTAGCACGGCGTCTCGATCTGCCTGACTACGCATGTCAATGAAGTCACACACAATAATTCCACCCAAATTGCGCAGGCGCAACTGACTCGCTATAACCTGCGCAGCGTCCATATTTGTCTTAAAGATGGTGTCATCAAAGTTACTCGAGCCAACAAATCCACCGGTATTAACATCGATCGCAACGAGCGCCTCGGTCTGATCAATGATGATGTATCCTCCCGACTTTAGATTTACGCGACGCAACAGTGCACGCTCAATCTCCTCTTCTACGCCATACAAATCAAATAACATGCGTTCGCCAACATAGTGCTCTAGCCGCAATAGCGCGCCCTCATTAAAGTCTCGCGCAAAATTGACCATACGCTGATAGGTCTCTCGTGAATCCACTAAAATTTTAGTAATTCCCTCGTTAAAAAAATCACGCAGTACGCATAGGCTAATGTCTAGTTCCTGATATAGCAACTGCGGGGAAACGGACAGCTTTGCTTGTTTTTGAATTTCATTCCATCGCCTGTTGAGATACTCAATATCCGCACGCAAATCTTGCTCTGTCGAAAATTCCGCCATAGTGCGGATAATATAACCACCCCCACTGCTCTCATGTAATAACCCTTGCAACTTGGCGCGCAGAAGCTCACGTTCAGCTTCGCTCTCAATGCGCTGCGATACACCAATATGGGATTCCTGAGGTAGAAATACCAACAAGCGTCCAGCAATACTGATCTGGGTTGAAAGGCGCGCACCCTTACTTCCGATGGGCTCTTTTATAACCTGAACCAGAATGGTCTGCCCTTCATATAGTATTTTTTCTATAGGGGTTTTTATGCCAACGTCACTGCGACTCTCCAGCACATCATCTGCATGCAAGAAAGCGGAGCGCTCTAGCCCAATATCGATAAAAGCAGATTGCATGCCGGGCAACACACGCCTCACACGGCCAAGATACACATTGCCAACGACCCCAAGATGATCGTCACATTCAATGTGTAGTTGGCGCACCACCCCCTGCTGAATTATTGCAACACGAGTTTCTTGCAGGGTGGCGCTAATTAGGATTTCTTCATTCACGGCATGCGACATTAAAGTAATACCGACTTAAACTGGCATGTGTAGACCTACGCAGATAATCGTGAATTCATTTGGCTTGTTGAGCTGAGCCCACATTATTCACGATGATAGGGATGATTGTGCAGCAAACTATATGCACGATACAGCTGTTCTGCTAGCAGCACACGCACCAGGCCATGCGGCAACGTCATGCTTGATAGTGCCATTTTCTGCGTACCATTTTTTATGGATTCGTGCAAACCATCCGCACCCCCAATCACAAAGGTTACATCACGCCCACCCCCCATCCAATCTTGCATTTTTTGTGCAAACTGTTTAGTGGTGTAGCTTGCACCATGTTCGTCCAAGACAACGCGCTGGGTGCCCTCTGGCAAAGAGGCGGCTATACGACAGGCCTCTGCCTCGAGCATCTTCGCTACACTCTTACCAGTGGTTCGTGGTTCCTGCCTTACCTCTATTAGTTCAACTTTTGCCGAAGGTGGCATACGCTTCACGTACTCAGCAAACCCAGTAGTAATCCAGCTTGGCATCTTGTGGCCAACCGCAACCAACAAAAATTTCATGCGGGCCCGCTGGCCATCTTCGATGGTAGGTGCCGCATGCTCCACAGCTCTTCTAATTGATAGTGGGTACGGACTGCTGGTTGCATGATATGTACTACCACCTCCCCCAAATCAACCAACACCCACTCCCCACCCTCCACGCCCTCCACGCTAAGCGCTGGCTCACCACGTAACTTTAGTTGCTTGGACACATGATCAGCCAAGGACCTGGTCTGACGCGCTGAGTTTGCACTGGCGATCACTATACGCTCGAATAGCTGACTTTTTTTGCTGGTATCAAGGACGCTAATATCATTCGCCTTGATATCTTCTAGTGCAGCAACCACTACCAAAATTTTTTCTTCGATGGTTAACATTATGAGGTATATAAATGATGTGATTGTATGTGATTTACTACAGCATCTGGCAACAAATAACGCACGTCTTTTTTATCTGCGCAACGCCTACGAATATCAGTAGCAGAAATTTCTATGGCAGGCATATCCGCCACAAAAATTGCTCCGGCAGACGAATCGCGTAGCGCACACGAAGCCGGGGCAAGGCGCCGCTTATATTCTTCGCACAAAGCATTGTTGGCTTTGTTTATTGCATTGCCAAACGGTTGACATCCCGCACGCTGCATAACCACAATATGCGCCAATTCAAACAAACTCTTCCACTGATGCCACAAGTGTAGCAACAAGAAGGCATCTCCGCCCATCAATAAACACAATGGCTGTTGCATATCAAAATCGGCACGCAACGTCCTGAGTGTATCAATCATATAGCAGGGAGCGGTGCGATGAGCCTCACGTTCGTCCATCACAAATGTTGCATTGCCCTGTAACGCCAATCTAACCATGTCCAAGCGTTCTGTGATGTTGGCATGCGGAATGCTTCGATGTGGCGGCACGCCGCTAGGAATGAAATGTACCTTGGTTAAACCACACTGCTCAAACGCTTCCTGTGCCAAGCGCAAATGCCCATTATGAATTGGATCAAATGTGCCGCCCAGTATGCCAATAGGAGCCAAACTCAATGTTTATAATCCCATCTCACGAGCATCTAGCAACGCCTTGCCAAGGTAGCCCGTAAAGCGTACCGCCTCAGCACCGTCAACAACACGATGATCATACGACAGCGACAATGGCAACATCAAACGTGGCACAAACTTGCCATCCACGTATATCGGCGTCATGCTCGCCCTGGATACCCCAAGAATTGCCACCTCTGGTGCATTAATAATGGGCGTAAAGAATGTCCCTCCGATTCCACCCAAGCTAGAAATAGTAAAACATCCGCCTTGCATGGCAGTTGCTGGTAGGGATTTTTCACGTGCCATCACACTAATTTCACCAAGCTCTCTACTCAGCTGAACTATACCTTTTTTATCTACATCACGAAGCACTGGGACCACTAGTCCATCTACGGTATCCACCGCCACGCCAATATGAAAATATTTTTTCAAAACTACGCTTTCGCCGTCAACGCCTAGCGATGAATTCAAGTTCGGATATTGCTGCATGGCTCGCACCACAGCCTTCATCAAAAATGGTAGTAACGTTACCCTTACCTCATCCCCATATTTCTCACCGAGCTCTTTGCGGAATGCTTCCATCTCAGTAATGTCAGCCTCATCATGTTGGGTAACATGTGGAATGGAAATCCAATTTCTGTGAAGATTTGCACCCGAGAGCTTCTTGATGCGAGAAAGGGCTCTAATCTCAATGACACCAAACCTAGAGAAGTCCACTATCGGCATGGCTGCCACTTGCAAGTGCCCCCCCTGCTGTTGTGAAAGTGTGGACTTAACAAAGCCCAGTACATCACATCTAGTGATGCGTCCCTTTATTCCACTACCCCTCACTCGCTCCAGATCAACCCCAAGCTCATGCGCAAAGTGACGTACAGATGGGCTAGCGTGTGCCCTGCCCGCAAGGGTGCTGGGTGCAATCGTTGACAAAACTACAGATGCAACGGCAAGAGGTTCCGCTAATAAATTAGCAGTCTTTTTTGCCGAATCATGAGCCACAGGGGGGGCTATCAGTGAGGATGCTTTCGTTGCACTAACCTCAACTAGCAGCAACAGTGCGCCCTCCGATATTTTGTCACCGACCTTAACGCTAATATTTTTTATTACCCCATCAAAAGGCGCCGGAATATCCATTGTGGCCTTATCGGTTTCCAGGGTGAGCAAGGACTGCTCTGCCCTGATTGTGTCACCAACCTTAACCATAATTTCTATGACTGGCACATTTTTAGTGTCGCCAATATCCGGCACAAGCACCTGTTTTATTTCTGTCACGCGCATCTCCTGCCCGATCAAACCATAATTGGATTGGGTTTGTCAGGATTTATATTATACAGTTTGAGCGCTCTACTAACTTCACTTGTGGCCACGGTACCTTCGTCAGCCAGCGCTTTCAGTGCAGCAAGCACAACATGATAACGATCAACCTCAAAGAAGTGGCGCAACTTTTTGCGTGTATCAGAACGACCGTAGCCGTCTGTACCTAGCACTTTATAATTGCCCCTCAAAAAAGCCCTGATCTGGTCTGGGTAACTTTTAATATAGTCAGTTGCAGCAATAACCGGCCCTTTGCGCTTACCCAGGCACTGCTCAACGTAGCTTATACGTGGTGTCGCTGTAGGATGTAACATATTCCAACGCTCGCAATCCAAACCGTCTCGACGCAATTCATTAAAACTCGTTGCACTCCATACATCTGACACCACACCAAAATCTTTTGCCAGCAATTCAGCTGCTGCGATAACCTCGCGCAAGATGGTCCCGCTACCCAGAAGCTGCACTGTTGGTGATGTAGCGACCCTGGCTTTCCCCTCATCAAATAAATACAAACCCCTAATAATCCCCGCCTCCACACCATTCGGCATGGCAGGATGTGCATAATTCTCATTCATCACAGTAATATAGTAGAACACATCCTCCTGCTCTTGATGCATACGCCGCATACCATCTTGAATAATTACCGCAAGTTCGTAAGCAAAGGTTGGGTCATAGGATATACAATTAGAGATAGTCGCTGCCGCCAAATGACTATGTCCATCTTGATGCTGCAACCCCTCGCCATTCAATGTGGTGCGCCCGGCAGTTCCTCCCAGCAGAAAGCCACGTGAACGCTGATCGCCTGCCGCCCATATTAAATCTCCGACACGTTGAAAACCAAACATAGAGTAGTAAATATAGAATGGCACCATCGCCACACCATGATTGGCGTAGGCTGTTGATGCGGCAATCCAAGACGACATTGCACCGGCCTCATTAATACCCTCTTGCAATATTTGTCCAGCTTTGTCTTCCTTGTAAAACATCAGCTGATCGGCATCCTGAGGTGTATATAACTGCCCAACCTGAGAGAAAATGCTGAGCTGACGAAATAATCCCTCCATACCAAAAGTACGCGATTCATCTGGCACGATAGGCACCACCAGCTTCCCAATATTTTTATCTTTGACCAAGATGCCCAGCATGCGAACAAACGCCATGGTAGTAGAAATTTCACGATCTTCCGTACCCTTCAGCAAGACCTCAAAGGCCTCTAGGCTTGGTATTTGCAATGGCTCCGCCACTACTTTTCGATCTGGCACGGCACCCAAGATATTGCCACGTTCGCGCAAATAGCTCATCTCCAAACTATCTTCCGGTGGACGACAAAATGGCAGCTGGCTAAGCTGATCATCGGTCACTGGGATATTAAAGCGATCACGAAATTTGCGTAACGCCTCGCCGTCCACTTTCTTTTGCTGATGAGTAATATTTTGAGCTTCACCAGCCTCGCCCATGCCATAACCCTTAATGGTTTTAGCCAAAATTACTGTAGGTTGTCCTTTGTGATTGACAGCAGCCGCGTACGCAGCAAAAACCTTATGTGGGTCATGACCGCCACGATTAAGATGCCAAATTTCATCATCTGACATATCGGCAACCAGCGCCAACAGCTCTGGATATTTTCCAAAAAAATGTTGCCGTACGTAAGCGCCATCTTTGGATTTATATGTCTGGTATTCACCGTCCACAACCTCTTCCATACGCTTTAATAACAGTCCAGTCTTGTCCTTTGCAAACAAACGATCCCATTTCCCACCCCATACCACCTTAATAACATTCCAGCCGGCGCCGCGGAACACGCCCTCCAACTCCTGAATTATTTTCCCATTGCCTCGCACGGGGCCATCTAATCTTTGCAAGTTACAATTAACAACAAAAATTAGATTGTCTAATTTTTCACGCGCAGCCATCGAAATGGCTCCCAGCGATTCTGGCTCATCGGTTTCACCATCGCCAAGAAATGACCACACCTTGCGTCCGGCAGTATTTACAATTCCCCGGCACTCCAAATAACGCATAAAACGTGCTTGATAAATTGCCATCAAGGGGCCCAGCCCCATAGACACAGTAGGAAACTGCCAGAAATCAGGCATCAACCATGGATGGGGGTAAGAGGGCAGACCATTACCGTTAACCTCCTGACGAAAACTATACAGCTGCTCTTCACTAAGGCGCCCCTCAAGGAAGGCTCGCGCGTATATGCCCGGTGACGCATGACCCTGAAAGTAAATTAAATCACCGCCATGGCTCTTGGTTTTGCCGTGAAAAAAATGATTAAAGCCGACGTCATACAGTGTTGCCGCAGAGGCAAAGGTGGCGATATGGCCACCCAACTCGGATGACTCACGATTGGCATTTAGCACAATAGCCATGGCATTCCATCGCGTTAGGGCAAGAATACGATGCTCAAGCTCGTGGTTTCCAACCGAGCGCTGTTCCTTGTCAAGTGGAATAGTGTTTAAATAAGGGGTGATTGTGCTACTTGGCAAATCCACGCCGACCAGTTGCGCCTTCCTAACTAGCTGACTTATTAAGTAGTGAGCACGCGCTGGACTTCCGTTCTCCAACACTGAATCCAGTGCATCCAACCACTCCTGCGTTTCCTGCGGATCGGCATCAGGCAAATCTGTCATGTTCTACTTTCTCATCGCTTATTATTAATCAACTTATGTGCACCACATTGCCTCTTGCTGTGGCAACACAAAAAGTGTCTATTTTTTCCATATGCGCATCAGACACACCGTATGGTCTCGCCCTCTGTCACTAACCACTCCACCTTTTGATCGGTAATCTCCTGTGGCACGTCTTCAATCAGTTGCATAGAAAATGCTCCGGCAACCAGCGCAGGACGACGTCCTTGATCTTCATTTTCGATTCTGGCTAATAGTTTGTCATAAAATCCGCCGCCATAACCCAAGCGCGCGCCATCACGTCCGAACGCCACTCCGGGCAACAAAATAAAATCTATCTCTTTTAGGACGTGCAGCTTTTCGCATCGCTCAGCTATGGGCTCACGAACACCAAACAAACCAGGAGCCAAGTCATGCCGCAGATCAGTCACGCGATAGACGTCTAACTCCTGCGTAAGATTGTTTACTCTGGGCAAAAACACGTGCTTGCCGTCATCCAGCATCTGCTGCACCCACTCCTCTGTGGAGCACTCTGTACCAAAGTTCATGTAGGCCAATACCGCGCTAGCCGTACGAAAAACCATCAGATTAATTATGTTCTCTACTATGGCACGACTCATGCGTATTCGCTCGGTTACAATCAAACCATCGCGACCTGCAATTATACGTTGCCTGAGGACCTGCTTCATAATTTGCACCCCTTCGGGTGACTCATTTCTACTCATTTATTTAAACACCCAACAACTTCACGGTAACCACCACACAAATTTTCGGTGAATGCCGTGAGGTAGTCAATGTCATAACTCGATGAACCCCATAGATAATTATTCAACATGAGCACAAATTCAATATCACTCGTGCCCACCGTCGTCAAACCCTAACCTAGGAATTGTTTATACGCGGGGTTGTCACTCTCATCCCAATAGCGATAACCCAGACTATCAAGAAAATTTCTCAGTGGGGCTTTGTCGTGATGTGGCACCTGAATGCCGACCAACACACGGCCATAGTCTGCGCCATGATTGCGATAGTGGAAAAGACTAATATTCCAACCATGGCTCATGTTGTTAAGAAAATTCATCAGCGCACCTGGTCGCTCGGGAAACTCAAAGCGAAATAAGATTTCATCCTGCAGATTGGGTGCATGCCCACCAACCATATGACGTACATGCAATTTTGCCATCTCATTGTCAGTAAAATCCAGTGTAAGCAAATTATTTTTCTCTAGCCTTGAAACGAGCTCAACAATTTCAGATTGCTCCTTGATTTGCACACCAACAAATACATGCGCCTCCCTTGGATTTGCGTAGCGATAATTAAATTCTGTTATATTGCGCTCCCCCAATAAAGAGCAAAACTTACGAAAGCTACCCGGGGTCTCTGGGATGGTCACCGCCAATATCGCTTCGCGTTTTTCGCCAAGTTCCGCACGCTCTGCAATAAAGCGCAAGCGATCAAAATTCATGTTGGCACCACTAGCAATAGCAACCATTGTGTCGCCTCTTATGTTTTCTCGCTCCACATACCGCTTGGCCCCCGCAATGGCCAAAGCTCCTGCAGGCTCAAGGCTGGCACGAGCATCTTCGAACACATCCTTAATTGCCGCACAAATGGCATCGGTATCCACCAAAATAATCTCGTCTACTAACTTATGGCACAAGCGAAAGGTTTCTTGTCCGACCTGCTTTACCGCTACACCATCTGCAAATAACCCCACGTAATCAAGCGTGATGCGTCTACCCGCTTCAATCGAGCGACTCATGGCATCGGACTCTATTGGCTGCACACCAATAATTTTAATTTCCGGACGCACCGCCTTAACGTAAGCAGCCACACCTGAAATTAAACCCCCTCCTCCGACAGGCACAAAAATAGCATGAATGGGCTGGCCGTGTTGTCGCAGTATTTCCATGCCAACAGTGCCCTGTCCAGCAATCACATCAGGATCGTCATAAGGGTGGACAAAGGTGAGCCCCAGCTCTTGCTCTAGCTCGAGGGCGTGCAGATAGGCGTCCGAATAAGAGTCACCATGTAATATTATTTTCGCGCCACGCCTAGCAACAGCCTCAACTTTAATATGGGGTGTAGTTATTGGCATCACAATGGTGGCTTTGCAGGCTAATTTCTGCGCTGAAAAAGCTACGCCCTGCGCATGATTCCCCGCTGAGGCGGTAATTACACCACAAGCTAACTGCGCAGACGTCAACTGCGCCATCTTGTTGTAGGCACCACGCAATTTGAAAGAGAACACCGACTGCGTATCCTCGCGCTTCAATAGCAAAGTGTTGCCCATACGTAGAGACAAGCTTGGGGCAACCTCCAGGGGGCTCTCAGTGACCACGTCATAAACGCGGGAGCAGAGAATGCGATCTAGGTAATTTTGCATAGCGGATGTAATTATAAATTCATGGACAGATTACAATTAGGGTATGGGCAACAGGAGAGCATCATTGTCTGTAAGTTTAGCTGCTTCATGAGGATATCGCCAAACATTTTGAGGTTGGTCACCCGAAAAGAATGGCATCCACTTAAAAGTGGGCAGGCCTTAACATTCTGGTGCTTGGTCTGCCTCGCTTATCAATTAAGCTTTGCGCTCTTTATTCTAACTCTAGAGCATACAATTAGCAGAAATTGTGTATACCCTCATAGACAATACTCACGATCCCATCAATTCAATTTATTGGCCCTTTTAAAGCCATCAATCCACTCTCGACTGCAGCGCTAGAACGCCTCCAACTCAAACTTGCTGTCTTCACTTCAAAAATCTGCTATCGTTGTCGGAGTAGATGCGCCCGCAGCCAGCGTTAGCCGCTACAGCGTCAATGCCAGAAAATCCTTCAGTGATCTTATGAGAGTAGCCTGACAATCGTATGTCCCTGAGCTCACAGAGTGGCCGTCAATTACCAGCCCTTGGTCTGATTGTGCTTCTATTGGCCGCCTGCTCCACCACGGAACCCATCAGAAATAGCACACCCATTCCCCAGCAGGAAGATCGCAACTTATTCAGTCAGCTTGGCAAGTCCGATGTCGACCGAATGGCTGACGTAGAAATACGTGAGAATACCCAAATACTACGCGTATTAATGGTAAAGCTATACAAACGAAATCCACGCGAATTAAAGAAAAATAGCCTGCTCAACGTAGACGAGATGGTGGCCTCAGTATTTGAAAATCAGCACGGCTGGAGATTTAAGGAAATCAATGAGGCGCAAGATACGTACGCCATTAATCAAGTCTTCCAAGCTGACTACCAAGGCGATCGGGTGCTATCTTTGATAGTTGGCCTGGAAACGATGTTAATCAAGGCTCACGGCGGAAAAACAGAGTTCTATCTTACCGACACCATAGAACCCCAAAGCATTTACAACGTCGCACGCAACATAGAGATCGCAGTGTGGCAGCTTTCTAATAAGCGCGACCCCAATGGACAGCTTTTTTTGCTAACCAATGAAATAAATGATCACGAACGCAATCTAAGCTTCGAACGTGAATTCGGTAAAATTATTGGCACCCTAGATTTATTTGCAATCACGCTATCCGAAAAGATTCAGCGTGGCATTACACGAACAGTGCAGGCCTTGGCTACGGCATTATTTTTACCATTTTAATTATATGACACACTCTGTGCCGCTCATCGCAGCTCAGACATATCTATCGCTCGCGCCGCAAGAGGCTTAATCATCTAATGCGCCGCCTCCCAATTTTCACCTTCGCCAAATCCAACCTCCAGCGGCACCTTTAGCTCTACCACACAACACATCAAGTCGGGCAGCCTATCTCTTGCTAGCGCCAATTCATTTTTTGGCACCTCCAAGACAAGCTCGTCATGAACCTGCATGACGAGCTTGGTCTGCATCTGTTCGCGCTCTATCCAGCCTTGCACCGCAACCATTGCTAGTTTAATTAAATCTGCTGCCGTACCCTGCATGGGTGCATTAATGGCGGCCCGCTCTGCAGCCTGTCGACGCATGCCGTTGCCCCCATTTATTTCTGGCAACCACAACCTGCGGCCAAATATGGTCTCTACATACCCCTGTCGCCTGGCCTGCTCCCGAGTTCGCTGCATGTAATCAGCTACGCCTGGGTAGCGCGTAAAATAAAGATCTATATACTGTTGTGCTGCACTACGCTCTATATTAAGCTGCGAAGCCAGTCCAAACGCAGACATTCCATAAATGAGACCGAAGTTGATGGCTTTTGCGTAACGTCGTTGCTCGCCACTCACCTCGGCCAATCCAACCATAAAGACCTCTGCTGCAGTAGCACGATGAATATCTTCGCCATTTTCAAACGCCCTCAGCAAACCAGAATCCTCTGACAAATGTGCCATGATTCTTAGCTCTATTTGCGAGTAATCCACAGAAACGATATGACTGTCCTGCGGAGCAACGAACGCCTCACGAATGCGCCGCCCCTCTGCCGTACGAACAGGAATATTTTGCAAATTTGGATCGCTGGAAGCCAGCCTCCCCGTTACCGTCACTGCCTGCGAATAATTAGTGTGAACACGTCCAGTTTCAGTATTCACCATTTGCGGCAACCTATCTGTATAGGTGGACTTGAGCTTTGCCATGCCACGATACTCAAGCAGCAGCTTGGGGAGCGGGTAATCCAACGACAGCTCCTGCAAAACCTCCTCATCAGTAGAGGGTGTACCACTGGGGGTTTTTTTCTTAACTGGCAGGCCAAGCCGGCCAAACAATATTTCCTGAATTTGCTTTGGCGAGTTAAGGTTAAATGATTGACCTGCCGCGGCGTATGCCTCTATCTCGATGCTAGCAAGCTTCTCGCCTAACTCGCGGCTCTGATTTTCCAGCTTAACGCTATCTATCAATACACCATTGCGTTCCATAACATATAGCACCTGCCGTACCGGTAACTCCACGTCACGGTACACCGCCTCCAATCTGCCTTGCTTTTTTATTTGTGGTACTAGCGCCTGAAATAATTGTAGCGTAGCATCCGCGCCTCCCGCCGCATAACGCGTCGCATCCACTAGGCTCGCCTGGTCAAAACAAGCTTGCCTTGTACCTCTACCAACAACTTCAGCATAGCTAAACGTTTTCATGCCCAAGTGCCGCAAAGCGAGATCGTCCAGGCTGTGTGACTTGTGGCTTTCTAATACGTAAGATTGCAGCAACGTGTCTTCCGTAACGCCCGCAAGATGAATGGCGTGATTGGCTAAGATGTGTTGATCGCGCTTAAGATCTTGCCCTAGTTTTTTATGTGTTGCACTTTCTAGCCACGGCTTAAGCTTCAACAGCGCACACTCACGATTCAGCTGACTGGACCCCTCAAGATGTTGATGCGCCAATGGCAGGTAGGCTGCATGGTGCGACCTGATGGCGAACGCGATCCCCACCAGCTTGGCACTCATCATGTCGAATCCGGCACTCTCTATACGCATACACACCAACTCGGCTTGTAAGATTTTCTCCAACCAATCATCAAGCTGCGCTTCTGTCAGGATAACCTCATAATCAACCGAAGCAGGCGCCTCCATTGCAAACATATTGGTCTGCTGCACAAGCGCCTCCTCTTTTAACCCCTTTGCCAAGGACGGAGGTGTAACAAAAAGTTCGCGTAGCCAACTTTTTAAGCCGTACCGCTCAAGCATGCTTCGCAACTGTGTGTCATCTCGCTCGGGCGCCACCAACTCATCGAAACGTACGTGCAATTCAACATCGCATTTGATGGTAATTAATACGCGACCTTGCTGAAGCCAATCCAGAGAATTACGCAAATTATTTCCCACCACCCCAGAAATCTGATGTGCATGCGTCATTAAGTTATCAAGTGTGTCATATTGCGTTAACCACTTCACGGCCGTCTTTGGCCCAACCTTGGGAACCCCCGGTACGTTGTCCGCCGTGTCCCCGATTAAAGTTAGATAATCAACAATACGCTCCGGGGGTAATCCAAACTTAGCCAAAACGCCCGCTTCATCTAACACCTCATTGCTCATGGTGTTAATTAGTGTCACCTGACTGCTTACCAACTGCGTAAAATCTTTATCACCCGTAGAGATAACACAGTGTGCGCCCCCTGCCTTTGCCTGCTGCGCCAGTGTTCCAATCACATCGTCTGCCTCCACCCCATCAACCATCAAGATGTTCCAACCAAAGGCGGCAATAAGTTGATGCAGTGGCTCAATCTGAGCAACAAGGGTCTCTGGCATTGAAAGTCGATGCGCCTTGTATTCAGCGTACAGGTCGTTGCGAAACGTTTTCCCCTTGGCATCGAATACACAAGCGCTATAATCTGCTGGGTAATCCACACGCAAACGGCGTAGCATATTAAGTACCCCATAAATCGCACCAATGGGTTCGCCCTGAGGACTGCGCAAATCTGGCATCGCATGAAATGCGCGATACAAATAAGATGAGCCATCAACTAACAACAAAGTTTTCATATTTTGCAAAAGGGTTATTCAGTCATGAGCAATCAGTCCAAGCTGCCCCCCTCTAAATTTCCAGAGGCATGGAACTCAAAAGAGGCGTGGCGCATGTTCGGCATTATGTCAGAATTCGTGTCTGCCACTGCTAGGCTAAGCGCCATCCAGCCAGCCGTCAGTATCTTTGGTAGCGCACGCATCAAGCCCGATCACCCATACTACAAAAAAACGGAGGAGATTGCGCGACTGCTATCTGACGCAGGTTTCTCTGTTATTTCTGGCGGGGGGCCCGGCATTATGGAGGCAGCCAACAAGGGCGCATTCTATGGCAAGTCGCCCAGCGTAGGGTTAAATATTCAACTACCCCACGAACAGCATAACAACCTTTATCAAAACATCAGCCAAAGCTTCCAGCACTTTTTCGTGCGCAAGGTTATGTTCGTTAAATTTGCCAGCGCTTACGTAATTATGCCCGGTGGGTTTGGCACACTAGACGAGCTCATGGAGGCGCTCACCTTGGTGCAGACTGGAAAGACACGGCGCATCCCCATTATTCTAGTGGGTGGTGATTTTTGGCGCGGGATGCTGGATTGGCTTCGACAAACGCTTCTCACCGAAGGTATGATCGATCCACCCGACATGGATTTAATTCAGCTCATCGACGAGCCAAAGGCTGTAGTAAGCGCCATCTTCAATTACTATGAGACTCGCGGCTTTAAACTCTCAGAGGCCGAGCGTGAGGCACAGCTCAGTCTCTAACGACCGCCCAAACAAAATAATAAGCATCAAATGGGGGGCGCTTTTCGACAGCTTTTTTCTCACTTATCGACTAAAATGTGCGTATGAAAAACAACCAGTTGAACATGATATGCCTGATTGCCAGCTTATTCTTAAGCGGCCCACTCAGCGTAGCCATTGCCGCCCAACCACAACTGCCAGGCCTACACCCTTTGCCGCCTCCACCCCCCCTCCTAGAAGCCAATGTCGATCGTGCTGATTTATTACCGTCATCACTCCCCCAGTTGTCATCCGATGCCCACACGCAGGATGCTGACCCTAGACAAGAAATCACCATCACCCAGCAGTCTGAACAAACCGTAGAGGAGTATCGTGTCGGGGGGAGGCTGTACATGATTAAAATTACACCAAAGACCGGGGCTCCGCACTACTTGGTTGACGATCTTAGTGATGGTAGATTCTCGTACTCCCAAAATATTGATCCAAGCTTTCGTTCACCGCGCTGGGTTATTCGAAAATTCTAATACGAGCCGAGAAATATGGCAGTCTTTACCCGTGTCACCGAATCAGACCTCGCAACCTGGCTAAAAAATTATTCTCTGGGTCAGCCACTAGAGCTACAAGGCATCACCTCGGGCATTGAGAACACCAACTACTTTGTAACCACAAGTGTCGGTCGCTTCGTGCTGACCCTATTCGAAAAGCTCGCCGCCCGCGAGCTACCGTTTTACGTCAACCTGATGTCCCATTTGTCACGCCACAATGTCCCCTGCCCGAGCCCAATGCTCAACAATAACGCTCAATTTATCAGCGAACTCAACGGCAAGCCAGCCTGCATCGTCAGTCGCCTGCCAGGAAAATCTTTAACGCAGCCAGGTACGACACACTGCTCCGCTATCGGAAGGGTGTTAGGCCAACTACATAATGCCACACAGGACTTCACAGAAACCATGCCAAACGCGCGTGGCTCAGCCTGGCGCTTGCACACCGCACAGCAAACGACTCCATTTTTGTCCCCACAAGATACGCTGCTCTTGAGTAGCGAAATTAAGTTTCATCAAAAGCACACGCTTTCCGCCCTGCCTCAAGGCGTAATTCACGCCGACCTATTTCGCGATAACGTATTGTTTGATGGTGCCAAAATAGGCGGTTTGATCGACTTCTATTTCGCCTGCAATGACTGCCTTTTGTATGACTTGGCTATCACCGTAAACGACTGGTGCGTGAGCGCAGATCACACCCTGGACAAGGCGCGCACCCAGGCCTTGCTACAAGCCTATCACGCAGTGCGTCCGTTAAAAGAGGAGGAGCGCGATGCTTGGTCAACTGCCCTGCGGGTGGCGGCACTACGCTTTTGGTTGTCGCGCCTACACGATATGCATCTGCCTCGGAATAGCGAACTGGTGCACGCGCACGATCCGAATAAATTTAAACATATCTTACAACAGCACATTCATATGTGCGGCAATATTGTTTGGTTATAGCGAGGATAAAATGGAAGCGCAACACGTAAACGCCGCAAGCGGCTGGCTATGGATCAAGCAAGGATACTGGCTATTCAAAAAAAGTCCGGTACTGTGGATAACCATGGTATCTATCGGCGTAGTCGGATCAGTGGCCACCTATGCCGTCCCGATCATTGGCGATGCCTTGGTTACATTGCTATTCCCAGTTCTGCTTACAGGCTACATGCTTGGTTGTCACGCATTAGAAAATGACGAGGAGCTTAAGCTGTCGCACCTGTTCGCTGGGTTCCACAACAGCACCACACAACTAATCACATTAGGTGGCATTAGCCTAGTTGGTAACATGTTAATACTGGGTGTCATGATGCTCGCCGGTGGCGACACCCTAGTAAGCATTTTAATGAGCGGCAAGCCCGTGGACAACCCAGCGATACTGATGCAAGCTGCCGAGAATGCGACCATTGCGCTGGTACTGGGTGGGGCGCTGTTCTACACGCTGCTCATGGCGACACAGTTTGCCCCCATGCTAATCGTTTTCAACAAACTGTCGCCCGTGAGTGCGATGAAGGTGAGCTTAAAAGCCTGTCTGCGCAACATGCTGCCCCTGTTGCTCTATGGCGTAATGATGCTGCCATTTGTGGCAATCGCCTCGATGCCCATGATGCTGGGCTGGCTGATCCTTCTGCCGATAATTACAGGTTCAATGTATGCCATTTACCGCAATTTATTTCCCACCCCAGAAGAGATGGCCACATTTTTCAAAAACGAAACTCCCGCTCACACTCAATGACTATAGCTGCCATTGCTAACAATACTTGTGGCTAAATACCATTAAAATCTGTTAAAATAATCTATTATTACCTTAACTTCCAGTAAAGCCAAAATCCACTTACACCCAAAATAAGCAATACAAGGGACACAAGGTCCACCAACAAAAAAGCATAGCGTCCAAATATTCGACCACTATGTATGTCCAAAAAAATACGCTGCAGCGATATGCTTGGCGCAAGAATATCAGCAGAACGATGCTCGACCTCAGCAGGCAGTTCCTGCAAAGAGGCCAAGATCGTCCCAGTGGGGATGGCTGCCCTAGTCCAAACTTGGCCATTTGCACTAACAAATACGGCGGACGGTGTCTGCATGGCAATATTATTACCCAGCCTACCCAGCGCCAATATGGGATTAGCAGGCAACGAACGACCCTCAATTTTGTTGATAAGGCGTCCATCTGGCTGATATACATACAGGGCCGTCGCGGTAGCTACATAATTACGCCCCCCTATCTCGATTGCTCCGACCGGCTGTCCAGAATTACCGGACAGCAACCTATCGCCCAATACCCATCTATTCTCATCCCAGACAAAGTAACTACCCCCCATCCGATATCCCTGGGTCGGGTTAGCAACATGCATCCCATACCAGCGCATCAACCAAGGCGAGCTCACCTCTTTCTGGTCCAGCTTAAGCGCATCCCCGTGATTAATAATTAACCCGGAAAGCAGAAGATAGAGCAGAAACACCACCGCACCCACTCCAACAAGACCGTGCCATCGA